>SR_TP_S13solDRAFT_1000177_pt1 | contig 31485 bp, 32 predicted proteins | sample SodReaTP_S13sol_FD_11159 | JGI IMG/M metagenome (IMG submission 11159)
ACGCGAACTCCTACCAGGTGCGCCGTGATGTGCTCGCGAAGGCGGTTTTCAGGCGGTCGTCAGATCGGCCTTAAAGGGAAGTGTGAGGCGGGTTTTACCCGTCTCCACATAAACGGCAAAACATCTCAACTCAAACGGCGCGCTACAGGGTGCCACCCAGTTCACCGTGGCCGGGCTCATCAGCGCACTGTCCACCCGGGTGGCCGGCGAGGCCCTGCTGCCCATCGTGCTGATCATGGCGGTCTGCTCGCTGGGCGCACTGCTGTTAGCCAACGGTGCCCCGCGGGCCGTCTGCAGACACGCGGCCGAAGAAGAGGCTGAGGCAGCCGCCCGCTCGTCCGGGCCGGTTTAGCGATGGCGGGATCTATGCCCACGGCGGGTTGAGGGGCCCCGGGCGGGGATATCCAGTCAGGCCGACTTTTGCGCACCGAGCAACGGAGCAAAAGACCGGAAAAAAGGCGCGCATGTCCGAGCGAAGCGAGTTCGCGCCGCCGGTCTTTTGCGAGTAGCGCAGGGCACCCCGCAGGGGTGCGCAAACCGGAGGCCTGACCGGATATCCCCGCCCGGGGCCCCTCAACCCGCCCCTTGCCCCTGCCTCAACAAGCACCGACAATAGCTGTATATCTATACAGCATTAGCCCCGGATGCCCCTCGACTACGCCGAACTCCACTGCCTCTCCTGCTTCAGCTTCCTGCGCGGCGCCTCCCAGCCCGCCGAGCTGGTGCACCGGGCGGCCGATCTGGGCTACCGCGCCCTGGCCCTCACCGACGAGTGCTCGGTAGCCGGGGCCGTGCGCGCCCATCAGGCAGCCAAAGAGGCGGGGTTGCACCTCATCCACGGCAGCGAGATCCGCGTCCACAACGGACCACTGCTGGTGCTGTTGGCCCCCTGCCGCCAGGCCTGGGCCGAACTCTGCGCGCTGATCAGCCTGGGGCGGAGCCAGGCGGACAAGGGAAACTACCGCCTGGAACGGGAGCAACTGGAGGGGGGCCTGCCCCACTGCCTGGCCCTGTGGGTGCCCGACGACACACCCCACGACCCCGACCACGGCCGCTGGTTCGCCCACCACTTCGGCGACCGCGGCCACCTGGCCGTGGCCCTGCACCACGGCCCCGACGACGAGGCCCGCCTGCAGCGGTTGCTGGCCCTGGCCGAACGCTTTGGCCTGCCGCCGGTGGCCGCCGGCGGGGCGTTGATGCACCAGCGCAGCCGCCGCGCCCTGCAGGATACCCTCAGCGCCCTGCGCCACCGCCGCCCCGTCGCGGCCATGGGCACCGACCTGGAATGCAGCGGCGAGCGCCACCTGCGGCCACTGCACAGCCTGGCCCGGCTCTACCCCCCGGAGTTGTTGCAACGCACCGTGCAACTGGCAGAGCAGTGCCGGTTCAGCCTGGACGAACTGCGCTACGAATACCCCGCCGAGCTGGTCCCCACCGGCGAGACCCCCGCCAGCCACCTGCGCCGGCTCACCCTGGAGGGGGCCCGCCGCCACTGGCCCCAGGGCATGCCGGAAAAGGTCGCCCGCCAGGTGGACCACGAGCTGGCCCTGATCGCCGAGATGGGCTACGAGCCCTTCTTTCTCACCGTGCATGACGTGGTGGCCTTCGCCCGGCGCCGGGGCATCCTCTGCCAGGGCCGGGGCTCGTCGGCCAACTCAGCAGTCTGCTACTGCCTGGGGATCACGGCGGTGGATCCGGCCCGCCAGTCGCTGCTCTTCGAGCGCTTCATCTCCAAGGAGCGGGGGGAACCGCCGGACATCGACGTGGACTTCGAACACGAGCGGCGCGAGGAGGTCATCCAGTACATCTACCGCAAATACGGCCGCCACCGGGCCGCCCTGGCCGCCACCGTGATCCGCTACCGCCCCCGCAGCGCCCTGCGCGACGCCGGCCGCGCCCTGGGCCTGGACGGCGAGACCATCGACCGGTTGGCGCGCAGCATCCAGTGGTGGGACGGCAAGCACATCGACCCGGCGCGCCTGCGCGATGCGGGCCTGGACCCCGACGACCCGCGCCTGGCCCGCACCGTGGCCATCGCCGGGCAACTGCTGGGCCTGCCCCGCCACCTCTCCCAGCACGTGGGGGGGTTCGTCATCTCCGAAGGCCCCATCAGCGAACTGGTGCCCACCGAGAACGCCGCCATGGCCGGCCGCACCATCATCCAGTGGGACAAGGACGACCTGGAGGCCCTGGGACTGCTCAAGGTGGACGTCCTGGCCCTGGGCATGCTCAGTTGCATCCGCCGCGCCTTCGACCTGCTGGCCGACTTCCGGGGCCGCCGACTCACCCTGGCCGACGTGTCCCCGGAAGACCCGGCCGTCTACCGCATGATCAGCCACGCCGACACCATGGGCGTCTTCCAGATCGAGTCCCGCGCCCAGATGGCCATGCTGCCCCGGCTGCAACCGCGCACCTTCTACGACCTGGTCATCGAAGTGGCCATTGTTCGCCCCGGCCCCATCCAGGGGGACATGGTCCACCCCTACCTGCGCCGCCGCGAGGGGCTGGAGCCGGTGGACTACCCCAGCGAGGCGGTGCGCGGGGTGTTGGGGCGCACCCTGGGCGTGCCCATCTTCCAGGAACAGGTGATGCAACTGGCGGTGGTGGCAGCCGGCTTCACCCCCGGCGAGGCGGACGCCCTGCGCCGGGCCATGGCGGCGTGGAAGCGCAAGGGGGGGCTGGGGCCGTTCCGGGACAAGCTGCTCAAGGGCATGCGCCGAAACGGTTACAGCGAGGACTTCGCCGAGCGCATCTTCCGGCAGATCCAGGGCTTCGGCGAGTACGGCTTCCCGGAGTCCCACGCCGCGAGCTTCGCCCTGCTGGTCTACGTCTCCGCCTGGCTCAAGCACCACGAGCCGGCCATCTTCACCTGTGCCCTGCTCAACAGCCAGCCCATGGGCTTCTACGCCCCGGCGCAACTGCTGCGGGATGCCGAACGGCACGGGGTGGAGATCCGCCCGGTGGACACGGGCCACAGCGACTGGGACTGCACCCTGGAGCACCGCAGCGATGGCGAGCCGGCCCTGCGCCTGGGCTTGCGGCTGGTACGCGGTCTCAACCGCCAGGCAGCCGACAGGCTGATTGCCGCCCGAGGCCGTCGCCCCTTTCGTGATGTCCAGGAGATGGCCCGCCGCGCCGCCCTGCAGCGGCGCGACCTGGAGACCCTGGCCCACGCCGGGGCCCTGCGCGGCCTGGCCGGCCACCGGCGCGCCGCCTGGTGGCAGGTGCTGGGGGCGGAGGCCGGGTTACCGGTATTCGACGACCTGCGGGTGGAAGAGACGGCCCCGGCGCTGGAGGCCCCCGCCGAGGGCGAGGACCTGGTGGCCGACTATGCCCGCCTGGGCTTCACCCTGGGCCGCCACCCCCTCGCCCTGCTCCGCCCCCGGTTACAGCGGCACCGACTGCTCACCGCCGCCGACCTGGCCACCACCGACCACGGCCGCCTGGTGCGCACCGCCGGCCTGGTCATCAACCGCCAACGCCCCGGCTCCGCCGGCGGTGTCACCTTCCTGACCCTGGAGGACGAGACCGGGCAGATCAATCTGGTGGTCTGGAAGGCCACCGCCGAGGCCCAGCGCCTCGCCCTGCTGGGGGCGCGGCTGCTGATGGTCAGCGGCGTCTGGGAGCGAAAGGGTTTGGTGACCCACCTGGTAGCCGGGCGGCTGGAGGACTGGAGCGACTGGCTGGGAGAGCTGGACGTCCGCTCGCGGGACTTTCATTAAGGCGCAGGGAGCTGCGGGACCTGTGTCTTCATCCCGGCGTGGCTGAGGGTGGAGGCTCGTTCCCGAGTCACTGCGAGGAGGCGAAGCCGACGCGGCAGTCCATGCCAGCGTGTGGATCGCCACGGGCCTGCGGCCCTCGCGATGACACGGCGAGGTGCGCCGCGCCTACGATGGCGGCGGTCCTGAGACGTCAGGCATTGCCCACGTTGTGATCGTGCGGGGAGTGGTAGTAATCGCTGGTGCGGGCCGACTCCTGCACCTCTTCGAGCAGAGCGCGCAGCCGCTCCTCGGCGGAGCTGAGATCGGCGCAATCGGCGCAGCCCGGGTCCCCGCAGGGCTGGCGGGAGTAGAGCCAGTAGTGGATTGCCCCGGCCAGCATGCCGGAGGCCACCTCCCAGGCATCGCCATCCTCATGCTGCTCCAGCAGCTCGTTGCCCCTGTCCACCACGTTGGCGGCGGCAACATCATAGAGACTGGCATCGGGTGGCAACTGATCGGACATTTCGACTGGAACCGTGAAGTGGCTGGGAAACGGGGCCGGCATTCTAGCAGGCCCCGGCCGGGGACACACCTCCGCCGGCCCCCCCTCAGGTGCCGCCACCCCGCTTGACCCGGGCCAGTTCCCGCCGGCTGCGCTTGTCCGGCCGATGATCCGGGCGGGGCACGAAGGCGGCGTTCATCCGCTGCTGTTCCCGCACCTTCTCACGGGCCGCCACACTCTCCGGCGTCTCCTCGTAGAGTTGCTCAGCCACCTTGGCCGGCCCCCGCTGGTTGGCCACGTCACGGACCACCACCTCGAAGGTGAACGCGCCCTTGCGCACCTTCACCCGCTGCCCGGGGCTCACGTCGCGCGCCGGCTTGGCGGGCACGCCATCCACCTCGACCTTTCCGCCCTTGATGGCCTCCACCGACAGACGGCGCGTCTTGAAAAAACGCGCCGCCCAGAACCAGCGGTCGAGCCGGACTTTCGCGGGTTGCGATTCGTTCTGCTTCGCCATCACGCCGTAAAGCGGGCCTGCCGCCTCAACCCTGGACCAGGCTATTGCGCGAGACCACGATGCCGTCCTCGTCGGCGTACAGCCAATCACCAGCTTGAATGGTGATCCCACCGAAGGTCACAGTGACGTCCCGCTCGCCAATGCCCTTCTTGACGCTCTTCAGCGGGTGGACGTTCAACGCCTTCACACCCAGATTGATCTGCGCCAGCTCCTGGCTGTCCCGAACGCAGCCGTAAACCACGATGCCGGCCCAGCCGTTCTTCTCCCCCATGGCCGCCAGGTTGTCGCCGAGCAGCGCGCAGCGCATGGAACCGCCACCGTCCACCACCAGCACCCGGCCCTCACCCGGCTCACCCAGGGTCTCGCGGACCAGCGAGTTGTCCTCGAATAGCTTCACGGTAGTGACCGGCCCGTGGAAGCTCACCCGCCCGCCGAAGTTGCGGAACATCGGGTTCATCACGCGCAGCTCGTCGGCAAAGTCGTCGCAGAGATCAGTCGTCTGGAAGCTCATTCAGCTCTCCTGGCGTAGTCTTATCGGTAAAGGTGTTTGGTGAAACCCTCATTATGCATCACCTCCCCCACCGGCTGGGAACCACCGGAGCATTATGCGCACGCTGACCGCCGTCATCCTGGCTGCTCTCTTCACAGTGGCCTACGTGATTCTGCTGTACGCCACGATCAACTGGTTATGGCCCCTGTTCCCGCCATGGCTTAAACTGGTGGGCTTCATACTGCTTGCCGTATTCGCCATTGGGTCGCCTATTTTTGCGCTGGCACGGCTTGCCCGCCATCACCCGGAGGCCGGTGAACGGCTGGTGCGCCTGCTCGGAGGCCGTGCGCCCGAACGGGCTGAGACCCCGAACGAACGCGACCGCCACTCCCCGGACAACGACACCCGATAGCCATGACCGACAATCACAGCAAGCTCGAGGCCATCCACCAGGCACTCCTGGCGCAGCGCCAGTTGCTGCACCGGCTGGACGATGAGCAGGCCAGCCTGGAACGGCACCTGTCCGGGCTCTCCGGCGATGCCATCCCCTCGGCACCCGACCCCGAACAGCGCCACACGCTGGAGGCCATGCAGGCCCTGCTGGCGAGCCTGACCGAGAGCCTGAGCCAGGGCGACGCCGCCCAGCTGCTGGCCCGCTGCGCCGCCGAGCTGTTGCCGGACACCACCGGTGCGATCTTCGTTGACCAGGCCGGGGTGGAGCCGGCCCCCCGCGCCGCGGCGGCCTGGCGCGGGGCCGAGGTGCTGGCGGACCCGGCCGATCTGCATTTCGAGCACGACCAGGACCCGGCCCGGCAGCAGCTGAACATCGAGGCTCAGGGCCTCTACCTGGGGCGTATCGAGCTGCGCCCGCTGGCCGCCGGCCGCCCCCTGCGCGACCATGAGCACCTCACGCTGCACCTGCTGGTGTCGGCGGCCGGGTTGGCGCTGGCCACCCACACGCTGCGCTACCGGCTGCGGCACCGCAATATCCGCGACCCTCTTACTGGGCTGTTCAACCGCCGCTACGCCGAGGACACCCTGGACCGGGAGCTGAGCCGGGCCCAACGCCACCAGCTCCCCCTGTCCGTGGTGCTGATCGACCTGGACAAGTTCGAGGCCTTCAACGAGCGCCACGGCCAGAACGCCGGCGACCGCATGCTGCAAGCCATGAGCGACCTGCTGCAGAACAACTTCCGCGGGTCCGACATCTGCGCCCGTGCCTCGGGTCAGCGTTTCCTGCTCGTGCTACCCGATGCCTCCATTGGCGACACCATGCAGCGGGCCAGGGACCTGCGCCGCGACCTGGCCGGGGTCCGCGTGCACCTGCGCGGGCTGCACCTGCCCGCCATGACCGTCTCCATCGGAGTGGCCGGCTACCCGGAGCACGCCGATACCACCGAGGAGTTGCTCGCGGCGGTCGATGGCGCCCTGCAACTCGCCAAGCACAACGGCGGCAACACCTGCGCCCTGGCCGAGAAAGTCCCGCTCTCCCCCGACTCATGAGTGATTCCCTGCGGCGCGGCGCCATCCTCATCGTCATCGCGGAGCTGCTCCTGGCCACCATGGCCGCTACCATCAAGGCGGCCTCGGCGGAGTTGCCCAGCGAGATGCTGGTCTTCTTCCGCAACCTCTTCGGCCTGGTCCTGCTGCTGCCCTTGCTGGTGCAGGGGGGCCTTCAGGGGCTGGCCACCCGCGTGCCCCACCTCCACTTGCTGCGGGGCCTGGCGGGCGTGGGCGCCATGTACTGCTTTTTCTGGACCATCGCCCACATGCCGCTGGCAGAGGCGCTACTGGTCAAACTGACCGCGCCCTTCTTCCTGCCGCTGATCGCGTGGCTGTGGCTGCGGGAGAGCCTCTCCGGTCGCGCGGTGCTGGCCATCGCCATCGGGTTCGTCGGGGTGTTCTTCATTCTGCAGCCCAACGGCGCCATGCAGGCCGCCCCGCTGCAGGTGGGTGCCGTCGGCCTCGCCGGTGCCGCCCTGGCCGCACTCGCCAAGGTGACCATCCGGCGCATGGGGCCGCAGGAGTCCAGCCGCCGGGTGGTGTTCTGGTTCGGGGTGGTGGCCACCCTGGTCTCCGCGCTGCCCCTGCCCTGGGTCTGGCAGACCCCTTCGGCACAGGCGCTGCTCCTGCTGCTGGTGCTGGGTGCCTGCGCCACCAGCGCCCAGCTGCTGCTCACCCGGGCCTTCGCGATGGCCCCCTCCGGCCGGCTGGGCCCGTTCACCTACGTCTCCGTGGTCTTCGGCTCGCTGTACGGGTGGTGGATCTGGGGCGAGGTGCTGGGCCCGCTGACCCTGCTGGGCATGGCCCTGGTGATCGGCGCCGGCCTGCTTAACCTGCTGCGCCCGCGCCCGGCGCCAGCCGCTGCCGGCCCCAAACCCGTGGAGGAGCGTCCGTGAGCGAGGTCATCAGTGCCACCTACCAGCTCTACCTGACCGAGGACGAGTCCCCGGAGGGCAAGGCCCGCGGCATCGCCCTGGAGCAGACCGTGGAGATGCCCGCCGACTGCCTGCCGCCAGACATCGCGCACCGGATGGTGGGCCGCATTCGCAGCCTGGAGCCCCGCGCCGACCACTGGAGCCTGGTGATCGACTACCCGGTTGCCGCCCTGGGCCGGGAGCTGACCCAGTGCCTGAACCTGCTGTTCGGCAACATCTCCCTCCAGAGCGGCATCCGCCTGGTGCACGTGGACTGGCCCCGCAGCCTGCTGCAGCAATGGGGCGGCCCGGCGCTCGGCGTGCCGGGGTTGCGCGAGCAGCTGGGCGTTCATGACCGGCCGCTGCTTTGCGCCGCCCTCAAGCCCATGGGGCTCTCCCCGCAGGCCCTGGCCGAACGCTGCGACGCCTTCGCCCGCGGCGGCGTGGACCTGATCAAGGACGACCACGGCCTGGCCGACCAACCGGATGCCCCCTTCGTCGACCGGTTGGCCGCCTGCCAGGCCGCGGTCGAACACGCCAACCGCGAGACCGGCGGCCGCAGCCTTTACCTGCCCAATGTCACCGCTGCCCCCGGCCTGCTGGGGCAGCGACTGGCCGCGGCCCGGGATGCCGGCTGCCGAATGGTGCTGATCAGCCCCTGGCTGACCGGGCTGGAGAGCCTGCGCTGGGCGCGGGACGAGTACGGCCTCGCCCTGATGGCCCACCCGGCTATGACCGGCGGCCTGTTCCTGCCGCAGCATGGCATCAGCCCGGAGCTGCTGCTGGGTGAGCTCTTCCGCATCGCCGGCGCCGACGCGGTTATCTACCCCAACGTGGGCGGCCGTTTCCGCTTTACCGCCGAGACCTGCGCGGGCATCAACCACGGCCTGCGCCGCGGGCTCGAGGGATTGCCCGCGGCCTGGCCCACGCCCGGCGGCGGTGTGGACGTCAAACGGGCCGGCCACTGGAAGCGGGCCTACGGGCCCGATACCATCCTGTTGATCGGGGGCAGCCTGTACGCCCAGGGCGACATCCAGGCCGCCGCCCGCGACCTGATGCGAGCGATACGGGAGTGATATGGCGGAGCAATCGAAGGTGATCCGGGCCCGCGGCTACCGCTGGGAAGGGGTCCCCCACAAGGCGTACAAGACCGAGGGGAGCCACTTCCGCGGCATCACCCGGCAGACGCTGTTGGGCGAGGACGGTACACAGAGCTCGCTCAACCACCAGACCCGCTACTTCGAGGTCGCGCCCGGGGGGTACTCCTCACTGGAGCGGCACGAACACACCCACACCGTGGTCATTTTGCGCGGTGAGGGGGAACTGGTGCTGGGCCGGGAACTGCACCGCATTGCGGCGCACGACTGCATCTACATCGCCCCACAGACCTTTCACCAGTTCCACGCCACCGGTGACGAGCCGTTGGGCTTTCTCTGCATTGTCGACCGGGAGCGCGACCGTCCCCACCTGCCAGACGAGCAGGAGCTGGCCGAGCTGCGCGCCCTGCCCGGTGTGGGCGATCGCGTGCGCACCTGACCCGTGGAAGCCGTCCCCCTCTCAACGCTCTTTATCGCCCTGGGGGTGCTGATCGTCCTCTCGGGCTGCTTCTCCGGCTCGGAGACCGGGCTGATGGCGGTCAACCGCTACCGGCTGCGCCACCTGGCCCGCCAGGGCCATCGGGGCGCCCGGCTGGCGGAGCGCCTGCTGGAGCGCCCGGACCGGGCTGGGCGTCATTCTGCTGGGCAACAACCTGGTCAACATCGCCGCCTCGTCACTGGCCACGGTGATCGCCATCCGCCTGATGGGGGAGGCGGGCATCGCCCTGGCCGCGTTGCTGCTCACCATCACCATCCTCATCTTCTCCGAGGTCACGCCAAAGACGCTGGCCGCGGTGAACCCCGAGCGGGTCGCCTTTCCGGCCGCCTACGCCCTCACCCCGCTGCTCCTGGTCAGCTACCCGGTGGTCTGGATGGTCAACACCGTGGCCAACGGCCTGTTGCGGCTGGTCCGGGTGAACGTTGCGGATGCGAGCGAGGACAGTCTCAGCCGCGAAGAGCTGCGCACCGTAGTGAACGAGGCCGGCAACCTTATCCCCCGGCGGCACCAGAAAATGCTCCTGGGCATCCTCGACCTGGAGTACGCAACGGTGGAGGACATCATGGTGCCCCGTAACGAGATCGTCGGGCTCGACCTGGACGACTCCTGGGGGCAGACCGTGGACATGCTGATCAACAGCCAGTACACCCGCCTGCCGGTGTACCGTGGCGCTATCGACAACCTGGTGGGCATGATCCACGTCCGCCAGCTGCTTTCCGACCTGATGCGCGGTAATTTCCGGCAGGCGGACCTGGAAAAGCGCATCGAGGAGCCCTACTTCATCCCGGAGGGCACCGGTTTGCACCAGCAACTGCTGAACTTTCAGCGCCGGCGCGAGCGCGTGGGCCTGGTGGTGGACGAGTACGGTGACATCATGGGGCTGGCCGCGCTTGATGACATCCTTGAGGAAATCGTCGGCGAGTTCACCACCGACCCCGGCTCAGTGCTGTCCAATATGCACCAGGAGGAGGACGGCAGCTGGATGGTGGAGGGCCACACCACGGTGCGGGAACTCAACCGGGTGCTCAAGTGGAGCCTGCCGCTGGATGGCCCGCGCACCCTCAACGGGTTGATCCTGGAGCACCTGGAGTCCATCCCCGAGGCGGGTACCAGCCTGCTGATCCAGGGCTGGCCGGTGACCATCCTGCAGACCCAGGACAACCGGGTGAAGATGGTCCGGGTGCAGCCCCACCACCGGCGCCGCCGTCAACCGCGACGCCACCCCTGAGGCATCGCGTTTATAGCCCCCGCGCCTATCGGCCCGGTCAGCCCTGTTCGCGCTTGCGCTGATCCTCGATATCGCTCAACTGCAGGTTCAGCGCCCCGACCGAGATCTGCAGCTCCCGCAGCGACAACGCCAGCGAGAGCATCATCAGCAGCAGGCTGACGACAAAGACCCCCTGGGCCAGCAGGACCCAGCCGGCGAACAGCGCGAGCATGCAGAACGTGCAGAAGAACAGGCTGCCCACCCCGGCCACCTGCATGTTACGGATCAGCTGTACCCGCTGGCGCAGGTTGTCGAGCTGCCCCTTGAGTCGGGCGTCGTGGGAGTCGCGGTAGCGCGCCTGGAGGTCGCGGATCAGCGACGCCAGGGCGAGAAACCGATTGGTATAGGCCAGCAACAGCAGCGAAATTGCCGGAAAAAGTAGGGCTGGCGTCGACAGCGCCAGGTCCGATGTCTGTAGGTTTTCGGGGTTGAACATCCGGTCGAGCATCTCCAGGGCGTGGCCGCCCATTCTCGCCTGACCGTGCACGGATGCCAATGCCCACATCAAAAAAGGCCGGCGCCCCACTCAGGGCGCCGGCCGGTCTGCAATGCCGCATCAGGGCCGATGCGGGCGCCGCGGCTGCAATTACTGCATGCCGCCGCCACCTTGCATACCACCACCCTGCTGCTGCATCTGCATCATTTCCTGCTGGATCTCCTCGAACTCGGCGATCAGGTCGTCGGTCTCCGGATGATCATCACGCATGGCGGAGAGCAGGTTGTCCTGGAACTCCTGCTGCGCCTCCATGAAGGCCTCGTCCTCCATGGCATCACGCTGGGCCTCTTCCAGGGCCATGCGCTCTTCCTGGAACTCTTCGAACAGGCTCTGCTGCTGCTCCGGGTCACCCTCGGCGGCTTCCAGCTGATCGCGCAGCTCTTCCAGCCGGTCGATGTTGCTCTGCGGGTCGTGGCCCATGCTCTCCATGGTGGTCACGGCCATGTCTTCCAGGTTGTCTTGCTCCTGGCGCAGGCTGTCGTTGTCCTCCAGCGTCTGCTGCTGGAGCTGACCCAACTGCTCGTGAATTTCCTGCAGACGCATCTGGGACTCCTGCGCCTGCTGCATGCCCTCGCCACCGGGCTGCTGCTGACCGGCCTCGGCGCCCGGGTCAGGCTGCTGGAGCTCCTGCGCGGTCGCGGAGGACAGGGCGCCACCGCCGATCACCAGGGCACTGCAGACGGCAGCGGCAGCACCAGCGCGGGCCATGCGGGATTTCAGCTTATCGATAATAGTCATGGGCAATTGAACACCAGATTTCTGTTCGGCCCCGGGGACCGTGCGTGAATTGAGTGTGTCAACACTAACAGCTTTTAAACGCTGCATGTCAAATCAGCCTGCAAGACCGGGCAAACAGTACCACGACAGCATGTTTCATCGGCCTGCAGCTTGCGGACTCGTACAAGAGTGACGATATTTCCAGTCAAGTCGCTGTCGTTACCCAGAGGGACAAACCATGAAGAACAAGAGTTCCATGAAAATTCACTTCCGTAACGGATGCCTTGCACTGGTTCTCGGTAGTGCGCTGGCTTTCCCCGCCGCCTCGGCCGACCCGGAGGCCATCGTGGATTACCGCCAGGGCGTCATGAGTTCGTTGGGTGGCAACACCGCCGCCTCGGCCGCAATCCTGATGGACGGTGTGGACTTCCGAGAAAACCTGGAGAAGCACGCCCGCATTCTCGCGGAGTTCACCCGCGACATCCCGGCACTCTTCCCGGAGGGTACCGACGTAGGTGACCACGATGCTCGGGAGGCGGTCTGGACGGACCGCGAGACCTTCGAAAACCGGGCCGCGGATACGCAGGAGGCCGCTGAGGCCTTTTACGCCGTGGTGCGTGATGGTGGCTCCGAACAGGAAATCGTTGCCGCCTTCCGCGACATGGGGCAGTCCTGCCGCGCCTGCCACGACGACTTCCGCCGTTAAGGGGGCACCGTGGCGGGCCGGCGCAGCAAGCTGACGGCGGTAGCCGTGGCCCTGCTGGCCGCGGCTGCCACCCCGGCGGCCGCGGAGACGCCGGGCGACGACCCCGTCAGCCGCGGCGAGTACGTCATGCGCGCCGGCGGCTGTGTCTCCTGCCACACGCCGCGGGACGACGATGCCGAGCTGCTGGCCGGTGGCCGTGCGCTGGAGACCCCGTTCGGCACCTTCTACGGGCCCAACATCACCCCGGACCCGGAGCACGGCCTGGGCGACTGGACGCTAGACGACTTCATCGCCGCCATGACCGAGGGCCGCGCCCCCGACGGCCGCCACTATTACCCGGTCTTCCCCTACACCAGCTACACGCAGATGAAACGCCAGGACCTGGAGGACCTCTGGGCCTACCTGCAATCCCTGGAGCCTGTGAGCAAACCCAATCGGTCCCACGAGCTGTACTGGTTCGTCCGCTGGCGCACGCCACTGATGGGCTGGAAGTGGCTGAACTTCGAGCCGGGGCCGTTCGAGCCCGAACCGGAGCGCTCCGACACCTGGAACCGCGGCGCCTACCTGGTCAACGCCCTCAGCCATTGCGCCGAATGCCACACCCCGCGCAACCTGACCGGGGGGCTGGACCGCAGCCTCTGGCTGGCCGGCGCCGCCGACGGCCCGGAGGGCGAGACCGCGCCCAACATCACCCCGGACCGGGAGACCGGCATCGGCCGGTGGAGCGAGCGCCACCTCACCCGCTACCTGGAGTTTGGCATGACGCCGGGGGGCGACTTTGCCGGCGGCCTGATGGGCGAGTTCGTAGATGAGTCCAGCAGCCACCTCACCAACGACGACCGCCAGGCCATCGCGCACTACATCCTCTCCCTGGACCCCATCGAACACAGGGTGGAATGAGCTCAGAACGAATGGATCGGGCCACGGAATTGATCTGCGTCAAAGGACCGCACCTTCCATCCTGTACATCGCCAACTGCGGGTCAATACTGAAATTGAGGGCTCCCTTAATTCCCTTAGCGGCCTATTGGCTGGAGGTCACCATGCTTACCATCGATGATTGCCGGGAGCTCGCGGAGCTTACGGAAGAGGAAGTGGATGCGATCTGCGAGCACGAGCACTGCTCGGAGATGGTTGCCATTGAACTGGGCAACTACCTGGTTCACACGCCGGACGGCTGCCCCCGCATCCGGCGGATGATCCTCGACGACATCGAGCATGCGGAGGCTCGCAACGACACCCGCCATGTCGTCAAGCTGAAACTGGCTCTGAAGCACTTCTGCGAGGCCCACCCCGAGGCCCTCGACGAGGCCCTCTGAACGCCACGGCCGATGCCGCGGTAACGCGGCATCGGTCTTCTCGTCTGCCCACCGCTCAGCCCGACGCGCTACAGAACGCCTCGTAGTCCACGTACCCCGGAAAGGGCCGCCCCGGCGCACAGACCGGGCAGTCGGCGTTGGCCTTCATGCGCAGCTGCTGGAACTGGCCGCGCAGGGCGTCATAGTGCAGCAGCCGCCCCGATAGGGGTTCCCCGACCCCGAGCAGCAGCTTCAACGCCTCGGTGGCCTGAAGCAGGCCGATCACCCCCGGCAGCACCCCCAGCACCCCGGCCTGGGCGCAGGATGGCGCCAGCTCCGGCGGCGGCGGCTCCGGGTAGAGGCAGCGGTAACAAGGGCCCTCCCCCACATTGAACACCGTCACCTGCCCCTCGAAACGGTACACCGCGCCATATACCAGGGGCAGGCCCAGTTTCACGCAGGCATCATTGACCAGGTACCGGGTGGGGAAGTTATCCGAGCCATCAATGACCACGTCCGCCCCCGCCAGCACGGACTCGATGTTCTCGCTGCTGAGCCGGGCCTGCACCGTCTCCACCGTCACCTCGGGGTTGAGCGCGGCGATCGCCTGGCGACCGGACTCCGTCTTGGGCTCCCCCACACGGTCGTCGCTGTGCAGGATCTGGCGCTGCAGGTTGCTGCGATCCACCACGTCGTGGTCAATCAGCACCAGCGTGCCTACCCCGGCGGCCGCCAAATAGAGCGCGGCCGGTGAGCCGAGACCGCCGGCCCCCACCAGCACCACCCGGCTGTCGCCCAGCTTCAACTGACCGTGCTCGCCCACCTCGGGCATGCGCAGGTGGCGCGAGTAGCGTGCCCGCGCAGACTCATCCAGCATGCGCGGCACCTCGAAGGGCCGCCCCTCGTCCTTCCAGCGGTTGAAGCCGCCGGCGATGTTGCGCACGTCACGGTAGCCCATCCGGCGCAAGTCGTCGGCAGCCAGCAGCGACCGCTGGCCCACGGCGCAGAGGGTGAGCACAGGGCGGTCCAACTCCGGTACCGCCTCCTCGATCCGCAATTCCAGCCAGTTGCGGTCGATACGCAGGGCGCCGGTCGGGCTACCCTCGGCCACCTCACCGGCCTCGCGCACATCCAGCAACACGGCCCCGTCGGCCAACAAATGCTGCGCTTCCGCCGGGGTGATCTCAGGAATCTCCTCGCGGATGCGTTGAGCCATCCGCTCCAGCGCCGACGGGCCACCGCCGGCTACCGCCGGCAGAATGGTCAGGACGTCCCCCGGGGCAAGCGCGGTCTCCTGGCCGTCCAGCTCACGCACATCCTGCTCGCCCCGGAACAGGTTGACGAACCGGCGCAGCTCGCCGTCCGGGTCCACCAGCCGGGCGTGCAGCAACGGGTAGTCCGCGGCCAGGGCGTCGAGCACCTCGCCCACGCTGCCGGCCGCAATCGCCAGCTCCGCCTGGTCATCGGCGAAGGGGCGCAGCGGCGCCGGGAGGCGTACGGTAATCAGGGGTTCAGACATAGGGCTTCCTCGGTGAATTGATCGGCGCTCAAGCGCCAACTGCGCAATTCGGTCACGGTGTCGCCATCCACCGCCGCGATCAGGTAACTCCAGCCACGCCAGGCCTGTGCCCGGTCCGTCTCCGACGGCACCGCCCCACCCTCCGGGTGAGTGTGCCAGACGCCGAGGATCTCCAGCCCCAGACGGTGGCCCAGGCGATCCCAGCGCAGGAAATCGCGGGGGTGCAGCAGGTAGCGGTCCCGGCGGCGCTCGGCGATATTGCGGCAGAGCACCAGCCGCTCCACCCGGCCGCCACGCCCCAGCAGCAGGCCGCAGGCCTCATCGGGCCAACGGGCCCGCCCATACCGGGCCAGGCGGGCCTGCTCACCGGCTGGCAGGGTCAGGCCGCCGGCGGCTGCGGCGTTTGTCTTGGGCGATGGCTTGGTCATGACTTCATGGTAACTTAGTCGGGTACTGATTGGCCCTTTTCCATGCTGCAGCACAGGAGCGCACTGACGTGAACGAGACCACCCTGCTCGTCGGCACCCAGAAAGGCCTGTTCCGGCTCCAGGACACCGGCCGAGGGGGCCGTTGGGAGATGGCCGGCCCGCTGATCGAAGGTTACGAGGTGCTGCATGCCTGGCTCGACCCGCGGGACCGGTCCCGGGGCCTGGCCGCGGTCAACCATGCAATCTGGGGTGCCCATATCTACCGGACCGCTGACGCCGGCCTGAGCTGGGAACCGCTGGCTTCCGTGCCGATGCACCGGCCGGGGCTCTGGCAAAAGCGGATGAAAGCGGTCTGGCACTTGGCACCCGGGCCGAGCGACGCCCCGGAGACGGTCTTTGCCGGCATCGACCCGGCCGGGCTGTTCCGCAGCGACGACTACGGCCAGTCCTGGACACCAATAAGCGGGCTGAACGAACACCCCAGCCGGGACACCTGGGAGCCGGCCCGCGGCGGGTTCTCGCTGCACTCCATTCTGGTAGACTCGCAATCACCGCAGCGGCTCTACGCCAGCATCTCCGCCGGCGGGGTGTTCCGCAGCGACGACGGCGGGCGCAGCTGGCAGCCCTGCAACGAGGGGGTCCGCGCGGAGAACCTGCCCGGGCGGTGCGCGGTGACCGGTCACAACGTGCACCGCACGGTGCTTTGCCCCCGCCGGCCCGAGCGGCTCTACCGGCAGTGCTACAACGGGGTCTACCGCAGCGATGACCGGGGCGGGCACTGGACGGAGATCACCCCTGGGCTGCCCAGCGATTTCGGCTACGCGCTGGTCACCCCGGCCGGCGACCCGAACACGGTCTACGTACTGCCCATCGAGAGCAACCACCTGCGGACCTGCTGCGATGGGCGGTTGCGCGTCTACCGCAGCCGCGACGCCGGCGAGACCTGGGCACCGCTCACCCAAGGACTGCCCCAGCAGCACGCCTACGTGACCGTGCTGCGCGAGGCCATGGGGGATGACGGTACCGACACACCGGGGCTGTACTTTGGCACCTCCAGCGGCCATCTCTTCGGCAGCCACGACGGGGGCGAGCAGTGGCAATGCCTGGCGGAATTCCTGCCGCGTATCCTCTCGGTGACCGCCCTGCGGCGGTAACGCGACTCACTCCTTGTCGCCGCCCAGGCGGCGTAACAGCCGCTCCTGGTAAGCGCGTTCCACCGCCATCAGACCGCCCTGACCGCGGCCGCGGCGCCACTCCAACCGGGCGCGCAGCAGCGCCAGGCGCTTCTCCGCCTCGCTGCGCTGCCGCCGCTGTATGGCGGTGTCATCGTCCAGCCCCGCCAGCAGGGCCTCCAGGGATTCCACCTCGCGCTGGTCCTGCAGTTCCGGTGGCAGGCAGTTGGCATTCTTGAGCACGCGGTAGGCCATGCGCAGCTCCTCCGGCACCATGCTGTCGTCGTCCAGCGACAACGGCTTGCCGGCCCCGGGCAACTCGTCCAGCTGCCCGGCCTCCTGGGCCTCCTTGATGCGCGCATCGGCCAGCTCATCCAGGAATTTCATCGGCACCCTCCTGCCAGAAGGCGAGCACGTCCTCCAGCACGTCGGCCCGTCGCATGGGCGGCAGGCTGCGCAGGAACACCTTGCCGTAACCCCGGCGGGTGAGCCGGGGGTCGGCGATGACCAGCACCCCGCGATCCTCGGCATGGCGGATCAGGCGGCCCACCCCCTGTTTTAGTGTAATCACCGCATGGGGCAGTTGCAGGTGGCGAAACGCGGAGCGCCCCTCCGCCTCCGTGGCCTGGATGCGTGCCTGCAGCACCGGGTCGGCCGGCGAGGCAAAAGGCAGGCGGTCGATGATCAGCGTGGACAGAGCCGCCCCGCGCACATCCACGCCCTCCCAGAAGCTGGCCGTGCCCAGCAGCACGGCATTGCCCGCATCGCGGAATCGGGCCAGAAGCTCGTGCTGGGCCGCCGCCCCCTGCACGAGCAGGGGCCGGTCCAGGGTGCCGGCCAGCGCCTCCGCCGCCTCACGCAGCACCCGGTAGCTGGTGAACAGCAGGAACGCACCACCGGGCGCTGCCTCGATCACCGGGCGCGCCATGGCCACCAGGGCCGCCGCGTAGCCGGGGGCGTTCGGTTCCGGCAGCCCCTGCGGCGTGTACAGCAGGGCGTTACGCTCATAGTCGAAGGGGCTGTCCAGGCAGAGGGTCCGCGGCTCATCCAGCCCCAGCCGCTGGCTGAAATGCTCGAAGTCGCCCTTCATGGCCAGGGTGGCGGAGGTGAATACCCAGGCGGCCGGGGCGGCATCGCGCCGGTTACGGAAAGGCCCGGAGACATCCAGCGGGGTCAGCCGCAACCAGAAGCCGCGCCCCTGGGTCTCGAACCAGGGCACGCCCTGCCCCGGCTCCGGCTCGTCGAACTGCTGCAACGCCTGATAGAGCCGCTCGGCGCGCTGTTGGCAGCGGGCCAGCTCCAGCCCGCGCTCGCCCAGCGGGGCCAGCGCCAGGGCCAGGTCGTACAGGGCCGTCTTGAGGTCATCCAGGCCCGCCCGGACGGCCGGTCCCGGCGGTTGCGGCCAGGCGGCGCGCTGGTCCGTCTCACCCAGCGCATCGCGCAGCGCCTCGGTGGCGTCGGCCACCCGCGCCACCCGCGCCGGGAAGCCGGGCTGGTCTCCGGCCTCGCGCTGGTACGCCTCCGTGGCATCCCGGGTCAGGTCGCGCAGCTGACGGCCGGTGATGCCCAGCCCGAAGAACCGGGCGGCGGTCTCCGGCAGTTGATGCGCCTCGTCGAGAATCCAGACATCCGCCTCCGGCACCACTTCGCCCCAGCCCGACTCGCGCAAGGCCCAGTCGGCCAGCAGCAGGTGGTGATTGACCACGACCAGGTCGGCTTCCTGGGCGCGGCGGCGGGCCTCGTAGAAGTGGCAGTCGGCAAACCGCGGGCACTGCCCGCCCAGGCAGCTCTCCGCCGTGGCCGTGATGCGGGGCCGCACATCGGTGCGCCGGGCGGCGGACGGGGCTTCGGCCAGGTCACCGGAGCCGGTCTCCGCCGCCCAGCGGCGGACCTGCTGCAGGGCATCGTGCTGAACCGCGGAGCGCCCACCGGCCGCCTCGTCAGCCATGTCCAGCCGGTGCAGGCAGAGGTAGTTGGTGCGTCCCTTCAGCAGCGAGATGCGGGTCGGGACCCGCAACGCGCCCCGGACCAGGGGGAGATCGCGGTGGAACAGCTGATCCTGCAGGGTACGGGTACCGGTGGAGACCACCACCCGCTTGCCGGAGAGCAATGCCGGGATCAGGTAGGCGAAGGTCTTGCCAGTGCCCGTGCCCGCCTCCACGACCAGGCTGGCGTTGTCGGCCAGGGCCTCGCCCACGGCAGCGCCCATGTCCTGCTGGGCCTGGCGCGGGGTAAACCCGGACAGGGCCCGGGCCAGGTCACCGCCATTGCCCAGCGCGGCACGGGCCGCTTCCGGCAGCGCCTCCGGGGTCAAATGCCCTCCGCCTGCCGGCGGGCCTCATGGGCGCCCTCCTCGTCCCCCTGCTCGGCCCGGCTGGCCTCAATGAGCTGCCAGTTGCGCCGCTGCAGGGCGCGATCACCGTCGGCCAACCGAATGGAGCGCCGCGCCATCTGCTCCGCCTGGCCGTAATCCCCCTGCTGGAAGCGGACCACGGCCAGGTTTTGCCACAGCGGCGCCAGGTCCGGGCTGATGCGCACGGCGCGCTCCAGGTAAGCAGCCGCCTGGTCGTAGTCGCCGTTCTGGCTCGCCTCGCGGGCGTCCGCCACCAGTTCGATCACCGCGTCCGGGATGGCCGGCTCACGCTCGGGCTCCGGCTCGGCCGCCTCCTCCGGCGGCTCATCCACCTCCGGCTCATCCACCTCCGGCTCGGGCGCGTCCGGCTCGGGCGCTTCGGCGGGCTCCGGTTCCGGTGCCGGTTCGGTCGGCCGGTGCTCCGGCGGCATCAAGGTACAGGCCCCCAATGCCAGGGGCAGGAGCAGTACCAGCAGTCTTGCGTTCAGTCCCATGGGTCTTTTTCTCTCGTGCTCGCCACAGTGGCCCGGGCTAGCGGCCCAGCACCCGGTCCCAGAAGCCTCGCGAGTCATCTTCCCCCGGCTCGCCGGCGCAGTCCACCGTCTCGTCCGGCAGATGATCGGCGATGTAAGGCAGGCGCACGGCCCCCTCGCAGCCCTCGTCGGACCGCTTGCCGGTCTCGGCGTCGATCCAGACCGCTTCCACGCCGCCCGGCGTCTGGCGGCGCAAAGGCCGGTAGCTAAGGCGGCTGAACTGCTCCCCCCAGATGGGCAGCGCGCCGCTGGAGCCGGTCAGCCCGTGGCTGCGGTTGTCATCGTGCCCGATCCAGACCACGGAGAGCAGGTCCCCGGAGTAGCCGGCGAACCAGGCATCGCGATAATCGTCCGTGGTGCCGGTCTTGCCCGCCAGCCCGCTGGTGTCCCCTACCCAGCCCTGCAGGCCCCGGGCGGTGCCCTGACTCACCACCTGGCGCAGGGCGTGCTGCAGCAGGTAACTGCTGACCGGGTCCACGGCCTGCTCGGTGGACAGACTGTAGCGGGACAGCAACTCGCCATCGCTGTCGGTGACCGCCCGCACGGAGCGTAGCGGCGAACGGAAGCCCTCGGCGGCGACAGTCTGATAGACCTGCGCCATCTCCAGTACCGAGTGCTCGGTGGCGCCGAGCACGAAGGAGGGGTAGAGGCTGTTCGGCACCCGCCCGCCCAGGTCCGCCCAGCTGCGCGCCACCCGGCGCAGGCCGAGGCTCTGCCCCAGGTGCACGGTGGGCACGTTCAGCGAATCGGACAGCGCCAGCCAGAGCGGGACCTGATCCCGGTTACTGCCGTCGTAATTGCGAGGGGTCCAGGGGTCGCCGTGCTCGTCCTGGATGGTCACCGGCTCGTCGCTGAGCACGCTGCCCAAACCGTAACGCGAGGGCTCCCTGAGGGCTGCCAGGTAGACCGCCGGCTTGACCAGTGAGCCGATGGGGCGGCGCGCATCCAGTGCCCGGTTGAAGCCGGCATAACGGTAATCCGCGCCGCCCACCACACCCACCACCTCGCCGTCCTCCACGTTCACGGACACCAGCGCCGCCTGCGGTGCGTCATCGCCGAACTGGGCAAGGCGGGCATCCACCGCCGCCTCGGCCGCGCGCTGCACCCGGGGCGCCAGGGTGGTATGGATGTGCAGGCCGTCGCTGATCAGGTCCTCGCGGCGGTAGTCCCGCTGCAGGTGGCGGCGGACCAGGTCCATGAAGGCGGGGTAACGCCCCTGGTGGCGCTGGCCATCGGTGACCAGGCCCAGGTCCTCCGCCATGGCGGAGCGGGCCTCCGTCTCGTCGATGATGCCGTCGCGCGCCATCAGGGTAAGCACCAGGTCGCGCCGGTCCCGCGCCCGCTCCGGGTTGCGCCGCGGGTTATAGCGGGAGGGCCCGCGCACCATGGCCACCAGCAGCGCCTGCTGCGCCAGGCTCAACTCCTCCAGCGGACGGCCGAAGTAGAACTCGGCCCCCAGACCGAAACCGTGGATCGCCCGCCCCCCGCGCTGGCCCAGAAACACCTCGTTGAGGTAGGCCTCGAGGATCTCGTCCTTCTCGTAGTAGTGCTCCAGCAACAGCGCCATCACCGCCTCGGTGAACTTGCGCTGCAGCGTCTGGTCGGCGGTGAGGTAGAAGTTCTTGACCAGCTGCTGCGTGAGGGTGCTCCCGCCCTGCACCACCCGGCCGGCACGGATGTTGGCCACGGCGGCACGGGCGATACCGGTGAACGACAGCCCGCGGTGATCGTGGAAGTTGCGGTCCTCCACCACCAGCAGGGCAGCGATCAGGCTCTCGGGCACCTGGTCCAGGCGCACCAGCAGGCGATCCTCCTGGTGCGGGGCGTGCAGGCTACCGATCACCGCCGGCTCCAGGCGTGCCAGGCCCACCGGCTCGCCGTTCCGCAACCCCTCCAGGGTGCTCAGTTGCCCGTTAGCAAAGACCACCCGCAACTGCCGGGGCAATTCCTCCCCGTCCGGGTGGTTAAAACCGCGGGTGCTGAGGTGGAACTCCGCCCCGTTGCGGCTCCAACTGCCCGACTCCCGGCCGCTGCTGGTGCGTCGGTAGCCCAGCTCCTCCAGCTCCACCTGGAGTTCCGCCGGCGAGAGGGCCTTGCCGGCAAACAGTTCCAGCGGGCGGGCATACACACGCGCCGGCACGGCCCAGCGCCCGCCCTCGAAATGCTCGCGCAACTCCGGCTCCAGGGACTTGGCGTAGAGCGCCAGCAACCCCACCGAGATCAGCGCCAACGTTAGCATCAGCCCCAGCACGCGGCCGGCCCATCGCCGGAGCAGCCCGGGCTGGCGGGCTCCTGTCTGGCCCTTGCGGCGGGGTTTTCGGGATTTGTTTGCACTCAAGGGGGACGTACCCTGGTCGCGGCCGGGAACAGCGCGGCGGATTATATCACTCCTGACCGGCCGGAAACGGCTTTATTCCTATGGACATAGCCGCCATTCCTTAACTTCCCTGCGATCACGCGCTGCGGCCCTTCCCCCGATCGGAAAAGCCGCTTACCCTTATAGACTATCGTGTTATCGGGCATCGCCCCCCGCCTGGCCCGATGCCCGGCAGCTCAAGATTCCGGGCAAGCGGCCGCCACCAATGGCAGAGGCAGAACCCGCATAATCAGAAATCGCATCGATCAGGGGCAGCCGGCTATGGCTTCGGTACTCAAGGACAGGTCCCGACCCGGGACCACGCAGACCATGGACCACTTCTCGGTGATCCAGCAGATCGCCGAGCGGACCAGCGGCGTGGGTGTGGAGGCGGTGGACATCGTCAACCACATCGAGCATGTCGCCGGCCTTTTCCGCCGGCAGGCCTCTATCTTCTCGGACCTGGTGGGCACCGCCCGCCGCATGAGCGAGGCCAACGACACCGTCGACCAGGCCGCCCGCCGCGCCCACGACGTGGCGGCCAAGGCGGGCAAGGACGTGGAGCGCTCGCGCAACACCATCACCCACTCGCTGGAGCAGATCCGCGAGCTGGCCGAATCGGTCACCCACATCGAGGGGCAGCTGGGCACCCTCAACGAGGCGCTGCAAGGGGTCGCCCAGGTGGCCAACGAGATCAGCACCATCGCCAAGCAGACCAACCTGCTGGCGCTCAACGCCACCATCGAGGCCACCCGCGCCGGCGAGGTGGGCCGGGGCTTTGCGGTGGTCGCCGAGCACGTGAAGGAGCTGGCCAAGCAGACCGCCGATGCCACCGCTGAGATCCACCAGATCCTGGAGGAGCTGACAGCCATCATCGAACGGCTGATCCGGCGCGGTGCCGAGAGCACCGAAAAGGCCCAGGCCGTACGCGAGGGTACCCACGCCATTCAGGAGATCATGGAGACCGTGGGCAGCGCCATGCAGGACGTGGACACCGAGTCCAGCCGCATCCACGACTCCGTCGGCGAGATCGACCAGCACTGCCGCAAGACCGTGGACGGCCTGGAAGAACTGACCCACGAGGTGCAGCACGCCAACCGGGCCTTGGAAGAGGCGGAGCAGCGGACCGAAAAACTGCGCCACTTCACCGAGTTGCTGATCCGCGAGACGGCCGTGGAGGGGGTCGAGACCGTCGATACCCCCTACATCCGGTTGGCGGAGCGACTGGCCGCCGAGACCGCCGAAGCCTTTGAGGACGGCATCCAGCGGGGCAGCGTCAGCAAGGAGGTCCTGTTCGATCAGAACTACCAGCGCGAGGCCGATAGCGACCCCGCCCGCTACACCACCGCCAGCGCTGACTTCTGCGACCGGGTCCTGCCGGCCGTTCAGGAGCCCGCCCTGCAGCACCAGCGCCGGGTGCTGTCCGCGTTCGTCTGTGACGTGGGCGGCTACGTGCCCGCCCAGAGCCGGGAGGCGGCCCGCGCGCCCTCCGCCGACGATGGCGCCGAGCCGCCCCGCTTCCACCGCCGCCGCCTGGACAGCCGCGAGACCCGGGCGGCCGCCCGCAACCGCGAGCGCTTCCTGCTGCAAACCTACCGGCTGGAGTTGGGCGGTGGCCACCACGCGCTGGTCAAGGAGGTATCCGTGCCCATCAAGGTGCAGGGGCGTCACTGGGGCTGTCAGCGGCTGATTTACGCGGCGGAGTGAGGGAGCGACCACCATGCCATTGTTCAAACGGAAACAGCAGAACCGCAACGCCGCCGCCCCGCTGGTCAGCGACGAGGACCTGGCCTACCAGGAGATCCTCAAGCAGACCTCCCTGCACACCAGCGAGCTGGGGCTGGAGGCCTCCGACGTCACCGGCCACGTGGACGAGATCAAGGAGCAGACCCGCCGCGAGGTACAGCTCTTTGAAGAGCTGCGCGAATCCGCCCGGCGCATGTCCGAAGCCAACAAGGTGGTGGACGCGGCCGCACGCAATGCCCAGCACGTCTCCGGGGCAGCCCGGGCCGACATGAGCCGGTCCGACGAGACCATCCAGAAGGCGCTTTCGGACATCCGCGACCTGAGCCGTTCGGTGCATGACGTCGAATCGGAACTCAGCGGCCTGAACGACGCCATGGTGCGGGTAAGCAAGGTGGCCAAGGGCATCGGCTCCATCGCCAAGCAGACCAACCTGCTGGCCCTGAACGCCACCATCGAGGCGGCGCGCGCCGGCGAGGCGGGTCAGGGCTTTGCCGTGGTCGCCGAGGAGGTGAAATCCCTGGCCGGGCAGACCCACGACGCCACCTCCGACATCGACCGCACCCTCCACGAGCTCACCGAACAGACCCGGCAGCTGATCAGCACCGGTGGCGAGAGCACCGACCGGGCCAAGGCGGTGGAGAAAGGCACCAACGCCATGCAGGAGGTGCTCGGTGCAGTCGCTCAGGCCATGGGAGACGTGGACAACGAGTCCGCCCGCATCGCCTCCGCGGTGCAGGAGATCGACCGCCACAGCGACACCACCCTGGACGGTCTGAACGAGATGGCCGACGACGTCACCTCGTCGCTCGCCAACCTGGAGGACTCCGGCAGCCGGCTGAACCGCCTGCTGAGCTTCGTCGAGGAGCTGATGAACCTGGCCAACGCCAGCGACGTGGAAACCGAGGACACGCCCTACATCCGCATCGCCACCGAGACCGCGGCCCAGGTCGGCCACGTCTTCGAGGAGGCCATCCGCAAGGGCGAGATCAGCGACGCGGACCTGTTCGACGAGCACTACGAGCCGGTGCCCGACACCGACCCGCAGCAGTACACCACCCGCTTCGTGGAGTTCACCGACCGCGTCCTGCCGCCCATACAGGAGCCGGTGCTGGACTCTGACCCGACCATCGGCGGGGTCTGCGCCATCGATCGCAACGGCTACATCCCCACCCACAACCTGCACGTGTCCAAGCCGCAGCGCGCGGGTGACCCGGAGTGGAACAACGCCAACAGCCGCAACCGCCGGCTCTGGGAAGACCGCACCGGGCAGACCGCCGCCAAGAACCAGCGCCCCTGGCTGCTGCAGACCTACCGGCGCAACATGGGCAGCGGCCAGTTTGTGCTGATGCGCGACTGTTCCGCCCCGATTACCGTCAACGGTCGTCACTGGGGCGCAATGCGGATACTCTACAAGCTCTGATCCGCGACACGGCAGGAGTACGCCATATGGGCATCGAGGTCACCGGGCTGCTGGGGTTTATCTGGCTGCTCATCATCATCTGGGCCATCGTGAAGACGGCAACGAGCGCGGCCGGCCCGGTCGCCAAGCTGCTATGGATTCTGATCCTGCTCTTCCTGCCCCTGTTCGGCCTGATCGCCTGGCTGTTGCTCGGCCCCAAGGGGTAGCGACGGTCGGCACGCCACCCGGTAGAGCGCCTCGTTGGCCACGGCCCGCGCCGTGGCCAGGGGGATAAAGGGCACCACCACCGGCCCGCTAGCCAGCTGCAGGTGGAGCGTGGCCAGCTGGCGCCGCCGCTGCACCCAGCTCTGCTGCACCGTCACGGCCTGCACCTTCTCCAGCGGAAAGAGCGTGGTACGCCGTCCCAGCAGACCCCGCCGTACACAGAGAAAACGGCCCGAACGGCGCCACGCCACCGCGCGCCAGCGCAGCCAGGCCACCGGCCAGGCGATCACCGCACCCACGCCGATCAGCGCCAGCCAGCCGGGGAACCCGGTCAGGCCCAGAAAAATCAAAGCCAGCACCGCTGCGATCACGATCAACCGCAAAGCCACCACGCGCCGGTAGAGACGGTGGACGCGCTGATAGCCCAGCTCCAGCGCACCCGCCGCCTCGTCGCCCGACCCGGGCCAGAAGACAGCGCCCAGGGTCGGCCCCTCCGACTGCCGCAACCCCGGCACCAGAAAGTGCTGCCCCGCGGTATCCGGCCCGGCGGAAAGGCCGTACTGGTGGCAGACCAGATAGCCGCAGCGCAGCCCGCGCCCCACCGCCGTCTGCACCCACTCCAGCGACTGCAGTTTTGCCGCCGAAAGGGTCTGCTGCTGACGGGTGAACAGCCCGCTGTACTGCACGTAACGGCTCCCCTCGCGCACCAGGGTGAACCCGTAAAAGCGCAGCCAGGCCACCACCACCGAGACCAGCATCAACACCAGAAGCAGCGCGACCACCGTGACCGACAAGGCCAGCCAGGGCGATTCCGCCGCCCGCTCCAGCCAGGGCAGCTCCGCCAATAACTCCGGGTTCCGCATGGCCATCCGCTCCAGCGGCTGCAGCACCGGCGCAAGCAGCGCGGCGATCACGTAGGCGTGGTTACTGGCCAGCCCGTGCCGGGTGAGCCCCAGCGGCCCGATGCGGAACAGCGGTGGCGACGGCGTCCGCGCGGACTCGGCCGCACCCGCCGGGTCGTCGTCTCCGACGGCCTCGCCGCGGGCTCGCTCCAGGCGCTGCTGAAGCCTCTCGGCCAGTTCCCGGCGGATACCGGGCAGCTCCACCTCCGCGGTGGCACCACCCGGCGTATCCAGGCTGAACCGGACCACGTCGAAGGGGCGCATGTAGACCGGCTGCTCCAGGGCCATGTGCTGCACCCGCTCGGCGCTCACCTTCACCTCGCGGCGCTCCAGCACGCCGCGCTGGACCACCAGCACATCCCCGTCCAGCCGGAACCGGAAGCGGCGGTAGTAGAGCAGGCTGATCAGCCCGGCGATCAGCAGGATCAGGGTCAGCGCCAGCCCCAGCTCGCGCAGGCCGATCTGCTCCAGCAGGGCCGCACCGGCGCCTGCACCGGCCACCAGCGGCAGGTTCTCGCGAACAAAGCGCAGCAGCCCGCCGAGAAACAGGATCAGCAGCGCCCAGGGCGACAGCCGCTGCCACTGCTCCGAGTCACCCGGGATACGTTCAGACACCGTCGGAGGCCTCCGGTGGCGGCTCGTCCGATGCGTCCGCGTGCCCCTGGATCCGGTCCAGCAGGTACTGGCGAAGGCGCTCGGCCTGCTCCCGCTCCAGCCCCTGGATCACCAGGTCGCCCCCGGCCCCGCCGGCGGTAAAACAGGTCAGGCGGACCAAGTTGAAGGCGCGCTCTACGGGGTTGCTGGCTGTCTCCACGTGCTGGATGCGGACAAAGGGGAGCACGGTGGTCCGCTGCACCAGCAGCCCGCTGTGGTACGTGACATCCTGTTCCCGCACTGCCCAGGCGCGCCGCCTCGCCTCCAGCCAGGAGAGCGCGGGCGAGACCACCAGCAACACCCCCACCCCGCCGAGCAGCACCGGCCGCAGGGCCATGGGCACGCCGGTCATGACCGGCAGCAGCCAGGCGATGAAGCCCAGGGGCAACAGCCCCAGAAAGCGGCTGATGAGCTGGTAGGGGGCGAAGCGCCGCGAGACCGGCTGCAGCGATTGCGCCTCCAGCCGGGGCAGCGCCTCCGGGTCCACCGGTGCATTGGAAAAGGCCATTGTCACCTCGAAGCTGTCCATATGGGGACAGTATCTCAGATGCGCGCCGGGTCAGTCGTTGCCCTCGCCGTGGGCGGGCAGCACCAGCCGAGCCTCCAGTCCGGTGTCGGTGTTGTGCAGGCTCAGTTCACCACCGTGGGCGCGGGCAATGTTGCGGGCAATGCCCAGTCCCAGTCCGGTGCCTCCGGTGGCCGCGCTGCGAGAGGCGTCCAGCCGGTAGTAGGGGTCGAAGACCCGCTCCAGGTCGGCCTCGGGGATGCCCGGCCCCTGATCGCGGATGTGTACACACAGCGCGTCGCCCGAAGGGCTGACCTGAACCGTGGCGCCGCCCCCGTAACGCACGGCATTGTCGATGAGGTTGCCAAGGCAACGTTTCAGGGCCAGCGGCTCACCCCGGGTATAAACCGGCCCCGAACCGCTGACCTGCACCTCGCCACCGGTCTCGCCGGCTTCTTCCGCCACGTCCCGCAGCAGCCCCATCAGCTCTACCGGCTCAGGGTCGTGGGCCAGGTGATCCCCGCGCATGAAGTCGAGGGTGGACTGGACCAGCTTTTCCATCTCCGCCAGGTCGGCCTGGAAGCGCTTTCGCTGGGTGTCGTCGGGCAGCATCTCCGCCCGCAGACGCAGTCGGGTGATGGGGGTCTTCAGATCATGCGACACCGCGGCCAGCATCTGTCCGCGCTGCTGCAGGTTCTCACGCAGACGCTGCTGCATGGCATTGAACGCGCGGGTGGCCTGGCGGACCTCCCGGCTGCCCTGCTCCGGCAGGGGTGGGTGGTTCAGGTCGCGCCCCAGGTTCTCAGCGGCCCGGGCCAGAGTGCGCAGCGGACGGGTGAGACCCCGCACCGCCAGCCCCGCGATGAGCAGCACCGACAGGGTGAATACGGCCAGCGCCGCGAGCAGCCGCTGCGGCCAGCTCAATGCCTCGGACGGAACGGGCTGGCGAAGGGTAAGCACGGTGTCGTCATCGAGACGCGCCTGAACCAGGATCAGGCGCATGGCGCCCGCGTGGTGCTGGTGGTGGCGCTCATGCATCTCGGCGAGCCGACCACCCTGCTCCGCCGGATCCTCCACCCACACCTGCAGGTCACGATCGCCGGCCATTCGCTCCTGCAGCACCTGCTCGAGTCGGCGGGCCGGGTAGCTGTCCGGCGGGTCATCGCGCCAGGGCTGGTCCAGTGTGGGGCGCAGCATGCTGCGCCCACGCAACCGCTCGCGCCGCTCGTCGACGGTCAGGGTCTCCAGCTCTTCCAGACTGCTGGCCAGCCGCTCGGCCAGGCCGGAGACCACCACACCCAGGGTCATGCGGCTGCGGTCCTGCCAGAGGATCCATCCGGCCGCCAGTTGCGCGGCCAGCAGCCCGCCCAGCAGCAGGATCAACAGGCGCCCCAAGAGGGTCTGTGGCCAGAGCCGCATCAGTTCACCCGCTCCACGTCACAGGCCATCAGGTACCCCTCATTGCGCAGGGTGCGGATGATGCGCTGCTCGCGGGCGTCGTCGCCCAGCAGCCGGCGCAGACGACTGACCTGCACGTCGATACTGCGGTCGTAGGGGCTGGCATCGCGGCCGCGGGTGATGTCCATGATCCGGTCGCGGCTGAGCGCCCGGCCCGGCTGCGCGGCAAGGGCTTGCAGCAGGCGCGTGTCGGCGCCGCCAAGGGTGTGCACTTCGCCATCGGGTGCGGTGAGGGTGTGAGCGTCGGGGTCCAGCAGCCAGCCGGCGAACCGGAAACAGAGACCCTGCCCGGCCTCCTCACCTTGCTGGCCCTGCTGCTCGCGGACCATGCGACTGCGCCGCAGCAGCCCCCGGATGCGGGCCAGCAGTTCCCGGGGGTTGAAGGGCTTGGGCAGGTAGTCGTCGGCACCGATCTCCAGGCCGACGATGCGGTCGGTCTCCTCGCCGCGCGCGGTGAGCATGATCACCGGCAGGGTCCGCCAGCGCTCATCGCCGGCGCGCAGCTGGCGGCACAGCTCCAGCCCGTCGTCCCCGGGCAGCATCAGGTCGAGGATGAGCAGATCCGCCGGGCCGGCCGCCAGACTGGACCAGAGCGCGGCACCGTCCGGCACCGCCCGGGCCTCGAACCCGTTCTGGCCGAGGTAGTCCACCAGCAGCTCCCGCAGTCCGGGGTCGTCATCGACGATGAGTATGTGCGCCTGCATCCGTTACCACTCCTTGCAAACCTGCCCCACCCGGGCCGAACGCTGTGCCCGGGGTCGGTGTCCCACCTGTATACCACTCCCTGCCCGGGTGGCGTGTAAGCGCTTGTTAACCTGGCCCGGGTCCGGCTTACGTTCTGTTACAAACCGCGGTCCCCGGGAAACAAGGGGCTTACCTGGAGATGGTCTGATGAAGGCGTGGCAGGGACATCGCCTGCCAGACCAGCCGAACTGAAGATCGAGGAGCACGACCATGACCAAGAAACAGACCCGACCGATGACCCGGATTCTAACCGGTATCACCCTGGCGGCATTGCTCGCCGGCTCCACCGTGGCAGGGGTCAGCGTCGCCCAAGAGCATCAGCGGGGCGAGGGCAAGCAGGGTGAACGTGGCGGCATGATGATGGAGCGGGGCCAGAAAGGCGAACGCGGCCACATGAAGCATGGCTACATGCACGGCGGTGAGCGCATGGCCGAACACCGCGAACGCATGGCAGAGCGCCTGGACCTGGACGAGGAGCAGCGCGCCCTGTGGGATGAGTTCCACGAGCACATGGGCCCGCGCCATGATCGGGAGCAGCAGCGTGACGCCATGCAGGAGATGATGGATCAGGGCTTTACCGACCGTCTGGAGCGCATGGAGCGCTGGTCCGCCGAGCATGCCGAGCGCATGGGCAAGGCCCGCGAGGCCGGCGAGCGCCTTTACGAGGCACTGGACGAGGAGCAGCGGCAGAAGCTGGATGAGGCCCCGCGTCAGATGCGTGAACACATGCGCGAGTACCGGGAAGACCGCCGCGGAAACGGCCAGCGCCAGGATGGCGAACGTCGCGGAGGTCAGGGCCAAGGCGGTTACTAACGCCGCGCCTGTGCGACCGGTAACCGAACTGTAACCTTTCTGTCTTACCATCCGCCGGGTTGCCGGCCCGCTCCCGGGCCGGCCCAGTTACCCGGCGGAGTCTTGATGAAACCCTTTTCCACCCTGCTCTACGGCATGCTATTGAACCCGCTGCGCACGCTACGCCGGGGCGCCGAGGCCCCGCCGCCCGGCTGGCGGCACACCCTGGGGCTGCTGATCCTGCCCTGGATCGGCTTCAGCGTATTCACCAGCCAGACGCTCTACCAGATCATCCCCACCGGCTTGCCCCCCGAGGGTGTCCCGCATCCGGTCGGGTTCGGCGTCTACAGTTTCATCGCCCTGACGATCGGCTCGCTGGCACTGGCCGCAGCGGCCCACTGGCTGGCGGAGCTGTTCCAGGGCCGGAGCGATTTTGACCGGGCGTTACAGGCGGTGGGCTACGCGCTGGTGCCGGCGTGGCTGGGCAATATCGCCGCGGCCTTCCCCTGGCCCTACGGCAACGGGGTCGGGTTGGCGCTTGTCCTGTACGGGCTGGGGCTGTTGCTGCCCGCCTTCGCCATCGTGCTGGGCATGCGCCGGGGTAACCGGCTGGGCCACTACGTGGCCACGCTGATCTGCGCCGCGCTGATCACCTTCATCCTCGGCTGGTTGCTGATCGATCTGATCCCGGGTGCCAAACCGGAGGTCCGGTTCGGCACCACGTGGTTGATCTGATCGATGCCCGAAAGCCCCCGCCTGCCACCCCTCTGTGCCGCGTAACGGATTGACGCCCCCCGCCAATCGCCCTAGCATTGAACTCGATCAGGATGGATCCACCCCGCAATGCCACGGAGCCGGCATGCCCCAACACGACGGACTGTACCTCGCCCTGGCGCGCCCCGGTGCCGCCTCGGCCTCGCTGCCCCAGGTCACCGGGTTCACCCTCGAGGAGGCGCTCTCCCAGCCCTTCACCCTGACCCTGGATCTGGTCCA
>SR_TP_S13solDRAFT_1000178_pt1 | contig 31453 bp, 34 predicted proteins | sample SodReaTP_S13sol_FD_11159 | JGI IMG/M metagenome (IMG submission 11159)
AGGCGGGGATCGCCGCTGTACCCGCCGATCGCACTTTATTGATCTCCTATGAGAATTACGCGCTCTATAAGTCTAAAGATAAAGGACTTGTTGCCGAGCGGGTAAAGACGCTCTTCCCTGAAGCGCAGATCATCTTCACCCTGCGGGCGCAGGAGGGCCTGATCGTCTCGCGCTACTTCAACGATCTGCGCAAGCGCATCAAGCTGAAGTCCTTCATCTCCTTCGAGGACTGGTACTGGTTCGAGCGCCGGGAGTCGTACCGTACGATCTTCGACGACCTGCGCTACTTCCCGGTCCTGGACTACTACGCCCGGCTGTTCGGGCGCGACCGGGTCGAGGTCGTTCTGTTCGAGGAGCTGAAGGCCAGCCCCCGGGGCTTCGCCGAGCACTTCGCCCGCGCACTGGGCGCCGACGCCGAGGAGTTCGAAGCTCTCATGGCCGGCAAGCGAGAAAACTCGGCCATGTCTCGGCGCTACTACGCCTTCTGGCGGCACCTCGGGCCGCTGCTGCCGCGGCGCATCGTGCGTGACTTGGCGACCCGCTTTCCGAGCCGCGCCGGGCCGCCCGCCAGGATTGCCCTGCCAGCGGAGATTCGCAGCGACCTGATCCGGCTGTGCGCCGACGACAATCGCCGCCTGGCCGAGGCCTTCGATCTCGACCTGGCCGGTTACGGTTACTGGACCGACGTCAGCGCAGCCGGCAAGGAGTCCTGAGGCAATGCGCCCCGCCTTCATCGATCGACGCCCCGGACGCTACCGACTCGAATGCCCCGTTCGTGTCGACCAGCCATTGATCCTCGTTACGCAGATACAGCGTTCGGGCGGCACGCTGCTCTCCTCACTCTTCGACGGTCACCCGCAGATCCATGCCCATCCCTACGAACTCAACTGGGGACGCCCGAAGAAGTGGAACTGGCCGGATCTCGATCCGGCAGACTGGTCTCTCGGGACGCTTTTCGCGCGCCTGCAGCAGGAATGGATCACCAAGCAGGCGCGGCGCGGCTTCTATGCCAAGGGACCGAAGAAGGACACGCTACGCCATCCCTTTGTCTTCGACCTTTCGCTGCAACGCGACCTTTTCATGCGACTCGGACGCGAGCGGTTGCCGCAGAACCAGCGGCAGGCATTGGATCTCTACCTCACCTCCTTCTTCAACGCCTGGTACGACTGCCAGAACCTCTATGCGACGCCGAAGCGCTTCGTCAGCGCCTTCACTCCCCGCATCCTGATGGTAGAGGACAGCCTGGACCGCTTCGCCCGCGACTACCCGGACGGCTATCTGGTTTCCTCGGTCCGGCATCCGGCCGGCTGGTACGCCTCGGCGATGCAGCACAAATACGGTGAGAAGTACGGCAGCCTGGAGAACGTGCTCGATCATTGGCTGCGCTCCACGCGGGCCATTCTGGAAGCCAAGCGCCGCTTCGGAGATCGGCTCATCGTCTGCACCTTCGAGTCGCTGATCGGCGACACCGAGGCCTTCATGCGGCGCGTTTGCGCCCGCACCGGGCTGGACTGGCACCCGATCCTGACGCTACCCACCTTCAACGCGCTGCCTGCTGAATCGAACAGTCATTTCGAGAGTACTCAGCGGATCGACCCCTCCGCGGGCGAGCGCTTCCGTAAAGTGCTTCCGGCCGACGCGATAGCTACGATCGAGCGTCTCGCCGGCGACCTCCACGCCGAGGCGCAGGAAATGATCCGGCGGGATCAGGAAGCCTGAGGGCCTGAACCCGGCGCCTGCTCCAGGACGCGCCGGATCGCCGCCACGGCGCGCTCGACGTCGGCCCGCGGGCTCCGACTCGGCATTCGGAACCCCTGTTCCAGTAGAGTGGCGTAGCCACCGCGCTGCAGCAGGTCGTGAAAGGCACCGAAGTCCCGCGAGTAGCCGGCGAGCCCTGCTTCGAAAAGCAGGTCGCCCAGCCGCTGCAGCGGCGCGAAGCCGCCTTGGCCGTCGCCGTGCAGCAGCGGCTGCAGCCGCTGTCGCCAAGTGGCCAGCCGGCCGCCAGCGAAGGGCAGGGGGCGGATCGCGAGCGGCCGACCGCTCTGCGCCGCCTCTACGATCATCGAGATGCTGTCGCCGGTGACGACGAAGCGGTCAGCCTCGGCCAATAGAGCCAGATAGGGGTTTTCCTCGGCTACGGGCGTCCAGCGAAAAAGCCGTGCTTGGGCCGGCAGGGCCGCCTGCAAGGCGGCGGCGACCGCGTGTGTGGTCCGCCGGCTGGTAGTAAAGTAGAGGCTTCCCGGTGCCGCCGCCGTGGCTCGGACGACATCGGCGCAGAGCTTTCGCGCCTCCGCTGCATCGAAGCGGAAGGGCTTGGTCGGGCCGCCGACGAAAACCGCGGTTAGCGGTCGCGGCAGTTCCGCGAGACGCTCCGTCCAAGCATTTCGGGCTTTCGCGATAGCCTCGGCATCCGGTCGCATCAGTGGCAGGTCGAGGTGGACGACATTCTCGCGGGCCGGCACCCGGTACTGGCCGGTCACGATGACCAGATCGAACTCCTTGAAAAAGCGCTTGGGGCGCCCGATCAGGGCAATCCGCGTCCGTCCCCCGGACTGCCGCTTCACCCAGAGCGCCGCCATCGCCGGGCGGCGGCCGATGGTGATGATCAGGTCGGGCCAGGGGGGCGCGAGCGGCGCAGAGCGCTGCAGGTCGATGTGATCGAGCGAGGCCGAGAAGCGCGGCTTGCCCAGAACCCACTGTTCCTTGAAGCGCAGGTCCTTCCGCTCGGCCGGCAGGCCGAGATGCTCCGCCAGGACGGCGACCTGAGCGTTGTCGCCGAGTTTGTCGCCGATCAGGAGCCAAATGCGCGGCATCGGGACCGAGCGCCGGGGTCAGGCCTTGAGGGCGCTGCGTTGCGGTGCCGCCCCGGGGGCCGCCTGCAGCCGTCCCTCGACCAGTTCCAGGACTTGGTCGGCGATCTCCACGAGCTGCGGCCGATGCGTGATGGTCACGATCGTGAGACGGCCGGCCAAGCCAGCGAGGGTGCGGCAGATCTCCTGCTCGGTCTTGGGATCGAGCGCGGATGTCACCTCGTCCAGGATCAGCAGCTGCGGGTCGCCGACGAGCGCGCGCGCCAGGGCGATACGCTGGCGCTGGCCGCCGGAGAGCTGGGAGCCCTTCTCGCCGACGGTGGTCTGCAGCCCCTCCGGCAGCGCCGAGACGAACTCCCAGGCACCGGCGGCCTCCAGCGCGCGGATCACCTGAGACTCGTCGATGGCGGGATCGCCGAGGGCGATGTTGGCGTACACGCTGTCATGGAACAGCACTAGCTCCTGCGCGACGTAGCCGACCCCGGCCCGCCAGCGCGCCACGTCGAGCGCCTCCAGCGGCACCTCGTCGACCAGGATCCGGCCGGAGGTCGGTCGATAGAGCCCAAGCAGAAGGTCGGTGATGGTGGTCTTGCCGGCTCCGGAGGCTCCCATGATCACAGTCAGCGAGCCGCGCGGGATATGCAGAGACACGTCGCGTAGCACCGGGCGCTCGTCGTAGCCGAAGGAAACCCGCTCGAAGCGGCAACCTCGCTCGAAGCTGGGCAACGCACGGCCAGGCCAGACCTCTTCGGTCGCGCGCACCTCCTCGATCAGCTGGCTCAGCGAGAGATGGGAGGCCTCCTGGGTCACCGCGCTCTGATAGTCGCGCTGAATACGGCCGATCTTGTTCACCGTCTGAACCAGGACGACGGCGATGATCAGCAGTTCGCCGAGGTGCATGTCGGCATAGCGAAAGGCGAGCAGCAGGGCCGTGCCGAGCAGCAGGATGAAGAGAATCTGCTGGGCGCACTTGAGTAGTTCCTGACTGTCGACCTGCCGCCGCAGGGTGCTGCGCAGCTTCTGGATCTTCTCCTCTACCATGCCCTCGAAGGCGGCCTGCTTGGCCATGGCCTTGAGGGGCTTTACATTGTAGAGGCCGTCGGTCAGGTAGGCGACGAGGTCACTGGTGCGCAGGGTCTGCCGGCGGCCCTGCTTGCGGGCCTGGCGGACGAAGCGATGCAGTGCCACGCCGATCACCGTGCAGAGAACCACGGCGCCGAGCGCGACCTTCCAGGCCAGGAGGAAGGCTATCAGGACATAGACCAATGTCTGCAGGGCGTTCGCGAGGAACATCGCCGTGCTGAGGTAGGCTTTGCCGGCACGGGTAGCCTCGTTGCTCATGGCCGAGGCGATTCGGCCGACCGGTTGCCCGGTGAAATAGGACCAGCGCACCTTGAGCAGCCCATCCACGAGATCCCGGCGTAGCTCGGTCGAGACGGTCGCCGCAGCGTAGCCGACGGTGCGCATCGCCAGCAGGGTCAGCAAAGCCTTGGCGACGATCCCGCCGACGATGATGAGCAGTAGGACCTCGAGCGTCGGGTCGATGCCGAGCGTGCCGAAGAGCTCCGACATCAGCCGGGCGAGTTCCGATTGATCCTCCTCGCTTCCGCCGGTGGCCAAGGCAATTAGCGGCAGAGCGCCGGCAATGCTGAAGCCTTCGGCCATGCTCGCCACGAAGAGGCAGGCCAGGATGAGCCAGGGGTTGGCGCTCTTGAAGTTGAAGAAGAGTCTCAGCAGTCTGATCATGGACCTATCCGACGGGGCGGCACAGGCTGCGCCGAGCATCTTCCTCTGGCCCGGCGGCCCGAACCGCTGTGCAGCCATGTCTAAGACCCCGGCCGGCTCGGTGCAAGCGGGAGGCCGGCAGGTCACCCTCTGGGAAGCGGGCGCGCTCTGAATTGCCGTTTGACCTTGCGCTGTGATGGCAAGATAACAAGGTGTGACGGCTTCCGATGGCCTTTCTAGCTTTGTCGGCGTCTCCATTTCAGCGAATCTTGCACCATGTCCCTTCTCATATCCTCATCTTCCGCCCTGGCTTCCCTGCTGGGGCGGGCCAAGATGCTGCTGAAGCGCCGGCACAAGATCCGTCGGGCCGAGGTGCTGGTGGTGTCGCCCGCGAAAAGCGGGCGAACTTGGCTCGCTGCCATGATCTCCCACGTCTACCACCAGCGTCACGGCATTCCGGAAAGCGAGATCATCCGTTTTGACAATTTCAAGCGGCTGAATCCGAGCATCCCTGCCGTGGGCTTCAGCCACGACAATCAGAAGGATTCACATCACAGGCCCTTGTTGCGCCCGCAGGACCTGCGAGGATGCCGCACGCTTCTGCTGGTGCGGGATCCGCGCGACGTCGGAGTATCGGCCTTCTTCCAGTCGTTGCGGAACGCCGGGCGCTCGAAGGCCGACCAGCCGCCGATCTTCGACTATGTGATGCGACGCAAGATGCCGCAGGTGATCGCCTTCCTGCAGCGCTGGGAGCAGCAGCTCCAGACCCTTGAGAAGGCGCTGGTCGTGCGCTACGAGGATCTCCGGGCTGATCCGGAGACGGAACTGACCAGGATCATGACCTTCATCGACGGCCGACCGCCGGAATCGGATGAAATTCGGGCGGCAGTGGCGTTCGCGTCATTCGAGAGCCTCCGGCAGAAGGAGGTGGGCGGCTTCTTCGGCACCGACCGACTACGGCCGGGCGATGCGAGCAATCCCGACTCCTTCAAGGTACGGCGCGGCAAGGTGGGCGGCTACCGGGACTACTTCGATGACGCGCAGCTCGCTGAGATCGAGGCGGCGATGGAGGCGGCGGCGCTCGATCGCTTCGGCTATCGCGCCGCGCCACTGCCGAGCGAAAGCTAGTCGACGAAGCCAATGATTCCCCCGCTTCGTATCGCCTACAAGCGTGCCGAGCGCTCACTGGTGCTGCTGACCGCCGCTGTCCGTCCGACTGAGCACCGTCTGGCGCTGGAGCGGCGGCTGCGGGGCGAGGAGGAGTTCCGCAAGCTGCAGGAGGCCGACGCGGTCTTCGTGTCCTACGGCAAGGCGGGACGCACCTGGCTCCGGGTGCTGATCAGCCGGGTCTACCAGGTCCGCCACGGCCTGGCGAAGCGCCACCTGATCGGCTTCGACAACCTGCACTGGCGGGTGCCGGCGATCCCCAGGCTGCTCTTCACCCACGACAACTACCTCAAGGACTACACCGGCCACGCCGCCGACAAGCGCGACTACCACGGCCACAGGGTGGTGCTGCTGGTGCGCCATCCGGCGGACACCGCGGTCTCCCAGTACTTCCAATGGAAGTTCCGCATGCGCGGCCGCAAGATGGCGATGAACCGCTATCCGGGGGAGGGGGAAGCGGTGGAGATCGCCGACTTCGTGATGGACGCCGAGGCCGGGCTGCCGAAGATCGTCGACTTCATGAACCTCTGGGCCAGCGAGCTGCCGCGGCTGCGCGGCGGGCTGCTGCTGCGCTACGAAGACCTGCGCGCCGATACCGCGGGGCAGCTCGGCCGGGTCTTCGACTTCCTCGGCACGCCGGCCGGCGAGGCCGAGCTGGCCGAGGCCGTGCGCTTCGCCTCGGTCGAGAACATGCGGCAGATGGAGAGCAAGGGCACCTTCTGGCTGGCCGGCAGCCGCCTGACTACGCGCGACAGGGACAATCCCGACGCCTACAAGGTGCGCCGCGCCAAGGTCGGCGGCTGGCGCGACTACCTCGATGACGCCGCCGCCGCGCGCGTCGAGGCCTATCTGGCGGAGAGACTGGACCCCTTCTTCGGCTACACCGAGCCTGCCGCCCCGACGTCGGCGTCACCACCACCCGCGTCATCCTGAGCGTCAGCGAAGGATCGCGGGCCGTAGGCGCATTCTTGCTGCCGCCCCTTCGTCTCACGCGGAGCCGCGGAGAGCGCAGAGGGCGAGCCTTTCCGTCGCTCCGGGCTCTCCGTGGCTCCGCCTGAGACAAGACGAAGCGGGGTGCTCGCCGCGGTGCGGCCATCTGCGCAGAACGGCCCGAGATCCTTCGCTGACGCTCAGGATGACGCGGGAAGGGAAGCGGCTCAGGCCGCGAGCTTCGGCGTGCGGTCGAGCAGCTCGAGGGCGTCGTGGCGCAGGTGGTTCTTCGCCATCTCCTCGCGCAGCTGCTGCTCGGTGAGCAGCCCCTGGTCGAGGCATTCGCGGACCAGGCCGAAGAAGAAGCGCTCCTGGTTGCGGTCGGGGTGGCGCAGGTACTTGCCGAGCAGGCCGTGCGCCCCGAAGAGCTTGTGGCGCAGCCGCATGACCGGGCCCAGCAGCGGGATACCGTAGGACTTCTCCGCCGGGGTCCAGTCGATCGGCAGGCCGGTCTTCCAGGGCTGGGTCAGCCGCCGGGTGTTGTGCAGCAGGCGGGTGTCGTCGGCCAGGCGGTCGAAGTCGTTCCAGACCGTCTCGAAGAAGCCGATGGTCTCCGGATCCTCCAGCTTCAGGCAGATCCAGTCCATGTAGTCCCGCTCGAAGCGGAAGAGCTCGTCGAACTGCTCGGCGCAGCGCCAGTGGGTCAGCTTGGCGCAGTCCAGCAGCATGACCGAGGAGGCGAGGCAGCCGCTCTTGCCCTTGAAGCCGGAGCGGGGGCGGCAGAGGATCGCCTTGCCCTGCATGTCGCGCTCCAGCAGCTCGCCGACGTCACGCACCGCGAAGATGTCGGGGTCGATCACCACCGCGCGGCCCTCGTAGCCCATCAGCTCCGGCGGCATGAAGCGCAGCGGCGTGAAAGACTGCAGGTCCTCCATGGTCCAGGCGCGCTTGAAGCCGTCGCGCAGGAACTCCTGCCCCTCCTTCTCCGCGAGGAAGGGGTGGTCCGCGGTGTGGATCACCTTGACGTCGAAGCCGTCCGGACGCTTGGCGTTGCGCTTCAGCGAGTACTCGGAGACGACGGCTCCCAGCCACTGCTTGTGGTTGGTGTGGATGAAGACGGTGGGTTTCACGGGCGCCATCCAGTCGGTTGCCGGCCTGTCGCTTGCCGGAGGGGATAGCGTCCGCCTATCAGATCGCTCCGAGCACCGCAAGCTCGCCCGGGCGCCGGAGCCGAGGGTGCGGCGTCATGTCCGCTCGGGAGTCGGCTCCCCCGAGGTCGCCCCGTAGCCGAAGACCGGGTCCAGGTTCTCTGCCACGTAGGCCTCGATCGCCCGAATCTGCTCCGGCTCGAAGTAGTCGCGCCAGCCGCCGACCTTGGCGCGGCGGACCTTGAAGGCGTCGGGATTGTCCTTGTCGCGGGTGGTCATGCGGCTGCCCGACAGCCAGAAGGTCCGGCGGGACTCCATCTGCCGCATGTTCTCCACCGACGCGAAGGCAACCGCCTCGGCGATCTCCTCGGGCGTGCCGGGGGTGCCGACGAAGTCCATTACCCGCGCCAGAGCGGCGGCCGGATCGGCGCGCAGATCCTCGTAGCGGACCGAGAGGATCGCGCGCATCTGCGGCATCTCCCGCGCCCAGAGGTTCATGAAGTCGATCACCTTGGCGAGACCGGCGCGCGGGTCCATGACGAAGTCGTAGACCGGCACCTCGCCGTCACCGCCCGGATAGTCGTTGATCCGCTTCTTGCGGTCGCGCATGCGGTACTTCCACTGGAAGTACTGCGAGACGGCGGTGTCCGCCGGATGGCGCACCAGCAGCACGACCGGGGTATCGCGGTAGTCGGACTTGTCCTCGCTGTGGCCGGTGTAGTCCTTCAGGTAGTTGTCGTGGCTGAAATGGATCTTCGGCACCGCGGCGTTGCGGCGGTGCAGGTTGTCGTGCTGCAGCAGCAGTCGCTCCGGCAGGCCGTGCTTGACCTGGTAGAGGCGGGACATCATCACCCGCAGCCAGGTTCGCCCGCTCTTGCCGAAGGACACCACCACCACGTCGCAATCGCGCAGCTTCTGCCACTCGAAACGTCCGCGGATCCGCCGCTCGATGGCGGTGCGCCGCTCGGCCGGCAGGAAGAAGAGGCAGGCGAGGACGAACTCGCGAAGGATCGTTTCGATGACGGAGCGCATGGCGAGTCCGGAAAGGGGCGGAAAACGGGAGCGCGGAGGAATAGCAATCCACACCCCCGGTGGCAACGCCGCGCTCGGGGGCCTCAGCCGGCAGCGAGCAGAGGCGGCAGTTCCTCGAGGCTGCCGATGACGGCGGCCGGCGCCGTCCCCAGCCGCTCCATGCGGGCACCGAAGCGGTTCATCCAGGCGACGCGGAAGCCGAAGGCGGCGGCACCTGCGGCGTCCCAGGCGTTGGTGGAGACGAAGGCGATCGCCTCGGCCGGCACGCCCAGGCCCTCCACGGCTAGGCGGTAGACCCGGGGATCGGGCTTGTAGACCCCCACGGCCTCGATCGAGAGCACCTGGTCGAGCAGCCTCTCGATGCCCGCCGAGCGCACTGCCGCCTCCAGCATCGTCGGCGTACCGTTGGAGAGAATCGCGGTGGCCAGCCCGGCGTCGCGCAGCCGCTCCAGGGCCGGCACCACGTCGGGGTAGGCCGCGAGCTCCAGGTAGAGCGCCATCAGCCGCTCGCGCAGCGCCCGGTCCTCGATGCCGTGGCTCTCCAGGGCGAAATCCAGAGCGTCGCCGGTCACCTGCCAGAAGTCGGCGTGGCGGCCCATCAGGCTGCGCAGCCAGGAGTATTCGAGCTGCTTCTGGCGCCAGAGCGCCGAGACGGAGGCTTTCTGCTCGCCCAGGGCGCCGGCCTCGCGCGCCGCTGCCGAGTGGACGTCGAACAGCGTGCCGTAGGCGTCGAAGACGCAGGCCCGCACCCTCGGGAAGCGGCCCGGCGTCAGTTCACCACCTCCTGACGCGATCCCCGGGTGACCGGCGCGACCGCGGCGGTCGGAAGCGAGCGGGGCAGGGCGACGAAGGGGTCGTCCTGGGGCCGCAGCCGCCGATGATAGATGGTGTAGGCCTCCAGCACCCGCTGCACGTAGTTGCGGGTCTCGGAGAAGGGGATCTGCTCCATCCAGTCGAGCGGATCGACCTCGGGGTGGCGCGGATCGCCGTAGGTGACGATCCACTCGTCGGCGCGCCCCGGGCCGGCGTTGTAGGCGGCCAGCGCCAGCGGCAGGAAGCCGGTGTAGCGGTCGAGCATGCGCTCCAGATAGTCGCGGCCCAGGCGGATGTTGTAGAGCGGGTCGCTGGTCAGGCGCGCCAGGCTGTAGCTCTCGCCGAGCTGCCTGGCCACCCGCTCGGCCGTGCCGGGCATCAGCTGCATCAGGCCGCGCGCGCCGGCCGGGCTGACGGCGGCGATGTCGAAGGCGCTCTCCTGGCGCATCAGCCCCAGCAGCAGCGGCCCGTCGGGATCGCCGGCGAGATCGACCGGCGGGTTGGGATAGAGCAGGTCGGTCAGCAGGAACCCCCTGGTCAGCGCCGTACGGCCGGTGCGGATGGCCTGGTCCGGCCGCCCCAGCCGCTGTGCCAGCTCGCCGGCCAGCCAGAAGTCCTCGGCCGTCCGGGCGCGGGTGCGCAGGGCCGCGAAGAAGAGCGGCAGCAGGTCGTCGCGCTCCAGCGCGGCCACCGCCCGCGTCGCCCGCACCAGTTCGTCGGCGTCGAAGGCCCCGCGCTGCTCGGCCGTGATCGGCGGTGCGGCGCCTTCGCTGGCGGCGGGCAGGGCGCCCAGGCGCAGCGCCGCCATCTGGCCATAGAAGACCGTGTCGTGCTGCGCCGCCACGCGATACCACTGCTCGGCCCAGTCATCGCGGCCGAGGGTCCGGGCCGCCTCGCCGGCCCAGTAGGCGCCGCGCGCGCGGGAGATCGGCATGGAGACGCCGTGGTAGAGGCGATCGAAGTGGCGGTAGGCCTGCTCCGGATCTTCCAGGTAACGCAGCGCCACCCAGCCGGCGAAGAACTCGCCCTCGGCCATGGCGATGCCGGAATCCGTGCCGTGCTGGGCGGCGAGGCGGTAGGCGGTCGCCGCCTCGCCCTGGCGCAGCGCGCGGCGCGCCGCCCAGTGCTTGATCCGCCACCAGTGCTCGGCGTTGGCCTCCACCACCGGCGGCGCCGGGTCGAGCAGCTCGGCGGCACTGTCGAGGAGATCGCTGCGCAGCCGCCAGCGGGCACGGTCGTAGGTCAGGCCGGGATCGTCGCGCAGCTCGCCCGGCACGCGCTCGATGGCCGCGTCCACGCCGGGCTGCATGGCCGCCAGCATCAGCCGCGCCTCCGCGAGCTGGCGGTGGCCGTTGCCCAGCCGGTCGGCGACCCGCAGCGCCGAGCGGTCGTCGCTGACCAGCAGCCGCTCGAAGCGATGATAGTGGTCCTCCCTCTCGAGGACCGCGCCAAAGTCGGCCAGCAGCGCCTCTTCCTGGCCGTCGGGGAAGCTCATCTCGCGCCAAGCCGTGCGCGCCTGCGCCCGGGCCTCGTCCTCCAGGCCGAGCCCGCGCAGTGCTCTGGCGTAGCGGAGTGCCGCCTCACCTCCGCTCGGCGGGTGGGCGCGGAACCAGGCCACGGTCTCCCGCGCGCCCATCCAGTCCGGCATGGCACGTTCGGCGGAGCGGCGCAGACTGGCGGTGCCCGGCCAGTCGGGATCGCTCTCCAGGAAGTCCGCCAGCTCGCCGAAGCCGACACGGCTGCCCTGCCGCATCAGACGCCGCCACTGCACCAGCTTGCGCAGCGCCGGGTCCTCCAGGCTGCGCGCGATGTCCAGGGCCTCGTCGTACTTGCCGTCGTCGACCATGGCGAAGCTGTCGCGCAGCCGCTCGTAGTCGCGCGGCAGATCCGCCTGCACGCCGGGCGCGAAGCCCAGGGCGAACACGAGGGTTGCGGTGAACACGGCCTTACGAAACACGGCGCGGCCTCCTGCCTGCACTGCCTGGAATCCCCGGCTCCTGCTTACCACGGAGCGGCCCGCGCGGCCACAATCGTGTCACCTGCGTGCCTTGTTCGCGCGCTGCGCCGGCGCTATGTTGCGCGCCTTCGCGCGGGTGGGCCGCACCCACCCTGCGCCGCGCGTTCTCGAAGCTTGCCGGACGAGGAAGACCATGACCGAGCCGCTGTTCACGGGCTCCATCACCGCGCTGATCACGCCCTTCACCGACGGCCGGATCGACGAGGAGGCCTTTCGCGCGTTCGTGAAATGGCAGATCGACGAGGGCAGCGACGCCCTGGTGCCGGTCGGCACCACCGGCGAATCGCCGACCCTGACCCACGCCGAGCACAAGCGGGTGGTCGAGCTCTGCATCGAGGCCGCGGCCGGCCGCGTGCCGATCATCGCCGGCACCGGCTCGAACTCTACGGCCGAGGCGGTCGACTTCACCCGCCATGCGGAGGCCGCCGGCGCCGATGCCGCCCTGGTGGTGACGCCCTACTACAACAAGCCGAACCAGGAGGGGCTGTACCAGCACTTCAAGGCGGTGCACGACGCCAGCGGACTGCCCATCCTGATCTACAACATTCCCGGCCGCTCGGTGGTCGACATGAGCGTCGAGACCATGGCGCGCCTGGCCGAGCTGCCGCGCATCGTCGGCGTCAAGGACGCCACCGCCGACCTGGTCCGGCCGGCGCGCACCCGCGCGGCGATCGGCGCCGGCTTCTGCCAGCTCTCCGGCGAGGACGCGACGGTGGTGCCCTTCCTGGCCCAGGGCGGGCACGGCTGCATCTCCGTCACCGCCAACGTCGCGCCGCGCCTCTGCAGCGAGCTGCACGACGCCTGGCGGCGGGGCGAGCTGGAGCGGGTGGCGGAGATCAACGACCGTCTGATGCCGCTGCACATCGCCCTCTTCCTGGAGCCGAGCCCGCAGCCGGCCAAGTACGCGCTGTCGCTGCTCGGCCACTGCGCCAACGAGCTGCGGCTGCCGCTGGTCCCGGTCGCGCCGGAGACGCAGAAGCAGGTGCGCGCCGCCATGATCCACGCCGGCCTGCTGAACTGAACGGCGGCTCCGGGCCCGAACCGCAAAGGAATTCATCCGTGGCGCAGGCGCAGGCGCAGGCGCGCAAGGTCGTCGCCCAGAACCGCAAGGCGACGCACGACTACTTCATCGAGGAGCGGATCGAGACCGGCCTCGCCCTGATGGGCTCGGAAGTGAAGTCGTTGCGCAGCGGCAAGGCGTCGCTGGGCGAGGCCTATGCCGGCGAGCAGCGCGGCGAACTCTACCTCATCAACGCGCACATCTCGGAGTACGCGCCCGCCAACCGCTTCGGCCACACGCCGAAGCGCGCCCGCAAGCTGCTGGTGCACCGGCGCGAGCGCGAGCGGCTGCTGGGACTGGTGCGGCGCGACGGCTACACGCTGGTGCCGCTGTCGATCTACTTCAACGAGCGCGGCCTGGCGAAGCTGGAGCTCGGCATGGCCAAGGGCAAGCGCAAGGGCGACCGTCGCGAGGACATCAAGAAGCGCGACTGGCAGCGCCAGAAGGCCAGGCTGCTGCGCGACAAGGGCTGAGGCGCTCTCAGCCCGCCGTCGCCAGCGCCCGCTTCACCGAGGCCACCACCTCTTGGAACATCTCGGGCGTCAGGCGCCGGGTGTTCACGTTGTAGCGCGAGCAGTGATAGCTGTCGGCCAGCAGCAGCCCGTCGGGCAGGCGGTGCAGGGCGCCGTGGGCGAAGGAATAGGCGCTGCGCTTGAGGCCACGGGCCGCGAGCAGCTGTTCGTGGGCGATGCGGCCCAGGGCCAGAACGCTCTTCAGCCCCGGCATCCCCTCCAGCTCCTGCTGCAGGAAAGGGCGGCAGGCGGCGATCTCCGCGCCGATCGGCTTGTTTTCCGGCGGGACGCAGCGCACCGCGTTGGCGATGCGGCAGTCGAGCAGCCGCAGCCCGTCGTCCGGCCGCCGGTCGTAGCGGCCGGTGGCGAAGCCCTCCTGCAGCAGCGTGGCGTAGAGCAGGTCCCCGGCATAGTCGCCGGTGAAGGGCCGCCCGGTCTGGTTGGCCCCCTGCAGACCCGGCGCCAGCCCGAGAATCAGCAGGCGGGCGTCGCGCGGCCCGAAGGAGGCCACCGGCGCGTTGTGGTAGCCCGGATAGCGACGCCGGTTGTCGGCGCGGAAGGCGACCAGGCGCGGGCAGAGCGGGCAGTCCGGCGGCGGGGTCGCCGGGCTGCTCGCGGCGCTCGTCATCGGCGGAGGCCCTTCAGTAGCCGTCGGCTTCGGGGGCCTCGGCGGCCTCGTCCCGCGGATCGGCCTGGCGCGGCTGGCGGCGCGGGTGGTCGGCCGGCAGGCGCCGCTCGATCAGCTCCTGCAGCTCGGTCAGATCGACGAAGTTGTCGGCCTGCCGGCGCAGGTCGTCGGAGACCATCGGCGGCTGCACCCGGATGGAGGAGACCACGGTCACGCGGACGCCGCGGCGCTGCACGGCTTCCACCAGGCGGCGGAAATCGCCGTCGCCGGAGAAGAGCACGGCATGGTCCAGGCGATCGGCCAGATCCATCATGTCGATGGCCAGCTCGATATCCATGTTGCCCTTCATCTTGCGGCGCCCGGTGGCGTCCGTAAACTCCTTCACCGGCTTGGTGACGATGGAATAGCCGTTGTAGTCCAGCCAATCGATCAAGGGCCTCAGCGGCGAATACTCCTGATCGTCCAGCATCGCAGTGTAGTAGAAGGCGCGCAGGAGGCGTGCGCGACTCGCGAAGAGGTCGTAGAGGCGCTTGTAGTCGATATCGAAACTGAGGCTCTTGGCCGTGGAATGGAGATTGGCGCCGTCGATGAAGAGGGCGATGCGCTCCTCGGGATAGAAATTCATTCGTATGGGGTCCTCGTGAGCAGAATGGCGTCCAGGCGTCGCATCGTGAATACAAGCGTTGCGGCGGTCCGGATAGAAAACGGGCCGGAAGGCCCGGCGGCGGCACGGTCGCACGGCCCGCCGGGGGGCGCAATAGCCCTGCCTTTTCCGCCTGCTGCATCCTGCGAGGCCCGCCACCCGTGATTCTCGTCGCCCTCGGCTCCAATCTTCCCCATCCCCGGCTCGGCCCGCCCCGGGCGGTCTGCGAAGCGGCGCTGCGCCGCCTGGCGGAACTGGGCGTGACGCTGCGCCGGCGCTCGCGCTGGTATGCCAGCGCGCCGGTTCCCGTCTCCGACCAGCCCTGGTTCGTCAACGGCGTCGCCGAGGTCTCGGTGCCGGAAGGCGCTACGCCGGCGGACCTACTGGCCCTGCTGCACCGGGTCGAGGCCGAGTTCGGCCGCCACCGGCAGGCGCGCAACGAGGCGCGGGTCCTCGACCTCGACCTGGTGGACTTCGACGGACGGGTCTCGACGGTGGGCGAGCAGCCGGAGCTGCCGCATCCGCGCCTGAGCGGCCGCGGCTTCGTGATCCTGCCGCTGCAGGAACTGGCGCCGGACTGGCGCCATCCCGCCACCGGCGAGAGCATCGGCGCCCTGGCCGACGCCCTGCCGTCCGACCAGCGGCAGGCCGAGCCCCTGGAGTGAGGCCGCCGCGCCCTTGCAACGGCGGGCCGGCCTCCCTATAACGCTGGCAGCGATCGCGCCTCCCGAACAAACCCGGTACTGGAGTAGACACCATGGCCCGCGTCACGGTCGAAGACTGCGTTCTTCAGGTTCCCAACCGTTTCGATCTCGTCATGCTCGCCGCGCAGCGGGCGCGGGAGATCTCGGCCGGCGCCGGGCTGACCATCGACCGCGACAACGACAAGAACCCCGTGGTCGCGCTGCGCGAGATCGCCGATCAGACGATCGATCGCGAGGCTCTGGAACTCTCCTTGATCTCCGGCCTGCAGCGCCACGTCGAGGTCGACGAGCCGGAGGAGGAGGATCCCTCCGAGATGGCGCTGCTCAGCGCCGGGCTCGCCGAGGAGAGCGCGCTGGGCGGCGACATGCTCGGCAGCGCCATCGAGTCCGACGACGACGGCGAGGAGGGGCGTTCCTCCGACATGGAGGGCTGATCGCCCCGGCGGGGCTCGAGGGGCCCCGCGCCGACCCTGTCCTTTCCTGTCATCTGCTCCCGAGGCGCCGCGACGCGCGCTTGCGGCTTGGCCTGCGCCTGGGTCATGCTTAAGTCCTCTTAGTCTGGAGCAGATCCCGATCGGATGCGACCATCCGGTTGCGCGAATCTGCTCTAGATTCATATGGTTATGAGCATTTTCCGATCGAATCCGATCGAAATATGCTCTAGGGGCCGCTTCGGCCCTGTTTTTCGGACGGCCCGGGAATGCTGCGTCAATTCGAGCTGGTGGAGCGCGTCAAATCCTATGATCCCGGGGCCGACGAGGATCGGCTGAACCGCGCCTACGTCTATGCGACGAAGATGCACGGCAGCCAGAAGCGGGCGTCCGGCGACCCCTACTTCTCCCACCCGATCGAGGTCGCCGGCATCCTGACCGAGCTGAAGCTCGACGGCGATTCCATCATCACCGCGCTGCTGCACGACGTCGTCGAGGACACCGACGGCACGCTCGAGGACGTCGAGAAGATGTTCGGCGCCGAGATCGCGCGTCTCGTCGACGGCGTCACCAAGCTGGGCCGGCTAGAGCTGCAGTCGGAGCGCAGCAAGCAGGCGGAGAACTTCCGCAAGCTGGTGCTGGCGATGTCCGAGGACATCCGGGTGCTGCTGGTCAAGCTGGCGGACCGCCTGCACAACATGCGCACGCTGCACTTCGTCTCCTCCGAGGAGAAGCGCAAGCGTATCGCCCACGAGACCATGGACATCTATGCGCCGCTGGCCGAGCGCATCGGCCTGGAGCGCTTCAAGAACGAGCTCGAGGACCTGGCCTTCTCGGAGCTGAACCCCGACGCCCGCCAATCGATCGTCGCGCGGCTCGACTTCCTCAGCACCCGCGGCGGCGACATCACCCAGAAGGTGGTCGACGAGCTGACGCGCGCGCTGGCGGAGGAGGGGCAGGAAGCCTGGGTTTCCGGCCGCATCAAGACGCCCTATTCGATCTGGCGCAAGATGCAGCACCGCAACATCGGCTTCGAGCAGCTGGCCGACATCATGGCCTTCCGCGTGGTGGTGCAGGACCTGGGCAGCTGCTACCAGGCGCTCGGCATCCTACACTCGCGCTATCCCGTCGTGCCGGGCCGCTTCAAGGACTACCTCTCCACCCCCAAGCCGAACGGCTACCAGTCGCTGCACACCGGGCTGATCGGCCCGCTGAAGCAGCGCATCGAGGTGCAGATCCGCACCCGCGCGATGCACGAGATCGCCGACTTCGGCGTCGCCGCGCACTGGCGCTACAAGCAGGGGCCGGACGATCCCGAGCGACCGATGGAGGGACGGCAGTTCCGCTGGATCCGCGAGCTGCTCGACATCCTGGAGCACGCCTCCAACCCGGACGAGTTCCTCGAGCACACCAAGCTCGAGATGTACCAGGACCAGGTCTTCTGCTTCACGCCGAAGGGCGACCTGATCGCCCTGCCGCGTGGCGCCACGCCGATCGACTTCGCCTATGCCGTCCATTCCGAAGTCGGCAACGCCTGCGTGGGGGCGCGGGTCAACGGCCGCATGGTGCCGCTGCGCACGGTGCTGCAGAACGGCGACCAGGTGGAGGTGGTCACCTCCAAGGCGCAGCGTCCCTCGCCGGACTGGGAGAACTTCGTCGTCACCGGCAAGGCCAAGGCCGCGGTCCGCCGCTTCGTCCGCCAGGAGCAGCGCGAGCAGTTCCACGACCTGGGCCGGCAGCTGGTCGACCGGGCCTTCCGACAGGAGGGCTACGACCTCACCGACAAGGCGGTGGCCGCCGTCCTCAAGAAGCTGAAGGCCGACGCGGTCGCCGACGTCTACGCGGCGGTCGGGCAGGGGAACATGACCGCCCGCGAAGTGCTGGTGGCGGTCTTCCCCGGCGTCAAGGAGCAGGAGCGCCCGACCAAGGTCGTGCCGATCGCCAAGGCCCGCAAGGCCAAGGGCGGCGACCACGCGGTCCCGATCAAGGGCCTGATCCCCGGCATGGCGGTGCACTTCGCCCACTGCTGCCACCCGCTGCCCGGCGACCGCATCGTCGGCATCGTGACCACCGGCAAGGGGGTGACGGTGCACACCATCGACTGCGAAACCCTGCAGGCCTTCCAGGACACGCCGGAGCGCTGGGTCGACCTGGGCTGGGAGCGCAGCAGCGCCGACGAGCCCTTCACCGGACGGCTGCACCTGGTGGTCTCCAACGAGCCCGGCAGCCTCGGCGCGCTCTCCACGGTGATCGGCAAGAACGCCGGGAACATCACCAACCTGAAGATCACCCACCGCTCGCTCGATTTCTTCGAGATGCTGATCGATCTCGAGGTGACCGACGTGCGCCATCTCACCAATGTGATGGCGGCCTTGCGCGCCATGCCGGTAATCTCCTCGGTGGAGCGGGCGCGGGGCTGAGGCCTCGCCCCCGCCGAAAGGCCGCCCCGGCCGTTCCCGGGCGCCCCGTTCGAGGAGACAGAGGCGATGCGGTGCTCGGTGGTGTTTTTTCGCGCGCTGGCCCTGGGGGCCGCGTTCTTCCTCCCCGCCGGCGCGAGCGCCAACGACTCCATGGCGGTGGTCTCCGCCGGCGGGCTCGAGTTCGTCGCGACGGATCAGATCGCCATGGAATCCGAGGATCTCTACCTGTCGCGCGAGGAAGTCCGCGTCGTCTATCGTTTCCGCAACCTGGGCGAGGAGGACCGCAGCGTGCTGGTCGGCTTCCCGTTGCCCGACATCGAGCCGGACTACTTCTCGCCGGTCGCCTGGCCCGAGGGGCCCGACGACAACGTCTTCCGTTTCGAGACCCTGTTCGACGGGAAAGCCGTCCAAGCGGAACTGCACGCCCACGCCTTCGCGGCCGGCATCGACCGCACCGCCTTGTTGCGCGAACTGGCGCTGCCGCTCCATCCCATGTCGGAAGCCGCCTACGAGGCGGTCAACGCGCTGCCGCCCGAAACCGCGTTGCGGCTCTATCGGCTTGGGCTGCTGCTGCCCGAGTTCCACGACGTCGAGGCGCTGGGGAGCGCGCCCTGGTGGCCGAGCTGGAGCCTGCGCAGCGCCTATAGCTGGGAGGCGGTCTTTCCCGCCGGCCGGAGCGTCGAGGTGGAGCATCGCTACCGGCCCAGTGTCGGCGGCACCGTCGGCATCGCCTTCCTGGCGGACCAGGCGACCCGTGCGCGCTATGCCGAGACCTACTGCCTGGACAAGGCCCTGATGGAGGCCGTCAGGGGGACCCTGGAGGAGGAGGGCAACCTCTGGTCCGCTCCCTTCACCGAAACCTGGCTGTCCTACATCCTCACCACCGGACGAAACTGGGCCGGGCCGATCGGCTCCTTCCGCCTGGTCGTCGACAAGGGCCGGCCGGACAGCCACCTGTCCTTCTGCTGGGACGGGGAAATACGGGCCATCGACGAGACCCGGGTCGAAGCGACGGCGGAGAACTTCTTTCCGTACCGCGAACTGGAGGTGCTGATCCTCGACCGGCGCCCGCAGTAGCCGCTTCCCGTTCCGGCCGCGTCAGTCGCCCGTCCGCTCCAGCATCACCAGGCGGCCGTCGAGCATGATGACCAGCCGGGGCGGTGCTTCCGCCAGGGCGTGGTAGTCGAAGCTGCCGCCGTCGCAGTCCACCCGCAGCGTCGGCGCCTCGGGCAGCAGTCGCAGACGCTCGGCGACGGCCTCCGCCTCCTCCTGCGACAGGCTTCCCTGGAAGAGCCCGGGCGGTGGGACGAAGACAAGGTCGTAGGCAGCGCCGCCGCAGCCGAGGGGGTGAGGGCCGTCCACCCTGTCCGGCAGGAAGGTCAGGCTCTCGCCCACCGGTGGCGCCGCCTCCGCGGGCGTACCGGCTGTGTCGCTGGCGCCGATGATCCGCCAGTTGCCGTCGAAGGGTTCCAGCGCCGCCGCCGGCGACAGCAACACCGGCAGCAGCCCCAAGGCGAGCGGGGCGAGGAAGGAGAACCTCCGGGTCATTCGCAGGTCACCTCGGTTCGGCTGCCTTCGGTCACCCGGCGGCCGAAGCGCACGCCGTAGGCATCCTCGTCGAAGCTGCGAATGTCGCAGCGGGTGGCGGCGGCCGGCACCGCGCCCGCCAGGGTCATCTCGGTGCCTTCGTAGACGCAGACCAGGACGAAGGGGCGCCCGGGCTCGCTGGGCTCGAGCAGCCAGCCGTGGCTGCCGTCCGCCTCTTCCTCCTCCTTGAGCTGGACCAGGTCCTCGGGGTCGCCGTCGAAGAGGCGCGCCCAGGAGAGGAAGTGGTACTGCGGCCAGGCGAGCGGCTCCCAGCCGGGCGGCGGCGCCTCGACCGTCACCGTCGGCGTCAGGCGCAGGAAGGACGGGCAGGAGAGAAGGGGCTCCGCAGCGGCGGCGGATGTGGCCGCGGACAGGGCGCCTGCCGCGCCCAGCAGCATCGCGGCGGCCCAGACTCCCGTCGCCGGTCGAAATCCCCCGTACATGCCGACCCCCTCGATGTCGGCGACAGGCCGCCGATCCGGGCGCCGACCGCGGCGCCGGCCGGATGATAGCTCGCTTCCGGGGCGCGATGAAGTGGCCACGCCACTGCCTCAACTTCGCCATCAGGGCCGTCTTGCCCTGGCGGGCGAGGAGTGGCATCACCAAGCCATGCTCTTCCGACGCCGCGATCCGCGTCCACTGCTGCACCGCCTGCGCGGAATGCTGTGGCCGCGGCGCGGCTGGGGCCGCAGCGCGCGCTACGCCGCCCACCGGCTGAGCCGCCTGCCGGCCACGCCCTACAGCATCGCCGCAGGAGTCGCCTGCGGCGCCGCGATTTCCTTCACGCCGCTGATCGGCATGCACTTCGTCGGCGCGGCGCTGCTGGCGCTGCTGCTGCGGGGCAACGTGGTGGCCTCGGCGCTGGGCACGGCCATCGGCAATCCCTGGACCTTTCCCTTCATCTGGGCCTGGACCTTCGCCTTCGGCCGCTGGCTGCTCGGCCATGCGCGGGAGATCGAGACGCTGCCCCAGCATCTCTCCATGCGCTACATCTTCGACCATCCGGGCGACGTCTTCCTGCCGATGCTGATCGGGTCGGTGCCGACCGCCATCGTCGTCTGGCTGGCCGTCTTCTTCGCCATGCAGCGGCTGATCGACGGCTACCAGAGGGCACGCCGCCTGCGCCTGCTGCGCAGCCGCCGGCGCGTCAAGCTGCTGCGCTTCCGGCGCACACCGCCGTCCGAGGGGGCTTCCGGCGACAGCGGGGAGGGCTAGATCGGCGGCGCAGCCCGGCACATCCGCGGTTTCCAAGCCGGGGCGTTGCGGCTATACCCCCCGAGGCCGGAACGATCCGGCGTACGAGGAAACCATGGATTCCACGATGACGCGGAAGAAGAGCGAGAAGGGCGGCATCGGCGAGACGATCCGCACCGTCGCCTATGCGGTGCTGATCGCGATCGTGCTGCGGACCTTCGCCTTCGAGCCCTTCTCGATCCCCTCGGGATCCATGCTGCCGACCCTGCTGGTCGGCGACTACCTCTTCGTCTCCAAGTACTCCTACGGCTACAGCCGCTACTCCCTGCCCTGGGGCCTGCCGGTGATCGAGGGGCGCGTGCTGGACAGCGAGCCGGAGCGCGGCGACGTCGCCGTCTTCAAGCTGCCGACCGACAACGCGACCGACTACATCAAGCGCATCGTCGGGCTGCCGGGCGACCGCATCCAGATGATCGGCGGGGTGCTGAACATCAACGGCCAGCCGGTCCAGCGCGAGCGCGTGGGCGAGACGGTGATCCCCGGCGTCGGCGGCTTCCCGGTGCGGGTGACGGAGTACGTCGAGACCCTGCCCAACGGCCGCAGCCACCGCATCTGGGAACGCGGCACCGACATGCCCTTCGACAACACCCGCGTCTACGAGGTGCCGGCCGGGCATTTCTTCGCCATGGGCGACAACCGCGACAGCAGCCAGGACAGCCGCTCCGGCCAGGTCGGCTTCGTGCCCTACGAGAACCTCATCGGCCGCGCCGAGGTGGTGTTCTTCTCCCACGACGGCAGCGCCCGCTTCTGGGAGGTCTGGCGCTGGCCGACCTCGATCCGCTTCGGCCGGGTTCTCGACCGCATCGAGTGACGCACGGACGGCCGTGGAGAAGCGCAGGCGCCGCATCGAGGAGCTTCCCGGGGACCTGGCCGCCCTGTCCGAGCGGCTGGGCCACCGCTTCCGCGACCCGCGGCTGCTGGTCGACGCCCTGACCCACGCCAGCACCCTGGGCGGGCGCTCCTACGAGCGTCTGGAGTTCCTGGGCGACCGGGTGCTGGGACTGGTGGTAGCGGACATGCTCTACCGCCACTTCCCGGCCGAGGCCGAGGGGGCCCTGGCCAAGCACCACGCGGTGCTGGTGCGCAAGGAGGCCCTGGCCCTGGCCGCGGAAGCCCTGTCGCTGGCGCCGCATCTGCGGCTGTCGCAGGGGGAGGAGGACGGCGGCGGCCGGGGGAACCCGGCGATCCTCGCCGATGTCTGCGAGGCGCTGCTGGGTGCTCTCTACCTCGACGGTGGCCTGGCCGCGGTCAGGCCGCTGGTGGAGCGGCTGTGGCAGCCGCTGCTGGAGGCCGACGCCAAGCCGCCCCAGGACAACAAGACCGGGCTCCAGGAGTGGGCCCAGGGCCGCGGACGGCCGCTGCCGAGCTACGCCGAGGTCGACCGCGCCGGCTCGGCGCACGAACCGCTCTTCACCGTCCGGGTGGAGGTGGTCGGAGAGGCGCCGGCGGAGGGGCAGGGCCGCTCGAAGCGGGCGGCGGAACAGGCTGCCGCAGGCGCCCTGCTGGCGCGCCTGCGCAACGAGGGGAGGGCGGGATGAGCAGCCGCTGCGCCGTGATCGCCCTGGCCGGTCCGCCGAACGCCGGGAAGTCGACGCTGATCAACCGCGCCGTCGGCGCCAAGGTCTCGATCGTCACCCACAAGGTTCAGACCACCCGCACCCGGGTGCGCGGCATCGCCCTGCAGGGCGATGCGCAGCTTGTCTTCGTCGACACCCCCGGCATCTTCGTCTCGCCGAAGCGGCGGCTGGAGCGGGCGATGGTCTCGGCCGCCTGGAACGCGGTGGAGGACGCCGACCTGGTGGTCCTGCTGCACGACGCGCGCAAGGCCGCCGACGACGAGCAGATCGCCCTGGTGCTGGAGGGGCTGAAGGAACGGCGGGTACGCCGCGTCGTCCTCGCTCTCAACCGGATCGACGAGGTGCGGCGCGAGCGGCTGCTCGCGCTCGCGGCAGGTCTCGCCGAGGCCCATCCCTTCGAGCGGGTCTTCATGATCTCCGCCCTGACCGGCGACGGCGTCGACGACCTGCTGGCCTGGCTCGCCGCCCAGGCGCCGGAGGGGCCCTGGCTCTATCCCGAGGACGAGATCTCCGACCTGCCGCAGCGTCTGCTGGCGGCCGAGATCACGCGCGAGAAGCTGTTCCTCCACCTGCACGAGGAACTGCCCTATTCGCTCACGGTCGAGACCGAGGCCTGGGAGCCCTTCCGCGACGGCTCGGTGAAGATCACCCAGACGGTCTACGTGCAGCGCGAGGCGCACAAGCGCATGGTGATCGGGGTCGGCGGCGCCACCATCCGTAAGATCCGCGGCCTCGCCCAGCAGGAGCTGGAGGAGATCCTGGAGACCCGCGTACACCTCTTCCTCTTCGTCAAGGTGCGCGAGCGCTGGGTCGAGGACCCTGAGCGCTACCGCGATTGGGGCCTCGACTTCCAGTCCTGACCGCCGGGGCCGTTTGCCGGCCCCGGGCCGTCAGGCAAACAGCTCGATCACACCCTGCACCGCGAAGCCGAAGCCCAGCACCAGGCTGGTGGTGCAGGTCATGGCCACCGTCGCTTCCGCGCCGGCCCATGCCATGAAGGCCGGCCGCGGCCGGTCCGACCGCGGCTTCGCGATCCGCATCAAGAGAACGCAGACGGCGAGCAGCAGCACGCCGAACAGGAACGACATCATCGCTCGATTTCCTCGCTTCCGGGCCGGCAGGGCCGGCCGCCACCGCGCCTGCCGACAAGCCTGCGTCGGGGGCGCCTGCTCCAGAGCAGATCGTGATCGGATGGAATCATCCGATCGCGTGAATCTGCTCTAGATTCATATGGTTGTGAGCACTTCTCGATCGAAGCCGCTCGGGAAGTGCTCTAGGGGCGGGCGCGGCCGGATCGGCACGATCCGGCCGGCCTCGTGCTAGACCCGCAGCGGGGGACCCCGGTTGCCGGAAGCGCCGTGACGGCAGTCCGGCCGACGCGGTGCGATCGAGCGGAGGGAAGGGGTGGCGGTGGCCAGACAGCGCGGACAGGGCGCGCGGGGCGCCACGGAGGCCTCGCTCTCGCCGTCCGCCGGAGCCGAGCGCCATTCGCCCTGCGACCCGAGGTGTCGCTGCGCCGGGCGGAGCGCCACGAGGGCGCCGCCGCCGTCGGCGGCGGAGAGAGCGAAGCCACGATCCGGCGCGGCTGCCGACGCCGGCTGCGGCAGGACGGCCGGCGACCCGAGGATCGTCAGCAGGAGCAGGACAGCGAGAAGCTGGACCCGGGCGTGCATGGCGCCGTCACTATAGCGCAGATCGGGCGCCCGCGGCATCACGGTCAGACGATGGTCGCCAGCGCGGTCGAGATGGCCTCGACCGTCTCGCGGACCCTCTGCGCGTAGATCCTGTGGCACCTCTCGTCGTAGCGGAAGACCGGGATGCTCAGGCTCACGCCGCCGACGGGATCACCCGAGCGATCGAAGATCGCGCCGCCGAAGCAGCGTATGTCCGGCTCGTTCTCCTCGTCGTCATAGGAGTAGCCGCGCTCCCGCGTCTTCTCGATCTCGGCGTAGAGGCGGGCGCGGTCGACAATGGTGTTGGAGGTGCGCGGGCGCAGCTCCAACGAATCGACCATCTCCCGCAAGCGATCGTCCGGCAGGGCGGCGAGATAGGCCTTTCCGACCGAGGTGGAGTAGAGTTCCACCCGCGTGCCGATACGCGACATCATGCGCACGGCGCTCGGGCTCTCCAGCTTGTCGATGTAGACCATCCCGTTGCCGCTCGGCACCGCCAGGTGGACCGTCTCGTTGGTGGCATTGCGCAGCGCCTCGATGAAGTCGCGCGCGGCCGTGCGCAGATCCGAGCTTTCCCAACTCTTCGAGGCGAACTGGATGAGCCGATGGCCCAGCTGGAAGGTGCCGTTGTCCTGGCTCTCCTGGATCAGCCCCTCGGCCGACAGCGCAGCCACGATGCGGTAGAGCGTCGGCCGCGGGTAGGGTAGCCGCTTGGTGAGCTTCAGGAAATCCAGCTTGCCCGGATCCTCGGCGATGGCCTGCAGCACCACCATGAACTTGGAAAAGGAGGCCGTGCCCTGCACCGGGCCGACCGCTGCTGTCGAGCGGGCTCCATGACCGCTGTCGTTCATCGGCGCTTCCTCCACCGCCGGCGGCTTGACAACCGCACGGCCGTCAGTCTATCGATATTGTGGACACATCGTCCACATTGTGGACGTTTGATCAAGCCTGTTCTCTTGTACGGCAACCGCGCGGCGGCACGCCATGCGGTTCGTTAGAAGACGAAGAGCGGCGTCGGGAGGAGATGTGATGAAGGATTCTGCGTCGCGCCCGGCTTCGGCGGACGAAAGGTGGGTTCCTTACCGCAAGGCGCAGCCCGCGGAATCGCCGCCGGAACTCGTCGTTCCCGACGCGATACCGAAGGACGAGCGCGTCTGGGTGCCGGTCGAGGAGAACGTCTGGTTCCGCCCACTGCTGATGTGCGTTTCGCGCGGCTACTGGATGAACCTGCTGAAGGTGCGGAAGTCCGGCGTGCTCTCGCGGCATCGCCATCCGCTGCCCGTGCACGGCCTCGTCCTCAAGGGCGAGTGGCGCTATCTCGAACACGACTGGGTGGCAAACGAGGGGGCCTACGTCTACGAGGCGCCGGGCGAGACCCATACCCTCGTGGTCGACGAGCACGTCGACGAGATGATCACGATGTTCCAGGTGAACGGCGCGATGATCTACGTCGACCCGGACGGCAACACGGTCGGCTACGACGACGTCTTCACCCGCATCGACAAGTGCCGGGCGCACTACGCCACGAACGGCCTGGGTGCGGACTACATCGAGCAGTTCATTCGCTAGCGAGGAGTCGCGCGATCGCCCGAGCGGGGGATCGCGCGAGCGTCGGGAGAGCCGGTGAACCGGCCGGGTGCGGGAGCGGAATGGCCGAGTTGGCGGGAATGACAGACACGGCGGAAGCACGCGCAGGCAGCCATGGCTGAGGCGGCAACGGCCTTCGAGCCCGAGCGCTACAGGCGGGTCCGGCAGGCGGTGAAGTTCGCCATGCCGCTGCTGCTGCTCGTGGTGCTCTGGCAAGTCGTCGTCATGGTCCTCGACGTCAATCCCCGGGTGTTTCCCGACGTGCCGACGGTGCTGCGCGCGGGCTGGGGAACGATCGCCGACGGCTCGCTCGCCGCGCACGTGGGAGCCAGCATGCTGCGGGTCACCGTGGGCACGGTGCTCGCCATCGTCCTGGCCGTGCCGCTCGGCATCGCCATGGGGGTCAGCAAGGGCGTGTCCGACTTTCTCACGCCGCCTCTGCGCTTCTTCTCGGTGCTCGCGGGCATCGCCTGGATTCCCATCGCCACGCTCTGGTTCGGCTACGGCTTCGGCGCGATCACCTTCGTCATCTTCAACGCCGTCTTCTTCGTCGTCGCCTACAACACCCTGCTGGGAGTCTCGACCATCCCCATGCCGCTGCGCCACGCCGCGGCCTCGCTGGGCGCCGGGCGCTGGCAGATGCTCACCCAGGTGCTGCTGCCGGGCGCACTGCCGAACATCGTCACCGGCATCCGCACCGGCATGGGCTTCGCCTGGCGCGGCCTGATCGCCGCCGAGATGATCGCGACCAACGTCGGCCTCGGCTACATGCTGTTCCTTGCCCGGGACTTCTACCGTACCGAGGTGATCGTCTTCGCGATGATCGTGATCGGCCTGATCTGGCTGGCCCTGGACCGCCTGCTCCTGGCCCCGCTGGAGCGGGCCACGATCGAGCGCTGGGGGCTCGTGCAGCGGTCATGACGGTGATCTACACCCTCTGGGGCTACTACAGCCGCTGGACCCAGCGCTGGCCGGCGCTCGCGGCCTTCGTTCCCTTCATCCCGCTCATCGGCCTCTGGGCCGTCCTCGTCTGGCTGGAGCTCTTCCCGCGCGTGTTCCTGCCCGGGCCGTTGGATGTCCTGCAGAAGGGGTGGGAACTCACCTACAAGGGGATTCTCTCGGATTACCTGGCGGACAGCCTGGTGCGCCTGGGGGTGGGGGCGGCCGCAGGCATGGCGCTGGCCATTCCGCTCGGGATCTTCATCGGGCTCAACAAGCGGGCCTACGATTTCTGCTGGCCGATCCTGCTGTTCTTCCAGGCCATCGGCGACATCGCCTGGCTGCCTATCCTGCTGGTGTGGTTCGGCTTCGGGCTGACCACCATGACCTTCGTCATCGTCTACACGGTGCTGTTCCCGGTGGTGCTCAACACCGTCCTGGGCATCCGTTCGACGAAGCCGGAACTGGTCAGGGCGGCGCAGAGCCTGGGCGCGTCGCGACCGCGCATCCTCTTCGAGGTGACGCTGCCCGGCGCGCTGCCGAACATCATCACCGGCCTGCGCAACGGGCTGGGCTACGGCTGGCGCGCCCTGATCGCCGCCGAGATCATCGTCGGCACGAGCGGCATCGGCTTCCTGATGTTCGATGCGCGCCGCGCCGGCTCCGTCGAGGAGATCGTGGTCGGCATGATCGTCCTGGGCGTCCTCTGGTACATCGTCGACAGCTGGCTTCTCGCGCCGATCGAGCGCGCCACGGGCCAGCGCTGGGGCCTGGTGACAAGATGAAAAGTCTCACTCTGGAAAAGCTCTCCAAGACCTACTTCGACCCCTATCGGGGCACGCAGGTCGCAGCCGTCCGGGAGGTGTCGCTGCGGGTGGAGGAGGGCGACTTCGTCGCCGTGGTCGGTCCTTCCGGATGCGGCAAGTCAACCATCCTCAACATGATCGCCGGCTTCGTGCCGATCACCGGCGGCCGCATCCTGGTGGACGGGCGCGAGGTCAAGGGGCCGGGGCCGGACCGCGGCGTGGTCTTCCAGTCCTTTGCGCTCTTCCCCTGGAAGACGGTCTCCGAAAACGTGACCTTCGGCCCGAAGATGCGGGGCATCGGCCGGTCCGAGCGCGAGAAGATCGCCGAGGAGTATCTGGCCCTCGCCGGGCTTTCGCACGCCGCCGACCGCTATCCCGCCGAGCTGTCGGGGGGCATGCAGCAGCGGGTCGGCGTGGTGCGCGCGCTGGCGAACGAGCCCGACGTGCTGCTGATGGACGAGCCCTTCGCCAGTGTCGACGCGCAGACGCGCATGACGCTGCAGGAAGAACTGACCCGGATCTGGGAGGAGCGGCGGCCGACCGTGGTCTTCATCACTCACGACGTGCCCGAGGCGGTCTTTCTCGCCAACAAGGTCGTGGTGCTCTCCAAGGGCGAGGTGCTCTCGGAGGTGGAGATCCCGCTGGAGCGGCCGCGCTCCTGGGACCGGCTGGTCGAAGACGATCAGTTCAAGGCGCTGTCCAACCAGGTGCTGCAGCTGGTGCGTTCGGCATGAAGCTGCTGCGGACCCTCGTCGGCTCGACGCGCGGCAGGGTGGTGATCGCCGTGGTGGCGGCGCTGATCGGCTGGCAGATCTGGCTGAGCGCCGCCGCGGGCGGCAAGATCGCCGAAGGTATCCCGGAAGACCGGCGCAGGGTCGACGTGCTCGTCACCCTGTCGTTCCCGCCGGAGCGCTTTCACATCCAGAAGTTCCAGAGGCTCGGACGGGTCTCGGGCACCAGTGGAAACTCCGTGCAGGTGCGCGGGGTGAACAGGGCGGATTTGCGCAGGCTCGCCAGACCCTTCTGGGTCGAGCGCGTAGAGCCGCTGACATAAATGGGAGGAAAGGGATGATTAGACAAGTGGCGCTCGTCTGCGCACTGGCGGTCGCGGTTCCCTTCGCCGCCGGCGCCCAGGACGAGGATCTCATCGAGGTGAACGCCGGCATGGTTTCGAGCATCGACCAGCTCGGCCTGCCCATCGCGCTCGAGCAGGGCTTCTTCGAGGACCAGGGTCTCGACGTGACGATCGCGAACCCCTATGCGACCGGCGTGGACTCGCTCAACGCGCTGCAGGCCGGCGAGGTCGACGTGGTGCAGGTCGGCGTGCCGATGATCGGCGCGGTCGTGCGCGGCATGGACCTGGTGGCGCTCGGCAACTACTCGGGCAATGCCGCGCAGCTCGGCTCCGACACCACCATGGCGCTGGTGGCGCGCGAGGGCTCGGGCATCTCCGGCGATGATCTGAGCAGCCTCAGGGGCAAGCGGGTCGCCGCCTCCTTCGGCACCATCAACCACCTCTACGTCCTGGCCCTGATCGAGGCGGCCGGCCTGGAGCTGGGCGAGGTCGATCTGGTCAATACCCCGCCGCCCGACATGACGGTGGCGCTGCTGACGGGCGGCATCGACGCCTTCGTCGGCTGGGACCCCTGGCCGATCGTGGCTCTCCGGGACGTGCCGGGTGCCTACGAGGTGGTTCGCGGCGGCAACCACATCTCCTATCTCGGCTTCAACGTCGCTATGCGCGACTGGGCCGCCGCCAACCGCGAGACGCTGGAGAAGTTCCTCGCCGCGCTCTCCGAGGGCGACCAGTGGATGCGGCAGAACCCCTCGGATGCCGCCCAGGTGGCGACGCGCTGGATCCCGGGCCTCGCCATCGAGGTGGCCGAGGAGGCCATGGCCTACAACATCCAGCAGGCCGACCGCAGGCTCTCCGCCAACAACTACGCGGCGCTGCACGCCGCCGTCGAGACCCTCCACCGTCTGGGCTTCATCGACAGCACCTTCGACGTGAACGACCACATCGATCCCGCGCCGATCGTCGCCGTCATGAACGATCATCCGGAGCTCTTCTCCGACCTGCCGGACATCCCGGCGGATGTGGCGATCGGCGACGGCTTCGTCTTCAATCCCTGAGGCTCGTCACGCACCGTCCCGCTGCCGTCACGGCAGCGGGACGGCGCGGTCGGCCGACAGCTACAGCAACGAGAGAGCTTTCGACATGGATCTGGGAATCAAGGGCAGGAATGCCATCGTCTGCGGCGGCTCAAAGGGGCTCGGCCGCGGCTCGGCCGAGAAGCTCGCCGAGGCCGGCGTGGACATCGTGCTCAACGCGCGCTCGCAGGGGCCGCTCGATCAGGCGGCGGGCGAGATCGCCGAGAAGTACGGCGTGAAGGTGACGCCGATCGCCGCCGACGTGACCACCCCCGAGGGGCGCGCCAAGCTGCTCGAAGCGGCGCCCGCCCCGGATATCCTGGTCAACAACGCCGGCGGTCCGCCCCCGGGCATGTGGCACGAGTGGGGCGAGGAGGAGTGGCAGGGGGCGATCCGCGCCAACATGCTCTCGCCGATCCATCTCATCACCGCCGTCCTGCCGGGCATGATCGAGCGCCGCTGGGGCCGGATCGTCAACATCACCTCGGGCTCCGTGAAATCGCCGATCGCCATGCTCGGCCTGTCGGGTGCCGCGCGCTGCGGCCTGACCGGCTTCGTCGCCGGGACCTCGCGCCAGGTCGCCCAGTACGGCGTGACGATCAACAACCTGCTGCCCGGCCAGCATGAGACCGCGCGCATCGAATCGCTGATGAACAAGACCGCGGAGAGCCGGGGCATCTCCGTGGAGGAGGCGCGGGACGAGGCCTACCGGGCCAATCCCGCCGGCCGCTTCGGCACGACCGAGGAGTTCGGCGCGGCCTGTGCCTTCCTCTGCAGCGCCTATGCCGGCTACATCGTCGGGCAGAACATCCTCCTCGACGGCGGCGCCATCAACGCGACCCTGTGACCCATCCCAAGGACCTCATGACGAACCGCTCTTCCGAAGCGCCCGACGCCCGCTGGGCCGCGCCCTTCTTCAGCGGGGCCAGCGTCCTGGTGACCGGCGGCTCCTCGGGCATCGGCGCCGCCATCGCCGCCGGTTTCGCGGCGGCCGGGGCGAGCGTGATCGCCACCGGCGCCACCGAGCCCGAGGTCGAGGCTGCCGCGGCCGCCGCGCCCTCGGGGGTTCGCCTCGCGGTGCTCGACGTTCGCGACCGCGCGGCGGTGGAGGCACTGGTGGCCTCCTGCGACACGCTCGACGTCGTGGTCAACTGCGCCGGGGTCATCCGGCGGGGCGACGAGCTCGATCCCGAGGTCTTCGCGAGCGTCCTGGACATCAACCTCACCGGTACGATGCGGGTCTGCGCGGCCGCGCGGCCGCTGCTGGCGAGATCGGGGAGGGGTGCGATCGTCAACACCGCCTCCATGCTGACCTTCCTCGGCGGGGGGCTGGTGCCGGGCTATGCCGCCAGCAAGGGCGGGATCGGCCAGCTGACCAAGTCCCTCGCGATCGCCTATGCGGACGACGGCATCCGCGTCAACGCCGTGGCGCCCGGCTGGATCGCTACCCCCCTGACCCGGGCGCTGCAGGAGGATCCGGGGCGCAGCGCGCCGATCCTGTCGCGCACCCCGCTGAAGCGCTGGGGCCGGCCGGAGGACATCGTCGGCGGCGTGCTCTTCCTCTGCTCGCCGGCCGCGGCCTTCGTCACCGGCGCGATCCTGCCCATCGACGGCGGCTACCTGACGACCTGAGGGGGGCGAGACGACTCACGTCATCCTCAGAGTCCGACCGGAAATGGCATCAGCAATTCCAATGCTTTGGCTGCGGCAGGCGCCGCGCGGATCGGTCCCGTCGTTCCCGACCGTGCCACTGTCATTGCGAGCGCAGCGAAGCAATCCAGGGGCAAGAGGGCGATGGCCCTGGATTGCTTCGCTGCGCTCGCAATGACGGGACAGCCG
>SR_TP_S13solDRAFT_1000179_pt1 | contig 31341 bp, 29 predicted proteins | sample SodReaTP_S13sol_FD_11159 | JGI IMG/M metagenome (IMG submission 11159)
CCCCCGCCTGCGACAGCTGCCGCACGGCCTGCAGCCGCCGCTCGGGCCGCGGCGCGCGCGGCTCGAGGATCCGCGCCAGGCCGCCGTCCAGCGTGGTCAGCGAGAGACAGACCCGCNCCAGCCCCTGCTCTGCCAGCGGCACCAGGATGTCGAGGTCGCGCAGCACCAGCGCCGACTTGGTGACGATGGTGACGGGGTGGCGCGCCTCGGCCAGCACATGCAGCAGGCCGCGGGTGATCTCCAGCTTGCGCTCGATCGGCTGGTAGGGGTCGGTGTTGGCGCCGAGCGCCAGGGTGGAGGGCTTGTAGCCCGGCTTGCGCAACGCCTCGCGCAGGAGGCGGGGGGCCTCGTGCTTGGCCGAGAGCTTGGTCTCGAAGTCGAGGCCGGGCGAGAGCCCGAGGTAGGCGTGGGAGGGGCGCGCGAAGCAGTAGACGCAGCCGTGCTCACAGCCGCGGTAGGGATTGATCGAGCGCTCGAAGGGCACGTCGGGGCTGTCGTTGCGGGCGAGGATGCTGCGGCTGGCGTCGGCCGTCACCTCGGTCCGCGGCCGCTTCTCCCCCTCCTCGGGGTCGAGCCACCAGCCGTCGCTCACCGCCTCGCGGACATAGGGCTCGAAGCGGCCCGTCGGGTTGCCGACCGCCCCGCGCCCCTTGATCGCCCGCTCCGGAAGCCGCTCCTCCATCATGGGGGAAGGATAGGATCGAATAAGGAACGTGTGAAGAACAAAAATGCGATTCACGGACGCAGACGCGACGGCTCCAGGCTGGCATAGACGTCGCCGGAGTTGGCCTCGGCCGGCAGGGCCTCGATCCAGGCGGCGCAGGCCGCCGCGTCCAGCGGCTCGGGATGCAGCAGCTGCTGGCTCTCGCCCAGCGCGGCGTTGAAGCGGTAGGGCCCGAGTGCGGCCAGCAGGCGCAGGCAGTCGAGCGCCACCGCGCGCTGGATCGTGGTGAACTCGAAGGAGAGCGCCGGGACCGGCCGCGATAGGCCCCGCAGCACCGCCGCTTCCCAGCCCTCCACGTCGATCTTGACGAAGTCCGGCGGGCCGTGCCGCCGGATCAGGGCGTCGAGCGTGGTCGCCGGCACGCGCAGGCTGCCGCTCCAGCGCTGCCCCTCCCAGCCCGGCGCGCCGGCCGCGGCCTCGACGAAGGCGACCGAGGCGGTGGCGACGGTCGGGTTGGCGGGATTGAGGCGGAGTTCCAGCTCGCCTTCGGCGGCGCCCAGCGCCACGGCCTCGATCGCCACGGCGGGGTCGCGCCCGTGCAGCAGGCGCAGCAGCCGCAGCGGGCCGGGCTGCGGCTCCAGCGCGACCACCCGGCAGCCGAGCCGGCGGAAGGAGGCGACGCGGTCGCCGACATGGGCGCCGACGTCGAAGGCGAGGCCGCCGGGGGCCAGGAAGCGGCGGTGCAGGCGGTCCATTGCCCGGTGCCGGCGGCGTCCCAGCCGGTAGGTGAGGCAGGAGCGCAGCAGTCCGACCGTCCCTTGCAGGGCGCCGAGGGCGCCCTGCAAGGGACGGCGCGGCGCCGGCGCCGCGGCCGGCTTCACTCGGCCGTGCCGGCCGCCTGCTCCTGCTGCTCGCGGAAGGCCACTTCCAGCCGACGCACCCCTTCCTGAATGCCGCACATCACCTGGTGCATGTCCTTCACCGTCTCGACCATCTCCTGGAGGAGTTGCTCGTTCTGCTGGCCGCGATCGGCCATGGCGGTCGCCACCTCGACCAGGCGCTCGATGTTCGCGCTCAGATCCGATAGGGGGTTCAGCATGGATCGCATCCTCGCTTCGTGAGGCCGGCAAGGTGTCACGCGCCAGCGGCCCTGTCGAGACGCCATGGGGCGCTGCGGGCAGAGTTCCCATTTCGCCGCGCGACGAGGCGGCGCTATTGCACGACGAGTTGTCGTATCGCTCGGCGGAATACCTCCGGCGTCAGCGGCTCCGCGGGGACTGCCGAGACGACTCCGGCGAAGTCCTGTGCCGGCCCCGGATAGAGAATCGCCGCGCGGCGAACGACGCGGCCCTGCGCGCGGTGGATGATGGCGTCTCGATAGGCGTGCATCTTGTCGATATCTTCCTTTTTCGGACCGAGTCCGCCGCTGCGCTCCTCCACCTTGTACTTCGGGTCGAGGATCAGCAGCTCAGCGATGCCGCCCGGCCGCAGGGTCTCGATTACCAGGTCCGGGCGCTGTTCGAAGCCGCGGCTGGCGAAGGGAGCGCCCTCCCTGACGAAGCTGCGCTGAAAGTGGATGCGCACACCGGTGCCATCGGCATGTGTGGCCGTGAGCACCGGATCCTGCGATGAGACCAGCTTCACCAGCGGCCCCTCCGGCAACCGACGCACGAGGCGCTGCGCAGCGATCCGGAAACCCCGTTCCACGAAGACGGCCACGATCTCCGCGAGAACCGACAAGGAGGCCCAAAGTTCGTAGAGCGCGGGCACCGACTGGAGAGGTGTTGCGAGCTCCGGTGCGTCGAGTCGCACCTCCAGTCCGGAGGACAGTGCCCGCCAGAGCTCGACGGCGCGGCGATAGTCGGGCCGACGCACCAGCACCTGTGTGACGGTCGTCGGCGGGGCCGTCGGCAGGCGGACCTCGTCGAGGAAGTCGGCCCGGCGCCGAGCCCTGTCGAATTCCTCGATCCAGCCTTCCGCTTCCGCCCGCAGCGCGTCCGGAAGCAGAGGAAGAAGACGCACCAGTCGTTGCCGCAGCGTCTCGGCTATCAGCTTCAGGAGCCGGTTCTCGTAAGTGTCGAAGCTGGGCTCCACGCGTCTGTCGCGCAGCCAAAGGGGGCGGCCCTCGTCGTCGATCTGCCGACTCCGGTATAGATCTTGACGCAGCAGTACCGGATGAGGGCGACGCGCGCGCCCTTGCGGCACCACGATCTCGACCTCCTCCAGCAATCGATGCGGATCGCGAGCGATGCGCCGCAGAAGCGGGAGCAACCCTGGCGCGCCCTCCTCGCCCTTCAAGAGATGACGGAGACGCGCAAGCTCGGTGGCGGGCGACACGTTCTCCGGCGGCCGAAACACGAGGCCGGCCAGGGCCCCTCCTCTCTGAAGCGCCGCGGCCAGGGCATGGGGCAAGTGCCGCTCCAGGTCCTGCACCAGCCGTTCGAAGGCCCCTTCGCCCAGCTTGGCCGGCGCCAAGGAAAACTCGTGCGTGACGATCCCGTGTCCGGGGTGCTCCAAGACGACGCGATAGCGGCCGGCCCCGCTCTGCGGCCACTCGCAGACACAGCGGGCGACACCGGCGAGGCGTCGGAGCGAAACAGGCCTGACTTCGCCGTTGACCGTGATCCGCCAGGCCTCCCATTCGGCCGCCGAACCGGGCAGCTCGATCAGCATCGCCGCCCATTCCCGCGGCAAGCAGGGCGATCCGTCGAGCGCACGGAACTGCAGCTCAGAAGAAGGAGGCGACTCCAAGGCGAAAGCCCTCCAGCATGCGCTTGGCCTTGCTGTGACTGAGTGGGTAGCGCCCCTCGGTCACCTCGATCAGCCGCTGAAGGGCCTCACCCACGGCCGGCTCCATGCCGCCGATCCGCGGCAAGACCTTCTGCAGCATCGCCTCGTCGAAGGCCTCTTCCCAGGCCGCCCCGACTGCAACCGCCTGTCTCGTATAGTCTGCGACGTCGTCGGCGGTGCGGAAGGCGATCGGGGCCACCTCGGCCACGGCCGCACGGACGAGTTCCAGGTCCCTCGCATAGCGGCGGTCTCGGACATGGTCGGAAAAGGCCGCAGCATCGAGTTCCACCTCGAGAAGCTGTGCGCGGTCGTAAACCTTCTGAGCGAAGCCGTGGGTCGTTTCGTCCATGTTGACCGTGCCGATGAAGACGAGGTTCCGATGGAGCCCGACCTTCCGGCTTCCCAGGGACAACGTCGCCTCGCCATAGCGATTGCGCTGCTCCAGCGCAGAGAGGAAGTCGGCGAAATAGTGCTCGACGCGCGCCAGGTTCATCTCGTCCAGCAGCACGTGACACGGTCTGGCGGCTTCGGGCGACGGCGCCTGCAGGAAGATCCTTTCCGCCTCGATCAGAAACTCGCTGAAGGCGGTGTGCTGATACTCGTTGTTCAGGGGACTGACGTAGCCCAGCAGGTCCTCGTTGCTGTGCCAGTTCGGTGCCACGCGCACGAGCAGGAGCCGCGCGCCGACGGCATCGGCATAGCTCTCGGCCAACCATGTCTTGCCCGTCCCCGAGGCGCCGGCGAGGACAACGAAGCCTCGCGCCTGTACCGCCGCGTGGTAACGCCGAATCATCCTCTGGCCGAGCCGCAGACCGGACTTGCCGATCGCCGTAGCGATCTCGGGAAAGGACGGGCGCGCGTAGGCCTCGGCCGTTTCCTCGTGGGACGGGGTGGTCGGTGCGAGTTTCGCCGGCCGCCCTTCCAGGATGGCGGCATAGAGCTCGCGCTCCACCGGGACGACGGTGTTGTTGGCCCAGACCACGCGCTGGTTCGTCGGCAAGATGCCGTCGAGACTGCGCCGCAGGTTCTCGTTCCACCGCACCCGCACGAGGTGCCGGTACTCCTGGCGGGAGGGATCGAAGTCGTAGCCCGGCTCCACCACCTCGCCCATTGCCAGAACCTCGCCGATGCCCCGGGTAGCGAGGATGATGTCACCCGGTTGGATATCGCGCAGCAGCCAGACCTCCCGCGCCTTTCGCGTGCCGGTGGCCAGCCTGCCCGTCGATCCGATGTAGTCCTCCCCAAAGGCTTGGCGGAAGATCTCGATGAAGGCCTCCTCGTCCTCCGCGCCGAATTCGCGCAGGTCCCCGACTTCGTCCCAGCCGACGCAGATGAAGCCTCCCTCACGGCACTCTTCCCAGAAGCGTGCCTGCTGTCCCGGGGCGATCTTGTAGATCCGCCGCTCCGAGGCGGGGTCGAGGGCGTCGCGGAAGGCGAGATCGTCGCTCGGGGCGGTCGGATCGGCATAGCTGGCCGGATCAGCGACCCACAGGAAGCTCTGCACGTCGATCATGTCCCGCGGTTGCCAGCCCCAGCCCTCCAACTCGCCGCGAAGCCGCTGCGCGAAGTCCCGGCAGGCGGCGTAGTCGCCCGCTGTCAGGGGCTCAGGGCTGAGCAGGCGGTGGCCGAGCAGCCGCTGGGCGGCCGTATCGAAGAGGGTCGTGCGGACGAAGATCTCCGTCTCCGGCTGCGCCAGCATCAGCAGCAGCGTCGGCAGGCTGCGGCTGACTCCCTGCAGGCCGGACTTCATGTGCTGTGCCAGGATCGGCAGGTAGCCGGTGGAGAAGGCCTCCAGCCGCTCCGGCGTGTCGCCCGGGCCCTTCAGCAAATGAGCGTAGAGCCGTGCCGCCTGCAATGCCTCCTCGCCCCGCAGCCTTCGCAGGTGCTCGGTGGCGCGCCAATTGACGAGGTTCTGGACCCCTTGCAACTCACCGCCGAGCTTCCGTCGGGTCAGGAGCGTATGGATCGCTCCGATCGCCGTCTCGGCCGCCTCGATGCTCTCGAAGGGCGCCGCAAAGAGCGGCAGCACCTCGTCGCGAAGAGCCGCCGCCAACTCGTCCTTGTAGCTCCGTTCCTGCTTCGGATAGATCAGACCGGGTTCGGCGAAGGAGACGAAGTCCAGCATGTGCCGCAGAAAGCCCGCACGCATCTGCTGCAGTGCCGTGGGGTCGAGGGGCGTGGGTTCCTCCTCCCCCTGGTCGAGCCAACGGCGGTAGGGCTCTAGCAAGGCCCCGATCTGCCGGTCCAGCAGCGCCTCGTCCGGCAGCGCCTCGGCGGAATGGTAGGTCCAGGCGATTGTCGAAGCGGCGAAGTCCTCGGCTGCCCTCGCGTCGTCAAGACCCAGGTCCATCGCACCGTCGAGCCGAAACCCCGCCTCTCCCAGACCGGGGGCCAGCGCCCTCAGCCGCTCCGCCCGTCGCTGCCAGAACGCCCGCGCCTCCTTTCGTCCCCGCTCCACCACGTCACGGCCGTGGCCCTGGTTGAGGCTGAGATAGAAGCCGGCCATGTCCTGCCGGAACTTCAGGGAGACGAAGACGCCGCCTTGCGGCGAGACGCTGCTCCGCGAGTCCATGATGCAGACCCAGGGGGCTCGCGACCACTGGCCGATGCCGAAGCCGGCGCGCACCTGCAGGCGGCGATCCTGCCGCAGCGACGGCAGCGCTGCGACCGCCGACGCCAAGCGGTCGAAAACGGGCTTGAACCCCCCCGGAAAAGGCTGTCTCTGCCGGGCTGAGACATAGCCGTCGAGGATCGTCTGAAGCTCTTCGCGGATGCCCATCTGCCCCCTCCGCTGCCGCTCATCCTGCTTGCCGGGAGAGGGTACCGCCTCGTAGGCTTTCGAAGCACCTCCTCTTTCCCCTCGATCAGGGGGCGGATCGTCGGTGTGGATCGGATTCGCCGACCCGGTCGAGCAGGCGCCCTGCCGGAAAGAAAAATGCCGGGCCACGAGGGCCCGGCAAGTTGAACAGGGAGGCTTCACGTCTGGGAGACGTAGGACCCTGCGGCGCGAGGGACGCGCCCCGGGGCCCTTGTCCGGATCGAGATCCGGACGGGGACAACGGCGGGAGGAGCCGGGGTCCCCAGAGGATGTTGCAACGCAACATCGACAAGCTGAAATTTGGTCGCTCGCCTGTTCATTGTCTATGCACAAACGAACATCTTCGACATGCAGGCGTTGCATGGCTACACAGCTGTTGCCCGAATGCAACAGGTCAAGGCCGATCGGCTCCCTCGCTTCCCCGGAAAAGGCCCACGCTAATGGGTCCGATTATGGAGATTCGAGCGGCGCCCGCAACGCCCGGAAGGCTAGGTCGCGCCCGAGTCGCGCCCGAGTCGCCCTCGATTCGCGGCCCGGTTCCTGGCCCGATCGGCGGCCCGATCGGCGGCTGGGTCCGGGGTGCGGCGTCAGAACTTCGACTGGGCCACCTGGCGCAGCAGGAAGTCGCGGAAGACCTCGACGCGCTGCGTGCCGCGCAGCTCCTCCGGATAGACGAAATAGGCGTCGATCCGCGGTCCTTCCAGTTCCGGCAGGACCTGCACCAGGTCGCTGCCCTCCTGGATCATGAACTCCGGCAGCCCGCCGATCCCCGCCCCGGCCACCACCGACTGCATGATGGCGTAGACGTTGTTCACCGTCAGCGAGGGTCGGCGCAGGCGATTGTCGGGAGCGCCGACGCGCAGCAGCCAGTTGACGTCGGGCACCGGCGGCCGGGTGTCCTGGCCGTAGACGATCAGCCGGTGCTTGTCGAGATCCTCGGGCTTGTTGGGCAGGCCGTGCTTCTTGAGATAGGCCGGCGCGGCGAAGGCCTGCATGTGCACGGTCAGCAGGTGGCGCTGGATCAGGTCGGCCTGGCGCGGCGGCGAGAGCCGGATCGCCACGTCGGCCTCGCGCATCGAGAGGTCGAGCTCGCGGTCGTCGAGTATCAGGTGCAGCTCGATCTCGGGATAGACCTCCATGAAGGCGCGCAGGCGCGGCGCCAGCCAGGTCGAGCCGAAGGCGACGGTGGTGGTCACCTTCAGCAGGCCGCGTGGCCGCTCCTTGCTCTCGGTCAGCAGCGCCTCGGCCATGGCCAGCTTGGCGAAGACCTCGTGCGCCGTACGATAGAGCAGCTCGCCCTGCTCGGTCAGGATCAGGCCGCGGGCGTGGCGGTGGAACAGCGGCACCCGCAGGCTGTCCTCCAGCGCGCTGATCTGGCGGCTGACCACCGACTGGCTGAGGTTCAGCACTTCGCCCGCGTGGGTGAAGCTGCCCGCCTCGGCCACCGCGTGAAAGATGCGCAGCTTGTCCCAATCCATGACCGCCGCCGGCACCGAAGCGCCGGCCTCCCCGAAGTGTGGCCTCTCGTCTGGCCCCGAAAACTGGCGGACTCGCCCCGGAAAGCGCCGGACGCCCCCTGCCGATGCCGGGGAAGCCTAGCGGAGTCGAAAGAAAAAATCTTCCCCGACCGGACCGGCCCGGCCGAAAGCTCAGGCGAGGACGCGGGCGCGCAGCTCGCCGAACAGCCGGCCGTAGACCTCCAGGAAGGCCTCGGCCCCCTCCCGCAGGACCGGACCGGCCTCCGGACGCAGCGCGAGATAGGCGTCGAGGGCGACCACCACGTCGCGCGAGTGGTCCTCCTCCGCCTCGACGTGGGTGGCGACATAGGCGAAGGCCGGCGTGGCCGCGGTCAGCCCGTACTTCGGCGGCCGCAGGAAGGCGGCGTGGAAGCCGTGCGCCTCCTGGTAACCGGTCACCTCCGAGGCGGTGTGCATCCCCAGGGAGAAGGGCAGCGGCGCGCTGCGGTACCAGCCGAAGAGCTTCTCGCCGATCTCGTTGGCGGCCGGCACCGCCTCGGCGGGATCGTTGATCTCGGCCTCGCTCAGCCCGAACCAGGCGGCGAAGTCGCGCAGCAGCTCCGCATGCGGCTTGGTGCCGGAGAGGCCGTGCTCGTCCACCGAGGCGTCCAGGATATGCGCGGCGATGCCGTGCGCGCGATAGGGCGCCAGCGGCAACAGCTCGTCGGCGAGGCGCGAGGCCAGCGCCGGAATGCCCGGCGTGATGTGCCGCACGAAGGCGGTCATGGACGCGAAGAAGGCCAGCAGGCCCTCGCGCCCGACCTCGCGCGCGGCGAAGTCCCGGTTGAAGGCGTGCAGGGCCTCGACGCCGGGATGGGCGAGGCAGGATTCGTAGAGGCGCTGGCCGGGGCCGGCGGGGATCGGGCTCTCGATGGCTGCGGACATGGCGCTGCTCCCTGGCGGGCTGCGCCGTCTCGTCTCGCGCGCGAGTCGGCGCCGAAGGAAACAGCTTAGCGGGAATCCCCGTCGGGGAGAAGAGCTGCCGGCACTACTCGCGTTACCCGGGTGGGTCCGGCCGGGCTACTGTGCCGCCTCGGCCGCGTGCTCCTGCGCCGCGAGCCAGCGTTCCGCCTCCAGCGCCGCCATGCAGCCCATGCCGGCGGCGGTGACGGCCTGGCGGAAGACCTGGTCCTTGACGTCGCCGGCGGCGAAGACGCCGGGGATCTCGGTGGCGGTGGAGTCCGGGGCGGTCTGGAGGTAGCCGCCGGCGTCGGTGCGCAGCTGGCCCTTGAAGAGCTGGGTCGCCGGATCGTGGCCGATGGCGACGAAGATGCCGTCCACCGCCAGCTCGCGCTCGCCGCCGCGCTCGAGGTCGCGCAGGCGCAGGCCGGTCACGCCCGGCGGCCCGCCGTTCTGGCCCTGATCGCCCAGCACCTCCTCCACGACGGCGTTCCAGACCGGTTCGATCTTGGGGTTAGCGAAGAGCCGGTCCTGCAGGATCTTCTCGGCCCGCAGCGCGTCGCGGCGGTGCACCAGCACCACCTTTTCGGCGAAGTTCGTCAGGAACAGCGCCTCCTCGGCCGCGGTGTTGCCGCCGCCGACCACCGCCACCCGCTTGCCGCGGTAGAAGAAGCCGTCGCAGGTGGCGCAGGCCGAGACGCCGAAGCCGCGCAGCCGCTCCTCGCCCGGTACGCCGAGCCACCGCGCCTGGGCCCCGGTGCAGATGATCAGCGTGTCGCCGGTATAGCGCGTGCCGCTGTCGCCCACGGCCAGGAAGGGGCGGCGGGAGAGGTCCACCTCGACGATGGTGTCGGTGACCAGTTCGGTGCCGACGTTGGCGGCCTGGGCGCCCATCTGCTCCATCAGCCAGGGACCCTGGATAGGGTCGGCGAAGCCGGGATAGTTCTCGACGTCGGTGGTGATCGAGAGCTGGCCGCCGGGCTGCAGGCCCTGGACCAGCATCGGCTTCAGGTTGGCGCGGGCCGCATAGACGGCGGCGGTGTAGCCGGCCGGGCCGGAGCCGAGGATCAGGACGCGGCTGTGACGGGTCTCGGACATGGTGGCTCCGCAGCTTCGGCCGGAAAGGGATCGCACGACGCGGACCGTTCGCCCGCGCTCGGCAATCTAGGGTCCCCTCCCCCCGGCCGCAAGCGGCCGCGGCAGTCCGGCCATCCCGGAACCGCCGCGGCGGCCGTCCGAAACCGGCACCGGATCAGGCGCTCTTGGCGAAGGTCTTGACCAGCCTGACGATCTGCGACTTCAGGTCGCTCTCGGGAATGCCGTTGATGGCGCGGGCCAGCTCCAGGCTCTGGCGGCTGAGCGGCGGCTCGTCGACCGCGGCGGTCTTGGCGCCGCTGCTCTGCAGCCCTTCGAAGAAGTGGCTGACCGGCACGTCGAGCGCGCGGCTGATGTCCCACAGCCGGCTGCCGCCGACGCGGTTGGCGCCGCTCTCGTACTTCTGCACCTGCTGGAAGGTGATGCCCAGATGGTCGGCCAGGGCGCTCTGGCTCATGCCGGCGGAAACACGGCGCTCACGGATCTTGCGCCCAATGTGGACGTCGGTCGGATGGTACATGGTCCCTGCCTTTCTCTAGACTCGGCTTTTCGGCTCGCCTGTGGCACGGCTCGGGTCCCGACGTTTCGACGGTGGGTCCTTCGTTTCGCCGCAATCAATGCTTGCCGCATTACCATAAACTCGTCAACTGCTGGCAATGCAAAATTCGACGATTCGACGGGTAGAGAGGCGGCTACGCCCCTTGAACGGGTGCCGCTTGCAGGTAATATTCGTTCGTGAATCGCCCTCCGTCGGGCAACAAGCGTCGCGAGGTCACCGCATGCCCCGGGTCAAGCTGGATCGGATCGATCTGCGCATCCTCAAGGATCTCCAGGCCGAGGGGCGGATGACCAACGTGGAACTGGCCAGCCGCGTCGGCATCTCGGCGCCGCCCTGCCTGCGGCGCGTACGGGCGCTGGAGGAATCCGGCTTCATCAAGGGCTATCACGCCGAGCTCGACGCCGAGCTGCTGGGCTACGAGGTGCAGTTCTTCGCCCTGGTGGGATTGGACAGCCAGAGCGAGACGGTGCTAGAAGGCTTCGAGCAGACGGTCGCCGCCTGGCCCGAGGTGCGCGAGTGCCACATGGCCCGCGGCCCGCACGACTTCGTGCTGAAGCTGGTCGCGCGCAACACCGCGCACGAGAACGAGCTGACCCGGCGGCTGACGGGCGCGCCCCACGTTTCGACGGTCCTGACCGTGCAGGTGATCCGCACCTCCACCGATCGCCCCGGCGTGCCGGTGGAGGAGTCCATGACCCTGCCGGGCCAGGGCGCGCCGACGGAATAGCGGGAGGGAGACCGCCGCCTCGGAAGGCCCCCTCAGAAGTCGACGCAGATGCCCTTGCGTTCCCAGTCGCCGTAGCGGGTCGGCTCGGGGCCCTCGGGACCGCCGATTTCCGGCGGCTGCTCGCGCTCGCGGCGGCGCTGCTCGGCGGCCTCGGCGAGACGTTCCGGAGGGACCGGCTTCGGCGCCCGGCGGGGCGCGCCCGACAGCGTGCGGCCGGGCGGTTCGGGGCGATGGGATCTGAACGCGCGCATGGCCCGACTATGGCCCGCTCATGCGCTTTCGCCAAGGCTTGAACGGCGCCTCTCGAATCCCACCTAACCTTCGCCATGAGCTACGTGAAAACAGCCATCCTGCTCGCCGGACTGACCGGCCTCTTCCTCGCCGTCGGCTTCATGATCGGCGGCGAGGCCGGCATGCTGATCGCCCTGGTGATCGCGATCGGCATGAATTTCTTCGCCTACTGGAACAGCGATTCCATGCTGCTGCGGATGTACGGCGCCCGGCAGGTCGACCGGCAGTCGGCGCCGCAGCTCTACGGCATCGTCGAGCGCCTGGCGGAGAACGCCGGCCTGCCGATGCCCAAGGTCTTCCTGATCGAGAACGACCAGCCCAATGCCTTCGCCACCGGCCGCAACCCCGACAACGCCGCGGTCGCCGCCACCACCGGCCTGCTGCGCCGGCTGAACTGGGAGGAGGTGGCCGGCGTGATGGCGCACGAGCTGGCGCACGTGAAGAGCCGCGACACCCTGATCATGACGATCACCGCGACCATCGCCGGCGCCATCTCCATGCTGGCCAACTTCGCGCTCTTCTTCGGCGGCAGCCGCAACAACCCGCTCGGCATCGTCGGTGTGATCCTGGTGATGATCCTGGCGCCGCTCGGCGCCATGCTGGTGCAGATGGCCATCTCCCGCTCGCGCGAGTACGAGGCCGACCGCATCGGCGCCGAGATCGCCGGCCAGCCGCTCTGGCTCGCCTCGGCACTGGAGAAGATCGAGTCCGCGGCGCAGCGCATCGACAACAACGTGGCCGAGCGCAACCCCGCCACCGCCCACCTCTTCATCATCAACCCGCTGCACGCGCACAAGGTGGACAGCCTCTTCTCGACCCACCCGCGCACCGCCAACCGCGTGGCCCGGCTGCGGGCCATGGCCGGAACGGACTCCGCCGCCGCCGCGGCGCGGCCCTGGGGCTGAGCCGGTGCCGGGGGGCAAAGCGGGGGACGAGGCGATCGAGGCCGGCGGCTGCCGGCCGGAGGATTCCGCCGCCGCGGAAATCTGCCGGCGCCACCTGCTGGCGCTGCTCGGCGGCTGCACGGCTCTGCCGCTGCTGCCCGGCGGCGGTGCGGCCTTCGAGCTGGACGCCGCGCGCGGCGTGCTGACCGTCGCGCCGCAGCTCTCGGCGGTCACCCCGGCGGTGGTCAACATCTCGGTGCGCCAGCAGGTGCCGGTGCACCAGAACCCGCTGCTACAGGACCCCTTCTTCCGCCGCTTCTTCGGCCTGCCGGAGCAGCAGATGCCGCGCCATCGCGAGGCGCTCTCGGCCGGCTCCGGCGTCATCGTCGACGCCGGCCAGGGCTTCGTGCTCACCAACAGCCACGTCATCGACCAGGCCGACCAGATCCTGACGACGCTGCAGGACGGGCGGCAGGAGCCCGCCGAGGTGGTGGGAATCGACCCGGCCACCGACATCGCCCTGCTGCGGATCCCCCCGAACGGCCTGCAGGCGGCGCCGCTGGGCGATTCCGACCTGCTGCAGGTCGGCGACCTGGTCTTCGCCATCGGCAATCCCTTCGGCCTCGGCCAGACCGTCACCAGCGGCATCGTCTCCGCCCTGGGCAGGACCGGCATCAGCCGCGGCGGCTACGAGGACTTCATCCAGACCGACGCCTCCATCAACCCCGGCAACTCCGGCGGGGCACTGGTCGACTCCCGCGGCCGGCTGGTCGGCATCAACACCGCCATCCTCAGCCGCAGTGGCGGCAACATCGGCATCGGCTTCGCCGTGCCCAGCAACCTGGCCCGCGCGGTGATGGAGCAGCTGGTCGCCCACGGCCGGGTCGAGCGCGGCCGCATCGGCGTCGCCATCCAGGACCTGACGCCGGAGCTGGCCGAAGGCTTCGGCCTGACCGGGCACAGCGGCGCCCTGATCACGGCGGTCGAGCCGGGCTCCCCGGCAGAGCAGGGCGGGCTGCGGCGCGGCGACCTGGTGGTGGCGCTCAACGGCGAGGCGATCCGCAATGCCGCCAACCTGCGCACCCGCGTCGGCCTGCTGCGGATCGGCCAGAGCCTGCGCCTGACCGTGATACGCGACGGCCGGCAGCGCGACATCGAGCTGCGGGTCGCGGCGATCTGAGCCGCGGGGCGCCGCCATGGTCGCCCCGGTCCCGCCGCGCCCGCTGGACGAGGCCGCCCGCCGCCGCCACAAGCGCCACAACCTGCTGCAATCGCTGCTTCTGCTGCTGGCCCTGGCCGGGCTGCTGGCGCTCTGCGCGCTGCTCCTCCTCGGGCCTGCCGCCAGTCTCTGGGCCGCCGCCGGCTGGGGCCTGGCCATGCTGGTGGCCCCCCGGGTCGAGCCGGGCGCGCTGTTGGCCCTGCTCGGTGCGCGGCCGCTGTCCCGCACCGCCTTTCCCGAAGGCCACGCCCTGCTCGGGGCGCTGGCCGCGCGCGCCGGCATCGATCCCGCCCCGGCGCTCTTCTACCTGCCCAGCAGCAAGCCCAACGCCTTCACGCTCGGCCGGGAGGGCGCGGCGGCGATCGCGGTGACCGACGGGCTGCTGCGCCTGCTCGACCGACGGGAGCTGGCGGCGGTGCTGGCGCACGAGCTCGGCCACCTGCGCAACCACGACCTCTGGGTGATGAACCTGGCCGACAGCCTGTCGCGGCTGACCCGGGTCCTCGGCCTGGCCGGCCTCTTCCTGCTGCTGCTCGGGGTGCCGCTCCTGCTGGGCGGCGAGGCCGGCCCCTCTTGGCTGCTGGGCGCCGCCCTGCTGGCCCTGGCGCCGAGCGCCTCGGCCCTGCTGCAGCTGGCGCTGTCGCGCACGCGGGAGTTCGACGCGGACCTGGAGGCCGTGGCGCTGACAGGCGACCCGGCCGGCCTGGCCTCCGCCCTGATCAAGCTGGAGCGGCGCCAGAAGGGGTTGTGGCGCTTCTTCGCCGGTGGAGGCGGGCGGGACGCTCCCTCGCTGCTGCGCAGCCATCCGGCCACGACGGAGCGCCTGGCACGGCTGCGCCGGCTGCAGGCCGATGCGCCGGCGGCGACCGAGCCCTGGCCGCCGCTCGACCTGCGCGGACTGCCGGGCCGGCGGGCGGGGTCGCGACCGCCTCTCTTCCGCCGCCCCTGGGGGTGACCCCGAGGTATCCCCGGGGGGCCTCCAGGGAAGATGACGAGACGGGCCGGCACCCCGCGATTAACGAAGCCTTCACGCCTGCCTGGGGATACTTTCATCATCGAAAGCCTCCAACAGGAGACTGCGCCGGAACCGGGAACGGGACCGCCGGCCGCGGGCAAAAGGACTGGGACGAGCGTGGCCAAGCCCGACCTCAACGAGCTGCTGGATCTGGCGCGGGACAAGACGCTGCAGGGGCGGCGCGCGCTGGTCGAGACCATCGGCGATCTCTTCGAATCGCGCGGCGCGACGCTCAGCGAGCGCGAGCGCGCGCTCATGGTCGACATCCTCAACAAGCTGATCCGCGAGGTGGAGAGCCGGGTCCGCCACGACCTCAGCCAGCGGCTCGCCGGCCGGCCGGAGATCCCGCGCGAGATCGTCATGCTGCTCGCCAACGACGAGATCGAGGTGGCGCGCCCGATCCTGCTGGCCAGCGAGGTGCTGCGCGACAGCGACCTGGTGGAGATCGTCCGCCATCGCACCATCCAGCACCAGCTCTCCATCGCCATGCGCCGCCAGGTCAGCGAGGCGGTCTCCGACGCCCTGGTCGCCACCGGCCACACGGACGTCATCAAGGCCCTGCTCGACAACCCCAACGCGCGGCTGTCGCACGCCACCATGGAGTACCTGGTGGAGGAGTCGCAGCGGATCGACACCTACCAGGAGCCGCTGGTCCGCCGCAGCGACCTCTCGCCCAACCTGGCGCGGCGCATGTGCCTCTGGGTGGGCGCGGCGCTGCGCTCCTACATCCTGGCGCACCACGAAATCGACCCGACCGAGCTCGACGACCTGCTGGAGGAGATCATCCGCGACAACGGCGGCGATCCGCCGGAACTGGACGAGCCGCCGCCGGGCGCGCCGGAGAAGCTGGCGCGGATCTACCGCGAGGAGGAGGCCATCACGCCGGAGGTGCTGATCCGGGTGCTGCGCCAGGGCGAGATCGCTCTCTTCGAGGCGCTCTTCTCCGAACTCGCCGGGCTGCGGCTGCGGCTGATCCGGCGAGTGGTCTACGAGCCCGGCGGCGAGGGTCTGGTGATCATCGCCCGCGCGCTCGGGGTCGAGAAGCCGGCCTTCACCTCGATCTTCCTGATGAGCCGCAAAGGCCGGCCCGGCGACCAGCGGGTCGATCCGGAGGAACTGTCCCGCGTGCTCGCGCTCTTCGACCGGGTGAAGCCGGAGGCCGCGCTGGCGGTGGTGCGACGCTGGCGCCGCGATCCCGAATTCCTCTATGCCATCAGGCGGATCGAAACGGCGCAGCGGAAGGCGCCGGCCTCGGCCGACTGACGCCCGGAAGCGGGAACGAGACGGTGCGCAAGTCGACCGAACCGGCTGGCGAAGGCCGCCTGGTGCTGCACCCGGCGATGAACGGCGGCGGCGCGTCGCCCCGGCCCGCCGGCGAAGGCGGCCTGCTGGGCGCGGCCTTCCGGCACCTGCTCGAGGCCGGCGAGCCGGCCGCGGTGACCGATGCCGCCGGACGGCTGCTCTATGCCAACGGCGCCTTCCAGGCGGCCCTGCCCGCGCTGCTCTCGGCGGTCGGAAGCACCCCGGACGAGCGGGCGACGCTGCCCGCCGAAGCCGCCGCCGGCGGCCTCGACTTCCTGCCGCCGCTGCTGGCCGGACTGGCGCCGCGGCCGGGCGCCTGGAGCGCCGATACCGCGAGCGAGCTGCGGCTGCCGCGCGAGGCGGGCCGCGGCGCCCTGCGCCTGCATCTCGGCGCCCTGGCCGACGAGGGCGGTCGGCTGCAGCTGGTCGTGCTGCGGCTGCTGCCGGACGAGGACCCCGGGCTGTTGCGCGGCGAACTGGCGGCCCTGCGCGAGCGCCTCGACGACATCGTCCGTCTGGTGTCGGACTGGGTCTGGGAAAGCGACCGCGACCTGCGGCTCCGCTTCCTGTCGGGCGGCGTCGTCGAGACCCTGGGACTGCATCCGCGCCACCTCTTGGGGCGCCCCCTGACCGAGCTCTTCGAGGGACCGACCGAGGCGCTGGAGCGGCTGCGTGCGGAGGAGGGGCGCAAGCCCTTCCGGGACATCGCCGTGCTGGCCCGCGACGGCGAGGGGCAGGAGCGCCACCTGCGGCTTTCCGGCGTGCCCTACTTCGATTCGGAGCAGGGCTGCTTCCTCGGCTTCCGCGGCACGGTGCGCGACGTCACCGAGCGGCTGCGCCACGAGGCCGAGCTGCGCCGCAGCGGCGAGGTGGCGGAAAGCGCCAACCGGGCCAAGAGCCAGTTCCTGGCCTCGGTCAGCCACGAGCTGCGCACGCCGCTGAACGCCATCATCGGCTTCTCCCAGATCATGGCGGAGGAGCGCTTCGGCCCGCTCGGCAGCGAGGCCTACCGCGGCTATGCCGACGACGTGCTGCGCAGCGCCGAGCACCTGCTGGGCCTGATCAACGCGGTGCTGGACGTCTCCCGCATCGAGGCGGGCAAGCGCACGCTCAGCGAGGAGGTGGTGGAACTCGACGGCCTCTTCGCCGACGCGCGGCGCCTGCTGCAGGGCCAGGCGGCCGAGGCCGGCGTCGGCCTGCGCGTGGCGCCGGTGTCCCCGGAGACCCTCGTCTGGGCGGAGCGGCGCGCGCTGCTGCAGGTGCTGATCAACCTCGCGGGCAACGCCCTGAAGTTCACGCCGGCCGGCGGCGCGGTGGAGATGAGCGCCCGCGCCAGCGACGAAGGCCTGGAGCTAGAGGTGCGCGACGAGGGGATCGGCATGAGCGCCGGCGAGATCGAGGTCGCCCTGACGCCCTTCGGCCAGGTCGACAGCGGTCTGGCGCGGCGCTACCAGGGCAGCGGGCTCGGTCTGCCCCTGGCCCAGGGCCTGGTGGAGCTGCACGGCGGCCGCCTGGAGATCGAGAGCGCGCCCGGCGCCGGCACGCGGGTGCGGGTGCTGCTGCCCGCCGCCCGGCTCACCCTCGCGCAGCGGCCGCAAGGCTGACATGCGGACCCGCCGCTAGTCCCACCCCGACGGCAGGGATAGCTTCGGGCCTCCGAAAGGGAGTCCCGTCATCGTTCCGACCACCGCCCCGCCCGGCGAGCGACCCGACTGGCGCAGCTTCCGCCGCGGCTTCGTCGAGGCGCTGGGCGTGCCCGGCTTCGTCATCTTCGCCAGCTTCCTGGGCTTCGGCGCGCTGGTCCGCGAGTCCGGACTGAGCCTGGCGCACGGCCTCTTCTCCACCGCCACCGGCTGGGCCCTGCCCGGACAGATCGCCCTGGTCGAGCTCTACAGCGTCGGCGCGCCGCTGCTGGCCATCGCGCTGGCCGTCGCCCTGACCAACGCCCGGCTGCTGCCGATGACGGTGGCGGTGATGCCCTGGCTGCGCGGGCCGGGCGTGCCGCGCTGGCTCTACTACCTGGCGGCCCACTGGATCGCGGTCACGGGCTGGGCCCAGGCCATGCGCGTGGCGCCGCTGCTGCCGGCGCCGCAGCGCCTGCCCTATTTCCTGGGCTTCGCGATGGTGCTCTGGCCGGCGACCCTGGTGGGCACGGCGCTCGGCTTCTTCGTCGCCGGCAGCCTGCCGCTGCCGCTGGTGCTCGGCCTGGTCTTCGTCAACCCGATCTACTTCATGCTGGTCTTCGCCGCCGACCTCAGGGTGCGGCCGCGGGTCTACGCCATGCTGCTGGGCGCGGTCGCCGGGCCGCTCTTCTTCCTGGTCTGGCCCGACTGGGGACTGATGCTCACGGGATTCGTCGCCGGCACCGCCGGCTTCCTGCTGGGCCGGGCGCAGGAGCGGGCGCCGCGCTGGCGGGGAGGAGGCGGGCGTGGCTGAGAACCCGCTGGACGGCCCCTGGCCCTGGGTGGTGCTGGCGGTCGGCGCCCTGGTCACCTACTTCTGGCGCGCCCTGGGGGTGGCGCTCTCGGGGCGGCTGAACCCGCAGTCACCGCTCTTCGAGTGGGTCGCCTGCGTCGCCTACGCCCTGCTCGCCGGCCTGATCGCCCGCATGATCGTGCTGCCGCTCGGCAGCCTGGCCGAGACGCCGCTGCCCGACCGCCTGGCCGCGGCCGGCCTGGCCTTCGTGGTCTTCTTCCTGACCCGCCGCAACCTGCTGCTCGGCGTCGGCAGTGGCTTCGCCGTCATGGTCCTGGCCACCTGGGGCCGCCACGCCCTCGGCGGGGGTTGACCGGCAGGAACCCGCCTTGCCCCGTCATCCCGAGGCCGAAGGATCTCGGGGGAATCGAGCCTCGCCGGCCCGAGATCCTTCGCTGCGCTCAGGATGACGCGGCGCGGATTTCAGGGGCTCGCCCCACTGTGCGGCCAAATGCTGCGGTCCTGGATCGCCGCGCCCCCTTCGGTCGCTCGCGATGATGACGGAGAGGCACAGGCTGCTCGAGGCCGCCCAAGCCTGGACGGGCCCTGCTCGGCTCCCGGTGAGGGCCGCTAGAGCATTTTCCCGATCAGCTTCGATCGGGAAAATGCTCACAACCATATGAATCTAGAGCAGATTCACGCGGTCGGATGATTCCATCCGATCGCGATCTGCTCTAGGCGGCGTCCAGCAGGGCCTGCACGCCGGGCAGGGGCTTGCCCTCGAGCCACTCCAGGAAGGCGCCGCCGGCGGTGGAGACGTAGGAGAAGGACTCCAGCACGCCGGCGTGGGCCAGGGCGGCCACGGTGTCGCCGCCGCCGGCGACGGTGAGCAGGCGGCCCTCGCGGGTCAGGTCCGCCGCCGCCTGCGCCACCTGGGTCGTGCCGGCGTCGAAGGGCTGCAGCTCGAAGGCGCCGAGCGGGCCGTTCCAGACCAGGGTGCGGCAGTCGGCCAGGCGCAGCGCGATGTGCTCCGCCGTGCGCGGGCCGACGTCGAGGATCATGCGCTCGGCCGGCACCTGCTTCACCGAGACGATGTCGTGGGGGGCGTTGGCCTTGAAGTCCGCCGCCACCACCGCGTCGGTCGGCAGCAGGATGTCGCAGTCGGCGGCCTTGGCCTTGCGTAGGATCTCCTCGACCGTGCCCGCCATCTCCCGCTCGCAGAGCGAGCTGCCGACGTCCAGGCCCAGGGCATAGAGGAAGGTGTTGGCCATGCCGCCGCCGATCACCAGCAGCTGCACCCGCTCCACCAGGTTGCCGAGCAGCTCCAGCTTGGTCGAGACCTTGGCGCCGCCGACGATGGCGGCGACCGGCCGCTCGGGGCGCTCCAGCGCGCGGGTCAGGGCCTCCAGCTCGGCCTGCATCAGCAGTCCGGCCACGGCGGGGAGCCGGCGCGCCAGCCCCTCGACCGAGGCGTGGGCACGGTGGGCCGCCGAGAAGGCGTCGCTGACGAAGAGGTCGCCGAGCGCGGCCAGCGCGGCGACGAAGGCGGGGTCGTTCCGCTCCTCGCCGGCATGGAAGCGCAGGTTCTCCAGCAGCAGCACGCCGCCCGGCGGCAGCGCCGCCACCGCCGCCTCGGCGGCCGGGCCGACGCAGTCCTCGGCGAAGGCGAGCGGCACCTCGGGACCCAGCGCCGCCTGCAGCGCCGGCAGGAGGGCTTTCTGCGAGAACTCCGGCCGGCGCTCGCCCTTGGGACGGCCGAAGTGGCTCAGCAGCACCACCCGCGCGCCGCCCGCGCGCAGCCGCGCGATGGTCGGCAGCGCCCGCTCGATCCGCGTCGCGTCGCTGACCCGGCCGTCGTGCATCGGCACGTTGAAGTCGACCCGCACCAGGGCGGTGCGGCCGGCGAGGTCGACGTCGTCGAGCGTGCGGAAGGCGGGCATGGGGGCTCCTGGAGGCAGGTTCATCCGGTGCGGCGGGCAGCCGGGAAACAAGCTGCGGTGCGGCTGCCCCCTCACCCCGTCCCTCTCCCACCAGGGGAGAGGGGGCGCTAAAGGAGCCGCCGGTGCTTCAGAGCCCCTCTCCCCTTGTGGGAGAGGGGTTGGGGTGAGGGGGCGGCGGCGCCTCAGGCGGCCAGGGCGCCGGATTCGCTGAGGCGGCGATGGCGGCGGCGCATCATGCGGAAGGCCGCCTTGGCCAGGATGCCGGAGACGCGGCCCTGGGGGTCGAGACCGGCGGCCTTGCAGATCATCGCCGAGGCGCGCTGCACCCGCAGCGGCTTGTAGTAGCCGTAGGCCCGGACCATGTAGGCGCTGCTCCAGCGCTTGCGGTCGTAGGGCTCGTCGGCCGGCGCGTTGGCGGCGTAGTAGGCATAGGCCAGCTCGTCGTCCTCGGTCTCCTGCATGCGCCCCAGGGCGATCAGGAAGCGGCGCAGGCGGCCGATGTTCTCCTGCTCCAGGTAGCGGCGCAGGTAACTGTAGAAGAGCTTGTAGTGGCGCATCTCGTCGGCGGCGATGCGCAGGCAGATGTCCTTGAAGACCGGCTCCTCGGTCGAGTCGGCGAGCGAGCCGTAGTAGGAGGAGGTGCCGACCTCGACGATGCAGCGCGCCACCAGTTCGCCGCTGCGCGAGCCGCGCACCGAGGCGGTCGAGTCGACGGGAATGCTGTAGCCGGCGCGGAAACGCGCCACCGCGGCGTCGAAGTCGAAGTCGGGATCGGCCAGCCCGGCCCAGCGGCCCAGCGCCACGCCGTGCTGCACCTCTTCCCCGGCCCAGCGCCGGGCCTCGGCCTTGAAGGCCTCGTCCTCGGGAAAGACGTTGCAGAGATAGGCCGCGTAGTCGCCGGCGTTGTACTCCACCAGCGCCGCCGCCTTGGCGATCTTCAGCAGTTCGGGGTCGACCCTGTCACCGTCGAAGCGATTCCAGGCGATGTCGTCGAGCGACCATTGCTTTTCGGACATGTCACACCTCGGAGCCCCCTGATGGCTTTCCGACCCTCCCGGAGGGCCGGCCCATGCCATGTAATCTTAACGCGACGGGCTCGCAAGAGAGAGCATTTTCCGCCGCGGGCAACCCTGACGGGTCGCACCCCGGGTCCGAGACGGGCCGGAGCGCCGCTCAGCGGCGCAGCGCGTCGAGTTTCGCCTCCAGCACGGCGACCCGCTTCGCGGCGGCCGCCTTCTCGAAATCGCTCCCGGCGTCGGCCAGATCCTCGCGGGCGTCCTTGAGCGCCTGCTCGGTGGCGCCGCGATCGATCTGCTCGAGCGGCTCGGCCTCGTCGGCCAGCACGGTGCAGCGCTCCGGCGTGACCTCGGCGAAGCCGCCGGCGACGAAGAGCCGCTGGCTGACGGCGCGGCGCTCCTCGTAGACCGAGATGACGCCCGGCCGCACCGTGGAGATCAGCGGCGCGTGCCGCGGCAGCACGCCGAAATCGCCGTCGCCGCCGGGCACCACCACCATGTCCACCGCCTGCGACAGCAGCAGCTTCTCCGGCGAGACCAGCTCGAACTGGACCTTCTGCTCAGCCATGCCGGCCTATCCTCCTGCTCGCGCCGGTCCGGGTGCCGCTCACGCCGCCTCGGCGGCCAGCTTGCGGGCCTTCTCCACCGCGTCGTCGATGGTGCCGACCATGTAGAAGGCGGCCTCCGGCAGATGGTCGTACTCGCCCTCGACCAGGCCCTTGAAGCCGCGGATGGTCTCCTCCAGCGGCACCTGCACGCCCGGCGTGCCGGTGAAGACCTGGGCCACGTCGAAGGGCTGCGAGAAGAAGCGCTGGATCTTGCGGGCGCGGGCCACGGTCAGCTTGTCCTCCTCGGACAGCTCGTCCATGCCCAGGATGGCGATGATGTCCTGCAGCTGCTTGTACTGCTGCAGCGTCGCCTGGACCTTGCGGGCCACGTTGTAGTGCTCCTCGCCGACCACGTCCGGCTCCAGGATGCGGCTGGTGGAGTCGAGCGGATCGACCGCCGGGTAGATGCCCAGCTCGGCGATCTGGCGGCTCAGCACCGTGGTGGCGTCCAGATGCGCGAAGGAGGTGGCCGGCGCCGGGTCGGTCAGGTCGTCGGCCGGCACGTAGATGGCCTGCACCGAGGTGATCGAGCCCTTCTTGGTGGTGGTGATGCGCTCCTGCAGCGCGCCCATATCGGTGGCCAGAGTCGGCTGGTAGCCTACCGCCGAGGGAATGCGGCCGAGCAGCGCCGAGACCTCCGAGCCCGCCTGGGTGAAGCGGAAGATGTTGTCGACGAAGAAGAGCACGTCCTGGCCCTCCTCGTCGCGGAAGTACTCGGCGAGCGTCAGGCCGGTCAGGCCGACGCGGGCGCGCGCACCCGGCGGCTCGTTCATCTGGCCGTAGACCAGCGCCGCCTTGGAGGGCGAGCCGTCGGTCTTGATGACGCCGGAGTCCATCATCTCGTGGTAGAGGTCGTTGCCCTCGCGGGTACGCTCGCCCACGCCGGCGAAGACCGAGTAGCCGCCGTGCGTCTTGGCGACGTTGTTGATCAGCTCCATGATCAGCACCGTCTTGCCCACGCCGGCACCGCCGAAGAGGCCGATCTTGCCGCCCTTGGAGTAGGGGGCCAGCAGGTCCACCACCTTGATGCCGGTGACCAGGATCTCGGCCTCGGTCGACTGGTCGGTGTAGAGCGGCGCCGGCTTGTGGATCGGCGAGGTCATCTTGGTCTCGACCGGGCCGCGCTCGTCGATCGGCTCGCCGATGACGTTGATGATGCGGCCCAGGGTCTCGGGACCCACCGGCACCGAGATCGGCCCGCCGCTGTCCTTGACCTCCTGGCCGCGCACCAGACCCTCGGTCGCGTCCATGGCGATGGTGCGCACGGTCTTCTCGCCGAGGTGCTGGGCGACCTCGAGCACCAGGCGCTGGTCCTGGTTGCGGGTCTCCAGGGCGTTCATGATCGCAGGCAGGTCGCCTTCGAACTGCACGTCGACCACCGGTCCCATGACCTGGGTGACTTTCCCGACGAGGTTCTTGGCCATCCTATGCTCCTCTGTGCCTTTCGCTTCCATGTGGCGCGGGGCGACGCGCTACATGGCCTCCTTGGCGGAGACGATTTCGATGAGTTCCTTGGTGATCGCCGCCTGACGCGTGCGGTTGTAGAGCAGCGTCAGCTTCTTGTTCATCTCACCGGCGTTGCGGGTCGCGTTGTCCATCGCCGTCATCCGCGCGCCGTGCTCGCCGGCGGCGTTCTCGAGAAGGGCGTTGTAGAGCTGCACCGCCAGGTTGCGGGGCAGCAGCTCGGCGAGGATCGCCTCCTCGTCGGGCTCGTAGTCGTAGACCAGGCCCTGCTGCGCCTTCGCCTCGGCCTCGGCGGCCGCGGCTGCCGCCTCTTCCGCCTCCTGCCCGGCGAAGGGCGCGAGCTGCTGGCGGGTGACGATCTGCGCGATCGCCGACCTGAAGCGGGCGTAGTAGAGGGTGCAGACGTCGAACTCGCCGGCCTCGTACATCTCCAGGATCTTCTGGGCGATGCCCTCGGCCTTCTCGAAGCTGGGCCGCGGCTTGGACACGTCCTCCAGCGTCTCGAGGATCAGCGGCGCGAAGGAGCGGCGCAGGACGTCGCGGCCCTTGCGGCCGATGCAGAGCACCTTGACGGTCTTGCCGTCGCGCTGCAGCCGCTCGATCTCGCGCCGCGCCTCGCGGGCGATGCTGGAGTTGAAGGCGCCGCAGAGGCCGCGGTCGGCGGTGGCGACCACCAGCAGGTGGACCTCCTCCTTGCCGGTGCCGGTGAGCAGCTTCGGCCCCAGGCCGCCCTGGCTGGCCGAAGCCAGCGAGCCCAGCATGCGGGCCATGCGCTCGGCATAGGGCCGCGAGGCCTCGGCCTGCTCCTGGGCACGCTTCAGCTTGGCCGCGGCCACCATCTTCATGGCCGAGGTGATCTTCTGCGTCGACTTGACGCTGGCGATACGGGAGCGGAGCTCCTTAAGGCTGGCCATGTCGCTTCAACCGCGGCTCGTTCGACGGATCGGCGGAAATCAGGCGTAGGCCTTGCCGAGCTCGGCGAGCAGGCTCTTCAGTGCCTCCTCGGCCTCGGCCGGCAGGTCCTGGGTCTCGCGAATCGCCTTCAGGATCGACTGTCCCCTCTCGCGCAGCGAGGCGAGCAGCTTCTGCTCGTAGTCGGTGACCTTGGCGGTCGGCACCTTGTCCAGGTGGCCGCGCACGCCGGCGTAGATCACGCAGACCTGCTCCTCGACCGGCAGCGGCTTGTACTGCGGCTGCTTCAGCAGCTCGGTCAGGCGCTGGCCGCGCGCCAGCAGGCGCTGGGTGGCGGCGTCGAGGTCGGAGGCGAACTGGGCGAAGGCCTCCATCTCGCGGTACTGCGCCAGCTCCAGCTTGATGGTGCCGGCGACCTTCTTCATCGCCTTGATCTGCGCGGCCGAGCCAACGCGGCTGACCGAGAGGCCGACGTTCACCGCCGGGCGCACGCCCTTGTAGAACAGGCCGGTTTCCAGAAAGATCTGGCCGTCGGTGATGGAGATGACGTTGGTCGGGATGTAGGCCGAGACGTCGCCCGCCTGGGTCTCGATCACCGGCAGGGCGGTCAGCGAGCCGGCGCCGTGGTCGTCGCCCATCTTCGCCGCGCGCTCCAGCAGGCGGGAGTGCAGGTAGAAGACGTCGCCCGGGAAGGCCTCGCGGCCCGGCGGGCGGCGCAGCAGCAGCGACATCTGGCGGTAGGCGACGGCCTGCTTCGAGAGGTCGTCGTAGCAGATGACGGCGTGCATGCCGTTGTCGCGGAAGTACTCGCCCATGGTGCAGCCGGTGTAGGGCGCCAGGAACTGCAGCGGGGCGGGGTCGGAGGCGGTGGCGGCGACGACGATGGAGTATTCCATCGCGCCGGCGTCCTCCAGGGTCTTCACCAGCTTCGCGACCGAGGAGCGCTTCTGGCCGACGGCGACGTAGATGCAGTAGAGCTTCTTGCTCTCGTCGTCGCCCTGGTTCAGCGGCTTCTGGTTGATGAAGGTGTCGACGGCGATGGCGGTCTTGCCGGTCTGGCGGTCGCCGATGATCAGCTCGCGCTGGCCGCGGCCGACCGGGATCAGCGAGTCGATCGCCTTGAGGCCGGTCTGCATCGGCTCGTGCACCGACTTGCGCGGGATGATGCCCGGCGCCTTGACCTCGACCCGGCTGCGCTCGGCGCCCTCGATCGGACCCTTGCCGTCGATCGGGTTGCCGAGACCGTCGACGACGCGGCCGAGCAGGCCCTTGCCCACCGGCACGTCGACGATGCGCCCGGTGCGCTTGACCGTGTCGCCTTCCTTGATCCCCCGGTCGTCGCCGAAGAGCACGACGCCGACGTTGTCGACCTCGAGGTTCAGCGCCATGCCCTGGATCTCGCCCGGGAATTCGACCAGCTCGCCGGCCTGGACGTTGTCGAGGCCGTAGACGCGGGCCACACCGTCACCGACGGAGAGCACCTGGCCGACCTCGGCGACGTCCGCCTCGGCACCGAAGTTCTCGATCTGCTCCTTGAGGATCGCCGAGATTTCCGCGGCGCGGATGTCCATCATCCAACCCCTTTCATAGCGAACTGAAGTCGTTGCAGCTTGGTCCGGATCGAGGTGTCGATCATACGGCTGCCAACCTTGACGATGAGGCCGCCGAGCAGCCCCGGATCGGTGTGCACGGCCAGCTGGATCTTGCCGCCGACGCTCTTGGAGAGCGTGTCGAGAAGGGCCTTCTCCTGCGCCTTGGTCAGCGCCGTCGCGGCGGTGACCTGCGCGGTCACCTCGCCGCGGCGGCGCGCCAGCTCGGCCAGGAAGGCCCGGATCATGTTCCCGAGCGCGAAGAGGCGCCGGTTGTGGGCGACGACCTGGACGAAGCGGCGGGTCAGGTCGTGCACGCCGCCCTTGGCCAGCACCGCCTCCATCGCCTTGGCCTGGCGGTCGCGCCCGTAGAGCGGGCTGCGCACCAGGCGCTGCAGGTCCTCGCTCTCGGCCAGCAGCGCTTCCAGGCCCTTGAGATCCTCGGCGACCGCGTCGAGCGCCTTCGCCTGCTCGGCCAGCTCGAACAGCGCCAGCGCGTAGCGCCCGGCCAGGCCGCCCGTCGAGGTGTCTTCGCCTGCCAAAGCCTTGTCGCTCCCCAGAAGGTAAGGAGGCACCCGACCGTGAACCGGCCGAGCCGCCCCGACGAACGACGCGCCATCCCTTCGGGCTCGCGCCCGGGCCGGCGTCCGCGGGACACGGAAGGAACCGTCACGGACGGGCTCCGCCCCATCCGCGCGAGCGGTTGGTATCACAGGGCATCGGGGAGTGCAAGCAGCCGGGGCAGCCCGGTTCCGCTTGACCGCGAAGGGCCCGCAGCCTAGGTTTCCCGCGGTTCCTGGGGGTGTCCTCCGACAGCGAGGGCTGAGATTCCGCGAAGCGCGCGGGAACCCTTAGAACCTGATCCGGGTCATGCCGGCGCAGGGAACGGAACAGGGTCGCCCGCCGCACCGCCGGAGGTCGTCCCCGCCTCCTCCAGCCTCCCCTGTCGACGGCGAAGAGGAGGAAGCCATGTCCCTGCTGCGCCGTCCCCATCCCCGCCATCCCCATCCCCGCCGCCGTCTCTCCGCCCTCGCCGCCACCCTGGCCGCCCTGCTGCTGGCCGCCGCGCCGGCGCGGGCCGAGCCGCTGGTGATCCTGCTCGACTGGTTCCTCAACCCCGACCACGCGCCGCTGGTGGTGGCGCAGGAGAAGGGCTTCTTCGCCGAGGCCGGCCTGGAGGTCGAGATGATCGAGCCGGCCGACCCCAACGACCCGCCGAAGCTGGTGGCCGCCGGCCAGGCCGAACTGGCGGTCACCTACCAGCCGATGCTCTATCTCCAGGCCGAGGCGGGGCTGCCGCTGGTGCGGATCGCGACCCTGGTGGCGACGCCGCTCAACACCCTGGTGGTTCTGGCCGACGGCCCGATCGAGACCATCGCCGACCTGCGCGGGGCGCGCATCGGCTACTCCATCGGCGGCATCGAGGAGGCGGTGCTGGGCACCATGCTGGCGAGCCACGGTCTCAGCCTCGAGGAGGTCGAGCTGATCAACGTCAACTTCGCCCTCTCGCCGGCGCTGCTGGCGGGGCGGGTCGAGGCCGTGATCGGCGCCTACCGCAACTTCGAGCTCAACCAGCTGGAGCTGGAGGGCAGCGCGGGCCGGGCCTTCTATCCGGAGGAGGAGGGCGTGCCGGCCTTCGACGAGCTGATCGTCGTCGCCAACCGCGCCGGCCTCGACGACCCGCGCCTGCCGGCCTTCCTGGAGGCGCTCGACCGCGGCGTGCAGTACCTGGTGAACCACCCGGAGGAGAGCTGGGCGCTCTTCGCCGCCTACCGCGACGGCCTGGACGACGAGCTGAACCGCCGCGCCTGGTGGGACACCCTGCCGCGCTTCGCCCTGCGCCCGGCCGCCGTCGACTGGGGCCGCTATTACCGCTTCGCCGCCTTCCTGGAGGAGGCCGGCATCGTCGCCGACCTGCCGCCGGTCGAGGACTACGTGATCGACCTGAACCAGCGGCGGTGACAAGCCGCCTCGTCATCCTGAGGCCGCAGGCCGAAGGATCTCGATCCGACGGAGCTCCGATGGCCGGAGATCCTTCGCTCACGCTCGGGATGACGAGCGTGTGAGGCCCGGAACAGCGACCAAGACTGCGAGGAAGAGCCATGACCAAGCCGCGCTTCACCGACCGCCTGCGCGACGCGGCAGAGCCGGACTGGAGCCGGGCGACCGGCCACCGCTTCACCAAGGAGATGGGGGCCGGCACGCTCGATCCCGCCGTCTGCGCCCGCTACCTGGTGCAGGACTACGCCTTCGTCGACGCCTTCGTCAGCCTGCTGGGCCATGCCGTGGCGCTGGCCCCCTCTATGGTGGAGAAGCGGCCCTTCGCGCAGTTCCTCGCCGCCGTCACCAGCGAGGAGAACGACTACTTCCTGCGCTCCTTCGCAGCGCTCGGCGTACCGCCGGAGGTCTGGCGCGATCCCCTCCGCCACCCGGTCACCGAGGGCTTCCTGCGCGAGCTGGAGAGCGCCGGGACCAGCGGCGACTACGCGGAGGTGCTGGCGGTGCTGCTGGCGGCGGAGTGGAGCTACCTCACCTGGGCCAAGGCCCTGGGCGCGCAGCGGCCGCAGGCCTTCTGGCTGGCGGAGTGGATCGACCTCCACGCCGTGCCGGCCTTCGAGGCCTTCGTCACCTGGCTGCGCGAGGAGACCGACCGCGTCGGCGCGGCCTCCACGCCGGCCGTGCAGGCCCGCATGGAGGCGCGTTTCGTCCGCATGATGGCCCTGGAAGCCGCCTTCTTCGACGCCGCCTACGAGGGCTGAGGGCCGCGCGGCCCGCCCGCCCGCGACAGCAGCGCGACCGGAACGCCCTGTGCGGCGAGCAGGTCGGCGGCGCGTCGGTCGAAGGTCACGAAGCTCTCCGCCCCGAGGCGGCGGCCCTCGAAGGCGATGACGCCGTCGGCGAAGTCGCCGCCGGCCTCCAGCAGCGTGATCCCGGCTTCGACCGCCGGCCTGTCGACCACGACCTTGGCGGTTCCCGTCAGCGCCCGCAGTGCCGCGGCGATCTCGGCCGGCGTCGCCATAAGAAGTAAGGCATCTATACCTTACGTTCGAGCTCCAGGGTCGTCATCCCGAGCGCGGCGAAGACTCTCGGAGGGTTCGGCGCAGAGGAGGATGCCTCGGGGAAGAGCAGGCCGCTTCGTCTCGTCTCACGCGGAGCCGCGGAGGGCGCGGAGCTACGGCAAGTCTCACCCTCCGTGCTCTCCGCGGCTCCGTGTGAGACCAGCAAGCCTTCGAAACGACTCTCGTCATCCTGAGCGCAGCGAAGGATCTCGGGCCGGTTGGAGCTCCAGTCCGAGCGAGATCCTTCGCTGCGCTCAGGATGACGGCGAAGGGGACTTCATAGGCGCGCTGGTATGAGACAAAGCGACGGCAGCAAGGGAACTCTTACGAATAGAAGTCCTTCGCTCTCGCTCGGGGCGACGAGCCCTCTCCTCTCCGCGCCCTCGATGTCGAGAGTCACCTTACATAGTGCAGGCGGTCGAAGCCGCGGCGCCAGGCGGTGACCTCGGCGGCGACGCTCTCCGGCTCCCGTGCCGGGTCGAGGGCGCGGGCGAGGAAGTCGGCCAGGGCCGGCATCTCCGCCGGCCCCATGCCCCAGCGCACGATCTCCGGGGTGCCGAGGCGCAGGCCGTTCATGTCGTCCTCCAGCGGCGCGACCGGCAGGCCGATGCCGCAGGCCAGGAGGTTGGCACGGCGCAGGCGCTTGGAGACGGCCTGGCCGCCGCCCCAGGGCGCGGCCTCCAGGGCGAGCTGCTGCGAGCGGGTGTAGCCCCAGTCTGCGCCGAAGACCGGCAGGCCGCGCGCCGCCAGGGCCTCGGCCAGCGCCCGGGCGGTCTCGGCCATGGCGGCGGCATAGGCGTGGCCCTGCTCCTTCCAGTCCAGCAGCGTCATCGCCAGCGCCGCGGTCTTGCCGGCGTCGAAATTGGCCGTCAGGCCGGGGAAGGCGATGCGGTCGAGGCGCTCGGCCAGCTCGGCCTCGTCGGTGACGATCAGCCCGGCGGGCGGCCCACCCAGGCTCTTGTAGGTGCTCATGGTCATGGCGTGGGCGCCCTCGGCCAGCGGCTGCTGCCAGGCGCCGCCGGCGATCATTCCCGACATGTGCGCGGCGTCGTAGAGCAGCCAGGCGCCGACCTCGTCGGCAATGGCACGGATCTCGGCCACGGGATGCGGCGTCAGGTTGAGGCTGCCGCCGATGGTGATGAGCTTCGGCCGCAGCTCGCGCGCCTGTGCGCGCAGGGCGTCCAGATCCACGCTGTAGGCCTTCGGGTCCACCGCGGCGGGATGGATCGCCAGGCCGTAGAGCCCGGCGGCGCCGGCGCGGTGGTGCGTCACGTGGCCGCCGATCTCGGGCGGCGGCACGATCACGGCGTCGCCGGGCCGGCAGGTGGCCATGAAGAGGTAGAGGTTGGCCAGCGCCCCCGAGCCGACGCGAATCTCGGCGTAGCGGGCGCCGAAGACCTCGGCCGCCAGCTCGGCGGCGATCACCTCGATGCGCTCGATCGCCTCCAGGCCCATCTCGTACTTGTCGCCGGGATAGCCGAGCGAGGGCCGCGCCCCCAGCCCGGCGGCCAGCAGCGCCTCGGCCTTGGGGTTCATGGCGTTGGTGGCGGGATTGAGGTTGACGCAGTCGTGCTCGTGGATGCGCCGGTTCTCCTCGACCAGGCGCAGGATCTCGCGCTCCGTCGCCGCCGCGTCGCGCGCCGCCGCCTCGGCGGCCAGACGCCCGGCCAGCGCCTCGCAGTCGCCCGGCACCCAGGGCCGCGCCGCCAGCGCCGCCGTCCTCGTCCCGCTCATGCCGCGTCCTTCCCCGCTGGAGCTTCCGTCGCAGGGCTGCAGTTGAGCCGGCTTGGCAGCCTCGGCGCAAACCAGTATTCCTGGCGCTCCAGGGATAGAAAAACTGGGTCTCGCCATGGCCGTGAAGCCGCCCGCCCCGCGCCTGCCGTCGTTACGGGCCCTGCGCGCCTTCGAGGCCGCCGCGCGGCACGAGAGCTTCCCGCGCGCCGCGGCCGAGCTGGGCGTCACCCCCGGGGCCGTGGCGCAGCAGGTCAAGGGCCTGGAGGACTGGCTGGGGCGCCCGCTGTTCCGGCGGCGGGCGCAGGGCCTGGAGCTGCTGCCGGGCGCGCGCCGCGTGCTGCCCGAGCTGGGTGCGGCCTTCGACGGTCTGGGTGCGGCGGTACGGCGCCTGCGCGAGGAGAGCGGCAGCGAGCGTCTCCACCTCGCCGCCCTGCCGGCCCTGGCGCAGCTCTGGCTGCAGCCGCGCCTGCCGGCGCTGCGGGCCGCCCTGCCGCCCGGCACGCAGATCTCCCTGACCGCGCTGGAGGAGCCGCCGGACCTGCTGCGCGGACCCTACGACCTGGCACTCTTCTATGCCGTGCCGGGCGAGGAAGCGGCCCCGGAAGCGGGCCGGGGGACGGGCGGGAAGGGGGGCCGCGCGCGCCTGCTGCCGCTGGCCGAGGAGCGGCTGCTGCCGGTCTGCACGCCGGCGCTGGCGCGGAGGCTGGGCCTGGAGGCCGGGCCGGCGGCGCTGAGCGACGCGCCGCTGCTGCACGACGCCAGCTGGGCGGCCGACTGGCGGCGCTGGCTGGCCGCGGCGGGACGTCCCGCCGCCGATCCCGCC
>SR_TP_S13solDRAFT_1000180_pt1 | contig 31055 bp, 24 predicted proteins | sample SodReaTP_S13sol_FD_11159 | JGI IMG/M metagenome (IMG submission 11159)
GCAACTGGAAGACCAGAGCGCCCGCCTCGCCGCGGCCCTGCAGCAACGCGGGCTCGGGCGTGGCGACCGGGTCGCCATCTACATGGACAACACCTGGCCCTGCGTGGTCAGCATCTATGCCGTGCTCCGGGCGGGCGCCACCTTCCTGGTGGTCAACCCCCAGACCAAGCACGACAAGCTTGCCTACGTGCTCAACGACTGCACGGTGCGTCACCTGATCACCGATGCTCACCTGGCCTTCGTGTTCCGGGAAGTGCTGCCGGATGTGCCCAGCCTCACCCATCTGATCGTCTCCGGCGGCGATAAGGTGGCGGAGCAGTGTGAGGGTCTATCCCCTGCAGCAGAGGTGTTCGAGACCGTGGTCGAAGGCGCCCCGGCCGAGGTCTTCGATCCGGGCACCATCGCCCTGGACCTGGCCTCGCTCATCTACACCTCCGGCAGCACGGGCAATCCCAAGGGGGTGATGCACACCCACCAGTCCATGCTGTTCGCCGCCCAGAGCCTGATCGAATACCTGCGCATGGACGAGCAGGAAGTGATCATCAACGTCCTGCCCATGGCCTTTGATTACGGTCTCTACCAGCTGCTCATGAGTGTGCAGATGGGCGCCACGCTGGTGCTGGAGCGCTCCTTCACCTACCCGGCGGAGGTGTTCAATCGCATGGATCAGCATGGCGTGACCGCCTTCCCCGGCGTGCCCACCATCTACTCCATGATCCTCGCGGCCCACGGCCGCAAGCCCTTGTGTTTCCCCTCCATCAAACGCATCACCAACACCGCCGCCGCGCTGCCGGCGGATTACGTACCGCGCTTGAAGGAGGTCTTCCCCAACGCCCTGATCTTCAAGATGTACGGACTGACCGAGTGCAAGCGGGTGAGTTACCTGGAACCGGAACTGGCCGAGGTCAAGCCGCGCTCCGTCGGCAAGGCGATCCCGGGCACCGAGGTCTATCTGCTGAGTCCCGAGGGCGAGCCCGTGCCGCCTGGCCAGCCAGGCATTCTCCACGTGCGTGGCCCGCACCTGATGCGCGGTTACTGGAACCTGCCGGAGAAAAGCGCCGAGATGCTCAAGGATGGCCCCTATCCCGGCGAGAAGGTGCTGCGCACCGGCGACTGGTTCCACATGGACGAGGACGGCTGCCTGTACTTCGAGGGCCGCAGCGACGACATCATCAAGACTCGGGGCGAGAAGGTCAGCCCGGTGGAAGTGGAGAACGCACTCTATGCCATCCCGGGGGTGGAGGAGGCGGCCGTCATTGGCGTGACCGACGACCTGCTGGGGCAGGCGGTGCGTGCCTACGTCGTGCTCACCGCGGGTTGTGAGTTGGACGAGCGGCGGCTCAGAAAGGAACTCACTTCAAGGCTTGAGAACTTCATGGTGCCCAGGGACATCCTGCTGGTGGACAGCCTGCCCAAGTCCGCCAACGGCAAGATCAACAAGAAGGACCTGGTTGGCATATGACTGATATGTGCAAAGAAGATCAAATGCGGTTTTCTCGCGGAGGCGCTGGGACGCGGAGAAAGTCACAATCATGATTTTGTATGAAGGCAGCAAGGCACGAAGCAATTAATGATGAGAACGCATTTCTTAGGGGCTTTGGCATCTAGGGGCAAATAATATGTTGCTTTTCTCCGCGCCTCAGCGCCTCCGCGAGAGAGAAGGATTTGGTGTTTTAAGCGCCATCGGGAGAAAGGAATGATTCGAAGTTCTATTCACGGTGAACAAGTGACGACCTCATGAACCATCCCCTCTATCTGCAGCTGCTGGCGCGACTGGAACAGGATCTCCAGGTCCTGCCCGACAAGCCGGACGAGACACCGCGCAATACCCTGGACTGTCTCTGGGCCCTGGCTGCCGGCCAACCGCTGGCGCTGAGCCAGGTGCGGGATGCGGTAATCGCTGATCTTGATCAGGCTGCCGAGGGGCTGTTGAACACCCTGGTAGACAAGCGCCTTGCAGGCACGCCGCTTTCGCATCTGACCGGTCGGCAGGACTTCATGGGTCTGGTGCTCAAGTCCTCCGAGGCGGCCCTGGTGCCCCGACGCGAGACCGAGATCCTGGGTCGTGCCGCCATCGGCAAACTGGCGGACGTGGAAGGGGAAAGCCCCAGGGTGGTGGATCTGTGCACCGGCTGCGGCAATCTGGCCCTGGCCATGGCCGTGAGCGCCCCCCGGGCCCGCGTCTGGGGCAGCGACCTTTCCGAAGAGGCCGTCGCCCTGGCCCGGGAGAACGCGGCGTTCATCGGACGTCCCGACGTGAGCTTCATGGCCGGCGATCTGGCGGCCCCCTTCGACAATGACGACTTCCTGGGCCGCATGGATCTGCTCACCTGTAACCCGCCCTATATCTCCAGTGCCAAGGTGGAGCAGCTGCCCGAGGAGATCTCCGGCCATGAACCCCACATGGCCTTCGATGGTGGTCCCTTCGGCATCAAGATCATCCAGCGCCTGATCAATGACGCCCCGCGCCTGCTCAAACCGGGCGGCTGGCTGCTGTTCGAAGTCGGCCTGGGCCAGGGCGAGCCCATGAAACATCGCCTGGAGCGCAATGACGCCTTCGACCAGGTGGAAACCTTCGCTGATTACCAAGGCGACGTCCGCGCCCTCGCGGCCCGGCGCGGTCATTGAGCAGCCATCCTCCTGCGACGGTGCAAGGAAATTCAAAAGCGATTCTCTCGCGGAGGCGCTGAGACGCGGAGAAAATCAAAAATCATGGTTATTCGTAAAGGCACCAAAATCACAAAAACCTTTTCTCTCGCGAAGGCGCGAAGACGCCAAGGAAACAATTTTTAAGTGCTTTTCTCTTAGCGTCTTTGCGCCTTCGCGAGAGATCATGATTTTGACTTTCTCCGCGCCTCAGCGCCTCTGCGAGAGAACATGATTTTGATTTTCTTAGCGTCTTCGCGAGAGAACAACGATTTGAACCTCAGTTCATGGAGAACAAGATGTCTCAGAAACTAAGCCCGGATGTCCTCAAGATCGACGCCGAAGCGGAGGTCGAGCGCATCAGCGCGGCCCTGCGGGAGATCCTGCGCAAGGACCTTAACCGTCGCGGGCTGATCATCGCCATTTCCGGTGGCGTGGACAGTGCCGTCTGCGCGGCACTGTGCGTCAAGGCGCTGGGGCCGGGCAAGGTCTTCGGACTGCTGCTGCCGGAGCGGGACTCCTCTTCCAACAGCGTGCGCCTGGGACGCATGGTGGCCGAGCAACTGGGTATCGAGTACACCGTGGAAGATATTGCTCCGACGCTTGAGGCCATCGGCTGCTACCGCTGGCGGGACGATGCCATCCGCAGCGTGTTCCCGGACTACGATGGGACCTGGAAGAACAAGCTGGTCATCCAGGGCGGTCAGCAGGGGCAGATCAACCGCTTCGCCCTTGTTGTGCAGAAGCCTAATGGAGAACTGGCCGAGGAACGCCTGGATCTCAAGAGCTACCTGCAGATCGTCGCTGCCACCAACTTCAAACAGCGCATCCGCAAGACCCTGGAGTACTTCCACGCCGACCGGCTCAATTACGCCGTGGTGGGTACCCCCAACCGCCTGGAATATGACCAGGGCTTTTTCGTCAAGAACGGCGACGGCTCGGCGGATGTCAAACCCATCGCCCATCTCTACAAGACCCAGGTCTACCAGCTCGCCCGTCACCTGGGCCTGCCCGAGGAGATCTGCACCGCCAAGCCCACCACCGACACCTACAGCCTGCCCCAGGGCCAGGACGAGTTCTACTTCGCACTCCCCTACGACAAGATGGACCTGGCGCTCTGGTCCCTGAACCACCAGGTTCCCGCCGAAGAATTGGCTGCTGTGCTCGGCTGCGAAACCAGGCAGGCGGAATGGATCTACCGTGACATTGAGGCCAAGCGGCGCACTACCCGTTATTTGCATGCCAGGCCGGCAATGGTGGGATCGCCTACGGCGGCGTCTGGAGTCGGCACGGGTATGGATTGATTCCAGCGACTGTCAAGGTGCAGCAAATGGGGCTTCTTCAGAAAGTGCAGCTGAGATTCGCTACATACCGTGCCCTGCGATCAGCAAGGTGTCAGACACTTGAACGCGCTGCTCAACTGGGATTCAGACGTATCCTGGTGATGTGTTACGGCAATATCTATCGTAGTCCACTTGTGGCTGCGTACCTGAGACGATCATTGTCAGGTCAGGATGGAATCGAAATCCGCTCCGCAGGTTTTCATCCGAAGCCCGGTCGCCGGTCTCCAGATGATTATGTGGGCCACGTCAGGTGTCTCACAGGCCTTGACCTAAGCCAGCATAAATCCAGAGTGATTGAACAGAGTGACCTTGAGTGGGCAGATTCGATTGTCATTATGGATCGTCATAACTGGCATGCCATAACTGGTCTGGGTCGAGTGTACGAGGCGAAGGTGGTATGGCTGGGGGCATTCTTGCCTGGTGGTCCGCTGGAGGTTGATGATCCATACGGACAAGACGTGCAGCGGGTCCTTGAATTGGTGGGTATGGCTGTGCGGGCGGCAGAGTCCATGTCGGCGAAAATTCTGGATGCTGTGAGCGAGTCATCGCAGAAAATCCACTAATTGATGCGCCTGTGCTCTTGAATGCTGATGATGCCCGATTCTCTGTACCTTTTCATACCAACAAATTTTCAGATAATGTTCTTCAAGAGAATCCATTAAGTGACAGTTCAGGCGAATATCGGCGAGAAGTACAGGGTGATGATCGTGAACTCTGCGCTCTACATCGGGGGCGCAGAAAATGTAACGGCAGCTTTGTGTCGTGGTTTGAACAGGAACCTTTTTGACATCTCTGTCGTTCACTTGAAAGGACATGGGCAGATTGCTAAAGATCTCGAGCGTGAAGGTTACGAAGTGATCGGTCTGCCCCCGAGAAAATCCGGGAGGCGTGACCTGCTGACCTTCTTAAAGCTTCGTCATTTGATGGCAGAGCGCCGTGTTCAATTGGTGCATACGCAGGATATTCATGCGATGGTCGATGCCAGTCTGAGTGTCATGACGCTGCCACATATCAAGCATGTAACGACATTCCACTATGGGAACTACCCACGAAACAACAGACGCTACCACTACCTCGAAAAATTCTTTCACCGGTTCCCAGATCGTTTGATTGCGGTTGGTGAAGTACAGCGACAATCAATTGCGCAAACTTACCATCTTGAATCGGAAGCCTTGTCCGTTATACGGAACGGAGTCACTGATTCTTATCGTCGGGCACGGATTGAGGACAAGGACAGGGTGAGGCAGGGAGCCGATGTTGTGATCGGCAGTATAAGCACGCTCATCGAGCAGAAGGGAATCGATGATCTGTTGAAGGCGGCGAGAATACTCGCGGACCAAGGCCTGAAATTCCGTCTGGTGATTGTCGGGGATGGACATCTCCGTGGCGCGCTCGAGGCCTATGCTCGGGAACTCAATCTCAACGGTTATGTAGAGTTCCTTGGCTGGATAGAAGATGCGGCTAGTCGTGTACTCCCATGGCTGGATATCTTCGTCCAGAGTTCACTCTGGGAGGCGATGTCCATGGTGGTCCTGGAGGCCATGTCATGTCGATGTGCTGTGGTTGCCACTACAGTGGGAGACAATCCCTATGTAATACGAGATGGCCAGAGCGGTGCCCTGGTCTCCTCGAATGCGCCGAAAGAGCTGGCGGCGAGTCTTTGTGTCCTGATCGGTGATTCTGAAATGCGCATGCGGTTTGCCGAACAGGCGAGGCGCGATTATGAAGCTAATTACACGGCCTCACGGATGTGCCTAGACTACGAAGCTATGTATTTGAATGTGATTCGCGGGGCAGATATCAAGGTCGACAGGTAGGCGAAGCGGTAAGCGCGAAACAGTATGGCTCACGATGCGTCTAATGTGTTTCTCATCATCCGCTAAGGTTTATTCCGTAGAAAGTAACCCACAAGTCTGTAGTGAAATGCGCATCTGAGTAGATGCATGGACACATCAAAACTGGACAAATAGCCTGTGCAAACTGAATCAAGTCAATCACACATTTACTTCCAATCGTTGGATGGATTGCGTGTCGTCGCGGCGCTCAGTATTGCAGTGTTTCATTTTTATGACCAATGGGCCGGCTACTTGGCGGTGGAGTTCTTCTTCATGCTGAGTGGCTTCTTGTTCGCACATGGATACTTGTCGCGAAATAAAGTACTGACATTGCGGAGCTACGCTCAACGGCGCTTTGCAAGGTTGTATCCTATGCATCTATTCTCCCTTGTTGTATTCGTACTTGTGTACTGGCTAATCGATGGGGGTCTCCCTTCCTACGCGGATGGGACACTCACGAGCTTCGTCAGTCATTTATTCATGATGCACGGTATCGGTCTGAATCCCCATGGTCTGACATGGAACTACCCGAGCTGGGCCATATCAGTCGAGCTTTGGGTCGGCGCGGCAGCTTTTTTTCTAGTGAGCGCGGGTTTGAGGTTGAGAGTGCTTTTGTCCATATCTCTTGTCTGCCTGCTCGTAATGTATCTGGCGGTCGGGAATCTGTCGGGAACGTACCAGAACATCAGCGGATTCTTAAATGCCGGCCTATTGCGCGGATTGTCAGCGTTTTTATTGGGCATAATGTCTTACGCGATCTTTTTGCGTTATCGCAAAACAGTCTGGTCCAGGTTTGAGTCAAACCGACTTGAGATGTTGATTCTCCTGGCAATTCTCTTGGTGGTGTTCGGCCGTACGGATGTTGTCAGCAAACTGGATTTTTTTGCACCATTTCTGTTTATGACCGGAATAGCTGTATTTGCGACTGAGAATGGTTATTTGTCGGCTTTGGTGGCTCAGCTTAGCGGTTGGTCTATGCTGTCCTACTCGATTTATCTTAATCAAGCGATGATGATCATGGTTGTCGAGCGTATATTTTCACAATATAACGATAATCCCATCTTCCCTCTGCTGACATATTTGTCAATGTTAATATTTTACTCATATATGACGCATTATCTTGTCGAGAGGCCGGCGAGAGCTTTTCTTTCAATCAGGCATCAACGGAATATGAGTGTGTGTCCCAAGAGAAATATATGAATTACATTGCTTCTGCCTCTAGAAGGTATGCCGGTCATTGATCTATTTAATCATTTAAATAGCGGGATGCGTCGTATTGCATGTTTTAAGAACCTCATGGGGTATGCCCGGACAAGGCGTAATACTTCATCCATTGTTTCCGTGCCAGGGGGCGCTACAACCGTGTTGGGATGAAAAATCCATACGTTATGACCAAACATCCTGTTTTCACGTGACAAGTGTTTCGTGTGACTGGGTTTGATATTGGAAAGAATTTTCTGATGAACGTCCTCTCTCGCCAGATATAGCTTGTTAGGGCTGATGGCAAAAGGGCGGAGCAGGGTAGCGTCGTCAGTGCAATATCTCGCAATGCCGGTTGCCACGTCAGGCCATTGTTCATTGAAGCAGTCATCGATAACAACAACACCATCTGGCAGTAGTACCTTCTCGGCTAGTTTAAGATCAGACAGTGTGCATATCTCGGTATGTCCGCCGTCAATAGATATGAACTGGCACTTGCCAACCAGGTTCAATAGCTCTTCGGGTTGAACATCGAGCGATGATCTCTTGATAACATGGACATGATTCAGCGACTTTGACCACTTTATTATGTTGCTTTTAAATTTATCGATATTTCCTAACCCTGAGTGGTCAAGGTTCAGATGTTGATCGTCGAATACATCTATTGCAAAACCCTGCGCATTCTGAGTCGCGAGCTTTAATAGAATAAACAGCTTGCCGTGGTGTACGCCAATTTCTCCATATGCGCCCTTTGTGCCGGATTCCCGCAGGATTTCGATAAGATCCGCAATGAATAGCGCGCTGTATGGTTCAAGCCATCCATGGACTTCGTAGATTCCACGTTCTATGTAATCCTTGAGTTCGGTGTCCACGTTATTTCCTGTATACAATTTGTCGTTATAGAGATTCTTTGAGGTGTCTGAATCCGCGTATGCTATTGCATCATGGCGTTCCCGGATCGCTGGGTGACGATGCCAGATGCTACATAGTGTCTTTTCTAGCCCTTATCGTTCAGCTTGTGTAATGAGGTACCTCGAATCACGATTTGCCAGAAATCTGGCTGGAACGCCACCCACTGTTATGCCTGGCGGTACGTCTTTAACAACCACTGCGTTAGCGCCAATAACCGCAGCGTCTCCAATGTTCACACCACCCACGATCTTGGCGCCAGGTCCGATGTAGACGCTGTTTCCGAGCCTGGGGGCGTCTCCTCTGTGTTCACCGATATTCACGCCTGCGTGTATCCTGCAATTCATTCCAATACTGGCTTTGCGGCTGACGACTATTCCGCATGGATGGACAACAGCCAGTCCTTTGCCAAATACGTTTGTGGGAATTTCCAGACCAAGGTAACGACCATGCTTTTTGAGGCGCCACTTGACGATTTTCAGGTGAAGCGAGGACAGGTTGCCGGCAGTGCAATTCGTCAGGTATTCGGCTTTTCTGAGCAGGCGAATGAAATAAAGGACATCATGTCTGAATCTGTAGTGCCATCGCCACTTTGTCAGGCCTGCCGCAGCCAGGTCTGCCGTGAGGTAATCCTTGTAGTCATCGCGATTTGTGATTGGCATTTGTTTTTGCCCGATTACCAAGGGTGGGACAAAGATCAAACATGGCCCAACAGTAACGGATTATTGCTTCTGCACTCTTGCTTATCACATACGGAAATCCTAATGTGACTTTGATCGTTTCGGAAACAACCAGTGTCGGCTCTCGTATATCCAGGGGCGAGGGTCTTCGAGAGAAAGTACTTCGTAGCGCAGACCCCTGCTCCACGGGACAAGAAAATCAAGCAGTGTACGCCAGCGGCCTGGATGATCGGGCGGGAGGTTAAGTTCTTCCCGGGATTTGAGAAACAAAGCCAGGATAGAATCTACATCACCCCACAACCACCGTGTGCGCACACCGATTCGGTATGAGAGAACCGGGGTGACATTGTCTTCGGCCATGATCCTTGCCATCAGTCTGGGGAAGTCCACTCCAGCATCAATGGCAAGCTGCAGTGATCCCCAGAGCCGGCCGTTGATCTCCATCAGTTTCAGGGAGTTGTCCCTCTGGTCCATCTTGAACTCCACCATGGCCGGGCCATGCCATGCCAATGCGCCCAGCAATGCCTGTGCGTGAGCATCGGCAGCGGGGTCTACCGGCACGGACTCCCTCAATACGCTGACCCCGCCTGAAGGGGGTTTTTCCCTGAGGCGTCTGTGGCTGAATAGCGCAACCAGTCGACCCCTGTCGTAGCAGGCGAATACTCCGACTCCCGGTCCTTCAATGCGTTCCTGAAGCAATACGGGAAACTGTGCGGGTACAAATTCGCGCAATGTTGCCTGGAGTTCTTCCGGCGTGCGTGCATAGGAGACCGCGTTGAACAGCCATTTTCCCTTGTACCAGACCCGGGACCGTGCGGGTTTGATCACCAGGGGGTAGGGCAGATCCAGGTCGCGCTCGGCGTCACGATGCTGTTCAAGCACGATGCTGCGCGGCACCGGGACACCGAGCTGCATGGCCAGTTCAAGCGTGGTCCGCTTGTCTGCAGCCGCCTCAAGTTTGTCCAGAGGTGGTGCACACATCCGGCAGTCCAACAGGCCATCCTGCATGGCGCGTGCGAGTGTCAGTGTCGTGATGTCCGACATGGGCATCACGGCATCCAAGCGATGCGTGCGTACTGCCTCGACGATGGCTGTGCAGAAGGCCTCCGGGTCCTTTTGAGGATCGGGCGTCTGGATACGCGCTCGACAGTAGCGTGATGAGGATGCCAGGGCCGGGTGATGATGGTGGGCAACGGCTACATGGTAGCCCGCTCGCCCGAGGGATCTTGTCGCGGCCAGTGCCGACCGGTTGTCTCCGTCAGTCACCAGGATGCGCAGTTTTGTGCCCCCGGTCATTAAAGGATCCCCAGGGTGCGACAGAGAAATAAAGGTTTCGTATCAGTGGCCGTCTCGTGGATATTCATGCGCGGCAGCACCAGCGGTGGCATGTCCGCTGACGCATATCCGGGTTGGGTGGTAAATGCCAGTTTATAACCGCAAGCCCTGGTGGTCGCCTCCACGGTTGGATCGAAATCTCCATTGGGATAGGCCACTGTAACGACGGCTCCGCCCAGGCGGGATTCCAGCAGACGCCTGGATTGCTCCAGTTCTTTTCCCATGGCGGTGCTGTCCAGACGGGTGAGGATGCGGTGTGAACAGGTGTGGGAAGCAATGCTGATACCGTTGTCAGACAAGTCTCCCAGTTGTCGCCAGTCCATGAACCGGTCGGGCGGTCTCAGGGCATCCTCGAATCCCCCTTCCCGAAGATCATCGCTCAGGTCTGCCATGAGGGCCTGGATATTGTCGTAGGTTTCTCTGCGGAAGCGGTCAACCACGCGCGCAATGTCTGTGCGCAGGGTGTGCTCGTCCCTGGATGGTTCCAGGTGGATCTCCCGTGCAGCCAGGGTGGCTGAACCGACGCCATGCCGGGTTGCCTCGTAGAGCAGATGACCGAGTTGCTCCTGCCAGAATGTGCGGGTGGTGCCGATGTAATCGGTGGCGGCAAAGACCACGGCAGGTAGAGCGCGTTCACGCAGCAGTGGCATGGCATAGCGATGATTGTCCGCCCAGCCGTCGTCGAAGGTGATCAGGCATGATTTGGGTGGGAAGCCTTGTCCCGAGTCCATGTATGACAGGAATTCCGGGAGCGACAGTGGTCGGAAATGGCGTTTCAGGATGTCCAGATGGCGTGCAAAGGTCTCCGGTGTGACGACGATGCCCGGGTGGGAGAAGGATTTGCTTGCCTCGTCACGGGGCAGGACCCGGTGGTACATCAACACGACTGCCCGGTTTCTCAGGCGGCGGCTTGCTAGAAGCCAGAGCAGACCCGTGCCGTAGAGCAGGGCGGCGGCGGCTCGTTTGATACGGGCTTTGATGAGGGACGGCGTCATGTCTGTGTGTTCCCGGTAAGGCGGTGCTGGCGGCGGAAGCGCATCATGACCATGGCAAACGCTCATCATAAACTATCCCGCCGGACCGGATCATGGCGCCCGGCTCAAGCTGGAGCGGCCCGGTCTGGCCGGCTTGTATGGCGACCGAGTCTGGTGCTTGCCAGATCCAGAAGGCCGCGCATGCCCTCGGCACTCAAGGGCAGACAGATCCGCGTCCCGTGGGACTCCCGGCGGGTAGGCCATGCCCCTTGCCAGTCCTCCGCAGAGCCCAGGAATTCATAGGCAGACAGGCCATTCTGGGCGGCGTGCCGGATGGTTTCCAGCGCCAGGTAGAGGCCGGGCGAAAGGTTGCGCCAGCGCTCGTCGTAGCCGATCTTGAGTACCCAGAGGACGCTGGCGAATGATACGGTGACATGCATGGCAACGGTATGCCCGCCAAGGCGCAGGTAGTAGAGATGGAGCGCGCCGTGTTCAGCCATGCGACGGCAATAGCGGTGAAAAAAATCGGCCAGGATCGGGTCTTGCCTCAGGGTGTTACCCCGCGAGGCCTTCCAGCCTGCCGCCTCAATGTCCATTGCCTGTTCCAGCAGGTCGTCCACCTGGGCCGGTACCGGTTTCTCCACCTGCAGTTGAAAACCGCCCTGGTCCCGTGCCCGACGTTCGAGACGGCGGAAGTCCGTGCGCCGGCTCTTGCGCATGGCAGACCAGACCCCGTCCCATCCCTCCTGAAGGTCCAGGACACAACGGTCCGCCCCGGGTCTGCGCAGCCATAGTCCCCTCGCATCGATGTGGATGCCGGGGCCCGTGAGCAGTGGGGAGCTTCCGGGCAGTCGTCCCAGGTCCAGGGGATGGCCCAGACGCGTCAGCGCCTGCATGAGTCTCTCCAGTGCTGCCGGATTCTCATAGAGCAGCCCGGCGGGCTCGTGCAGTTTTGAAACACCCATGATTTCCAGCCATCGCCCGTGTCTGCGTCGCACCTGGGCGAGGGGGGCGAGGGCGGTCAGCCGTCCATCTTCCTCCAGGGTGACCACGCGAAGCTCACCACCGGGGTAGAGTGCCTCTGCGCAGCTGAGGAACCATTCGTACTGCAGCAGCGGGGTCGGGAACCGGGCGCCGAGCGACTTCCAGTCGGGTGCCAGGGCATGCAGTCCCTCCAGGTTTGTGATGACTTCGATCCGTGTCATGGTCGGGCATCCCGGGGTGCCTTCAGGGCCCTGGGGTCACAATAGGTCACGGACCGCTCCTGGCCGCGGGGGCGCAGGCGGTCTCGCAGGCTGCTCAGCATGTGATACATGCGCCCCATGGCGGTGTTGTTGCAGATAACCACGGAACGGTGCCAGCGCAGGTCCTGTGTCCACTGGGTTTCCCATTCGTAGGGCTCCCCCGGGAAATCGAAAACCCGGACGCCTTCCTCAACGAGCATGCGAATCAGGCGTGCACGGGCCACGGTGGCGACCCCGTCCCGGCGATAGGCCTCGTGGAAGCTGGTCTTGAGGTAGTGATAGTTCCCGTGGGAGAGAAGGCCGAGGTTGTAGGCCACGGGAATGTCATCCAGATACAAGAAGGTGAGATGCAGGCGTCCGGCATCGAGAGCACCGGCAGCCATCTGGCGGTAGAAGCCGGTCTGATGCGGAACTGCGCTGATTGCGGTCCCGTGATCATGTTTCCAGCTCGTCCTCTCCACCTCCAGCAGGGTCTGGTACGCGTCGGAGAAGTCTGCCGCGCAATCCACCTTGAGGAAACGCAGTGTGCCCCTGGCGGACAGGTGTTTCTCCATGCGTCGCAGGTAGTTGCGGAATTTGGCACTCCGCCCCCGTAGATAGGTGTCGAAGTTGTCCGGCAGAGCCAGAAAGAAGGACGGCGCCTCCAGCCTGAATCGGGCAGGCAGAGCTGAATGCGCGACTGCCCGGGTCAGGACCCTGTCAAGCGTCGAATCCTCCAGAACGCGTGCAAAGCGCAGGATGTCCCAGTCGGGCACCCGTTGGCGCAGGGCATCGACCAGGCTCTCGCCGATGACATCGTCCAGACTGTCGCACAGCAGGTCGCTGTGGGTGTTGGAAAGCTCCGACAGGGCCCGCAGGCTGCGAAGCGGCAAGCCGCCCACACTCAGTCGTTCGGATACCAGCGGCACGAGCAGGCGGGTCCTGCCGTGTTCCTGACCTGATAACAGGTGAAACCGTTCCGCGCCTCTCAGGTGATGGTTGCGTAATGCCTCGGTCCATTCCAGTGAGACGGAGGGTTCATGGGAACGGGCAAGGTAGAGCCGCTCCCAGTCTGCCGCGAACAGGGACAGGTCTTCCGGCTCGGCATGCAGTGCGAATTCCATCAGCGGCCGGTACCCGGTCGCTGGCCCTTCCGCTGGCCCAGGCTCTGACGTAAGGCGCCGCCCAGCGCCATGAGCTTGAAGCCCACCCGGCGTGCGGGGTGGGGCATGAAAGACAGTATCCGCAGCAGGCGCTCAGGTTGGCCCGCCCGGACACAGGCGCCCAGATAGCGGCGGGCACGACGGGGATAATATCGGTCTGAATGCGCACTGCCCTCGTTGATAGACAGCATCGGCAGGGCGACGGCACGGCAGAGCCGGGCGGTCTGCTGATCCACGCGCTGCTGGTCGAGTTGCGGGATCCTGCGCTCGGGGTGTGTATGGAAACGGAAAACCCTGAGCAGGTCACGCTGTTTGGTGAGGTGCATGCGTGTGCCGGACGGGCCTGATGTGCTGGATACCTGGCCTGGATGATAGCGGAGCTGATAGGTGGGCACGTCCACAAAGGCCGCGGGTGCGGCGCGGCAGAGTCGCATGGCGAATTCGAGATCCGCGAATCTCCTGAAGTGCGGGGCGATCGCGCCCACCTGCTGGAATAACTCACGGCGAAATACCATGCTGTTGGTGAACACGATGGTGTTGAAAAGGTAGGCCTCGTACAGCTCGCCAAACCAGGCTCGGCGCATCAGCCATTCCGGCCGAGTGCCGGAGAGCGCCTCCCGGCCATAGTCCGTTTCCTCCAGCAGGCGGCTGTGGGTGAACAATTGCTCGTACTCTATGCCGCCCCTCAGGTAGGCCGATTCATGGTAGCGGCGCAAATGCCATTCGTCGAAAAAGCCCTCGTCATCAAAGCCGGAGAATTCGGAGTAGACCATGCCAATCTCCGGGTGCTGATCCAGCAGTCCGCATTGCAGCGCCAGCTTGTAGGGTTGATAGCGATCATCGGAGTCGAGCCAGGCGATGTACTCCCCTTGTGCGGCCTGCATGCCCGTATTGCGGGCACGGGAGACGCCGCCGTTGGGCTGTCGCAGGTACACGATCCGGTCCCGATAAGGCGCCAGCGCCTCGAATGTGCCATCGCTCGAGCCATCGTCCACCACGATGATCTCCAGATCGCTCATGGATTGCGCCAGCACGCTCTCGATCGCGCCGGTGATCATGCTGGCGCGATTGTGTGTGGGTATCACCACGGAGACCTTCATCGTGGATACCTCCCGCGCAGCCAGGGGGCGATCCCGAGTCTGCGCACCACGGCACGGGCGCCCCGATAGCCGAGATCCAGTGCCCGCGCCCGGTGATACTGGGCAGGCGTGCGAAAGAGTCTGAACTGTGCGTTGCTGCGCCTGAGGTTGCAGTAACGGTCCTTGAAGGCCTCCGCGCCGATGGTGAAATCGAGCTCCAGGCGGTTGTTGCGAACCACGTGCCTGAGCAGGTGCTCGATAAGGATGGTGCCCGGCGAGTGCCGGGCCAGGCGTGGCTCGAAGGAGGGCTTATACCAGATGACCCGGTCCTTGAAGTCGAAGCCGAAGTGGTAGGCGATGGGCTCGCCATCCAGTTCGGCGACCGTGAACAACAGGTGCCCGGCGGGCAGCAGGGACTCCACCAGGCGCTCGTAAAAGGCGCGCTTTTCAGGACGGTCGAACAGGCTCGGGGTCGGTGTCCCCTGCCAGCGGCGGACGTGCTGCTCGAAGAAACGGCTCAAGTGGGCACGCGCCTCCTGGGGGTCCGAGAGGTCTCGTACCGCCAGCCTGCCCTGCCGTGCGAAGTACCTGGATGCCCTGCGTACCCGGTACTTCTGCAGCAGGGTAGCCGGGCTGGGCGCCGGACCGTCACGGCACAGGGTGGGGCAGACTTCGTCATCCCCCCGCAACGGCCACAGCCCCAGTTTCTCGCAGAGGATCGGCAATGCCCGCGCGGTCTCACTGTCGCCCGGGATATTGCGCAATCGCAGTTCCGTCCAGCCCGGTTCCCGGGTCATTCGGGCCAGGGCCGCCTCCAGCCCCCGGACACGGTCCTCGGACCGGGCGATCAGGTCCAGGTAATCGGCTTGACCCTGGCCAAGGAACTGCAGTGGCGCCTGGGGCGCATGCTTGTCCTGAATCAGGGGAAGGAGGCCGGTCAGCCGACCCCCTTCAGTGAGGGAAATCAGACTCAGCCTGTAGCTTGAACCGAAGCTGGCCCACCAGGCCTCTATCCAGGGGCGGCTCTGGAATACCGTGGCGCGGGGATCCTCGGCCACGAGCCGGTCCCATTCCAGATGGGAGAAGGGAAGGTCTTCCAGGCTGTCTGCTACATGTACGTCCATGACAAGCGCCCAGGGATTCCGGTTTACCCGCACCGGGTGGCGGGTACATCAGGGTTCAGGCCCTGTAGTACCGATGAGATCCGTTCGATATCCGATGAGCTGACGTAGGGATGCGTCGGCAGTGTAACAATCCGCTCGGCCACCTCGCGCGCCCCGGGACAGGAGTCCAGGTCCTCCGCCAACAGGCGCGCCCTCAGTTCCGGGATGTCGGTAACCGCGGTGGGGTAGGATGCCGTGGCGCCCACGCCCGCGGCGTCCAGGGTCTGGAGGAGGCTGTCCCGGCTTTGCCGGTCCTGGGCAAGCAGGGGCAATCTGACGTAGACCGGCGTGGTGTCGGGCAGCGGGCTGATTGCCCTGAGCGGGGAATGCCTGGCAACGGCATCCAGGAGCCGCCGGGCGTTATCCCGCCGTTGCCCGGCCAGGGCGTCCAGCCGGCTGTATAGCACATGTGCCATCGCCCCCAGCGCCGGGCTGTAGCGCGTCAGGGGGCTGTAGGTCTGGTACGGGGTGCGGCCCAGGCCCAGAAAAGGCAGCTTGCGGGTGATGCCATATCTCGCCGGCGGCAGAAGGGCAGCGTAAATCAGCATCTTGGCCACCTGCAGGCCGGTGTCTCGCAGCGCCGGCGGCGGCAGGGCGTCCGCGCTCTCCTTCAGGGCTTCGGCAATCTCCGCGGACCGGGTCACCAGGATGCCGCCCTGCATGGAGGTGATGTTCTTGCCCTTGTCGAGGCTGAAGATCCCGGCATCACCAAAGCTGCCCACGGACCGGCCGCCATGGGTAGCGCCCAGGGCCTGGGCGGCATCGTCCACCATGAAAACCCCGTGCTTGCGGGCCAGGGCCTCGATGGCCGGCAGGTCGTTGGGGAGGCCGTACAGGTTGGCGCTGACCACCGCAAGCACCCGGGAAAAATCGAAGTTGTCCAGGCGTCGCAGGTCATAGCTCAGGGTGTCCGGGCTCACGTCGCAGACGCGCACGCGCAGGCCTGCCCGCTCGATGGAAGCCGGTACTGAATAACAGGTGTAGCCGGGAATGATGACCTCGGTTCTCTGTGGCTCGCCCCGGAATCGATAAAGGGTCTGCAGGAGCAATGTCATGCCGGCCCGGCCGGAGGAGACGAACTCGCAGCCACGCAGCTGGAACCGTTCCATGAGGGCGTCCCGAAACCGCTCAAGTCCTTTGTTTGCGTCAGGCAGGCCGCGCAGCCACTGCCACAGATCACTGGCCACGATGGGTGTTCCCGCCGGGGCGAGATAACTCACGGGATGCTCCGTGAGATCAGCGGGCCGATCAGGGTGGTGGCCTTGAGTGGCATCCGCCGCCAGGCGGCAATGGCCAGGCGGAATTTCGGATTGTCCACGTTGAGTTGGGGTGCGGGACCGCCCTTGGGCATGTAGTGATACCAGTAAAGCTGGGTTGCCTCGGCGTTCCATTTCTTCTTGAAGCCTTCACCGCCCGAATCCACCGTGGACCGGCCCAGGTGAAAGCGTGAAAAGCCCCGTTCGCAGGCGTCCTTGATCATTTCCCAGTACAGGGCGTAGCTGGCCTGCAGTTGTCGCGCCTCTGGACGGGAGCCCAGCCACATGCCCTCCACCACGCCATTGTATTCGCCGTTGAAGGCCACGGAGATGGGCTTGTCCCCTTGCCGGCAGACGAAAATCCGTGTTTTGTCAGGGAAACGGGACAGAATCTCCCGAAAGTAGGCCTTGCGATAGATGGGCGTGCCCAGGTTGCGCCAGGATTCCGCCAGCACGTCGTAGAATTCATCCAGCAGGTCCATGCCGCCGGCATGGACCTGGACGTCGTGTTTGTAGACCCGCCGCACGTTGGTGCGGTGCTTGGAAGCGAAGGCCTTCCACAGGGTGTCCGGATCCGGGTCCAGGTGGATGGTCATACTGACCTTGTGCAGCGAGGCGGCCATATCCGTGTCGAGCGGGTTCGCGGCCCGGATCTCCAGGTAATCGGCGTCAAGCCGGTCGGCGGTGGCTGCCGCCTCGCGCAGCAGGGAGGACTCGGCCTGGCCGTTGGCCGCCACGATACCGCCGAAATTGACGAAGGGCAGGGTGCAGAGGATGCGTCCGAACAGACGGCTGCTCAGCAGGACCAGCGGCAGCACCCCCTCGATCCGGCCCTGCCGCCTGGCAGCGAGGTAATGACAACGGTGACCGAACTGGGTCTGGTTGATCCCGCGCCAGCCATGCAGGTGATAGAAGGAGCCCCGTGGCTGGGTGCCAAGGAATGCATCCCAGGCGGCACCCTGATCGTCGCCGATGTCCTCTACCAGCAGGGGGGCTGCATCGCTGTCGGCCGGGGCGGGCTTGCCGTCCATGGGGTGGAGCGCGTTGTCCGTCGCGGAATATTGCATGTGAGTCCCATCGCCTCTCGATGTTCGTCCTGGCCCGACCGCAGGGCGGTGCCTGCACTAAGCAGGCTATCCGTATGCGGTTGACCCGTGGCCACGATTCTACGGCCGCGCTCCTCGGCTTGACCACTGCAGGTGCACCGGGTCAGGCGGTGGAGGCACCTTGCAGCAGGCTGCCGACGGCAGGTCACAATCATATCGGTCGCATCGTGACAGGGCCATAAAATGTGATGAAAATCACATTTATCCTTGCTAGGATACACCCTACAGGATTCTCCGGTCAGAGGCGGTGGGTTTGGCTTCCGCGGCCGGTGTCCTTCCGGCCATGGTTTACCTCAGGGGATCTGTGGGATCATGGTCATGTGGCGAGGGACGCCCGCATCCCGGGCGATCCTCCCGTCGTTGCGCCCGCGAACCCGAGTGTGAATGGCCATGGAACTTGCCTTCTGGGTATCTCTGTTTGCAGTAGGGTATGCCTATATGGGCTATCCATTGCTGCTCATGCTGCTTGGCAAGTTGGTCAGATGTCCGGTTGTCCGCGGAGATGCGTCGTACACGCCCAGGATTACGGTGCTGGTTCCCGCCTACAACGAAGCAGCGGTGATCGGTAAAAAGCTGGACAACCTCCTCAGCCTGGACTATCCGTCCGACGCCCTGCAGATCATCGTGGTCTCCGACGGCTCCACCGACGGCACCAATGCCCTGCTCGAAGACGCTGCGCGGGACGCGCGCCTCACGGCAGTGCTGCTCCCTGAGCGCCGGGGCAAGGCCAACGCGCTCAATCAGGGGCTCAGCCGGGCAACCGGCGAGATCGTCGTGTTCTCCGACTCATCCATCATGCTGGACGCCCGGGCGCTGCGGGAAATCGTGCGTCCCTTTGCGGATCCGGAGGTGGGCTGCGTCTCCGGCGAAGATCACATCCCCGAGGGTGGCGGCGAGGGGCTCTACGGGCGCTACGAGTTGTTCCTGCGCAACCGGGAGTCCGCCATCGGTTCCATCGTCGGGGCCAGCGGGTCCTTCTACGCCCAGCGTCGTGAGTTGTGCGAACCTTTCGTGGATGGTCTGGCGCCGGACTTCCTGTCGGTCCTCAACACCGTGGAGGCGGGTTTCAGGGCAATCACAGAGCCCGCGGCATTCGGATACATGGCTGCCGTCAAGCACCCCGGCGATGAATTTCGCCGCAAGGTACGCACCCTGCTCCGTGGCATGACCACCCTGTGGGTCAAGCGCAGTCTGCTCAACCCGCTACGCTTTGGTCTGTTTGCCTGGGTATTGTTCTCCCACAAGGCCATGCGCTGGCTGGTGCCGCTGTTCCTCCTGGCCGTCTTCATCACCAATCTTGCCCTGGTCGGTCATCCTTTCTACGCCGTCATCTTCCTGTTGCAGTTGCTGTTCTATGGTCTTGCCGTACTGGCCTGGCAACAGGTCTCAAACGTTCAGGATCGCATCTACGGCAAGGTGCCGCTCTACTTCAGCGCCGCCAATCTGGCGGTCGCCTGGGCCTGGGGCAAGTTCTTCATGGGGACCCGCCAGGAACTCTGGGAGCCCTCCCGGCGTGTGTGATGCCCCTGTGCTGTCGGTGTGATGTCGCGATGAATGAAACGCCATTCTTCTTCCCCAACGGTGCCTGTGAGCTGTTCGGTGTCCTGCATCGCCCCGAGTCAGCGGCGACGGGATGCGGTTTTGTCTTTTGCCACCCGTTCGCCGAGGAGAAGCTCTGGGCTCACCGGGTCTATGTGAGTCTCGCCCGGGACCTGGCGGCACGTGGGCATGCGGTGTTGCGCTTTGATCACATGGGGCATGGCGACAGTGACGGCGAATTTGTGGCTGCCTCGGTGGAGACGCATCTGAGCGACATCTCCGCAGCCGTTGAGCGACTGCGCGAGTCCGTGGCGGGGCTGAATCGGATCAATCTGTTCGGGCTGCGCCTGGGGGCGACCTTCGCGGCGCTCGCGGCCACCCGCAGGGAGGACATCGATCGCCTCGTGCTCTGGGAGCCCGTCGTGGAGGGCGGCCGCTACATGCAGGAGGTGCTGCGCGGCAATCTCACATCACAGATGGCAGCCTACGGGCGGGTCCTCCAGGACCGCAAGGCCCTGGTCGAATCCCTGCAGGCTGGCAAGCCCATCAACGTCGATGGCTACGAACTGGGGCTTGCCTTCTACGAGCAGGCCTCGTCCATTGACCTGCTGGCGAGGGCCGGCAGCTTCAGCGGCCAGGTGTTGATACTTCAGGCGGGCAAGCCCGGACAGCCACCTCGCAAGGAACTGGTATCGCTCGCGGAAGGCTATCCCGACGCCCATCTGGAAGCCCTGGTCGAGGAGCCGTTCTGGCGGGAAATCAAGCCTTTCTACCAGCGGGCCGAAGCCCTGTCCGCGGCGACACTGAGCTGGCTGGATGCCCCATGCGATGTCCGGGAGCAGGCCCATGGCTGAGCGCGAGGCGGTGGTTTTCCCCAACCGGGACGGTTTGCGCCTGTTCGGTGTCCTGCATCGGCCGGGGGGTGTTGCCGAACGTGGCGATGTGGCAGTGATCTTCCTGTCCCCGGGGGTCAAGACCCGGGTGGCCCCCCACCGTCTCTACAACAAGATGACCGAATCGGTGCTCAAGCTCGGGTTTCCTGTGCTGCGCTTTGATTTCTACGGGCTTGGCGATTCCGAAGGCGAGTTGCCGGAAACGCAACTGGTCGACCTGTATGCCTCGGTGCAGGATGGGCGTTACCTGGACGACACCCTGTGTGCCATGGACTGGCTGGAGCAGCGGCTCGGGGTGCGACAGTTCATCCTGGCCGGTTTGTGTGGTGGGGCCTTGACCGGGCTGTTTGCTGCCGGCCGCGATCGGCGTGTGTGTGGCGTGCTCGGACTGGGTCTCCCGGTGGCCCTGGATGGGCGCGAGACCGATCCTTCCCGCTTCATGACACAGGGTCAGCTGGAGGATCTGGGCAGCACTTACCTGAGCAAGCTATTCAACCCGCACGCCTGGTGGCGCCTGCTCACCTTCAAAAGTGACTACCGTCTGCTTTTCAGGGCGGTGCAGCGCCGATTGCTGGGTAAGCAAAAGACCGCGCCCAAACCGGTGACGGCCAGTGAGCCGCAGGTGTCCAATCTCAACCCTTTGGTACCCCCCGCGTTTTTCGATTTCCTCAGTGCGGGCGGGCACCTGCTGTTGGTGTTCAGCGGCGCTGACCGTCTTGCCTGGGAGTTTGAGGAGAAATTTGCTCAGCCCTATGCCGGTCGTCTTGCGGGCCTGGGGAATCACTACGAGATGCACACCATTGCCCATGCCAACCACATCCTGTCGGATCCCCAATGGCGTAATGAAATGCAGGAATTGTCTGATGACTGGCTTCTACGTCACTTTTGTCACGGCAGGGATTCTTCCATGAAGGGTAGAGGAACACTGCAAAGGGTAGAGGAACACTGCAGTGAATGAGCCGTCGGTAAGCGTGATCATTCCCGCTTACAATTGTGGCGCCTTCATCCGCCGCGCGCTTGATTCCGTGTTGGCGCAGTCTGATGAAACTGTAGAGGTCATCGTCGTGGATGATGGTTCTACCGATGACACGCCCTCGATTCTTGGGGCGTACAATTCCCGTATTCGGCTTATCCAGCAAAGCAATCAGGGTGTGGCCATGGCAAGGAACAGGGGCATTGCAGTTGCTCGTGGGCGATGGCTTGCTTTCCTGGATGCAGATGATGTCTGGCACGCCAACAAGATCAAAAATCAGTTGCGTGCGGAAAGCCAGTTCCCGGATGCAGGTTTGATATTTACTGATTTCAGGCTGGTGGATGAAGAGGAGTGCTGCCTTGTCGACGCGGCGGCCAAATCCTACTACGGTGTGTTCCGTCGTCATGATCTTGAATGGTCGGATATATTCGGACAGATGGTAACGACCTCGGATGATGCGGTCATGTATTACGGAAATTGTTTTAAGTCACTTTTCCTCGGAAATTTCATCAAGACATCCACCGTCATGATTCGCCGTGATTGTATCCAGAATACAGGGGCCTTTGATGCGTCGCTCACAACGGAAGAAGACTATGATCTGTGGCTCAAGGTCTCTTTGGAACAACCCATGGCATATCTGAACATGCCGTTGGTCGATGTGCGGCGCAGGCCCGGGCAGCTGACATCATTGGGTAATGCAGCTTTGGTCGCTGAAAACTCGGCACGAGTGGTAACGAGAATTGCTGATGTAGCAGGGAAACGGCTAGGCGAGTCTGTTGTGCGTCAGCGCCTGTCGGTCATCTACAGGCATCTGGCACGTGTCAGGTTGTTAGCGGGAAATCATGCGCTCGCGCGACAGGCTGCGCAGCAATCCCTTGAATTTAAAAACATGGATCTCGCGTTGTTCGGAATCATGGTCTGGTCTTATTTTCCGGAAGTTCTGACGCGCTGGTTGGCTGATGGATTCCGTGCGACCCGCCGACTTGTTTCAATGGCTCATGGTGGCTCATGAGATCTGAGATGCCGGAATACGCTATTCTGCCGTCCAGCGAAGTATCGGATTCCGATGCCGGAAAGCCTATCACTGTGCTGGATCTGAGAGATTCCCCCTGGGTGGATGGACCGGGTCGAACCATTCTCGATTGTGCTGAGACGATTGATCCGACTGTCTGTCGGATTGTGGTCTGTGCCTTTGATGGCGGTCTACAGGATGGAACGTCCTACGAGGAGGAAGCGCGTCGGCGAGGTTTGCTTGTCGAGCGTATCCATGAGCGCCGATCTTTGGATGCGCGAGTGCTGAAGCAGATCCTGGATCTGGTTAAGAAGCATGATGCGGATATTTTGCATAGCCATGATTTCAGAACAGATCTTTTCGGCCTGCTTGCTGCGAAGCTGCTCGGCAAGCCCTTGGTATCCACTGTCCATGGGTGGATTGCCAATACCCCAAAAGGCCGGCTCAGCACGCGTCTTGATCAAGTCCTGTTGCGGTTTTCCAGCCATATCATTTCCGTTTCCGATGAGACCCGCAGAAGGCTGGGTAAATGGGCTCGCGAAGATCGATGCACTGTGATTTCAAATGCATTACGAACGGAAAAATACCATCCGCAGAAAGGGCGGGGGCTATTTCGTTCCAGCAACGGTATTGAAGATGGCGAGATATTGATCGCCAACATAGGAAGACTGAGTCCGGAAAAGGGGCAGATGCCTTTCCTGGAAGCTGCGCGGGTATTGCTGGAACAGCATGATGGGCTGAGATTTGTATTGTTTGGTACTGGTCCTGACCAGTGTCTGCTTGAAGACTTTGTTGATCAGCATGATATGGGTGAAGCTGTGATCTTTGCGGGGTATCGCACGGACATGGATCAAATCTACAACGAAATTGATCTGGTCGTGCAATCCTCATACACGGAGGGGATGCCCAATGTCATCCTTGAGGCCCTGCTGATGGAGGTGCCGGTCATCGCCACGTCCGTGGGAGGGACCGGCGAGGTGGTGAAAGATGGCGAGACCGGCATACTGATCCCCCCGGGGGAACATGCTTCGCTCGTGAATGCCATCTCAGATTTTGTCAGGCAGCGGAACCGCTTTGCTGATATGGCTCGTCGTGGCAGGAGTGACGTTCTGGATCGGTTTGATCACCGGCGTCGCGTTGAACGTCTTGTTAGCGTATACAGAGCGCATGCCGGTCTCCCGCAGGGTGGGCGTTGATGCTTTTCGTTGGCTTATTGCTGGTCTTCGTCCTGGATTACACTCGCCCGGATCAGTTTTTCCCGTTTATTATCCAGCTCAAGCTCTACTCCCTGATTCCGTTGAGTGTGTTTGCCGCGAGCCTGATCGTTGAATCGCGGAATCCCAATGGAGACATCCTGGGTTCTCAACAGGGGAAGCTTTTTATTGCGCTTCTGCTGTTGGCGACAGTGTCCATGATGTTTTCAATCAACAAGGATCAATCCTGGCTGATTTGGAAGGCATTGCTCGGGTATATGTTTTTGTTCTTCATGGTGGCCAAGCTTTGTGATGATGTGAATAAGATCAAATGGCTGTTCGTCGTCATCATCGGCGTCCATGTCTGGCTCATATTTCAAAACCCAGCCCTTCTTACCGACCCGAACCAACGAACCTATGTCCGCAATGTCACCTTCCTGGGTGACGGGAATGATTTTTCCCTGTCGGTGGCCATCGCCCTGCCCATGTGCCTGTACCTTTTCCAGTCCTCACGGAGTTTTCTGGGCAAGCTGATCTGGGTCATGGCCGCGATCGTGCTTCTCGGCGCAGTCATGGGAACCCAGTCGCGTGGGGCCGCCCTGGCGATCATTGCCATCGTGTTCTATCTCTGGACCCTGTCCCAGAAGAAGGGCGTTGGTGTGGTGATGATCGTCGGAGGTCTTCTGGTGGTCATGGCCGTGGCCTCCGAGACCTACATCACCCGGATGCAGACCCTTACCACCTATCAGGAGGATGGCTCGGCCATGGGGCGCATTACCGCCTGGAAAGGTGGAATACAGATGGCCAATGACCGCCCCCTAACGGGCATGGGGCCGGGTACTTTTTCCATCGCCTTCGGTAGCCGCTACGCACCGCCCGGCTGGCCGCCCCTGACAGCCCATTCCGTCTACTTTCTGACGCTGGGGGAGCTGGGCTACCCGGGCCTGCTCTTGCTGCTCTGGTTGCTCTGGACCCTGTTCCGGGACAACCAGCGAACGATCAAAGCCATCCCCCTTGACGGGGACCCGGTGAAACTGGAGTACAGGCGCCTCATGGTGGCCGTGACGGGCAGCCTGATCGCCTTCGCTGTTGCGGGCGGATTCCTGTCGGTTCTGTACTACCCCCATCTCTATGTGATCGCGGGCATCATTTTCGCCGCACGCCGGGTCTATCTGCTGGATTGTCCGAAGACGGGTGAGAATGCCGTGGAGGCTGTCCCTGTCAGCCCTCGTGAAGCGCGGCGGTCCAGGGCTTCGTCGGGTCGGGCAACCAGGCGCAAGAGGCATACATCATCATGAAAGTCCTGTTTCTGAGCCAGATCGTCCCCTATCCACCCCATGGCGGTGTCCTGCAGCGGGGATTCAACATCGTCCGCGAGGTCGCGAATCGTCACGAGCTGCATCTGCTGGCCTTCGTGCACCGGGACATCCTCAAGACGCCCGAGGAGGTGGAGCACAGCCGCCGGGTGCTGGGGAGTTTCTGTGAATCCGTGGAATACTTCGACCTCTGGCCCAAGCGGTCACAACTGGACAAGCTGCTGGCCATCGGGGCAGGCCTGGCACTGCCCGAGCCCTTCAGCGTCATCGCCCATCGTTCTCCCGCCTTCGGCCGGCGTATCCGAGACATCGTTCAGGAGCGGGGCATCGATGTGATTCACTACGACACCATCGCCCTGGCACGCTTCATGGGGAGCGCCCCGGGACTGCCCTCGGTGCTGACCCACCACAATATCGAATCCCAGCTCATGGACAGACGCGCGGCCGTGGAACGCTGGCCGGCCAGCGCCTACCTATCCATGCAGACCCGCAAGCTCCTGGCCTACGAGGCGTCCATGAGTCCCCGGTTCGATGTCAACGTGATGATGTCTGATGTGGATGCCAGCGCCCTGCGAAAGATCGCACCGGGCGTTGAAACCGCGGTCGTGCCCAATGGTGTGGACGTGGACTACTTCGTGCCGGGCAATGAGCCCGAGGAACCGGCGATGATCTACACCGGCGGCATGAACATGTTCGCCAATCGCGACGCGGTGATGCATTTCGTCGATCACATCTGGCCCCTGGTCAAGGCGGCCCGGCCCGATGCACGCTTTGACATCGTGGGACAGGACCCTCAGCCGGAGTTGCTGGAGCGCGCCCGCGCGGATAGTGGTCTGCGCGTTCACGGTTACCTCGATGACGTCCGTCCACTGGTGAGAAAGGCGGCAGTCTACGTGGTGCCGATCCGGGTCGGCGGCGGCACGCGCCTCAAGGTGCTGGATGCCCTGGCCCAGGGAAAGGCCATCGTGTCCACCGCTGTGGGTTGCGAGGGCATCCAGGTGACCCACGACAAGGATATCCTCATCGAGGATGACCCGCAGGCCTTCGCCCGCCTGGTGGTGTCACTCCTCAATGATCCGGAGCGTCGCCGCTCGCTGGGTGACAGGGGCCGGGATCTGGCGGTATCGCGCTATGCCTGGGGGCCTATAGGGGGGCGTCTGATCACGGCCTATGAAGACGCCATCCGGCGTCATCAGGGCAGGTCGGAGCGCGCCGCATGAATCCACTCGTCAGACAGGTCTATGACGGCCTCCCGGCCCCGCTCCAGAATGCCGTGGTGAGTGGCTTTGGATGGTGGCTTGACCGCAAGCGTTACGGCGGGCGTTTCCGCGAGTACCAGTCATTCCTGGAAGAGAGCCAGTGGTGGTCACCTGAACAGCTCGGGGTGTGGCAGGATGAGCGCCTGCGCGACATCGTCAGGCATGCCTTTGAACAGGTGCCCTTTTACCAGCGGCGCTTCGCGGACTACGGTCTACGACCCGAAGATATCCAGTCCCGGGACGATCTGCACAAGCTGCCCCTGCTCACACGCAAGGACATCATCGAGCACTTCGACGATCTGATCGCCCGTAACGTCAGCCGGCGTTCACTGCAACTGGGCCATACCAGCGGCACCACCGGTTCGCCCCTGGAGGTGCTGTACGATGCCGACACCACCCAGCTGACCTATGCCATGCTGGATCGCCAGTATCGCTGGGCAGGGGTCAATTTCGGACACGGGGGCGATCGGGTGGCGGTGCTGCGGGGNAACGTGATCGTGCCCCTTGAGCAGAAGCGCCCGCCCTTCTGGCGTCACAACCGCTACCACAACCAGCTGCTGCTCTCGGCGTTCCACATGTCCAATGCCAATCTGCCGCAATACCTGGCGGCGATCCGGGATTTCGGGGCGGCTGTACTGGACGGTTATCCCTCGACGCTCTATGTCCTTGCCCGTTTTGTGCTCTCCAGCGGAGAGAGGCTCCCGCTCAAGGCCGTGATCTCCGCGTCCGAGACCCTTTACGACTTCCAGCGCGAGGCGATCGAACAGGCCTTCCAGTGCCGGGTGTTCGACTACCTGGCTGCAGCCGAGCGGGTGGTGTTCAGCGCTGAATGCGACCGGCACGAAGGTCACCACCTGTGCCTCGAATACGGTGTTTCCGAGTTCATCGGAGAGGACGGTGCCGCCGTTCCAGCCGGACAGCCCGGCAAGCTGGTCTGCACCACCCTGCACAATCGCGGCATGCCGCTGATCCGCTATGTCAGCAACGACGTGTCGGCCATGAAAACCGTCACCTGCTCCTGCGGCCGCGGGCTGCCCCTGATGGAGGATGTGACCACCAAGGCCGAGGACATCCTGGCCCTGTCAGACGGCCGGATGATCTCCCCGTCGGTGCTGACCCATCCGTTCAAGCCCATGCACACGGTGGAGGCCAGCCAGATCGTCCAGGACGACCACGACAGCATCGAGATCCGTGTCGTCCCGGGCCCCGGCTACAGCGATGCAGACACCCAGCACCTGCTGCGGGAGTTCAAACAACGCCTGGGCGAGGGGGTGAGGGTGCGGGTCACGCAGGTTTCCGAACTGGAGCGCTCCCGGAGCGGCAAGTTCAAATGGGTGATCTCGAAGGTAAAGGGCAGTGTACAGGTCACATGAGGAACGGCGTGTCTCCTCTCGCGGAGGCGCAGAGCCGCGGAGAAAAAGTTGATTGGATGAAACCGTGTTGTTGCCGGATGATTGTCGAGGCGAGATCTGCGAATACGATGATTTTCGTCTCTAGCAATATAACAGCAGGGCAAAGAAGGATAATGCATCCAGATATTGACACTCTTGTCCTGCGTCCCCGCGCCTCCGCGAGAGAAAAGCTTTTCTTGGCATTTTGGATTACTTGTATGAGTTTCGATTTTCTCCGCGCCTCCGCGCCTCCGCGAGAGAGTGGATTTTCAGACATGGAGCATTCATAGCAATGTGCGGAATTGTCGGAGTCGTCGGTCGCGACGGACAGCCCCTGGACCGGGAGGTGTTTCTGCGCGCGCGCGACACCATGACCCATCGCGGACCCGATGACGGCGGTTTCTACCAGGATGGCCCCGTGATGCTGGGGCATCGCCGTCTGAGCATCATCGATCTGGGCGGCGGGCATCAACCCATGTCGGCTGCCGATGATGCCGTCTGGATCGTATTCAACGGCGAGATCTACAACTTCCGGGAGCTCAGGAAGGAACTGGAGGCCAAGGGACATCAGTTCCGCTCCCATTCCGACACCGAGGTGATCCTGCATCTCTACCTGGAAGAGGGCGTATCCGCATTTGAACGGCTCAACGGGATCTTTGCTTTTGCCATCTGGGACCGGCGTTCGGGCGAGTTGCACCTGGTCCGGGATCAGATGGGCATCAAGCCCCTGTACTATGCGGAGTCGCCCGGGGGCCTGGTGTTTGCATCCGAGATCAAGACGCTCCTCGCCACCGGCCTGGTCCAACCGGAGATGGAGGCTGAAGCGTTACCGGAATACCTGCTGTTTCGAGACGTTTCCGGTGAGCGTACCCTGTTCAGAAATGTGCGTCGGCTGCTGCCGGGCCATCGTCTGACCTTCTCGGGCGGAAGCCCTGTCATGCATCGCTACTGGACCCTTCAGGCTCCCGAGGCTGAGCCCTTTGCCGGCGGTTTCGAGGCGGCGGTGGATGCCCTCGAGGTTCTGCTGGACGACGCAGTGCACATGCAGATGGTCAGTGATGTTCCGCTTGGCACGTTCTGCAGCGGCGGCGTTGATTCCAGCCTGATTACCGCGCTTGCATCCCGACATGCCTCTGCGCCGATCAACACCTTCTCGGTGGGTTTTGACGAATCGGCCTTTGACGAAAGTCAGTATGCCCGCCTGGTCTCGGCCCGCTGCGGCACCCGGCACCATGAGATCCGATTGTCCAACCAGGCCTTCACCGATGACCTGGAACGACTCATCTGGCACAACGATGAGCCGCTGCATTTTCCCAATTCGGTACATATCCATGCAGTCAGCCAACTGGCCCGTAAGCATGTCACGGTGGTCCTGACGGGGGAGGGGGCAGATGAACTCTTTGCGGGTTATCCCCGCTACCAGATCCCGGTTCTATTGCGGCGCTGGCGCAGCGTGCCAGGGCCGGCTCGTGCCCTGTTGCGCTCCACGGCGCGTCTGCTGGGTGATCATCGGGTGCAGAAGCTCGACCGTTTCAGCGACCTGCCGCAGGGGTGGGACGTGCTGATGAATTCCGCGGCCACCGACCCGGACAGGCTGCGCACCCCGGTGGAGCTGGCCCAGGCTGTCTCGCCATACCGGCGAGCGGCCTTCGAAGCCACCCAAGGGGACGTCGTCCGCCGGCTGTCGCTGCTGGATCAGCAGACCTATCTGGTCTCGATCCTGAATCGTCAGGACAAGATGAGCATGGCCACCAGCATCGAATCCCGCGTGCCCTTCCTGGATCCCCGGGTCGTGCGTTTCGCTCTCAGCTTGCCCACCGCCTACAAGCAGGGTCGCATGGACAACAAGCGGGTGGTCAAGGCCCTGGCGCTGAGACACCTGCCCGCCGAGGTGATCAAGCGACGAAAATCCGGCTTCGGCGTGCCGCTGGCCGACTGGTTCAGGGCTTCCGAGGGCCTGGGTGACCTGGTGAGTGTGCTGCATCAGGATGATCTGGTGACCGAAGTGTTCGGTCGTGCAACCCTCCGTGGACTGCATGATGAACACCGGCAGGGTCAGGCCGACCACAGCGATGTCCTCTGGGCCGCCCTGAATCTTGCCCTCTGGCGCAAGGCGTTCAATGTGACCAACGGACTGCGGGAAGCGGCATGATCCTGTTATACCCGACCAATTCGTATAAGACTTGCATGTGGGTATCTGCTGTAACCGATGTCCCGATACACTCGGCACATCCGCGCATCGAAACTGAATCGAGCCTGGTGTTAATTGATTTTCTCCGCGCCTCCGCGCCTCCGCGAGAGAAAAGCTTTTCCTGACTTTGAGCGCTTCGAGCGATCACGATTCAGGCTGACCAACAATCCATCAAGAAATCAAGGGCCAGGGAATATGACTGACAAGGTGTTGAAGATCGCAATACTCGGTGGCGGCAAGATGGCAGGCCAGCATGCCGCCGCCATCGCCACCCTGAAGAATGCTCGGCTCGTGGCCGTTGCCGATCCGCTGATTCCGGAGGAGGATCTGAAGACGCGTTTTGGTGCCGGCGTGGGCTTTTACAGGGATGCCGAGACACTGCTCAAGGAGGCCGACCCCGATGTCGTACACGTGGTCACACCACCGGCGACCCACGTGGATCTGGCCCGCCTGGCACTGGAGCATGGCGCCCATGTATACGTCGAGAAGCCCTTTGCCCTGTCTGAGGACGATGCCCGCGCAGTGCTCCAGCTGGCGGATGAAAAGGGTCTCAAGGCCTGTGCGGCCCATCAGGTCCTGTTCCAGGATTCCGGTCGCAAGTACCGGGACTACATGCACCTGATCGGCGACGTGGTCCATGTGGAGAGCTATTTTTCCTTCAAGACCGTGCGTCGGCGCGCCGATGGCAAGGGCAGTGTCACGCCGGTTGAACAGCTGATCGATATCCTGCCGCATCCGGTCTACCTGTTGTTGAGTGCCTTTGAGAAGGATGGCGTTACACCGGAGATGGAATTACGGTCCCTCGATGTCTCCCCGCAAGGCGAGGTGCGGGCGCTGGTGTCGATCCAGGGCCGACCCGCCATGCTGGTGGTCACCCTGCGGGGCAGACCCATCGAGTCCTATCTGAAGATCGTGGCCACCAACGGCTCCATCAATGCGGATTTCATCCTGGCTGGGGTCACCAGGCTTCCCGGGCCCGGCGCCTCGGCCCCCGCCGTCGTCCTGAGGCCCTTCAGCCAGGCGAGACAGATGGTGTTCGGTTCCCTGGCAACCCTGTTCAAGATGTTCTTCCGGCGCCACAAGAGTTATCCGGGCCTCGCCGACCTGTTGCAGGGTTTTTATGCCAGTATCCATGGCGAAGGCAGCGTGCCCGTCACCCGGGAGAGCATCATCCAGACGGTGAAACTCTGCGAGCAGATCGGTGACAGGCTGATGGAGGCCGAGCGGCAGGCCGAGGTGGAGGCTGCCGAGGCCCTGCGACAGGCGGAGGCCGCCCTTGCCCCGCCCGAATCTGGCCGCAAGGCGATCCTGGTGACCGGAGGCACCGGCTTCCTGGGCCGCGAGGTGGTGACCGAGCTGCGTGGACGTGGCTGGTC
>SR_TP_S13solDRAFT_1000181_pt1 | contig 30994 bp, 23 predicted proteins | sample SodReaTP_S13sol_FD_11159 | JGI IMG/M metagenome (IMG submission 11159)
CCCGCCGAGCAGGCCGGCCCCACGCAGCCGGCGACCAGCACCGCCGGGGACGTGGCCCCGGCCTACGCGGCGGGCGGCGATCCCCGAGTAGGCCGGCCCCACGCGGCCGGCATCCAGCTATCCCCGAGTAGGCCGAACCCACGTGGCTGGCGTCCAGCACTGCCGGGGACGTGGCCCCGGCCTACGCGGCGGACGGCGATCCCCGAGTAGGCCGGCCCCACGCGGCCGGAAGCTATCCCCGAGTAGGCCGAACCCACGTGGCTGGCGTCCTGCACTGCCGGGGACGTGGCCCCGGCCTACGCCCAAGGTCGCACGAAGTCCCTGGCCCCCTGACGAGCCCCTGCCGGTGAAGGCCGATGGATTTTCGTTTCTGGCGGTGATAAGGAGGCCGGAAAAACCGCAGTGTACAAGGAAGTACATGAGGATTTTTCCGGCCGACGCAGCGCCGCCAGGGACGAAAAGACGCGGCCATAGCACCGTGACCTTTCCCGGGCCCGCTGCCTCGTAGCGAGGGTGTCCCTCGTGCGTTGTCCGTTGTGATTCGCGACCGAGCATGCCGCAGGCGTAGCCAATCCTACGTTGAGGACATGCGACCGAGAGAAGCGCAGCGGACAATGGGCGAGGGGCGGCCGCAGTAGCGGCAGCGGGCCCGGGAAAGGTCAAAGCGCCTGGTCGCCTTCTTCTCCGGTCCTGATCCTGATCGCCCGCTCGATGGAGGAAACGAAGATCTTCCCGTCGCCGATCTTGCCCGATGCGGCAGTCTCCCGGATGATTTCGACCACCCGCTCGACCCGCTCGTCGGACACGGCGATTTCCAGCTTGAGTTTGGGCAGGAAGTCGACCACGTACTCGGCGCCGCGGTAGAGCTCGGTGTGGCCTTTCTGGCGGCCGAAGCCCTTGACCTCGCTGACCGTCATGCCGCTGATGCCGGCCTCGCCGAGCGCGTCGCGCACGTCGTCGAGCTTGAACGGTTTGATGATGGCGGTGACCAGTTTCATGGGCGGAGGCTCCGGTTGTGGCAGACTGTGCAATAGTAACGATTTAGACGAGTGATCATCATGAGACCTGACCTGTCAACCCTGGACGAAATCACCCGCAAACTGGCCGAGGCGCTGCCGCGCGAAGCCAGAAATGCCGGACAGGACATCGAAGCCAGGATGAGAAAGATTCTCGAAGCCCAGTTCGCAAAACTGGACCTGGTCACGCGCGAGGAATTCGAGATCCAGGCCCGGGTGCTGGAGCGCTCGCGCGAGAAACTGGAAAGGCTGGAGAGGAAACTGGAGGAACAAGCGGGCTAAAGCACGATCGGCCGGACATAAAAAAGGGATGCGCAAGGCATCCCCGGAAAGTTGCCGACAGAGAATGCGGATCAGTCGTGCTTGATCTCGATCTTGCGACCGCGGGTCGATGCGACATCCTCGCGCCGCGGGACGGTGATTTCGAGCACACCATTCCTGAATTCGGCGCTGATGTTGTCGGTATCGGCATCCGCCGGCAGCGTCAACATCCGCTCGAACCGACCGGTGCGCCGTTCGACGCGGTGGAAGCGGACACCCTCGTCCTCCTTGTGCTGCGTGCGTTCGGCGCGGATGATGAGCGCGTCGTCGTCGGTGCTCAGATCGATGTTCTCGCTGTTCACACCGGGCAGGTCGACTGCGAGCTGATAAGCCTTGTCGGTCTCGGCAATGTCGAGCTCGGGCGTCATCAGCGACAGCATCCTGCCGTTACCGTTGCGGGCGACCGTCCAGCCGGTTGCGTCATCGAACAGGCTGTCGAACAGCCGGTCCATGGTCTGGTGCATGCGGACGAACGGATCGTCACTGCCAAGCAGCGAGGTCGAACGCGGTGACAGGCTGCTGACCGGCAGGTTTTGTTCGCGGCCGAACCACCGGCTGGGTATCATCTGTGTCAATGCCATAATCAAACACCTCCTTAGTCATCAGAAGCAATCAATCAAAACATCAACAGTGCAGGGGGTTCCTGCGATCCGGGAAATAGGAGCGCCGGGCTGTCTTTTCAAGACCCGGGCACCGGATTTTTTGCATGCCGATCGCGCCCGCCGATCCGGCCGCGGGCCTCAAGGCATGCCAGAATGACGGGCCCTGCAATACGGAGAAGCGCGATGCGCCTGTATACCTGCACCGGCGCGCCCAGCCCGCGGCGCGTGACCGCGTTCGTGGCCGAAAAGGGCATGGCGATCGAGACGGTCGAAGTCGACTTGCGCTCAGGCGAGCACCTGAGTGACGAATTCCAGGCCAGGAGTCCCGAGTGCACCGTGCCGGTACTGGATCTCGACGGCGGCGAATGTTTGTGGAACACGGTCGCGATTCGTCAATACCTGGAGGAAATCCAGCCTGAGCCGGCGTTGCTGGGGCGCGATGCAGCCGAGCGTGCCCGGATCACGCAGTGGGTCTCCTGGCTGGAACACAACGGCTTTCTGGCCGCCGCCGAGGCTTTCCGCAATGCCGCGGCCGGCATGAAGGACCACGCCTTGCCCGGGCGCCGCCCGGTGCCGCAGATCGAAGCGCTGGCCGAACGCGGCCGGCTCCGGTTCGGTTTTTTTCTGGAGGATCTTGATCGCCGGCTGGCCGATTCGGCCCACGTGGCCGGGCCGGAGTTCTCGGTGGCCGATCTCGACGCCTTCATCGTGCTGGAATTCGGGCTGCGCGTCACGAAACTCTCGATCGAGCCCTGGGAGCAGCTTTCCGCCTGGCATCAGCGCATGGCCGAGCGACCTTCGCTGCGCGATTGAACTCCAATTGCAATGCGACCGGGTTCCGACCGGGAAGCATCGGCATGGGGTCTTGTTGCCGCACGAGCTTGCATGTTTTCAATAAGTCATGCACAATTCTTGTTAGTCCAGTTGCTGCATGAGACGTAAAACATGCAAAGCATGACCCTTGAACAACTTCGAACAGCCAACAGAACCGGCGGCGTGGCCGGCGTGACCTTGAAGGGGCGCGGCGGCGCGTTCTTCGTTCAGATTACTACCCGCAGCGGTGTCGGCGCCGTGCTGGCAAAGGCGCGCAGCGATGAGCCGCGCCGCTTTGGCAACCCTGCGGCCGCCCTGAACGTGCTGCGCGATATTGGTATCACCATTGGCAGGTTCGACGCCAGCGAGTGGGACCCGGCGGAGCGCGAGCCTTCATCCCGCACCAGCGGCAGGGCCGAGGCGCTGCGCAAGGCGCACAAAGCCGCCGCCTACAACGAGTGGTTGGCTGCCGAGATACAGGCCGCCATCGACGAACCCGGGCCGAGCATCCCGCACGATGAAGTCATGGCCCGGATGGATGCCCGCATCGCTCGCCACAAGGCGGCAGGTAAATGACGGCAGGCTATCGGATTGCCTGGCGTCCGATGGCGGAAGCCGACCTGGCCAGCATCATTGACTACATCGGCCGGGACAATCCGGCCAGGGCCGAGGCGTTCGGTCGGGAAATGCGCAACAAGACCCTGTCGCTTGCGCAGAATCCGAAGATGGGCCGTACCGGCCGCCCGGGGATACCAGCTTATGTACGAGAGCTCGTCGTGCACCGGAACTACATCATTTTTTACCGCGTGATCGAGCAAGCGACCACGGTCGAGGTTTTACGCATGAAACACGCGGCGCAACAAATGCCGTGACGCGGGTTGTTTGTTACCCCACCTTATTCATCACCGTGCCGTAGCGAGGGGCCGACAGAGCCTGCCCCGGACTCGATCCGGGGTGCTGTGGCCGGGGCGTTTCGCGACCGAGCGCACCGGAGGCGTACTCGTCTGTACGTTGAGGATGCGCGACCGAGCGAAACGCCCTGGACGCGGGGCCTGGCGGTTCCGCAGTAGGCAGGGTGATGAATAAGGTGGGGTTACTGCACGGAGTAGGCCGGGGCCACGTCCCCGGCAAAATCAATGCCGGCCACATGGGGCTGGCCTGCTCCGGGTCGTGGAGCCACTACCCTTGCGTAGGCCGGGGCCACGTCCCCGGCGGGCGTGACCGGGCACCTTCTCGGAATTTTCCTACACCGGGCCGCGGCGTTTTCCTACAGCGCGGCGCTGCATTTTGCCGATAGCCGTCCGGCCGCATTTGCGCAACACTGGTGCCCGGTCCTCAAGACGGAATTTCCAGCCTCATGAACCTGGCCTGCGTCAATGCCCGCGCCCAACTCGGCGTATCCGCCCCGGAGGTGCGCGTCGAAGTGCACCTGGCCGGCGGCCTGCCCAGCTTCAACATCGTCGGGCTGCCCGAGACCGCGGTGCGCGAGTCGCGCGACCGGGTGCGCGCGGCGATCTCCAACTCCGGCTTCACCCCGCCTTCGCGTCGCATCACGGTATCGCTGGCGCCGGCCGATCTGCCCAAGGACGGCGGGCGCTTCGACCTGCCGATCGCGCTGGGCATCCTGGTGGCTTCGGGCCAGTTGAAGGTCAAGGATCTCGACGCCTACGAGTTTCTCGGCGAGCTTTCGCTGGGCGGCCAGGTGCGCGCCGTGCCGGGTTGTCTGCCGGCCATCCTGCATGCCCGCGAAAGCGGGCGTTGCCTGGTCCTGCCCAGGGCCAACGGTCTGGAGGCCGGCCTGGTCAGCAATGCAGATTGCCGCCTGGCTGATGATCTGGCCAGGGTCTGTGCCGCGCTGGCTGGTCGTGTCGGCATGCCGCGCCCGGAACCGGTGACTAGCGCCCCACTCACCGACCTGCCCGATCTGGCCGATGTGCACGGCCAGGCACGCGCCCGCCGGGCGCTGGAGATTGCCGCCGCCGGGTCGCACAACCTGCTGATGATCGGCCCGCCGGGCACCGGCAAGACGCTGCTGGCCTCGCGCCTGCCGGGTATTCTTCCGGCGATGGCCGAAGAAGAGGCGCTGGAAACCGCTTCGATCGCCTCGATCACCGGCCGCGCGCTGGATCCGGCGCGCTGGCGCGAGCGGCCGTTCAGAGCCCCGCATCACACCGCCAGCGGCGTCGCGCTGGTCGGCGGCGGTACGCGACCGCGCCCGGGCGAGATTTCGTTGGCCCATAACGGCGTGCTTTTTCTCGATGAGCTTCCCGAGTTCGACCGGCGCGTGCTGGAGGTCCTGCGCGAGCCGCTGGAATCGGGCCGCATCATCATCTCGCGCGCCGCATTGCAGGCCGAATACCCGGCCCGGTTTCAGCTTGTCGCGGCCATGAATCCCTGCCCCTGCGGTTACGCCGGGGATGAATCGGGCCGCTGCCATTGCTCGCCCGAGCAGGTTTTTCGTTACCGGGCCCGCATCTCCGGGCCGTTGCTGGACCGTATCGACCTGCACGTCGAAGTGCCGCGCCAGAAGATCAACGAACATCCGCCCGGCGAGGCCAGCGCCGGTGTGCGCGAGCGCATCCACCAGGCGCGCGGCCGCCAGCAACGGCGCGGCGCGCTGAACGCGGCCCTGGATGTTGCCGCGGTGCGCGAACACTGCGCGCTGGATGCGGCCGCCGACAAGTTGCTGGAAACGGCTTGCGAGCGCTTGAACCTGTCGGCCCGCGCACACCAGCGCATCCTGAAGGTGGCACGCACGATCGCCGACCTGGACGGCAGCGAGCGGATCGCCACCGCGCATCTGGCCGAGGCCATTGGCTATCGCCAGCTCGATCGACGGCTGCGTGAAGCGGCCTGACATCCATCAGGGTAGAATTCAGATCAATTTGAAAGTGCCGTCCCGCGGCCCTCCCGACCTCACATGGCAGTATGGTTTCGTTACGCGGCGATCACGGTGCTGGTCGCCGCGCTGGTTCCGGTTTCCGCGCTGGCGCAGCCGATCCGCACCGAGATCACCGGCATCTCCGGCGAGATGCTGGCCAATGTGCGCATTGCGCTGTCGCTCAAGCAGGCCGAGGAACTGGAACAGGTATCGGTCTGGCGTCTGCGCCAGATGGCGCGCGATGCGCGTGACGAGGTGCGCGGGGCGCTGGAGCCGTTCGGCTATTACTCCGCCAACGTCTCGGTGCGGCTGGAGGAGCCGACCGCTTCCGGCCGGCCCTGGCGGGCGCATGTCGAGGTCACTCCCGGTGAGCCGGTGCGCGTGGTCGAGCCGCGGATCTCGCTTTCGCAGTCAGCGTTGGAGGAGGATGCGTTTTCGCGCTGGCTGCGCAACTGGCCGTTGCCGGATCAGTCTGTCCTGCGCCACCCGCCTTACACAGGCGCGCTGGAGAACCTGCGTCAGCTCGCCGAAAGCCACGGGTTTTTCGAGGGCCGCTTCGTCGAACGGGTGATCCGGGTCGACCCGGTACGCAACGAGGCCCGAATCCGGGTCAGCTACGATGCCGGCCGGCGCTACCGCATCGGCAACATCGATTACGGCGAAAGCGGATTCGACGACGACCTGATGCGCGCGCTGACGGTGGTAGAGCCGGGCCAGCCGTTTCAGGCCTCGGAACTCGATCGTCAGCGCAGCGTGCTGGTGCGCGCCGGGTACTTCGAGCAGGTGCTCATCGAGCAGCAGCGCGATAGCGAGACTGCCGAGGTGCATTTGCGCTACCAGCTCGAACGGCGGCCGCCGAATACCTGGCGCGTGCTGGCCGGGTTCGGCACCGATACCGGGCCGCGCGGTCAGCTCGGCTGGACCCGGCACTATCTTTCCTCCCGCGGCGACCGGCTCGATACCCGTTTCGGCGCGCAGCAAAAGGACAGCGAGTTCGTGCTGCGCTCGGATTACCAGCACCCGTTCGGCGGCGAGCCGGGCAACTTCCTGACCGCAGGAACGCTGCTGCGGCGCGAACGCGACCGTTTCCGCTTCGAGGACGAGAACCGCATCGAGGCGATATTCGATCCGTTCAACGGCACCCGCTACCAGACCGAGTTCAGCGTCGGCCGGCTGCGCGAGCGACCGCTGCTGGCCGGTCCGTTCCGGCCGCTGGTCGAACGCCTGTTCGTCAGCTTCCTGCATGAGCGCTTCGATGCCTTCTCGGAGGAGTCGCTGAGTGCCGAGCAGGAAGCGCTGTTGGCCGCCAACCCGGAGATTGCGCCGTTTCTCGACACCTCCACCAACACGATAGCGCTGGGCGGCGAATGGACGCTTTCGCGCCTGACCGGCGAGGGCTTTGCCACCCAGGGCCTGTTTGCCCGTACCCGCATCATGGGCGCGCTGGAGGCGCTGGGTTCGGATACCAGCTTTCTGCAGGGATACCTGGCCGGGCGCTGGCACTGGTTGATGGCGCCGAAGCACAAACTGCTGCTGCGCGGCGAAATCGGCTACACCGAGGCCGACACCCAGGTCTTCGATCTGTCCATCCCCGACGACCCGCGTGAACTTCGGCTGGAAATTACCGAGTTGCCGGAGCTGTTCCGTTTCCACGCCGGCGGCGATCGCTCGGTACGCGGTTTCGGCTTCGAGGTACTCAGCACCAATCGCAACGGCGCCAACCATACGCTGGTCGGCTCGGTGGAATACGAGTACAACTTCTTCGGCGATTTTTCGGTCGCGGCCTTCGTCGATACCGGCAATGCGTTCAATGATTTTTCCAACCGCAAGCTCAAGACCGGATACGGCGGCGGGCTGCGCTGGTATACCCTGATCGGGCCGGTGCAGCTCGATATCGCCCGGCCGGTCGAGGACAGCGGCATCCGGATTCACTTCACCATCGGGACCAGCCTGTTTTGAAACGTCTGCTGATCATTTCTGCTGCTTTGCTGGCCTTGCTGCTCTTGGCGGCGGTCATCGCCTGGTGGTGGCTGACCGCCACGCGCGGCGGCGCGAATTTCCTGCTCGATCGGGCCGCACCGATGCTGGATCGTGTCACCTGGCAGCGGCTGGACGGAAATCTGCGCGACGGCTTGAGTCTGCGCGGGCTCGAGGTCGGGCATGAGGGTGTGGAATTCAGTGCCGGCCGGGTTGATCTGGCCGCCCGGGTGCGGCTGCTGTCGCTGGGCGTGCAGGTCGAGCACTTGCGCATCATTGACGGCCGCCTGGTGCTGCCGGAATCGCAGGAAACCCCGGATGAACCATTCGAATTGGGCGATTACCCTGCCCCGGTGGACGTGCGCCTGGAAGCGGTGGAGCTGGTCGACTTCCAGATCGTGACCGGGCCCGGTGCCGAGCCGCTGGAAATCCAGCGCTTCGAGTTTTCCGGCCGTTACGCCCAGGCGCTGGAAATCGACCGCGTGCTTTTGCGCATGCAGCCGCTTTCGCTTGACGGCAACGGCCGCATCGGGCTGAGCCGGCCATGGCCGGTGGCGCTTTCGCTGGCACTGGAAGCCGAGCTGGAGCAAGACCTCAGCCAGCACGTCAATCTGGAACTGGCCGGCGAGCTGGCCGATCTGGACATCGACTTGAATGCCAGCGGGCCGGCCGAGCTGGCGGGCCGGCTGGGCCTGCGCGGGTTGCCGGATCCGGCGGCGCTGAATGCCACGCTGGCGCTTTCCGGGCAACTGGATGGATGGCCGGGCGTGGCAGGTTCGGCGCGCAATCTGGAATTGAACGCCAGCGGCAGCCTGGAAGATTGGCAGGCAACGCTTGCCGGGCAATTGTCCTGGCCGGAGTTGCCGGAGGCTGGATTTACAGTTGAGGTCGCCGGCGATGATCAGCGGCTGGTGCTGGAAGCGGCCCGCATCGACACCCTGGACGGTCGTATCCTGCTGACCGGCGAGGCCGGCCTGGCAGAACCTTATGCAGCGATGGCGCGACTGCAACTGGAAAACCTGGACTTCACCCAACTCTATCCGGACTGGCCCGATCAGGCGCGGCTCTCGGGTCGTCTGAACGCCGACTGGGACGGTAACCGGCTGGAGATTGATCAAGTTGAACTGCGTGCGCCGCCAGCGCCGCTTCGCCTGACCGGCCGCGCCTCGTATCAGCTTGACGACGAGCAGCTTGCGCTGTCGCTGCAATGGCAATCGCTGACCTGGCCGCCGGTGCTGGGTGATGACCAGCCGCCGCTGTTTTCCAGCCGCGCCGGCACGCTGGAGGCCAGCGGCACATTGGCTGAATGGCAGGCCGAACTGGAAGCCTGGATGGCGTTGCCCGGCCAGCCCGAGGCCCGCATCGAGCTCAGCGCCGAGGGCGACGAGAAACAGGTTGTCCTGCAGCGCACGCAGGTAGGGCTGGGTGATGTCGGCACCGCGCACGTGGTCGGCAGCATTCATCATGCCGAACCTTTCTCGGCCCGCCTGGAATTGCAGCTCGAAGCCTTCGACCCGGGAACCTTCGTCGCCGAGCTTCCCGGCCGCGTCGATGGCGACCTGGTGCTGAATGTGGACAGCCTGGACCCGCTGGTGACCGGCATCGAGATCCGGTCCCTTTCAGGCAACCTGCGCCAGGTACCGCTGTCCGGTTCGGGCCAGGCCCGGCTTTCCGGCGAACACTTCGAGCAGGGCGAGCTCATCCTGGCGCTGGGCGACAACCAGGTTTCGCTGGCCAGTTCCGATGGTCGCATCTGGCAACTGGAGGTCGACGGGCGACAGCTGGACCAGCTTTGGCCGGATCTCAGCGGCAGCCTGCAACTGAATGCCTCGGTCGATCCGGTCGAGCGCGTCGTCGACTGGACGCTGGGCAGCGACGGCGCCGCCTGGCTGGACTTTCGCGTCGCCAGCGCCGATGCCGGTGGCCGGGTGGACTTTGGTGATACCCCGATGATCCGGACCCGCATCGATGCGCAGGATGTCGATCTCAACCCGTGGGAGCGCCTGGATCGGGTCGAGCTGCGCCTGGATGGCGATTGCGCCCGGCACGCGCTTTCGCTCTACATGGGCGGCACCCGCGCCACGCTGGACCTGGCCGCATCCGGCAGTCTGCCCGACTGTATGGACGGTAGTCTGGACAGCGTGCGCTGGAACGGCGAGCTGGAACGGCTCAACATTGCCGATACGCCGGTCGGTGCCTGGCAGCTCGACCGGCCATTGCCGATCCGGCTGGAGGCCGGCACGCTGCGTGCGGGTCCGGCCTGCCTGTGGACGACCGGTTCGGACGGGCGCTTGTGCCTGAATGACCTGGATGCCGGCGAAACCGGTCGCGCCGTGGTGGCATTCAATTCTGTGCCGCTGGACCTGCTGCTGTTGCCGGCCGACCCGGTTTTCACGCTGGACAGCGAGCTGCGCGGGCTGGTGCGTTTGCAATGGGGGGCTGACGGGCTGGACGAGGTCGATGCCACCTTGCTTGTCGGCGAAGGTGCGCTGCGCATGCTGGATGCCGACGAGGATCTGGTGCGTATCCGCGGATCCCGGTTGCGCCTGCAATCCCCCGAGCCGGGCAGCCTAGATGCCGATCTGGTGTTGCGCCTGGAACAGCAAAGCGAAATCACGGCCAGCGCCCGGGTACCCAACATCAATGCACTGGAGACGGCCGAGATCGATGCGCATGCTGCACTCAACCTGCCCAATCTCGGTGCCTTCAACCGGCTGGTACCGCAACTGGACCGCATGGCCGGCCGGGTCGAGGCCGACTTGAGAGCCACCGGCCGGCTGCTGTCGCCGGATCTCAACGGCAGCCTGGCCGTGCGCGAGGCGGCATTCCTTTTCGCGCCGCTGGGCTCCCGAGTCGAGGACCTGGAACTGGAATTGATCGGAGACGCCGGCGGTGGCCGGCTGGAGGGCGGGTTTACCGCCGGTTCCGGCCGGGCCCGGATTGCCGGCACGCTGGATCTGACCCCGGAACAAAGCTGGAAGGCGACGGCCTCGGTGCAGGGCAGTGAGCTGACGATGTTCAACGTCAAGTGGCTGGAGATGACCGTCTCGCCCGACGCGCAAGTGTCGATTGCCCCCGAGCTGCTGGAACTCGACGGCGAGCTGGTCATCGATCGCGCCCGCCTGGGTATGCCGCCCGGGGCCGATGATCGGGTCGCGGCCTCGCCGGATGTGGTCGTGGTTGGCGACGAGGAGGCCGACGAAGAAGCCGAACCGGCCCCAATTCAGCAGATTTCCGGAAACCTGAAGCTGGTGCTCAGCGACAATGTCCGCCTTGCAGCCGCCGGTCTGGAGACCAACCTGGCCGGGCAGTTGGACATGCAGTGGACGCCGGGCCGGCCGCTGCCCGAGGCGCGCGGCACCATCCGGCTGGTCGACGGCTCGTATCGCGCCTTCGGCCAGAATCTGGAAGTAAGCCAGGGCGACGTGCTGTTCACCGGCAATCCGGTCGACAATCCGGTCCTTCAGATCGAGGCGGTGCGCGAAATCTTCGGCGATCCGCTGGTGGAAGTCGCCGGGGTGCAGATTCGCGGCCCGGCCCAGAATCCGAATATCGAATTGTTCACCTCGCCGCCGACCAGCCGCGAGAAGGCGCTGGCCTATGTCCTGACCGGGGCGGATTTCGATCATGCCGAAGGCCAGGGCGCGTTCAGTGTCGGGTTCTGGGTGTTGCCCAACATCTTCGTCAGCTACGGCCTGGGGCTGTTCGACACCGGCAACGTGCTGGCCGCGCGCTGGGAACTGTCGCGCCGCTGGGGCCTGCGAGCGACTTCGGGTGAACGTGACACCGGCGCCGATGTCAGCTTTATCATAGACCGCTGAACCCGGCCCCTGAAAACCGCGACTGAGAAAGCCGCAACCAGGGACGCCGTAACTGACCCGCCGGATCTGGCCGAGCGGACCCAAATAACGGAATCGGAATGAACGACGAACAAAAGAAGCAACTCGAAGCCCACAACCGTGCTACCACCGCCTTCATCGACCTGGCCAACAAGCTTGCCAAGGAAGACGGCCAGGATGTCAAGATCGTCTCGGCCGCGCTGATGGCCGCCTCGGGTGTCTACGCCACCTTCATCACTGCCGGCAACGAGGGCGTGCTCGCGCCCACGGGCGTCGACAAGGTCGCCACAATGTACAAGAACAACCTGGGCTACATCCAGGAGCGCAAGAAGCAGGAGCTGGCCGCCCAGGGCAAAAAGCTCCAGCCGCTGGGCAAGGACGAGGACACGCAGCTGGCCACCCCGTTCGCCGAGCAGATGAAAAAAGACAGTCAGGCCAAGCCCTGACCCCCGCACGGGCCCTTAGCTCAGTTGGTTAGAGCAGCCGACTCATAATCGGTAGGTCGCAGGTTCAAGTCCTGCAGGGCCCACCATTTTTCGGGACTCGGGACTCGGGATGGTTGGGGAACCATAAATTGGCCATTTTGGCCACTTTATGGTCACCGGGGAAGCATAAGCTGACCGGTGAGTGACCCCATAAAATGACCGAATTGGTCATTTTATGGGGTTTTTTTTGAGAAAAACCACTTCGGCGGGTGATGACATTAAAGCTTAACTATCTCCGACTAGGTTAGGTCTCTAGAGGCATTCAAGGCTGTCTATGTCGAAATCGCCGTCCTCGCTCCCAAATTCAGAGGAAAGATGCAGGGGCTCTGCAGTAGCCGCAAGATGCGCTCCCCTGATGGTTTGGGCCGCCGCTGCGCAGGCAATCAGGCCGCGCAGGACCACCAACGCCCTCTCGAGGCACCTACCGTGCAACGGTCGAGGGTGACGTGTTTGGTGCGGCGGAAGCGCCCTAAATCAATCTATGCTTCGGTTTTTTACAAGCACTGAGACCGGCCAGAAATCTCTACATCTCGAATGTATCGACTGCGTGGAAGTCCACTCAGGGACCCGGTACGACCGCGAAATAGATCCCGGGCTAGATTGTTGGGGGACTATGCCGAGCGTACCAACTCGGCATTCGCTAATCTGTTTAATACAGATTTGATACGAATAACGGCTTCTTCAATATCCTCGCGCGTGGTGTCGAGACCGAGACTAAAGCGAACCGAGGATTCGGCCTCATCAAGCCCAATGCCTAATGCCCGTAGGACATGCGACGGCTCAGTCATGCCGGAGGTGCAGGCCGAGCCGGTCGAAGCGGCCACGTGTGGCTGCAACGCGTTTAGGATCTCATGGGCCGAGAATCCGGCAAATTGCACATTGGCGTTTCCTGGATGCCGCGCCTCGCTATCCGGGCCATTGACCCATATATCCCATCCCAGATGCTCCAGCATCTCAACAAATGAATCTCGCATAAGTCCGAGCTGTTTACGCTTTTGAGATGCTTCATCCGAGGCCCATAACTCCGCAGCCAGGCCCATGCCAACGCAAAGCGGTACCGGCACCGTGCCCGACCGCAGATCGTTCTGCTGCCCGCCGCCGTAAATCAGAGGCTCAAGTCTGTCCTGTAGCTCGCGTCGAACATACGCAACCCCTATGCCTTTGGGCCCATACATCTTATGCGCTGATAAGCTCAAAAGATCTGCATTCTCGGCGAAAGAACCCATCGCAACGGCCAGCGGCGCCTGAGCTGCGTCACAATGGAAGACGGCGCCGCAACTCCTCACGAGCTTCGAAATTCTCTCTATGTCTTGGATTGTGCCAATTTCATTATTGACGGCCATAACCGACACAGCGAGGACATCGACATCAAGGGTTTCCTGAAGTGCCGACAGGTTGACAAAACCATTGCCATCCACAGGGATTTGCTCCACCGAGTAGCCGTACTGCTCTTCAAGTACGCGCCCGATCGCGAGAACACATTTATGCTCGATCGAGCTGACCAGAATGCGGCACCGGTCACCCCCCGACGCCCTGCGTGCGAGCCCCAGGAGTCCTAGGTTATTGGATTCGGTGGCACCCGAGGTGAAGGTGATTTCGTCAGGATCGGCCCCAATCAACCGCGCCACGCGGGCGGTGGCCGTCTCCACCGCGCGAGAAGATTCCCAACCCAAAAAATGATCGGAGGAATGCGGATTCCCGAATGTCTCGGCGAAATACGGCGTCATTTCCGATAAAATCCGCGGATGTACCGGGGTTGTCGCCTGATGATCCAGATAGATTGTCCTGCCAATTCTCATTATATTTCAATAATCTATCTCTACATTTCCTTGAAAACCGCCAATTCTAGGCAGAGTCAATGCCTGGAGAGCGGGTCCAGTTCATGTTGACTGTAGCACACGCGGTGCGCTACAGTCCACCTGGAGAGATCATCCAGGAGGGACAAGAAAAAATGGCGCGCGGACCACTTTACCAAGAATCCTATACACCTCAATTTTCGGGCCACGAAACCTTCCCGCTGCGCTACGGATGGCTCAAAAAAGTCTACGATCGCGTTGCCGAGACGGCCGGCGATCCCGACAACCGTGCAGCGTGTTGGGACGAGAATGCCATTGCCCGATTCGGTGTTGGCAAGAATATGGTTTCCTCGATGCGCCATTGGGCCAAAGCGACCGGAATGGTCGAGGAGCCTTCGGGCACCAACATCATTCGGCCCACCCGTCTTGGGGAAATGCTTTTCAAACCGCGTGGGGGCCTCGACCCCTATATGGAGCATCCTGCGACCCTTTGGCTCATTCACTGGCAGTTGGCGGCGCAGCCGGAAAAAACCACTTGGTTTTGGGCGTTCAGCCATTATCCTGCGCTCACCTTTGAGCGGGACAAGCTCGCGGAGAAACTCGGGAGGCTTGCCAAGGAACGCCAATGGGTGCGCGTTGCCATGACGACAATAAAAAACGACGTAGCATGTTTTCTTCGGACCTATGTTGCTCGACAGCCTTCCGGGAAGTCCGGACACGACGATGCGCTTGAGTGTCCGCTTACGGAATTGGGGCTTATCAAGGCGGTCGGAAAACGGGATGGTTTCCGCTTTGCGCGTGGTCCCAAACCCTCGCTTGGCGACGGTATTTTTGTTTATGCGCTAATAGATTTCTGGACACGGTATTCACCCAACGCCGCAACATTGGCCTTCGAGACCATTGCTCACGCCCCCGGGTCCCCTGGTCGTGTATTCGCTTTCGACGAAAACGATCTTGCCGATCGACTCACCACTCTCGGCGACGTTACAAATGGGCAATTGCAGTGGTCGGAAAGTGCCGGATTAAAACAAGTGGTCCGGAATATTGATCTTCACGAGATGCCGCCACTTTCCTGGCTAGCAATTGATTATGACACCCATGCCGGAAGGGAGGCCGCCTGATGGTTCTGAGCAAACGTGTCAATATTGCCCGCCGCTTTCTCAGGTCAATTCGAATTGATGCCGACATTGGTGATTCGAGCGCATTAGAAGGATTTATCTGTCCGCAATCCTCCGCCGATGTACTGGCCACCATGGCACGGCACGTCTCCGAGACTGGGCAAGGCGCCTTCACCTGGACTGGTCCTTACGGAAGCGGCAAGTCTAGCTTGATCGTGGCGCTCAGTGCCGTCTTGAGTGGCAAACAGGCTCTGCAAAAGCAAGCCGCTTCAGCGCTCGGTCGGAAATTGTCTAATCAAATCTGGAAACAGCTTCCTACTGGCAGCAAAGGCTGGCGCATTGTGCCTGTCGTCGGGCGACGGGATGATCCCATAAAGGTAATTGGGGAAGCCGTGCGCAGCGCAGAACTTGTCTCACGCCGCCGGCCTCGCGGGGGCTGGACTGAAGACACTGTGATTGCCGCTTTGCGCAACGCCGCTGCCGAGAAGCCCAAGACCCACGGTGGACTGATTCTGTTCATCGACGAAATGGGTAAGTTTCTTGAAGCGGCCGCACAGGACGGATCGGATATTTATATCCTCCAACAACTCGCCGAGGCCGCATCCCGGAGCAATCATCGGCTCATTGTCGTGGGTGTTTTGCATCAGGCTTTCGAGGAGTATGCCCATCGGCTGTCACACGAGATGCGCGATGAATGGGCAAAGGTCCAGGGACGGTTTGTCGACCTTGTCGTCAACACGGCCGGCGAGGAACAAATCGAGCTGATTTCCCGTGCCATTGAGAGTGATCATCGGCCAAAACAGCCCAGCAAGCTGGCCTCCACGGTCGCCGGATTTATGCGCCGGGAGCGTGCGAGCGACCCGGATCGCCTATCCGCCACCCTTGAGGCGTGTTGGCCATTGCACCCGGTGGTGCCTTGCCTGCTAGGCCCAATTTCCAGGCGTCGTTTCGGTCAAAATCAACGTAGCATTTTTGGGTTTCTGAATTCCTCAGAACCTCACGGATTCCAGGATTTTATCGGTCATGCGGGTGAGGACGAACTCTATACACCGGACCGACTCTGGGACTACCTACGGGCCAATTTGGAACCCTCCATCCTGGCCTCGCCCGATGGACATCGCTGGGCATTGGCCGCTGAGGCGCTTGAACGCTGTGAATCTGTCGGGGGCGACGACCTCCACATCCGATTGCTTAAGACCATTGCCGTGATCGATTTGTTTAAGGAACGGTCTGGACTTGTCGCAAACTATGAGCTGCTGCGCTGCAGTTTTCCCGGTATACCCGCCAAGAAGCTTAAAAAAGCCCTTTCGGATTTGGAAGACCGGTCCTTCACAATTTTCAGGAAGTTTCAGGATGCGCATGCAATCTATGCCGGCAGTGACTTCGATATTGAGGAAGCTGTCCGCGCGGCGATAGATGATATCCACGACATCGATTTCAAGGCTCTCAATGCTCTGGCAGGACTACAGCCTATCCTTGCCAAGCGTCACTACCATAAGACCGGCGCTTTGCGCTGGTTCGATGTGAACATCGTCCCCGTTAATGAACTCGATCAGCATGCCACGGACTTTGACCCCCAAAACGGTGCAATTGGTCAATTTCTGCTTGCCATCCCCACGGAAGGCGAATCTCAGGATCACGTAGAGGAGTGCTGCCGTAAGGCGGCTCGGGGGAGCGACGCGTGGGATACTGTTGTCGGGATTTCGCAGCGTTCCTGGGCAATCGTACCGCTCGCACGGGAGCTGTTTGCACTCGACCGCGTGAGCAACGATCACCCGGAGCTGGCCGGTGATAGCGTTGCCCGACGCGAAGTATCAGCACGACTCGCTACGCTCCAGGCTATGCTGGAGACCGAGCTACACAAAGCTTTCGATCACGCCGTCTGGTTTCGCAAGCATCACACACCCAAACCGTTACAGCACGCTGACCTGAATACTCTCGCATCAGAGCTTGCGGATCGGCGCTTCGATCAATGCCCCCGTTTGCACAGCGAACTTCTCAACCGACAAAAACCGTCAAGCAATGCCATAACGGGCCAGAATAAGCTTCTCCACCGCATGGTCCAGAATGAGGGGAAACCACGCCTTGGCATTGACGGATTTCCTACGGAGGCTGGTTTGTTTGTCTCTCTCCTAGAGTCGACGCGGCTATATGCTCGGAAAGACAAACAGTGGCGCTTCCTCCCGCCGAAAAACAATGACGAAGATTCCTGCTGCCTGACGCCTATGTGGAAGGCAGGCATAGACCACGTCAAAAACAATGCCGGCCGAACAATCTCCCTATCCGAATTGTTCGAGCTCTGGCGTGAGCCGCCTTATGGTGTAAAAGGCGGCCTGTTACCGATCCTGTCCGTCGCATTTATTTTGTCCCAACGTGAGAAGCTTGCCGTCTACCGAGACGGGATTTTCAGAGCGCACTTTGACGACGTCGATGTGGACTATCTTGCCAAAGACGCCGCATCAATTCAGGTGCGGTGGATGGATATGAGCGAGGTTTCTCGACGGTTGCTATCAGATATGGCGAGTATCGTTCGAGAATTAGACAACGAGAATACACTAGCGCATTTAGAGCCCATCGATGTCGCACGCGGTCTCGTGGCGATCTTCGACCGGTTGTCGCAATGGACCAAACGCACAATGCAACTGTCAGCAAATGCGGTTCGTGTCCGCGAAATCTTCAGACGTGCGCATGATCCGAACAAGTTTCTTTTCGATGACATCCCGGCAACGCTCGGAGAGGAGGTCTCACTTGATAGTGAGTCAGGTGTACAACAGATAATTCAGACCGTCAGGGACGGACTTCATGAATTGGTACAGGCGTACCCCGCAATGCTCCGTCGGTTGCAGGATCTCATGCTCGCGGAGTTACAGGTCCCAAATGGATCTCCGCAGGCGCTTGCAGAATTGCGCGAGCGTGCCGAGAATATCAAGCAACTCGCCGGTGATTTTCGCCTTGACGCCTTTGTTAGCAGGCTTGCCCATTTTGACGGGAGCGAAGAAAGCTTTGAGGGGATTGCAAGCCTTTCCGCCAATAAGCCACCGCGGGACTGGACTGATCCTGACCTCGATCATGCGGCCATTGAGCTTGCCGATATGGCCCAAAAATTTGTGCGTGCGGAAACCTACGCCCGCGTCAAAGGGCGCCCCGATAAACGGGAGGCGATGGCCGTGGTCATTGGCATGGACGGACGGCCGGCGCCCCTACTCGAAGAATTTGATATTGCTGACTCCGACCGCGCTGCCATTGAAGATATCATCACTCGTGTGAGCGTGGCCTTACAAGAGTCCGATACCACCCAGCGAAGCGTCATTCTGGCGGCGTTGGCAAAAATTAGCGTTCGCTATATGGAACACCCTCTACCAACACCGGAAAAGAGGAAAGGAAAGGCAGCTTCATGACGAATTCCAATCCAGAAAAACATGTGCTGGGACTCTCCGGCGGTCGCGATAGCGCAGCCCTTGCCGTTTACATGCGCCAGCATCATTCTGAGCTTAAGATCGAGTATTTCTTCACAGATACGGGCAAAGAGCTACCCGAGGTCTACGAATATTTAGGCCGGCTTGAGGGTTTTCTCGGGCAACCGATTCTGCGACTCAACCCGGATCGCGATTTTGACTTCTGGCTCAAACAATACAATGATTTCCTGCCATCTCCTCAATCACGATGGTGTACGAAACAGCTCAAGCTGAAACCATTTGAGAACTGGATTCGACCGATTCTGGACCAGGGTACGACTGTCTACAGCTACGTCGCGATCCGAAGCGATGAACAATACAGGGAAGGGTACGCATCAAAACACCAAAATCTTGTCGTCAAATTGCCGTTCAAGGAGGCCGGCGTCGATAAGCCCGGCGTTCTTGAAATTCTCGACGGCGCCGGCCTCGGTCTGCCAGAGTATTATTCCTGGCGCACCCGCAGCGGCTGCACCTTTTGCTTTTTCCAGCAAAAAATCGAATGGGTGCGTCTAAAAGAGCAGCACCCGGAGGCATTTGAGGGGGCTAAGAAATATGAAAAGAATGCGGTCGAACACGGTTCGCCGTTTACCTGGAGCCAGGGAGAGTCACTGGACGAGTTAGAGCAACCTGAACGCACCGCGCAAATCAAAGCGGAACATGAACAACGCCTAGCGCGGGCGAAGTCAAAGACCCAGCCGAACCCGCTACGCCCCGATAGTGAACCGCTTGATATCGACGATTTGTACGGCCAGGCAAAAGTTTGCCTTGCGTGCCATAAATGACGTTTATTCACCGCCTTGGTTCGAGTCATCCACTTTGATGATCAATGCGGCTTTCCGGGAATTACCGGTAACCTCGCTGCCTTCCTCGAATTCCTGACCCCGCATGATTACAGCATAGACGTTGTTGTCATTCCCTTTGATTTCTTTCGTGCCCTCGTCATCAGACATTTCGATTTCACCGCGCTCGAACCTCGTGAAAAACGCCCGGTCACTTTTCACCATGTCCAAGCTGGCTTTGGCCCGAGCGCATACGGTCTCGGAATCTAAATCACACAACGCTCGTTGTATGCGGTCGCAGGTCTGCTCCGTTAATACGAGCCGATGAACGGGGTCCGGGCGTTCACTGCGACCCACATAACAGGCAGCTGACTCAATCGCCTCGACGTTAAGTCTCTGTGCTTTGGCCTCGGCATCCACATAGAACAGAGATACGGAGACCGGGAAAGGCACGGGCAGGTTGGCCGGCCTCCCGATCCGTCCGAGATCGGCAAGCAGCATCTGCTGGATTTCTATCGCATAGACTTCCCGAAGACGCCCGATTCGGCAGACAGTGTTTTTGTCTCCAAAGCACGTGTCCAGTCTTTTCCAGTCGAGGCTCTGGACGTCCCTGAGATTCCACCTGATCCACTTACGGTCTTCACCGGGAAGAATAACGATCGCCGTTCTCACCGGCCCCGGTTTGTAAGACCAGCTTTTGGGTTTAAGTTCCACGAGCTTGCCCGAGAGCAGCATCACGCGTTCGGTCCCGCCGCCGCGCACGAGATCGCATGCAGGGCTGACGACAAGAGAGACATCATCGCTGTATTGCTTGTCGTCTTCTGTCTTCCAGCGCAGAACATCTCCGAACTGCAACTGGACCTTGCTGTTGTCTTTGGACAATTGCAGACGATCGGGGTGCAGGAACACCATCCGATGCACCAGTTCCTGCAAATCCGGCGAGCCCACAAGATGCGGTGCTGGATACTTGTCTAGCTCGATCTTGTTCAGTTCGAGGGCAGCTGCGATGGTATTATCATCACCTTCTATTTCATGCTGCAAGACCCGATCGGCAACATCCAGCAGATATTCGCCGAGATTCTGTCCCTCAAAGTCAAGCAGCAGTGCCCGCACCTGCGCCAGATCGGATAAATCCAGCCTGCGCAGTATGCCGATGAAGTTTGTCCGTGCCTGGTCGAGGCCCTTGTCCCATGCGTGTACAAAACTGGCTACCCGCTTCGCATCCTCGTAGTGGTTCGCAAGCCGGGCTAACAAGGTGTCAAGCGTCCCATTTATGGCGAGATCGGCCTTGCTGACCACGCGAAAGGTCGAACCCAAGAGCCCGGCCCTATCCCGGAATTCGTTGCGCTTATCCTGAAGGCGCGGACTGCGTGACATGAGGACCACCAGCGGCGGGGTCTCTGCACGTTCCTTGATAAGCTCACTGACTCGCTGTATCGCGCGATCCATGTCATTTTCAGACTGATGGAAACCGAGAAATAGATCGATGAAAATGAGCTCCGCTTCCCTTGCTTCCGCATTAAGATCTCGTCCCATTTTGGTGCAGGTGAGCCCCAGTGTTTTCAGGGCTGCGACAAGGTCTTCGAGACTGCCGCGTTCTGTCTCTTTTGTCTGCTCGTAATCCCGAAACAGATGCTCACCAGCCTGGGGCAGGTTCTCCCTATTTTCCCAGACAACGGCAATAAACTCCGGCGATTCTTTTAGGTCGTCCGTGGATGCTTCTTCATATCCATCGTGAAGGGTCTTCAGGAGTTCTTTTTCGTCTTCGCCGAGGTCGTCGAAAAAGTTCGCCCAGTCGCCGTCGTTGAGTTCTTCCCGACGCGGAACAGCGTCAAAGACATCGTCGATGACAACCGCCTTCCGTATTCCGCGCGTCCTCAGCAGTTCCTTCAGTTCCGTCACGAGACCACGACCTCATCGGGTAGGTGCAGGACGAAACGATGCAGGCGGCCGGTATCGCGATCGACGTGATTGTCCAGCGCGAGACTGCCACCGTGGTATTCGGCGCATTCCCGCGCGATATACAGGCCGAGGCCCCGGCGCTTAGACTTCTCTTTCAGAGAGAAGAATGCGCGAAAGACGTTTTCGCGGTTTTCCTTAGCGATTCCGCGTCCGTTGTCTTCGTATATGATGGTCAAGGGATCGACTTCCAGCGAGATTGAAATGCGCGGATGGAAATCCGGTTCGTGCTGTTTTCGCAAATCAAGCCAGTACAACGAATTTGAAAGAAGGTTCTCAAGAATCTGGACGATCATTCCTTTCACCGCACGGATGCGGACGGGATGATCGGTCAGATTCACCTTGAGTTTAACGTTGTGTCGTTCAAACTGTAGCTCGTGGCCGTTCAATATGTCCTCGATCAAGGCCCCTAGGTTGAACGTTTCTTTCCGCTGACGTCCTGATACGCTAAGAGGATCGAGCACGCGCACGCGTTTGCTGACAGATGTCATCTCCGATCTGAGCGATCTTAGTAGCCCGTTAACCTGCTCCGGCACCTCCTTGCCGCGAAGCGCCTCTAGGGCTGCCAGCGCATTCTCCGATGATCGCGCTAGCTCGTGCGCGACGACCTCGACCAGCAGTCCGACACCGGCCATCTGCAGCATCTGACGATTCTCGCTTTCCACTTCATCGATTCGGCGCTGTGCCCGATCAAAAAACTCCTTGATCTCGAAGAACGCATGTTGCAGTTGTTCGACGATCTCCGATGATTGCGGCGCCATGCGCCTTATTTCCCGCAAAGCTGATTTCGCTCTCTTTTCGAGTTGCGATACGTCGGTCTTGGCCTCTTTCATGTCCAGAGGCTGATCCTTGTGGCGACGATCGACTTCCCGCATAAAATCTCGAAGTTGCGACTGGATGGCGAGTTGCAGCAAGCCAATGAACGCCTGCTGCTCTGGGCAGACACGCAGCCCTTCACGGTTTGTTTGATCAATCAGCAAGGGGTTACCCAAACGAGAGATCTTAACCCGCCCAACAAACTGCGTTTTGTTCAGGGCATAGCCGGCGCTGGAAAGTGCTCGACGATCCAACGCAAGCCAGTCGTCATCATCTTCACCATAGGGAAGAACGCGAAACCCGTCTCGGAACAACAAAATTCCGGACCAGCGCCGCTGCAAGTCACGTACAACTTTCCGATCCCCTATACTGTCGATGCGCCCGAGCCTCTGGCGATTAAACCAGTAGATTTCAAACTCGAACTGTCCCAGATCGTCGAGAGCCGACACAGGCACCTCGCCTGAAGTACCGCTGATCGACCCTACAAGATCGGCCAACGGATACTCTCGCTTCTCAATCTCTAAAGGATGCTCGAAACCTAGGTCCCGCGCTTCATAGGTGCATTGCAGCAATGGTTGCGAGTCTATGTACAGGAATCGTCCTTTAACCGATGCGTGCGCGTGATCAAGCAAATTTCGGTCCATATGGGCGACCGGGATTCGCGTGTTGTTCCAGTAAATCGCTATACGTGGACGGCGCTTGGCATCGGCGAAGGGATCGGTCAGCCGTGCGAAGTCATGTTCGCAAAGATACTTAACCCGGTCATGCGTCCAGTCGGCGGTGACTGCGCTTATAATAAGACGTGTGCCACTCCATTCGCTGTTCGACTTTGATGCGCCGCGTTCGGGAGCAACATCGATTTCATCCAGCATGGCGTCAAGATCATCGAAAGCCGACCAGTCGATTTTGAGCAGATTGAAGCACTTGTCTTCAGCCTGGGCCGTCTCGACTGTCAGCCTGTCGCCGAGCCGCATTGCGGAAAGGCGGCCGATTCCCTTTTCGCCGAGAAACGGTGCGCGTTGCCTGCCCGAGGCATAACCGGCCAATGCCGCGTCGATTGCGCGTTTCCGGGATGCCGTCCCGATCACGAGATAGTTGTCGATCAAGTCCTGACGCGACATGCCGGTTCCCTGATCGGACACGATAATCCGGTTTTCGGAAGCGTGAAGGGTATCCAATACTTCAACGAATGATTCCAGGTCTCGGGCGGCGTCTATTCCCTCGCGAATTCGTTCTAAAGAGTCCTGAGGCGATGACGGGTCCAATGCTTTTTCGACATCTGTTTTCAGCCGCGGCAAATCAGCCAGACCTTCAACCGCCCTGTGCCGGAGTTTTAGATAATCGTTACGCCGCAATGCGATTTCAAAACGAATCTCTGCGCCGGTCGGAGACTCAGCATCAAATGCATTCTTGATTAGTTCGTAGAATGCAATGACATCGGAGCTGATTAATTCAGCTCCAAGTTCCAGTACTGTCCGGGCACATATTTTGAACAAGCCATTTATCTCCGTTTTTTGCAAGGCTTATCGATATACGCCCGAAGCCCATAGAGTACGTTAAAGGTCGAAGGTGCCCCCGCCAGTAAAGTCATCGGATACTCCATGTTAGGCCACCTTCTTCTTACTCAGGAGTAAGTCTAGACAATCCGACAAATTCCAAATCTCGTCTTGGTCGCCATCGCGGAGCATATCGACGATGTGTGGAACACCCGATGCCGCTAGACCATTGGCGATAGCCATCATGCGTCGGGGCTCACCCACAACCTCTACGTCGTTTTGAACGGCTATTCCTGTTAGCATCACCGCTTGCACCCGCCAGCTATCACGATCAAAAATAGATCCTTCGATGAATTTAAACGTCTCCTGGCCTGACAGATCGACTGGCTCAATCCCTTTACGAGCGGCAAGACAGAGGCCAGCGAACCAAAGATCAACCATGCGAGGAAAAGGGCTCTGGTCGATAACAGAACGACCGCCCGACTGCGTGTAGCGATCGTAAATCTCTCGTAGCTCAATGGGCGCAACAAGGTCAATTCCGGCAAATGGATTGTGATATCGCTGTGTCATGGGGCAATCTCCTATGATGCCATTTCCTCTTCGGCTTCCACGTCCAATCGCCGCTGGCACAAACTGCATTCTTGCCGATGGTCGCAATCACACCGCAACACTGTTCGCTCGCTGACCGGCGGGTCGTTCACAAGCATTCGAGGGTAGTGCACCGGGTTTGTCAGCGTGATCACCCGCCCGGCTTCCTGGTCAAGTATCTCCTCGCAATCGGAAATCTCAGAACGCGTGAGGAAGAGAACAAGTTGTGAGCTTTCCCGAATAGCGGTTCTCAGCACCGACCGTTTGACGTAGCCGCTCATCATACCTAGCGGCGTGTCGATCACATTGGGAGCTTCGACCTCACTAACTTTTGTGAGAGCGAGTATAAACGCCAATGTTAATGCTCGGCGAGAGGCGCCGTTTAGATCACGGTCGGGATTCAGTGTTCGATCATTTGGGCCGTAAACGACGATATCAAAGTCCTTGTTGATTTCTGCACGACGGATAATGGCGCCCTGCTCAGGATCAGCCCCAATCATTTCGAGGAAAACACTATTCATGAGCTCACTGACTTTGGCCAGTTCTTTATTGGTGATCCGGTCATAGGAATTTTTGAGTACATCTTCGATATCCTTTGTGACCTGTAATTCAGCCAATATGCGCGCGCCTTTCTTTTGTTCGCGCAAAAGGTTATCTCGCTGTGCCACTAAGCGTTCCCGCTCGCTCTTAAGTCCATCAAGTTGTGTTTCGTACCGCGAACGGTCCGAATTGAATCGGTCACGTTGTTGAGCGTACTGCCGTTTGGTTTCGCGCAGGCCCTGGATGTCAGTATCTGGAATTTCGTCTAATTGTGCTTCGAGCGCTTTGAGTTTTTTTCCTTGTTCTGTACGCATGATCTCGAGTTCATCACGTCGCTCAACGACCCTCGTATATTCTGCCAGCCAACGCTCATCGTCATCAATCTTGTCAGGCTGAAGGCTCCGAGACCCGTAATATAAGTCAGTGATTGTGCTCTGCAGCGCGTCGGCCTTCTGGCTTTCGTCGATCAGCTTTTGAATGTGCTCCCGGCGACGGTTTCCTTCGGAAGTATTAGCATCGAGAGACTCACCGCAGATACATGTTGTGCTCTTAAGACGGTCGTCGAGAACTGGAATTGTCGTGTTCGGGATCTTGCCTTCGTTATGCAATTCAGAGAGCTTGCCCAAGCCCTTTTCAAGGACTGGCGCCAATAGGTCGCGGGCAAGAGATAGGCTTCTAAAGAGCTCGGCATGCTCTTTCGCGGCCGCCGCTCTCTGATTATCAATCTTCTTTAACTGTCCTTCAGTCTGTTCAATATCGCGTTTGAGCTTTTCACGGTCACCCTTAACAAGGGCCGCGTCAATCTTCTTCTGTACATCTGCAAGCTTTTCGTCAAAGGCCGAAAATTGTGTTTTTGCATCCTCAATTTTCCCCTCGAAATTGGTCCAATTCGTATCGATCTCCTCCAATCGCGTCGCGATCTCTGTCAGCTTTTCATCGGCCCCAATGCTCTTTGCCGCCTTGTTGACCTCCGAGGCAGCTTTTTTTACATGTTTAAAAGCGTCCTCAATGACGCCGAGTCCGAGAAGTGAACGAATGGCCTTCTGCACCCGCTCGCGCTTGATATTGGCTGAGGTGGCTTCGATGAAACTAAGCGCGCGGTCGCCATCGGTGAAGAATACCTCCCGCAGCTCCGGCGGTAGTTCCTCGTTTATTACTGCCTCCGGCGGGTCGATGGGGACGCTCCCGCTATCCGTTAGATGGAAGAGCTTGACGGTTGATGGAGACCGTTCCCACTGCGCACCTTTTAACGTCTCAGAGGTTGAGCGTATGATCCGGTACTGGCGTTTAGTCTCTAGGTGTCCCTTGGGACTGCGCCGTAGCGCGGTCGTCTCAAATTCAACCTGTACAGAGATCGTCACCCGCTTGCCTTCAGAGGGATCCCAGTCAATCGGATGAAGGCGGTAGTCTTGCCCTTTATCTGGAAGCGCAGCATCACCATAAAGAGCCCATTGTAGCGCCGTCAGAATCGTCGTTTTACCGGTCTCGTTCTCCGCACGGATGACCGTCATCTTCTTTGTGTTCTCGGTAGCGAAATCCAGCGAAAGATGCCGGAGTAGACGAAAGTTCTCAAACTCAGCCCGGATTAACTTCATGAGGCATCCTCCCCGGAATGATCACCTTGGCGCCTTCCCTCTGCCAGGAATCGCCCCATCGCGTTGCATTTATCGTTGATTTTTTGCTGGATATTGGTGCCCTGAACACGGTGCTGCCTTTCAGTGGCGATGATGTCGGTGACTATGTTAACAAGTTCTTCTTGATATCCATCGCACCGTTCCTCGACAGTCTTGCATTCCTCGAGGATGATAGTGATAATTTTCCGTTCATTAAGCGGCATGATAATCCCCCGTTACATAAACGCAGCATTTACAAGTTTGTGAATGACGTCAAGCGGGCCATCCTCTCTGCCGGCGTTACGTGCGAGACTGGCAAATTCCTGAACACGCAGTAGCTCTGAACGCACAAGCGAGCGGGCGTCATCGTCGATGTTTTCAAGGTCTGGTGGCATGGCGATGAAGTCGTGAATTTCGCTATGGGTTTTTCCAATCTCGCTGCAGGTGCGCAACAGCCGACCGCGACGCTGCACCCATTGACGTTCAACCGTTGTGCTGGCGAGGATGAATGCCTTCTGAATCTGCGGGATATTGACGCCCTCATCAAGGACCCGTTTTGCAGTAAGGACGCGGAGTGTTCCTTCCTGGAAGGACCGTATGATTCGAGCTGTTTCCTCCCGATCGGCGGTCTCCTCATAAGTAAGCTGGTGAAAAAGTATGCCATACGTGTTCAAGAGCGAATTGACTTCCTCGAGTTGCTCAGGAGCCTTGTCTGATGCATAAATCAATGTGTGGCGCAACGTGCGGAGGTCCTCGCGCTGGAAGGCCGCTTTGAGGGCAGCCATCTTGTTTTCTGCAGTTTCCAGGAGCGTCCGTCTATCCCGCAGTAATTTCGTGAGATAGTCATCTGGCTTACCGCCTTCTTGACGCCAGGTGTTGGCCTTGATCTTTGCTGTAAGGTCATACCACTCTTCCATCTCATCCGGTGTCAGCTTCACCGGATGGACGAAGTAGTCATATTCGACGAGACATCGTCCGATGGCTTCATCGAGGGTAAACCGGAATACAACCGATCCAAAAAAAGAAAAGAGAGCCGCGGTCCCATCTTCATCATATTGCCGTACCGGCGTCGCTGAGAGGCCGAGCCTAAAATCAAAGAAGGAGGGTGGATCGGCTATAAAGCCCTCAGCACCGAGATTATGCGCCTCATCCGCAATAAGTAGTGTTGTGCAATCGAATTTTTCCAGCTCGGCTTTAAATCCTGGATCGCATAGGGTGCGGTGAGATACGACAACAGCCTCTACGTCGCTCCCTCCGGCTCGAAAGCGTCGCTTGATCCTGTTTAGGTCGCGCGCTCGGCCCCGTTTACCGCCGGCTGTCGTGAGATTGATTGGCCTCAGGCCAAACGGTGCGATTTCTTCACACCACTGCTGGACCAAGGGAACGTAAGGAGCAGCTACGACAATCAATAAGGGTTTGTGTGCATCATAAAGACGGCGTGCGCAGATCATGGCTGTGATAGTCTTGCCGGAGCCCGTGGCCATTTCGAGAACGCCGCGGTAGCCTACGTCACACCATGCACTTACAGCTCTTCCCTGGTGTTGAAAGGGGCCATCCTCATATTGCAGCCAATCTGGTATCGAAAACTCCTTAGACTCAACCGACATTGGCTCATAAAGCGGGATATCCTCCGCGCAATAATTTGCTCGTTTATATAGTTCCTCCAATTCAGCTTCACCCGGAGGCGCTTCGGAGCTATAAGTGCGTAAGATTCGCTTGCGAACCGCCTCTGGAAGTGTAAGCACTAAACAATTATCTTCTCTACCCTCCCATAATTGATCAAACTGGTACCCGAGTTTCTCGACTATGTAGCGATGATTAGCATCCTGCCAAGAGGTCGATATAGCGATTTGTTCAATGTTCCGATGTATTCCGGCTTGAGTAACATTGCTTGAGCCGTGTACCGCTACAACATCTTCTTGATTTCTGAAGAGCCACACTTTCGGATGGAAAAGTGCATCCTTCATTAGGGCAATCTTTATTTCTATACGGCCCTCACGTAGCAACCAAGATAGACACTTCAATGTGTGCTGTTGTATCAAATCTTCTGTGAGGGTTAAGTTCTGAAAAATGCTTTCGGCAACATTCTCAGCGGCCTTAACGCCGTTTTCTATGGCAGCTTGGTCTTCTGCTCGAAGCAAAGGGCTAATTATCAATCGAAAGCTATTTCGTGAGCTAGCGATATATGTTGCTAAGCCGGGCGCAAGTGACGCAAGTACCGCGCTGGAGAAAAAGCCCACCATGCAGTCAACTGAGTCGGCTCCCTGAAAGGCAGGGATTAACACTTCATCCGCAAGAGGGTCGTTAGGGAGCATATACAAGGGGCGGACGGTATCCAATGTGCGCAGCGGTTGCTTTTGAACCATATGCTCCCGCTGGTTGTGTGCTACTGGATTATTGCTCACACTCAGCCCTCCATTCCTTGCGGCTCGCCCCTTTGAGCCAAGACCTCGGCCACGGCGCGAGCCTCTTAGGGGCATTCGTATTCGCACGAACGAATCCCGAAGCCCTTGGGCGGACCTTCGACAGTGCCGGCAGACCAAACGCTTCATCTAGCGGTTGATGCGCCAAGTTTTGGTCCGTCCGTTTGCGGCGTTTAAGGATATGTTGTGCTTTCTCACCTTGGATCATGCCACCGCCATAACTCCGTGAAACAGACACCTTTTTACACCATTCGGGCGCGGCTCGAAACCCCCGCGTAGTGTCAAGCAGAAGCTGCATTCGGGATTATAGCCCATACAGCCTGTATTCGCGATTGGTTGGCGCCGGGGCTGCGTTGTCTTCGCGTAGGGGCGGTAGTCCTCAGCACCGGCGAGCCGAAATCCCACCCGTGGCAATAAATCCTCCGCTCTTACCTTGACCACAGGCCGCATCAGCCCGTCAAGCGGCCTCTCCCGAGCTGATCCGAGACATCCGAAGACTCCCGCCTAGAGGGGATTTCCACGTACTCCCTTAACAGCCGTCCGGTCTCCCGACCGTCTGAATTAGCGGATAAACGGCGGGCGGCATATTCGCCCCTTTTTTTTGCGCATGGTCGCCTTGTGCCCTGCGGAAGCCGCAGCCGTCCTGAGAGCCTGGCTCGCACCGCCCCAGAGCATCAGGTGGAGCTAGATGCATCGGTGTGCGCAGCATCGGCGGTTGGCGTCGTTTGGTAATGCGCTCCAGTCCTGACTGTCCCACACCCTGATCTCGGCCACGCCCCGGCTGGTGGCCCGTGTCCTTGCGCGTTTCATATTCCGCGCATGCCTGTCCCTTTTCCCGTGCAGCCGGTTCGCTTCACTTTTGATCCACGCGGCTTAATCCGCCTTATACCCGGGTCGCGTGCGCAGCCAACGGGTTCCCGCACAACCGTGTCACCCGTTCCCCTTGCGGTGTTCCGCCCCCGCTGGAACCCGGGTCGTCTTCTTTCCACGCAGTGAAGCAAACCCGCTACGAAAAGGAGGCAAGCTATGAAACGCCAACGCAAGGACATCTATCAGACCATCACCGACCGGATCGTGGCCGATCTCGAACAGGGTGTGCGGTCCTGGCTGAAACCCTGGAGCGCGGAAAACGCCGCCGGCCGGATCACCCGACCGCTGCGCCACAACGGCGAAGCCTATCGCGGCATCAATATCCTGATGCTCTGGGGCACCGCGAGCACAAGCGGCTTTACATCGCCGTACTGGCTGACGTTCCGTCAGGCCCACAAGCTCGGCGCTCATGTCCGCAAGGGCGAAAAAGGCACGCCCGTCGTCTACGCGAACACCTTCCGGAAGGTCGAGGAAGACGAGGACGGCCAGGAGGTCGAACACGAAATCCCGTTCCTCAAAGGCTACACGGTCTTCAACGCGGATCAGATCGAGGATCTGCCCGCGCACTACACGGCGCAGCCGGAACCGCCTGCGCCGGGTCCGGAACGGATCGCACGCGCCGAGGATTTCATCGCCGCAACCGGCGCTGATATCCGCATCGGTGGCGCGGAAGCGTATTACGCGCTGCGCAGCGACAAGATCCGTGTCCCGCTGATCGAGCCTTCCGCGACGCGGAAAGCTGCTTCGCGACACTGGCGCACGAGCTGACGCACTAAACGCGCCATCCCGACCGGCTGGATCGACGCTTCGGCCGCAACCGCTTCGGTGACAGTGGCTGACTTAGCCGGCCCAGCGACTGAGCCACATCGGGGGCGAGCAATGCCTCGTCTTTATCTCCAAGCGCCACAGGGCAGAGTGGAGTCCGCTGCGCGTCCAGGCTGTCAAGGGAATCAATTCAGCTGGCTGGCGGCTTGGTGCTTTCCGGCCCGAATATCCGGTCGCTGCTTCTCGTGGACTTCACGAAAAGCCTGCTTGTCGGGCAATTCGGCGATGCTGGCGATACGGGCGGAGCCCATAGCGACCAGCCCCTTCTCCACAAACTCATCCGCTAGGCGGTCTCCCGAGGCCGATCGCACCATCCAGAGTGTCATGGTTTCTCCTCGCCAGATTGCTTAGCCGCAAGTTTACCGCAGAACCCAGACCAGCCCAAAGCTCCAGCCGGTCCAGTAAGGGTGCCCGCTTTCATCCCAGGCATCAGTCAGAGCGGTCATTCCAGGCGTGCTCTGGGATCTCCTCAACACGGGCAAATGTGGGCTCCAGTGCGCTCCGAACCGGGAGATCGAGAAGCGTTCTAAAACCTTTGATCTCCCACCAGTCCTGGGGGTCAGCGTCGTAGAAAGTCCGGAGCGCTCGGCAAATTCGCCTGTTGGGCCAGTTGGTGGAGTAGATTTTCTCAATCTCGGCGAGGAGCGTTGCCGCCGAGGGCGAATTTTCGAGCTTCCACTTTGAGCGTGTTCACGCAATTTGATGGTGGTGTTTTCACGTTGTTTGATGGATGTCGCCGGGCTTGAGAGATCCGCCCCGGCGTTGATGCTGGGGCGGTGTTT
>SR_TP_S13solDRAFT_1000182_pt1 | contig 30870 bp, 31 predicted proteins | sample SodReaTP_S13sol_FD_11159 | JGI IMG/M metagenome (IMG submission 11159)
GGCGGCTCGTCCGCCTGCCGCAGCAGGCGGCCGCCGGCGGCGAGCAGGCGCTCCATCACCGGCCGCACCGCCTCCTTCTCCGCGACGTTGTGCGCCAGGGCGAAGGCGCCGGGCTCGGCCGCGACCGGGCGGCCGAGGTCCGCGGCCAGGGCTTCGCGCAGCCAGGTGCCCAGCACCAGGCCGTTCATCTGGTAGAAGAGGATCTCGGGATTCTCGAAGACCGGCGTCCAGCCGAAGCCCTCGACGTAGAAGCGCCGCGACCGGGAAAGGTTCGCGACGCCGAGGGTCACGACGGCGATCTGCTGCTGCATGGCTCCACACCCCTTGCTGCGCCGGGGCGGGATGCCTCGGCGTTCGGGGTCGCGGGACTCGACGCCAGGGCGTCGGCCAGAGCCCTCCAGGGAGGAGGACGGCCGGGCTAACCACACCGACCCGCCTTTCTCGACCGCCGAGAGGCTAGCCCGGAGCGCGGCTCAGGCCAAGCCGCCGCCCTCAGAAGCGGTAGCCCAGCAGCGCGCCCGTCGAGAAGGCGTTGCGGCTGCCGCGATCGCGCACCAGCGGGCTGGAGGCGGCGTCGCCGAGCAGGCGGCGGTAGCCGCCGAAACCCGTGAGCGTCCAGCGCTCCGTCACCAGCCAGGTCAGGGAAAGGTTCGCAGCGGCATCCTTGAAGCCGGCGCCGGCGCTATGGCGACTCAAGCCGGAGCGCCCGGCGTCGGCCGCGGAGATGCCGAAGCGGTTGGTCATGTAGCCGCTGCTGGCCCAGCCCAGCGACAGCGAGCCGCCGAGCCGCAGCCGCTCGCTCAAGGGCTGCTGCGCCGCCACCTGCGGCGTGATCAGGAAACCGTTGCCGTTCAGCAGGTCGTAGGTGGCCTCGAGTCCCAGGCTGTAGCCGCGCCCGGAGCCATCCGAAAAATCGTAACCGAACAGCAGGCCGGCGTGCAGCGCATCCTCCGGCCGCCGCAACCGCCGCACCCGCCTGTCGCCGACACCGCCATAGTCCGACTGCCAGCGCCCGACGAGTCCCAGCCGCCAATGCTCGTGCGGCAGCAGGTTGGAGTCGAAGCCCAGCCCGCGCAGCCGGACATAGGTCTGCGGATGATAGAGGTTGCCGAGGCGGAGGTTCCAGAGCGGGACCAGATCGTAATCGTTCGAACCCTCGTAGTCGGGCGCCACGGCCGCGCCGAGGCCGAGCGAGAGGGCGAGGCCGGAGGACTGTTCGGCCGGCTGGGCGGCTGCGGGCGAAACGGCGGCGGCCAGCAGGCCGAGGGTTGCGAGCAGGCTGAAGACGAAGCGCGCCATGCGCGGGTCCTTCCAGAGGGTTCGCACGAGGGGGGCGGCCAGGATCGGCGGCGTGCGGAAGCGACGCCCGGTGGCGACAAGCTAGTCCCGACGGCGGGCACGCGGCTTAAAGTTGTGTTAAGTCTTGTTGGCGAAGCCGCGACGACGGTGACAAGGACGCCGTCGCGAGCGACAATCGCATCTTCGGCACTCCAATCCGGCCCATGGCGATGCAGGCGACGATCCAGGCACGGCTCCCGAGCGCGGCCCCCTGCGTCCTCCTGGTCGAGGACGACGCGGAGATCGCCGCCATGCTGAGCGAAACCCTGGCGGAGAGCGGCTTCGAGGCGATCTCCGCGCGCTCGGGCGCCGAGATGGAGCGGCTGCTGCGCCGCCGCGCGGTCGATCTCGTGCTGCTCGACGTCATGCTGCCCGGCGAGGACGGCTTCAGCCTCTGCCGCCGCCTGCGGGCGGAGGGCAGCCTGCCGATCATCATGCTGACGGCGCTGGGCGAAGACGTGGACCGCATCGTCGGGCTGGAGCTGGGCGCCGACGACTACGTCACCAAGCCCTTCAACTCGCGCGAGCTGGTCGCCCGCATCAAGGGCCTGCTGCGCCGCGCCGCCTATGCCCCGGCCCAGCGCAGCGGCGCACTGGCCTTCGAGGGCTGGCGCATCGACCCGCTGACCCGCCGCCTGCACGATCCGGCCGGTGTGCGCGTTTCGCTGACCACGGCGGAATTCGACCTGCTGCTCGCCTTCTGCCGCAATCCCGGCCGGGTGCTGAGCCGCGAGCAGCTGCTGGGCCTGACCCATGCCGGCCTGGCGGGACCGGTGGAGCGCAGCGTCGACGTCCACGTCAGCCGCATCCGCCAGAGGATCGAGCCCGACCCGCGCGATCCCGTGATGATCAAGACCGTGCGGCTGGGCGGCTATCTCTTCACGCCCACCGTGGGGCCGGCCTGATGCGCGGGCTGCGGCGCTTCGGCCTGCGCTCGATTCGCGGCCAGATCATCGCGCTGGCGATCCTGCCGATCCTGCTGGTACTCGCGGTCGCGATCGCGGACCGGGTGGTGGGACCGGACGAAGAGCACCGGGACCGCCACCCCGACGTGCTCGCCCTGCGCGTCGAGACGGTAGTGCGCCTGGTGCAGGCGGCCGAAGGACCGGCCCAGGCCGCGGCGATCCTGGAGACGGTGCAACGCAGCGGCTTGAGGGTGGAGCTGGTGCCGGCGAGCGCGCTCACCGACGGGCAGGACGGGCGCTGGTCGAGCAGCGCCTTCAGCCGGCTGACCCACCCCGACCTGCCGAGCTCCTTCGACATGGTGCTGCGCAAGGAAGGAGAGGCCGAGGAGGCGGGCAAGCTGTTGTTGGTGCGGCTCGATGGCGAGCGGGCGCTCGCCTTCCACGTCTATCCCGCCGCAATGCTGCCCAAGGCCATCGCCGAGCCGCTGAAGTACGCCAGCGTGGTCGGGTTGGTGCTGGTGGTGCTGCTGTCGATCTATGCCGTGCGCGTCATCACCGCGCCGCTGTCGCGCTTCGCCGCGGCGGCCGCCGCCCTGCGCCCCGACGAGGGACCCGACCGACCCTTCGAGGAGCGGGGCGCCCGCGAGATCGCCGCCCTGGCCCGGGCGCTCAACGACATGCGCAGCCGCATCCGCGGCATGCTGGACGACCGCACCCGCATGCTGCGCGCCGTCAGCCACGACCTGCGCACGCCGCTGACCCGTCTGCGCCTGCGCGCCGAGCGCGCCGCCGACCCGGCCCTGCGCGCGGCCATGCTGCAGGACATCGAGCGCATCGGCGAGATGATCGAGGAGACGCTCACCTACCTGCGTGAGGACGTCTGGACCGAGCGGCCGCTGAAGGCCGACCTGCCGAGCCTGCTGCAGACCGTCTGCCACGACTTCGCGGACGTCGGCTTCGCCGTGCGCTACGAGGGGCCGGACCGCCTCGCCTGGCTCTGCCGCCCCCGCGCGCTGGAGCGGGCGGTCGCCAATCTGGTCGACAACGGCACCAAGCACGGCAGCGAGGTGGTGGTGCGGCTGTCGCGCGCCGCCGAGGGGGCGCTGCGGATCGAGGTCGTCGACGACGGGCCGGGCCTGCCGGCCGAACTGCGGGCACGGGTGACGGAGCCCTTCTTCAAGGCCGACCCGGCGCGCGGCAATGACGGCCGCAGCGGCTTCGGCCTCGGCCTCTCGATCGTGCGCGACGTGGTGCGCGGCCACGGCGGAACGCTCGCCATGCTGGACAACCGGCCGCAGGGCCTGGTGGTGCGGCTGCTGCTGCCGGCCGACGGCCCCGCCGCGGCCGAGACCTCGCGCCCGGAGCGGGCGGCTGCCGTTGCCGCCGTTGCGCGCCCGCATATTTCTTAACAAGACTTAGAACCCATGGGGCAGGCGGCGGTTCAAGCTGTGCCTGCCGGCGTCCTGGTGCCGGTGACAGCCACGGAAGCAACCATGTCCGACGTTCTGCCCTTCTTCCGCACCTGGCTCGGCGATCCCCTGCGCGTGGGAGCGGTCATGCCTTCGGGCCGGGCGCTGGCCGCCGCCATCACCGCCGAGGTGACGCCCGGCTCCGTTCCCGTCATCGAGCTCGGGGCCGGCACCGGCGCCTTCACCGAGGCCTTGCTGCAACGCGGCGTGCCGGAAGAGCGTCTGCTGCTGGTCGAGCCCGACCCCGGCTTCGCCCGGCTGCTCGAGCAGCGATTTCCCGCCGCGGCGGTGCTGCGGGTCGACGCCGCCGCGCTGGGCGACCTGCAGCTTTTCGCCGGGGAGCAGGCCGGTGTGGTGATCAGCGGCCTGCCGCTGCTCTCGATGCCGGCGCGAAAGGTCATCGCCATCCTCGAGGGCGCCTTCCACCATCTGCGGCCGGGCGGCGCCTTCTTCCAGTTCACCTACGGCCCGCGCTGTCCGGTTTCCCGACCTCTTCTCGACCGCCTGGGCCTGCGGGCACTGCGTACCGGCGGCACGCTGGCCAACGTGCCGCCCGCCTCGGTCTACCGCCTCACCCGCCGCCGCCCGCGGGCCGTTGTGGGCGCGGTGAGCCTTTGAACCCGGCTTTCGACTACCGCTCGCGCCGGCTCTCGAAGAGAGCGTTGAACTCGCGGCTGGGGGCGGCGCGGGCGAAGGCCTCGAAGCTGCCCTGCTCGGCGATCTCGCGCGCGGCCTCCAGGAAGCCGCCCCAGGCGGCGCGGGCCAGCGAGCCGCCGACGCTGATGCGTCGGGCGCCCAGCGCCGCCAACTCCGCGACCGGGCGTCCCAGTGTCAGGAGGTTGACCGGCTTGGGCGCAACCGCCTGCACCACGGCGCGGATCTCCTCGTCCGTGCGGATGCCCGGCGCATAGAGGCAGTCGGCGCCGGCCTCGGCGAAGGCGGTCAGGCGGCGCAGCGTCTCCTCCAGGTCGGGGCGTCCGGCGATGAAGCCCTCGGTGCGGGCCGTCAGCAGGACCTCGCCGCCGGCCGCGTCGATGGCCCGGCGCGCGGCGGCGACCCGCTCCACCGCCAAGCCGAAGTCGTAGAGCGGCGCCGCCTCGTCGCCGCTGGAGTCCTCGACCGACAGCCCGGCGACGCCGGTGGCGCAGGCCCGCGCCACGTTGGCGGCCACCGCGTCGGGGGCCTCGGCATAGGCGCCCTCGAAGTCGGCATTGACCGGCAGGTCGACGGCCTCGACCAGCGCGCTCAGGTGCGCCAGCACCGCCTCCAGGCCGACGCCGGTATCGGGGCGGCCGAGCGCCCAGGCCATGCCGGCGCTGGTCGAGGCCAGGGCCTCGAAGCCCAGGCTCTGCAAGGCGACGGCGGAGCCGATGTCCCAGGGGTTGGGCAGAACGAAGCAGCCGCTCTCGTGCAGGCGGCGGAAGACGGCGCGCTTCTCGGCGAGGCTCGGGCGCATGGCGGCTCCTCTCTGGCTCTGGCGTTTCGTTCGGTGGCGGCCGGCCGGCCGCAGCTTCGACCGCAGCGGTGCCATCGGAAAGGACCATGGGGCGAAAAAGCCTGGGGCCATTTGAAGGCGGAACCTTGTGCGCGCGTCATCCTGAGCGCAGCGAAGGATCTCGGGCCGGTTGGAGCTCCAGTCCGCCGAGATCCTTCGCTCACGCTCAGGATGACTGGGTCACAGACCCGCCAGCCCGGTGACCCCGTCCCAGACCAACTTGGTGCCGACGAGGCTCAGCAGCAGGTAGCAGAGGCGGTAGAAGGTCTCTTGCGGCACGCGGCGGTGCAGCAGCAGGCCGAGGCCGATGGCTGGCGGCACCAGCGGCGCCAGCACCAGAGCGGTGAGCAGCACCTCCCGGCTGAACTGGCCGAGCCAGGCGTAGGGAAAGAGCTTGGTGAGGTTGACCAGGGCGAAGAAGACCACGGTGGTGCCCTGGAACAGCGACTTGTCGAGCCGCCGCGGCAGCAGGTACATGGCCACCGGCGGCCCGCCGGCATGGGCGGTGAAGGAGGTGAAGCCGGAAAGCGCGCCCCAGAAGGTACCGGACAGCAGGCGCGGCTCCGGGTCCGGCGCGCGGGCGGCCGCCGGGCGGAACAGCCAGTTGGCGACGAAGGCCAGCGCGATCACGCCGACCAGCAGGCGCATGGCGGCGGTGCTGACGTACTCGAAGGTCAGCGCCCCCAGCAGGATGCCCACTGCCGCCCCGGCCGCCAGGATCGCCAGGTGCCGGCGATGCCAGAGGCCGCGGTAGGCCCAGAGCGCGAAGGCGTCCATCAGGCAGAGGATCGGCAGCAGGATCGCCGCGGCCATACGCGGGTCGACGGCGAGCGCCATCAGCGGCACGCCGAGCAGCCCCATGCCGCCGCCGAAGCCGCTCTTGGAGATACCGATCAGCAGGACGGCCGGGACCGCCAGCAGGTAGAACCAGAGTTCGTCGGGCACGCCTCAGGTCCCGAAGGCGGCGGCGCGCCCGGGCAGGCCGGCGCCGGCATAGACCCGGGCCAGCGCCCGGCGCGTCGCCGGCACCGCCGGGTTGCGCAGGGCCAGCCGCTGCTGCGCCGCGCCCCAGCGCTCCGTGCGCAGCAGGGCATCGAGCAGCACCTGCTCGAAGAGATCGCGCTGGGCGTGGCTGCCGCCGATCTCGGCCATGCGCGGCAGCGCCAGGCCGAGCTCCCGCACCGCGGTCTCGGCCTCGCCACGGGCATGGGCCAGCAGGCCCCGCGCCGCCGGCACCGCCACCTCGGTCCAGACCGGCCGGACGTAGGGCGGCGCGGTGGGGGCGAAGGCCTGCAGGCTGGCCAGCAGCGCCTCGGCCTCGGGCCGCCCGGCGCGCGCCAGGCCGTAGAGGTACTGCAGGTCGAGGAAGGGCTGCAGGTGGTCGTCGACGCGCACCGCGAGGTAGTCGCCCAGTTCCCGCCAGCGGTCGCCGACGTCGACGCCCAGCAGTTCCAGGCGCAGCAGCAGCGAGACCGCGCCGATCTGGTCCTGGGAATACTCCTTCCAGACGCCCCAGACCCGGCTGTCGTAGAGCGCCAGCACCTCCTCGAAGGCGTCCTGGTCCAGCAGGAAGAGGCAGAGGTGCCACCAGTTGTGGGTCAGCATGAAGGAGTTGAGGCCGGTCCAGGTCTCGCTGACGTCGCGCAGGAAGGCCACGCCCTCCTCGGTGCGGCCCTGGGTCAGCAGCACGTGGGCCACGGCGTGGTGGCACCAGGGTTCCTTGCGCTTCAGTGCGATGCCCTGCCGCGCCGCCGCCTCGGCTTCCTTGAGCAGGTGGCACTGCTCCAGGGCGAAGGCGCGCAGGCCGTGCAGGGCGGGCACGTCGTCGTTGTCCGAGCCGACGCTGTCGGCGGCGCGCAGCATGCCCAGGGAGTCGCCCAGGTTGAAGCAGTGCAGCTGGCAGAGCTTGAGGGCGATCAGGTCGCGCGGGAAGCGGCGCAGCAACGCCTCGTGCGCGGCGATGGCGGCCGGCACCTCGCCGTCGAACCAGGCGCGGATGGCGGCGACGAAGGCGCGCTCGCGCTCGGTCCCGGCCCGCGCCGCCGCCTCGGCGCGCTCCAGGAAGGGCCGCGCCGCCGGCCTGCCCGCCGGCGCCTCCAGCAGGATGTGCAGAGCCGCGGCATAGGCGTTGGCCAGCGGACTCCCGGGATCGGCCTCGGCCGCGGCGATCACCTCCACCGCCCGGCTCTCGTAGCCCAGGAAGCCCTCGACGAAGGCGTCGATCCCCGCCAGCGTCTCCGCCCGACCGATGGTCACCGCCTGCCCCAGCCAATCCGTCGCCGTCATCGCTGCTCCTTCCCTCGACGCTGTCGCAGTCTGTGCATATATTTGCTCATGGCGCGAGGGGGCGATGCCGAGTTTCGAGACCGACCGCACGAAGGTGGTGGCTCGCCTCGCGCGGGAAGGCTGGGAAGTCAGGCACGGCGGAGCGCACGATGTGTTCAAGCATCCCGAACGCCACGGCCGTATCGTCGTGCCACGTCATCGACAGTTGTCGCCGGGGGTGGCGCGCCAGATTGCCCGACAGGCCGGCTGGGCTTGAAAGGAAGACGACAGCATGCCCCGCTATCTCGCTTTGATCGACGGTGAGGCCGGCGCCTACGGCGTGGTGGTCCCGGATCTGCCGGGCTGCACCTCCGGCGGAGCGACGCTGGACGAGGCCCTCAGCAATGCTGTGGAAGCCGTGCGCCTCTGGTGCGACGACGCTCGGGTCGAAGGAGAGGCACTGCCCACGCCGCGGTCGCTGGAGGCCTTGCGCGTTGATCCGGAGATTGCGGCCTCCCTCGCCGAGGGCGCCATCCTGGCCGCGGTGCCGCTGCTGCTCGACAGCGGCCGACCGGCCCGGGCGAACCTGTCTCTCGACGCCGGCTTGCTGGCCGCCATCGACGAGGCCGCCGCTGCCCGCGGTCTGACCCGGAGCGCCTTCCTCGCCAGCGCTGCTCGCGAGAAGATCTCGGCGGAAGGCTGACGGAAGGGGGCGGGCAAGAGCTACACCAGATGGCAGGCCGCCTGCCGGCCCGGGGCGATCTCGCGCAGGGCCGGCGCCTCCAACTTGCAGCGCTCCACCGCCAGCGGGCAGCGGGGCTGGAAGGGACAGCCGCCGGGCGGGGCGGGAGCCGGATCGGGGACGGTGCGTCGGCCGCGGCGGCGCGCCGGGTCGGTGCTCGGCACGGCCTCGAGCAGCAGGCGGGTGTAGGGGTGCGCCGGCTCGGCGAAGAGCGCCGCGGTCGGCCCGCTCTCGACGAAGCGGCCGAGGTACATCACCGCCAGGCGGTCGCAGACCTGCTCGACCACCGCGAGGTTGTGGCTGATCAGCACGTAGGTCAGGCCGTGGCTCTCGCGCAGGTCCAGCAGCAGGTTCAGCACCTGGGCCTGGACCGAGACGTCGAGCGCCGAGACCGGCTCGTCGGCGACGATCAGCGCCGGGCGCGTGATCAGCGCCCGGGCGATGGCGATGCGCTGGCGCTGGCCGCCGGAGAACTCGTGCGGGTACTTGGCCGCGTCGGCCACGGCGAGGCCCACCGCGGTCAGGCTCTCGGCCACCCGCTCGCGCCGCACGCCGACGCCCGAGGCCTCGGGCTCCAGGCGCAGCGGCTCGGCGACGATGCGGCCGACCGGCAGGCGCGGGTCGAGCGAGCCGTAGGGGTCCTGGAAGACCATCTGGAAGCCGCGGCGCCGGCGCTTCAGCGCGGCGGGGGACAGCGCCAGCAGGTCCTCGCCCCGGAAGACCACGCGGCCGGCCGTCGCCGGCTCCAGCAGCATCAGCAGGCGGGCGAGCGTCGACTTGCCGCAGCCGCTCTCGCCGACGATACCGAAGAGCTCGCCCTGCTCCAGCGCGAAGCTGACGCCGTCGACCGCCTTGAAGACGGCACGCGGCGCCAGCGGGTGCGGCCGCGGCAGCGGATGGTGGCGCGCCAGGTCCTCGGCACTCAGCAGGGGGGCGGTCACGGCAGAGTCCCCGGGGCACGAAGGGCTGCACCGCCGGCCCCCTCACCCCGTCCCTCTCCCACAAGGGGAGAGGGGGCGCAATAGGAACCGCCAGTGCTCCAGAAGCCCCTCTCCCCTCGTGGGAGAGGGGTTGGGGTGAGGGGGCAGCCGCCGTGAGGATTCCATTTCATCACGACAGGGCCTCCAGGCGGATGCAGCGGGCCTGGCCGCCCCCGGGCAGCGGCTGCCAATCCGGCAGGGCCGCACCGCAGGCGGGAACCGCGAAGCCGCAGCGGTCGGCAAAGCGGCAGCCGGGCGGGCGGCGGCCCGGCTCCGGCACCGTGCCGGGGATGGTCTGCAGCCGTGCGCCGCCGGCGACGGGACCCGCCCGGCCCGGCATGGCCTGAAAGAGGCCGCGGGTATAGGGATGGCCCGGCCGGGCGAAGAGGGTGGTGCTGGGCGCGGCCTCGACCGGGGTTCCGGCATAGACCACCAGGGTCTCGTCGGCCATCTCGGCGATCACCCCCAGGTCGTGGCTGATCAGGATCAGGCCCATGCCCAGCTCCGCCACCAGCTCGCGCAGCAGGTCCAGGATCTGCGCCTGTACCGTGACGTCCAGCGCCGTGGTCGGCTCGTCGGCGATCAGCAGCTTGGGATTGCAGGCCAGCGCGATGGCGATGCCGATGCGCTGGCGCTGGCCGCCGGAGAGCTGGTGCGGATAGGCGTCGAGACGCCGCGCCGCATCGGGGATGCCGACCCGCTGCAGCAGCGCCAGGGCCCGCGCCCGCGCCGCGCGGCGGCCCAGGCCCTCGTGCCAGCGCAGTCCCTCGGCGATCTGCTCGCCGACGCTCATGGCCGGGTTCAGCGCCGTCATCGGCTCCTGGAAGATCATGCCGATACGGTTGCCGCGCAGCCGGCAGAGCTCCGCCTCCGGCAGGCCCAGCAGCTCGCGCCCCTCCAGCGTGACGCTGCCGCTGGCCCGCACCGCCGGCGGCAGCAGGCCGATCAGCGCCAGCGCCAGCATCGACTTGCCGGAGCCCGACTCGCCGACGACGCCGAGCGTGCGGCCGGCCTCCAGGCGGAAGTCCACCCGCTCCACCAGCGGCAGCGGCCCGGCGGGCGTGCCGACGTGAACGGCGAGATCGGCCACCTCCAGCATCACCGCTTGCGCCTCAGCTTGGGGTCGATCAGGTCGCGCAGGCCGTCGCCCAGCATGTTGAGGCCCAGCACGGCGAAGGCGATGGCGAGACCCGGCAGCACGGCGAGGTGCGGCGCCTGGCCCAGGTAGGTCTGGGCGTCGCTCAGCATGCGGCCCCAGCTGGGGTTGGGCGGCGGCAGGCCGATGCCCAGGAAGGAGAGGCCCGCCTCGGCCAGGATCGCCAGCGCCAGCTGGATCGTCGCCTGCACCACCAGCAGCCCGGCGATGTTGGGCAGGACGTGGTGCAGGGTGATCAGCACCGGCCCCTTGCCGGCGGCGCGCGCGGCCAGCACGAAGTCACGCTCCCAAAGCTGCAGCGCCGCGCCGCGCGAGACGCGGGCGAAGACGGGGATGTTGAAGACGCCGATGGCGATGACGGCGGTGGTCGCCCCGGGGCCGATCAGCGCCCCGATCATGATGGCCGAGAGCACCGCCGGGAAGGCGAAGGTGACGTCGGCGACGCGCATCGCCACCTCCTCGGCCCAGCCGCGCCAGGCCGCCGCCAGAGTGCCCAGCGCGACGCCGCCGATCATGCCCGCCAGCACCGCCACGAAGGCGATGGAGAGGGAGTTCCAGGCCCCCGCCATCAGCAGGGAGGCGACGTCGCGACCGAAGTGGTCGGCCCCCAGCAGCCCGGCCTCCAGCGGCGGCTTGAGGCGCTGGGCGATCTGGATGGCGGTGGGCGAGGCCGGGGTCCAGACCAGCGACAGCAGGGCCACGCTCAGCAGCAGGGCGGTCACCAGGCCGCCGAGCAGCAGCGTGGGATGGCGCAGCAGGACTCTCATCGCCGCTGCCTCATCGCCGCTGCCTCAGCCGCGGGTCGAGCCAGGCATAGGCCAGGTCGACGGCGAAGTTCACGACGATCACCAGGGCGGCGAAGAGCAGCACCACGTCCTTGATGACCACCAGGTCGCGCTGGCTCATGGCCTGGAATAGCAGCCGGCCCAGCCCCGGCAGGGTGAAGACGTTCTCCACCAGGATGGCGCCGGCCACCAGGAAGGAGAACTGCATGCCCATCACGGTCACCACCGGGATCAGCGCGTTGCGCAGCACGTGGCGGCGCAGCGCCACGCGCCGCGTCAGCCCCTTGGCCCGGGCGGTGCGGACGAAGTCTTCGCCCAGCACCTCCAGCACCGAGGAGCGGGTGACCCGCGCCAGGATCGCGGCCTGCGGCAGCGCCAGCGCCACGGCCGGCAGCAGCAGCGCCTTGAAGGCCGGCCAGGGGCCGGCCGACCAGCCGGGGAAGCCGCCGGCCGAGAACCAGCCGAGATAGGTGGAGAAGAAGAGGATCAGCAGGATGCCGAACCAGAAGTTGGGGATCGCCACGCCGATCTGGCTGAAGAGCATGACGCCGTGATCGGCCGGCTTCTCGTGGTTGGCGGCGGCGATCACGCCGAGCGGCACGGCCAGCGCCGTGGAGATCAGGATGGCGAGGAGCGCCAGCGGGATGGTCACCGCCAGGCGGTCGGCGACCAGATCGGCCACCGGCACACGGTAGGTCATCGACAGCCCGAGGTCGCCGGTCAGGGCGCCGCCGAGCCAGGCCAGGTAGCGCTCGTGCGCCGGGCGGTCGAGCCCCATCTGGCGGCGCAGCGCCGCCAGCGTGTCCTCGCGCGCCTCGGTGCCCAGCATGATCGCCGCCGGGTCGCCGGGCAGCACCTCCAGCACCAGGAAGATCGCCAGCGACGCCAGCAGCAGCGTCACCGCCAGCGCGGCCAGACGGCGCAGGACGAGGCCGGTCATGGGCGAAGGCCGGCTTTGTCGGAAGGATGACTCGCCGCTGACCCCGTCATTGCGAGCGAAGCGAAGCAATCCAGGGGCAAGAGGCCGTGGCCCCTGGATCGCCACGCTCCCTCCGGTCGCTCGCGATGACAGCTGCTCTCTGTCACTTGTCTACAATTCCAGCTGCCAGCAACAGCGTCATCCTGAGCGTCAGCGAAGGATCTCGACCTCTTGGGGCTCGCTGCACGAGATCCTTCGCTGCGCTCAGAATGACGGGAGAGCGGACGGAGGCCTACTCCACCCACCGCACGTCGCGCACGACGTTGGAGGGGATGGGCGTGTTCTCCCAGAGCCCCTCCAGGCGGGCGTCCCAGACGCCGAGCTTGGGCAGCTGGAAGAGGAAGAGCGCGGGCACCTCCTCGGCGAGGATGCGCTGCGCCTCGCCGTAGAGCTCGAAGCGGGCCGCCTCGTCGGTGGTCACCGCGATCTCGGCGATCAGCGCCTTGAACTCGGGGTTGTCGTACTGGAAGTAGTAGCCGTCGCGCTGGTAGATCTCGATGTCGAGCGGCTCCGTGTGGGCCACGATCGTCATGTCGTAGTCCTTGTTGCGGAAGACCTCCTCGATCCACTGCGCGGGGAACTCCGTCGGGCGGATCTCCACCTGCACGCCGATGTCGGCCAGCAGCGCCGCGATCAGCTCGCTGGAGCGGCTGGCATAGGCCATCTGCGGCGTCTTCATGGTCATGGAGAAGCCGTTGGGGTGGCCCGCCTCGGCCAGCAGCGCGCGGGCGCGCTCGGGGTCGTAGGGCAGCACGCCGGTGGTGTCGGCATAGGCCGGGTGGTTCGGCGAGAAGTGGCTGCCGATGGGCTGGCCGAAGCCGGAGTAGGCGCCCTCGATCAGCACCGAGCGGTCGATGCCGTGCATCAGCGCCTGGCGCACCCGGACGTCGTCGAAGGGCGGGCGCTGGTTGTTCAGGCCGGCGACGATCTCGCCCTCGGTGTTGCCGGCGACCGCGGTGAAGCGTTCGTCGCCCTGGAACTCGGCGAAGAGCTCCGGCGCGCCGAGGTTGGGGAAGGCATGGACGTCGCCCGCGCGCACCGCCGCCACCTGCGCCTGGGGGTCGTTGATGAAGCGGAAGGTCACGCCGTCGAGCGACACCGCCTCGGCGTTCCAGTAGTCGGGATAGGCCTCCAGCTCGACCCGGTCGCCGCGCACCCACTCGACGAAGCGGAAGGGGCCGGTGCCGACCGGCTCGGTCTGGTTGGTCTCGGCGCTGTCCGGAGAGACGATCACGGCGTCGCCCCAGCCGAGATAGTAGAGGAAGTTGCCCGAGGGCCGGCTCAGCGTGATGAGGACGCTGTGGTCGTCCGGCGTCTCGATCGCCTCGATCGGCGCGAAGATCTGCTTCTGCGCGTTGGTGGAGTCGGGGTCGCGAGCGCGATCGAAGGAGAACTTCACGTCGGCCGAGGTGAAGGGCGCGCCGTCGTGGAAGGTGACGCCCTCGCGCAGCTGGAAGCTGTAGGTCAGGCCGTCCTCGGAGACCTCCCAGCTCTCCGCCAGCAGCGGCTGTACCTCGCCGTTGCGGTCGATCTCCACCAGGCCCTCGTAGAGGTTGAGCCAGGTGACCTCGCGGATCGCCACCGGTGCGGCGGTGGTGGGGTCCAGGTTGGGCGGCTCAATGGCCTGGCCCAGCACCAGGCCGCGCGCCTCGGCCTGGCCGGTCAGCGGCAGCGCGGCGAGCAGCAGCGCGGCCGACAGCAGCGTGATCTTCGACTTCATCGCCAATCCCCTGTTCATCGCGTTGATCGCGGAGTTCGCTCGTTCCCGGCCGGCAGCGCATCCGCGTAGCGCTCCCGCCAGGCAGGATAGGGTCCCAGGCTCTCGGCGTGCCAGACGGCGCGCGCCACGGCCCGCGCCAGGCAGTCTGCCGCGACACGCCCCAGCCGCGCCAGCCCCGCGAGATCGGGCGCCGGCCGCAGCGCGGTGGAGAGCGCGAAGACCGTGTCGCCGTCCAGCGGCGTGTGCACCGGGCGCAGCGCCCGGGCCAGGCCGTCCTGGGCCATGACCGCGAGCCGCCGGCAGCCGGCCTTGTCCAGCGCCGCGTCGGTCGCAACCAGCGCCAGGGTGGTGTTGGCGCCGGCCAGGGGCGGCGCCTCGCCGCGCGCGTCGTCCAGGTCGGCCAGCGGCGCCCGCGGCGGCGGCAGGCCGCCGAACTCCCCCTGCTGCTCCAGCATCCAGGCCCAGAAAGCGCCACTCGCCGGCTCCACCGCGCCGCCGGCGGCATTGACCGCCACCAGCGCGCCCACCGCCGTGCCGTCCGGCAGGATCCAGGAGGCGCTGCCGAGCCCGCCCTTGAGCGCCCCGGCCTTGCCGCCCAGCCCGGCGCCGACGTTGCCGAGCGGGAAGTCGTGGCCCGCCGCCTCGGCCGCGGCCCGGCCGAGCGCGCGATAGGGTGGGCTCTCGCCCCAGTCCTTGTCGCCGCCGTTGGTCAGGTCGAAGAGGATGGCCGAGGGCACGATCGGCACCCGCAGGCCGCCCACCGGGAAGCCGCGGCCGCGGGCGGCCAGCCAGGCGGCGACGCCGGCGCGCGCCTCCAGCCCGAAGACCGAGCCGCCCGACAGCACCAGGGCGTCGACCCGCTGCACCGTGGCCGCGGGGTCGAGCAGCTCCGTCTCGGCCGTGCCGGGGCCGCCGCCGCGCACGTCCACCGCGGCGGCCGCGGGCGCGTCCGGCAGCACCAGGGTGACGCCGCTGCGCGCGGCCGCGTCCTCGGCGTTGCCGACCCGGAGGCCGGGCACGTCGGTCAGGAGGTTGCGGGGTCCCAGCGGCACGGCCGCCTCTCTCCGCTCAGCCGAGGGTGCGGGTCAGGCGCAGGGTCGCCGCGGCCATGATCTTGGCCGAGGCGATCATGTCGTCGATGCCGACCCACTCGTCGGGCTGGTGCGCCAGGTCCAGCACGCCGGGCCCGTAGGCGACGCAGTCGTGCAGGTGGCCGATGCGGGCGACGTGCTTCTGGTCGTAGGTGCCGGGCGAGGCGATGTGCTGCGGCTCCTTGCCCAGCACGCGGCGGATCTCGTGGTCGAGGGCCTGGACCACCGGCGCCTTCTCGTCGGTCATGGTGGGGGACACCGACCAGAGCTCGCGCAGCCGGTAGTCGAACTCCGGCATCTCCTCGCGCAGGCGCTGCAGCAGCGCCTCGATCTCGCCGCGCACCTCTTCCGCCGTCTCCTCGATCAGATAGCGGCGGTCCAGCACCAGGCGGCAGGAATCGGCGACGCAGGCGCTCGGCAGGCCGTCGAAGCCCTCGGCCTGGCCGCCGTGCAGGGAGTTGAAGTTGAGGGTGGAGCTGCGCGCCCCCTCCGGCACCACCGGCATGGCCGTGCGCCGGGCGTCGAGCGCCGGGTAGAGCTCGCGCTCCACGCGCTCGAGGAAGAGCCCCATGTTGCGGATCGCCGAGACGCCGAGGAAGGGCATCGAGCCGTGGGCGATGCGCCCCAGGGTCTCCACCTCGGCCCACCAGACGCCGCGGTGGCCCAGGCAGACGCGGTCGACGTTCAACGGCTCGGGGATGATGACGTGGTCGACCCGCGGCCTGGAGAAGTAGCCGCGCTCGGCCAGCCAGGCGACGCCGGCGTAGCCGCCCGACTCCTCGTCCACCGTGCCGGAGATCTCGATGGCGCCGGCGAAGTCCGCTCCCTCGCGCAGGATCGCCTCGACCGCGACGATGGAGGCGGCCAGCCCGCCCTTCATGTCGCAGGCGCCGCGGCCGTAGACCCGGCCCTGGTCCACCGTCCCGGCGAAGGGATCGTAGGTCCAGCCCTTGCCGGCCTCGACCACGTCGATGTGGCTGTTGAAGTGCACCGTCTCGCCCGGCCGCGCGCCCTCGATGCGTGCCACCACGTTGGTGCGGGGATAGCGGTCGCTGTCGCCGATGGCCCCCTCGGCGCGCAGGTACTCCACCGTGAAGCCCCGCCCGCGCAGCCGCTCGCCCACCAGCTCGGCGCAGGGGCGGTAGGCGTCGCCCGGCGGATTGACCGTGGGGATGCGGATCAGCTCCTGCGTCAGCGCCACCAGCTCCTCGCGGCTCTCCTCGATCCGCGCGAAGACGCGCTCCACCACCGCCTCGGGCTCGACCGCCACCGTCATACCCGCCCCTCGCCCTCTACAGCTGCCGCGATTCGGCCGGAGCATAGCAGCTTCCCCGGAGGGGGGCTCAAGGCAAAGCGGTGGAGGGATAGCAGTCTCTGCCGCCGCTGTGTTCCAGCCGCCTTGTCTCACGCGGAGCCGCGAAGGCGCGGAGGGTGAGCCTCGCCGTCGCTCCGCGCCTCCGCGTGAGACAAAGCGAGCCTGAGAAACCCCACCCTCGTCATCCTGAGCGTCAGCGAAGGATCTCGTGGGAAGGGAGCTCCAACAGGCCCGAGATCCTTCGCTGCGCTCAGGATGACGGCCAAAGGGACGGCGGCCGAAGGAACGGCACCGAAGCGACTTTCATCGCCCCGCCGCCTCGGGTGTCCCCCTACCCCGCCCGCCGTCGCCGCCGGCGCCCCTCGCCCTCGCCGGCCGGCTCGGGGAAGCGCGGCGGCGGGAGCGGCAGGACTTCGGCGAGCGAGGGATAGGCGGCGCTGCGGTGGGGGATGGCCATGGCCTCGACGAAGTGCTCCTGAAAGCGCGGCTCGACGGCGGTCTCGACCTTCTCCACGCGCTTGACCACCCGCTCGATCTCGTCGCGCGCGCCCTGGTTCAAGAGCGCGATGCGCGCGCCGGTGCCGGCCGCGTTGCCGGCCGAGCTGACGTTGGCCAGGTCGCAGTCGGGCAGCATGCCCAGCGCCATGGCGTACTTCACGTCGATGTGGCTGCCGAAGGCGCCGGCCAGCTGGATGCGGTCGACCCGCTCCACCCCGAAGCGGTCCATCAGCAGGCGGATGCCGGCATAGAGCGCGGCCTTGGCCAGCTGGATGGCGCGCACGTCGTTCTGGGTGATGACGATGCGCGGCTCCTCGGGGTCGGCCGGCTCGTGCAGCAGGTAGGAGAAGGTGCGCCCGTCGGCGAAGACCCGCGGGCTCTTCGCCGCGGCGGCGCCGTCGATCGTGCCGTCGGAAAGGATCACGCCGGCCAGGAAGAGCTCCGCCAGCACCTCGATGATGCCGGAGCCGCAGATGCCGGTGACGCCGCTCCGCCGCACCGACTTCTTGAAGCCCTCCTCGTCGGACCAGAGCTCGCTGCCGATCACGCGGAAGCGCGGCTCCAGGGTCTCGGGGTCGATACGCACCCGCTCGATGGCGCCGGGGGCGGCGCGCTGGCCGCCGGAGATCTGCGCGCCCTCGAAGGCCGGGCCGGTCGGCGAGGAGCAGGCCAGCAGCCGCTCGCGGTTGCCCAGCAGGATCTCGGCGTTGGTGCCGACGTCGACCACCAGGCTGACCTCGTCGCGCAGGTGCGGCTGCTCCGAGAGGATCACGCCCGCCGTGTCGGCGCCGACATGGCCGGCGATGCAGGGCAGCACGTAGACGCGGGCGTCGGGCGCCAGGGCGATCTCGAGCTGCTCGGCCCACAGCGTGATGCCGGAGTTGAAGGTGAGCGCGAAGGGGGCCCCGCCCAGCTCGGTCGGGTCGATGCCGAGCAGCAGGTGGTGCATGATGGGGTTGCCGACGAAGGTGGCGTTGAGCAGGTCCGTCGGCGCGATGCCGGCCTCGGCGCAGACCTCCTCGGTCAGGCGGTTGATGCCCTCGCGCACCGCCTGGGTCATCTCGCGGTCGCCGCCGGGGTTCATCATGACGTAGGAGACCCGGCTCATCAGGTCTTCGCCGAAGCGGATCTGCGGGTTCATGATGCCGCCCGAGGCCAGCACCTCGCCGCTCGACAGGTCGCAGAGGTGGGCGGCGATGGTGGTGGAGCCGACGTCGACCGCCAGGCCGTAGGCCTTGTCGTGGAAGCCCGGCCAGATGGTGGTCAGCACCTGGCCGCGGTGCACCGCCACGGTGACCTTCCACTCGCCCTGGCGCAGCGCCTGCTGCAGCCCCTGCAGCACCCGCAGGTCGACGCTCAGGCCCTTCACGTCCAGGCCCTTCAGGCCCCACTGCTTCTCCAGCGCCTGCAGCAGCCGCTCCAGATCGCCGGTGGGCTCGTGCATGTCCGGCTGCTCCACCTCGACGTAGTGGAGGCGGACGGCGGGATCGAGCTCGATGGCGCGCACCTCGGCGCGCTTGCGCACCACCTGCTTGTGCACCTGGCTGTCGGCCGGCACGTCGACCAGCAGGTCGCCCAGCAGCTGCACCTGGCAGGAGAGGCGGCGGCCCGGCTTGATGCCCTTGCGGCCGTGGTAGCGCGCCTCGACCTCGTTCCACTCGCTGGCGTTGGCGGCGCGGCTGGTGATGGCGTGCTTGGCGAAGTCGCCCTCGCCTACCACCACCTGGCAGCGGCCGCAGAGGCCGCGGCCGCCGCAGACGGAATCGATGTCGACGCCCAGCTGGCGGGCGCACTTGAGCAGCGGCGTGCCGACCGGGAAGCGGCCGCGCTTGCCGGAGGGGGTGAAGACGACCAGCGCCTGTTCGGCGGCCTCGCTCAAGGACTCCTCCGCAGTGGCCCCGCCACCCTCGGGTCTCAGCCCGCCCGGCGCCGGCGGCGCTCGCCGCGGCCCTCGCGGCCGCCGCCCTCGGCCTCGGCACCGGCCGGCGCCGGCTCGCGGAACTTGCGGATCCAGCGGCCGCAATTGGAATCGACGCCGTTCAGCACGTCGGCGGCCATGATGCCGACCATCTCCTCCGGGTGCAGCGGGTTCATGATGGCCGAGGTCATGCCGGAGCTCGCCGCCATGGCCAGGAAGGCGGCGTTGAGGCCGTGGCGGGCGGGCAGGCCGAAGGAGATGTTGGAGGCGCCGCAGGTGGTGTTCACGCCGAGCTCCTCGCGCAGGCGCCGGACCAGGGCGAAGACCTGGCGGCCGGCCGTGCCCATGGCGCCGATCGGCATGACCAGCGGGTCGACCACCACGTCCTCCTTGGGGATGCCGTGGTCGGCGGCGCGCTCGACGATCTTCTTCGCCACGGCGAAGCGCACGTCGGGGTCTTCGGAGATGCCGGTCTCGTCGTTGGAGATGGCGACCACCGCGGCGCCGTACTTGGCGATCAGCGGCAGCACCTCCTCCAGGCGCTCCTCCTCGCCGGTGACGGAGTTCACCAGCGCCTTGCCCTGGTAGACCGAGAGGCCGGACTCCAGCGCGGCGACGATGGAGGAGTCGATCGACAGCGGCACGTCGGTCAGCGACTGCACCAGCTTGACCGTCTCGGCCAGGATCGCCGGCTCGTCGGCCAGCGGGATACCGGCGTTGACGTCGAGCATGTGCGCGCCGGCCTCGACCTGGGCGAGCGCGTCGCGCTCCACGGTCGAGAAGTCGCCCGCCGCCATCTCCGCCGCCAGCTTCTTGCGGCCGGTGGGATTGATGCGCTCGCCGATGATGCAGAAGGGCTGGTCGAAGCCGATGATCACGGTCTTCTTGGCGGAGGAGACGAGGGTGCGGGCCATGGCGCCGGGGACTCCGAAACGGGGTGTCGCTCTCGGCCCCTTATCGCGGGCGCCACCGCGCCGGGCTGTAGCGCCCGCGACGCTTCCTGGTCGGATTGCGCAAAGGGGTGGCCGGGCTCAGCGCTTCGCCGCCGGGCGCCGGGCCTTGCGCAGGCGGGCGAGGAGGCGCCAGGCGAGGAGGGCGGCGGCGAGGGCGAAGATCAGGAACCAGGTGAGGTTGCCCAGCACCAGGGACAGGTTGTGGACGCTGCGGCTGAAGAGCATGCCGAGCCCGAGGTAGAGGCCCAGCCAGAGGGCGCCGCCGAGCAGCTCCCAGAGGGCGAAGCGCGGCCAGGGGTAGCGGGCCGTGCCGGTCGCCAGATTGACCCAGGGCGCCAGCGGACTGAGCAGCCAGCGGCTGAAGAAGACGCCGAGGCCGCCCCAGCGCTGCACCAGGCGTTCGGCCCGGGCGATCGTCGCGGCGGCGCGCGGCCGCCCGGCCAGGCGCCGGGTCACGGCGGTGCCGGCCAGGCGGCCGAGCAGATAGCCGCCGTTGTCGCCCAGTGCCATGCCGGCGAGGCCCCAGAGCAGCAGAGGCCAGAAGGCCATCTCGCCCTGGCCGACGAAGGAGCCCAGCGCCAGCAGCAGCAGCGTGGTGGGAAAGGGAACCCCGAGGCAGTTGATCGCCAGGATGCCGAAGAGCGCCAGCGGCCCGTGGTCGCCGATCAGGCCGATCAGTTCTTCGCTCACCGCCCCATCTCCTCGGGCGGCGTCTCCTCGGGCGGCCGGGCGGGCGGCCGGGCGGGCGGCGGCGGGTTCGGCGGGCGCGCCGCGGCGATGGCGTGCTCCAGGCGCAGCCGCAGCGCGTCCAGCGGCACGCCGCGCGCCGTGGCGATCTCGCCCAGGGGCCGCCGGTCGGGCAGGTCCGGCGGCAGGTCGAGTGCCTGCCGCAGCACCCAGGGCGGCACCCGGTGGGAATGGGCGACGTAGCCCAGCGTCATCCAGCCCGCGATCGGCTCGTCGCGGTGGCTCGACCAGTAGAGCGTCTGGACCACCAGGCGGGTGGCGAAGACGCCGCTCGCCGCGGCCGCCGCCAGGAAGAGCGCCAGCAGGATCCAGTGGCGGCGGCGGAAGGCGGAGAGGCGGATCGCCATCGTCGGGCTCCTCCCTGAAGGGGCGGCGGCGAAGGGGGCCGGCGGCAGGCGCAGGCCCTCGGCGCTACGCTCCGGGCGGACCCTAGGCTATCCTGGCCCGGGGGGCGAGGGCCGGAAACCGCAGGAGTGAGCCATGATCCCTCGCTGGAGCCGGCGCCGCCTGCTCGCCGCCGGCGCGGCACTGCCGGCCGCGGGGCTGGCCGCGGGGCTGTCCGCAGGTCTCGCCCGCGCCGACGCGCCGCGACGCCCCCTGGTGATCGCCCACCGCGGCGCCAGCGGGCTGCTGCCGGAGCACACGCTGGAGGCCTATGCCCTGGCGATCGAGCAGGGCGCGGACTACGTCGAGCCCGACCTCGTGATGACGGCGGACGGGGCGCTGGTGGCACGCCACGACCGCTTCCTCGGCACCACCACCGACGTGGCGCGGCGGCCCGAGTTCGCCGGCCGCCGCCGGGTAAAGCCGGGGCGGCGCGAGGCGGAGTGGTGGGTCGAGGACTTCACCCTGGCGGAGATCCGGACGCTGCGGGCGGTGCAGCCCTTCCCCGGCCGCCCGACCGACCACGACGGCCGCTACGGCGTCCCGACGCTGCCGGAGATCCTGGAGCTGCTGCAGCGGGAGGCGGCGCGCAGCGGCCGCGTCGTGGGGATCTACCCGGAGGCCAAGCAGCCCGCCGCCTTCGCCGCCCTGGGCCTGGACATGAAGGCGGCGCTGCTGGACGCGCTGGCCGCGGCCGGCTGGGGCGGGGTCGGGGCGCCGGTCTTCCTGCAGTGCTTCGACCCGGGCTTCCTGCAGGCCCTGCGGGGCGACACGGCGCTGCCGCTGGTGCAGCTGGTGGCGCCGCGCCGCGGCGGCGCGCCGGGGGAGCCGACGGTGCCGCTCCAGGCCCTGGCCGGCTGGGCCGACGCCGTCGGCCCCTCCAAGGCGCTGCTGTTCGACGCCGGCGGCCGGCCGCGCGACTTCATGGCGCGGGCTCGGGACCTTGGCCTGGCGGTGCACGCCTGGACCCTGCGCGACGACCGACCGGCGGAGGCCTTCGGCAGCGTCGAGGCCGAGTACGAGGCCCTCTTCGCGCTCGGCGTCGAGGGCCTCTTCACCGACTTCCCGGACTCCATGATCCGCGCCTGGGAGGCCTGGGCGGGGTAACCGCCCCCTCCCCCGTCGCCTCGTCATCCTGAGCGCAGCGAAGGATCTCGGGCCGTTCGCGCTCCGCGGGATCGCGATCCTTCGGCCTGCGGCCTCAGGATGACGGGAAAGGAAGGAAAGACGCTCCTACCGCCCCTCCGCCTCGGCGCGGATGCCGGACAGCGTCTTGGCCGGAGTGATGGCCTCGGGGTCGATGCGCAGCTCGATCAGGGCCGGCTTGCCGGAGGCCCAGGCGCGCTCGAAGGCGACCTCGAACTCCTCCGTGCGGCTCACGGTCTCGCCGTGCGCGCCGTAGGCCCGGGCCAGGGCGGCGAAGTCGGGGTTCTTCAGGTCGGTGGCGCTGACGCGGCCCGGGTAGTCGCGCTCCTGGTGCATGCGGATGGTGCCGTACATGCCGTTGTTCACCAGCAGCACGATGATCGGCAGGTCGTACTGCACCGCGGTCGCCAACTCCTGGCCGTTCATCATGAAGCAGCCGTCGCCGGCGAAGGCGATCACCGGGCGCTCGGGATGCAGCCGCTTGGCCGCGACCGCCGCCGGCGTGCCGTAGCCCATGGAGCCCGAGGTCGGCGCCAGCTGGGTGCGGTAGCCGCGGTAGCGGTAGAAGCGGTGCACCCAGGCGGTGTAGTTGCCGGCGCCGTTGCAGAGGATGGACTCGGGCGGCAGGCGCTCGCGCAGCCAGCCCATGATCTCGCCCATCTGCAGGTCGCCGGGGATGGCCGGCGGCGTGGTCCAGGCCAGGTAGTCCTCGCGCGCCTGGCGCGTGCGCTCGGCCCAGGCCGGCGGCGTCGCCGCGGCCTGCAGCGTCCCCATGGCCTGCACCGCCGGGCCGACGCCGGCGTTGATGGCCAGCACCGGCTGATAGACGCGGCCCAGTTCCTCGGCGCCGGGATAGACGTGCACCAGCTTCTGCTTCGGGCGCGGGATGTCGAGCAGGCTGTAGCCGCTGGTGGTCATCTCGCCGAGCCGGGCGCCCAGCACCAGCAGCAGGTCGGCCTCCTTCACCCGCTGCGCCAGCTTCGGGTTGATGCCGATGCCGACGTCGCCGACGTAGTTCGGATGGGTGTTGTCGAAGCAGTCCTGACAGCGGAAGACCGCGGCGACCGGCAGCGACCAGGCCTCGGCGAAGCGCTGCAGGTCGTCGCAGGCGCCCGCGCTCTTGCCGTCGCCGACCAGCACCAGCGGCCGCTCGGCCTCGCGCAGCAGCGTCTCCAGGCGCGCCATGTCCTCCGGCCCCGGATGCGGCTGCACCCGGCTGTAGCGCTCGACCGGCTTGGCCTCGGCCATGTCGCGCAGCATGTCCTCCGGCAGCGCCAGCACCACCGGCCCGGGACGGCCCGAGGTGGCGGTGTAGAAGGCGCGGGTGACGAACTCGGGGATGCGCGCCGCCTCGTCGATCTGCGCCGCCCACTTCACCATGGGGCCGAAGACCTTGCGGTAGTCGATCTCCTGGAAGGCCTCGCGCTCGAAGTCGCCGCGCGCCACCTGGCCGATGAAGAGGATCATCGGCGTCGAGTCCTGAGCGGCGATGTGCAGGCCGGGGCTGGCGTTGGTCGCGCCGGGACCGCGGGTGACGAAGCAGATGCCCGGCCGGCCGGTCAGCTTGCCGTAGGCGTCGGCCATCATGGCGGCGCCGCCTTCCTGGCGGCAGACCGTGACGGCGATGCCGGAGTCGTGCAGGGCGTCGAGCACCGCGAGGTAGCTCTCGCCGGGCACGCAGTAGAGCTGGTCGACGCCGTGCGTCTCCAGGCAGTCGACCAGGAGCTGGCCGCCGGTCTTCAGGTCGGGTTTCTGCATGAGGCCCTTCGTCCCTTGGATTGCGTCTCTAAGCTTCGGGGAGGCGCATGATGGGACCAGGGACCGGGCGGATCAAGGCGGCCCGGGGGTCGGCCGGAGAGGTCGGCCGGAGAGGTCGGCCGGGGGACCTACATCGACTCCGAGCCGCCGTTGCCCGCGGCCGGGGTCGGCCGCAGCAGCGGCGCGTCGTCGAGCGACCCGCGCGGCTCGGCCGAGGGGCCATTGCCGGCGGCGAGACCGCCGCCGGTGGCGGGCGGCAGCAGCAGCGGGGCGCCCTGCAGGGCGCCGCGCACCTGGGCGGCGACCCGCTCGGCCGAGCCGGCCGCGCCCTCGCCGATCAGCGCGAAGGCGATCGGCCCGTCGCGCCAGAAGGCCAGGTCGGCGTCGGCGCCGCTGCGGTAGGTCACCCGGGGCACGACCGCGCCACCGCCCGCCGCGGAGGTCACGAAGAGGCTGAGCCGCTCGCCCTTGCCGTCGCCATAGACCAGCTGCACGCCGGGCAGGCCCCGGCCCTCGGTGGTCCGCAGCGCCAGGAGCTGCAGCCCCAGCGGCGTCAGGTCGGGCGGCGGGATGCGCAGGGCCAGCTCACCCTCGGGCTCGCTCGCCAGCGCCTTGGGCAGCAGCAGGGGTCCCTCGGCGCTGCCGACGGCCGCGGCCTCGGGCCGCGGCGACCAGTCGGCGTGGAGCGCCAGCGAGGCCTCCACCAGCGCCTGCGAGGGCTGCGTGCCGCCGCCCTGCGGCGCGTTGGCCATCCAGCCGAGGAAGCCGGCCGCGGCCAGGGAGGCGGCGAAGGCCGCGAAGCGGAGCGGCCGGCGCCAGAAGGAGGCCTGCGGCGGGCGGTCCAGGACGGCGAGCAGCCGCGCCGGCACGGGCTCGGCCACCACCCCGCCGTAGGCGGCGCGAATGGCCTGGTTCTGCGCCACGTAGGCGGCGACGCGGCCGGCCGCTTCGGGGTCGCGGCGCAGCAGCGCCTCCACCTCCTCCCGCCGCGCCGGCTCCAGCAGGCCGTCGGCATAGGCGAGAAGATCGAGTTCCTGGATCGCTCCGCCTGGCGTCACTTGATCCTCCTCACGTTCGGCGGCTGACCCGAAGCAGCCTCTCCGGTGAGCTGGCGCAGGGTCTCGCGTCCGCGGGAAAGCCGCGACTTCAGGGTGCCGAGCTCGACACCCATGACCTGCGCCGCCTCATCGTAAGGCAGCCCTTCCAGCGCCACCAGCAGGATGGCGTCGCGCTGCCCCGCGGGCAGCCGCTCCATCGCCTCCAGCACGGTGCGGCACTCGATCCGCGCGATCTGCCGCGCCGGCACCGCCGGGTGGTTCACCACCCGCTCGTCGAGATCCGGCGGCGGCGGCGCATAGCGGGTCTTCCGGCCATTCAGATAGACCGTATAGACGATCCGGAACAGCCAGCCGCGGAGGCTGCCCTGCTTGCGCAGCTGGCGCTGCTTGCGCAGCGCCCGTTCCAGAGCGTCCTGGACCAGGTCGTCGGCCCGCACCGGGTCCTTCACCAGGGCGCGCGCATAGCGCCGCAGCCTGGGCGTTTCCCGGGCGATGAGCCAGCCGAAGTCGTCTGCCAATGGTCTTCTCCTCGGCGTTCGCCGTCGCCTTGGTCCTGATCGAATGGACAGGCGAGAGGACGATTCTGTTCCCCCGTTCCCCTCAGGAAGCTGGGGATCGGCCGCGCCGGCCGAAAGGGCGGAGGCGGGAGCCAAAGGGGAACCTTTTTTGGAACCCGAAGGGACCGGCGCCTGTCACAAGGGTGACGGGGCCCGCTCGCGGGTGCCCGCATCGAGACGTAACGAACGGAATTTCCAACCGAAGGAGAGCGGCATGACCATGCCTATCCGAACCCTGCTCGCCGGCGTCGCCGCCACGGCCCTCCTGGCCGGTGCGGCCACGCTCGCGCCGACTGCGACGCTGGCGCAGACCGAGATGCAGCCGCAGCAGGAGATGCCCACGGTCGACTACGATCGGCAGACCCTGGAGACCTACGCCTCCGCCATGATCGAGGTCGTGGAGATCGGCGAGCGCATGCAGCCGGCGATCGCCGACGCCGAGACCGAGGAGCAGGCCGAGCAGATCTGGGTCGAGATGCAGGAGGAGATGGTCGGTGCCGTCGAGGCTCAGGGCCTGAGCGTCGACGAGTACAATCAGATCACCCAGCAGGCGCAGATGGATCCGGAACTGGCCGCGGAGATCAACGAGATCGTCCAGAACGGGCCGCAGTAAGGCCCCGGCACCGATCCCAAGGGAAACGCCCGGCCTTCGCGGCCGGGCGTTTTCTTTTCGGGCGTTTTCCTTTCCAGCCCTCCGCTCCCGGAGACGGAGCGGAAGGCGGGGAAGCGAAAAGAACGGCGAAAAAAAGGGGCGTGGAGCCTCGCTCCACGCCCCTGGTCGCGTCTTCGCGGCCGGCTTACTGCGGCGGCGGGGCCGGCTCGGTGCCGCCCTCCATACCACCGCCCATGCCGCCGGGCTCTTCCTGCATGGTCGGCAGGTCGGTCTCCGCCTCGTCCGGCGGCTCGCAGGCAGCCAGCAGCGAGGCGGAAGCGAAGGCGATGGCGATCATCCACACGCGGGTCATCTCGTAGTCTCCTTTTCGATGGCTCGAGACTCACCGGACGGCGCATTCGGCAAAGGCGTCGCGCCCGATCCTGCCTTTCAGGACAGGGCGGAGGACGAGAAGGTTCCCGCCCGACAGGTTCCGCCGGGCGAGTGCCGCCCCCATATTGCTGCTCGAGACGAGGCCAGCGCCGAGGGCAACCATGACCCGCTACTCTCCGGAACCCGGCAGCGATCTGCTGCTGGTGGTCGACCTGCAGAACGATTTCTGCCCCGGCGGCGCCCTGGCGGTGCCCGACGGGGACCAGACCGTGCGCCCGATCAACGCGCTCATCCGGCGCTTCGCCGACGTGGCCGCCACCCAGGACTGGCACCCCCCGGGCCACCGCTCCTTCGCCTCCAGCCACCCGGGCCGCCAGCCCTTCGAGACGGTCGAGCTGGACTACGGCACCCAGGTGCTCTGGCCCGACCACTGCGTCCAGGGTACGCGCGGCGCCGCCTTCCATGCCGACCTCGACCTCAACGGCGCGCAACTGGTGGTGCGCAAGGGCTTCCGCCGCGAGATCGACTCCTACTCCGCCTTCCGGGAGAACGACCACCGCACCTCCACCGGCTTGGCCGGCTATCTGCGCGACCGCGGCATCCGCCGGATCTTCCTCGCCGGCCTCGCCTACGACTTCTGCGTTCTCTGGTCGGCGCTGGACGCGCGCGAGCAGGGCTTCGAGGTGGTCGTGGTCGAGGATCTCTGCCGCGCCATCGACCTGGAGGGCTCGGCGGCCGCGGCGACGGCCAGGCTGCGCGAGGCCGGGGTGGCGCTGGCACGCAGCGACGAGATAGGCTGACCGGCGGAGGTCGCTGTCATGCCCATCCTGCGCACCCTTCTTTTCGAGGCGCTGAAGCGCGCCGCTCTGAACCCGGAGGTCCGCGCCCGCGCGGCGCGGACCTACCGCGAGGACCTGCAGCCCCACCTCGGCGAGGCGGCGCGCAAGGGCCGCGGTGCGGCCGAGCAGCTGGGCGCCGAGTGGCGGAGCACCGGTGCCGAGGTCGACCCGCGCCGCGAGCCCGCCCGCTTCGCCGGCCGTTTCGCCGGGCGCCTGCGTCGCCGGCTGCAGGGTCCGGACGAGGGCTGAGCCGGCGCGACGGCGGGCGCTACCCCTTGATCGCGGCGAAGGCCTGCAGCGCGCGGGCGCGTGCCGCGGCGTGATCGACCAGCGGCTCCGGATAGTCGCGGCCCAGCGCCACGCCGGCCTGGCGCAGCACCGCCGCCGGCGCCTCCCAGGGGCGGTGCAGCCAGCGGTCCGGCAGGGCCGCCAGCTCCGGCAGCCAGCGCCGCAGGTAGCGGCCCTCGGGGTCGAACTTCTCGCCCTGGATCACCGGATTGAAGATGCGGAAGTAGGGCGCGGCATCCGCCCCGCTACCGGCCACCCATTGCCAGCCCGCCGCGTTGTTGGCGAGATCGGCGTCCACCAGCGTGTCCCAGAACCAGGCCTCGCCCCGCTGCCAGGGCAGCAGCAGGTGCTTCACCAGGAAGGAGGCGGCGACCATGCGCACGCGGTTGTGCATCCAACCCTCGTGCCAGAGCTGGCGCATGCCGGCGTCGACCAGCGGATAGCCGGTGCGGCCACGGCACCAGGCGTCGAAGGCGTCCGCGTCCTCGGCCCAGGGGAAGGCGTCGAAGGCCGGCCGCCAGTTGCGTTCCGGCAGCTCCGGCCAGTGGTAGAGCAGGTGGTGGGAGAACTCCCGCCAGGCCAGCTCGGAGAGGAACTTCCAGGCGCCCTTCTCCGCGGCGGGTGAGGAGCGCGCCGCGTGCAGCGTCGCCTGCCAGACCTGGCGCGGGCCGACCTCGCCCCAATGCAGGTGCGGCGACAGCCGCGAGGTGGACTCGCGGTCCGGCCGGTCGCGCTCCCCGGCGTAGCCGGCCAGGGCCTCGTCCAGGAAGCGGCGCAAGCGTTCCCCGGCCCCAGCCTCGCCGGGCGTCCAGGTCTCGCGCAGGCCGCCGGCCCAGTCCGGCCGGCGCGGCAGCAGGCCCCAGTCTTCGAGGCGGTCGCCCGCAGGCCCCTCGGCGATCTCCAGCCGGTCGGGGGCGGGCAGCGGCGTCGGCACGGGCCGCTCCCGCAGGACTTTCCAGAAGGGCGTGAAGACCTTGTAGGGCTGGCCGGCGCCGGTCTGCAGCTCCCAGGGCTCGGCCAGCAGCGCGGCATTGCGGCTCTCTGCGGCGAGACCGGCCTGCATCAGCGCGGTCTCGAGGCGGCCGTCCCGCGCGCGCCGCCAGGGCTCGTAGCAGCGGTTCCAGAAGACCGCGCCGGCGCCGGTTTCGCGCGCCAGCGCCGGGATCAGCCGCTCGGCCGGGCCGCGCAGCAGCAGCAGCCGGCCGCCACGCGCCGCCAGCGCCCGCTCCAGGGCGGCGAGGCTGTGGTGCAGCCACCAGCGCCCCGCGCCGCCGGGCGCCCGCGTGCCGGCCGCCGCCTCGTCCAACACGTAGAGCGGCAGGATCGGCGCGCCGCGCTCCAGCGCGGCGGCGAGCGCCGGGTTGTCGGCGAGGCGCAGGTCCTGGCGGAACCAGAGCAGCGAAGGCGCGGCGGTCATGCCACCGGCCCCAGCGCCTGGCGCGGGAAGGCGCGCACCCGGCCGCGCGCCAGCAGCCGCACCTCGAAGCCCTCGGGAAAGAGGCGGGCGATCGCCGGGTCCAGCACGTCGAGCCCGCCGGCATAGGCGCCGAAGGCCGGCAGGATCACCCGCCGCCCGTCGGAGACGAAGCAGCGCCCGGTGAAGCGGCCGAGCCGGTGGCGCACGCTGGCCTTGGGGTGGTAGTGGCCGGAGACCTCGCCGGCCACCGGGCCCGCCTCGGCGGCATGGCGCAGCAGCAGCGGGCCCAGCAGCAGCTCCTCGGCCACGCGGCCGCCGAGCGCGGCCGGCGGTGCCGGATCGTGGTTGCCGGCGATCCAGACCCAGTCCCGCGCCGCCGTCAGCGCCCGCAGGCTCGCCAGCTCCGCCGCGCCCAGCCGGGCGGCGGCCTCGGCGTCGTGGAAGGAATCGCCCAGACAGACCACGCGCTCGGCCGCTCGCCGCCGCAGCAGCGCCGCCAGGCGCCCGATCGTCGCGGCGCTGTCGTAGGGCGGCAGCAGCCGGCCGCGGCGGGCGAAGGCGGAGCCCTTCTCCAGGTGCAGGTCGGCCACCAGCAGCGTGCGCCGCTCCGCCCACCAGAGCGCGCCCTCCGGCTCGGGCTGGAGGAGGGCGCCGTTGAGGCGGATGGCGGTGGCGGCGGCAGGACCCATGCCGCTGAAGCTAGTGCGCCGGGGAGGAGTCGGCGAGGGGGCTCGTGGCGGCCGGCCTCAGCCGCCGATCTCCAGCACCACCTTGCCCGTCGTCTTGCGCCCCTCCAGCAGCCGCAGGGCCTCGGCCCCCCGCGCCAGCGGCAGGCGGTTGGAGACGTGGGGCTTCAGACGCCCCTCCTCGACCCAGCGGACGAGCTGCTCGAACTGGGCGCGCAAGCGCTCGGGATCCCGTTTGCGGTAGGAGCCCCAGTAGAAGCCGATCGCCGAGAGGTTCTTGACCAGCAGCAGGTTGGCCGGGATCTGCTGCACCGTGCCGGCGGCGAAGCCGATCACCAGCAGGCGCCCCTCCCAGGCGGTACAGCGCAGCGAGGCCTCGAAGACCTTGCCGCCGACAGGATCGAAGACCACTTCGGCGCCGCGCCCGCCGGTGATCTCCTTGACCCGCTCGCGGATGTCTTCGCTGCGGTAGTCGATCAGGTGGTCGGCGCCGTGCGCCTGCGCCACCGCCAGCTTCTCCGGCCCGCCCGCCGTGGCGATCACCGTCGCGCCCAGGGCCTTGCCGACCTCCACCGCCGCCAGCCCGGTGCCGCCGGCGGCCCCGTGCACCAGCAGCGTCTCGCCCGGCTGCAGGCCGGCGCGCCATACCAGGGCGCCGTGCGCCGTGCCGTAGTTGACCGGAAAGCCGGCCGCCGTGGCGGCGTCGAGCGCTTCGGGCCGCGGGAAGACGTCGCCGGCCGCGGCCAGTGCGACCTCGGCGAAGCCGCCGCCGCTCGGCAGCGCCATGACCGGCGTACCCACGGCCGGGCCGTCCACGCCCTCGCCCAGCGCCAGGACGCGCCCCGCCACCTCCAGCCCCGGGGCGAAGGGAAAGGGCGGCTTCTCCTGGTACTTGCCGCGCACCATCAGGGTGTCGGCGAAGTTGACGCCGGCCGCCTCGACGGCGACGGCGATCTGGCCGGGACCCGGCCTCGGCGCCTCGACCTCGGCCAGTTCCAGTTCCTCGGGCTCACCCCAGGCGCGACAGAGCAGGGCTCGCATCCTCACCTCTCTGGTCAGAAGGGGCAGTCGGGGCCGGGCCGCAGCTCGCCCACGGCGAGGCCGGCGCGGTTGTGCAGCACCGGGTGCAGGTCGGCGGCCAGCGCCTCCGCGGCGCCGGCGTCGATCACCTCCAGATGCTGCAGCAGCCGGCCGATCAGCAGCTCCGCCGCCCGGGTGGCGCCGTCGTCGACCTTCAGCGCCACGCCCAGCCCCGTTTCCGGCAGGGCCGCGCAGTAGACGCCCTCGGCGCCGGTCTTCGCCAGCGCCCGCCCGCCGGTGGCGGAGATGAGACGGGTGCAGAGGCGCCGGCTGCCGGCGACCATGAAGGGGNGGGCCGCCATGGCCCGGCCGACCC
>SR_TP_S13solDRAFT_1000183_pt1 | contig 30832 bp, 23 predicted proteins | sample SodReaTP_S13sol_FD_11159 | JGI IMG/M metagenome (IMG submission 11159)
ACCCAGCTGCTGCAGGAAAAGGGCGTGGCCGTGAAGTTCGCCATCCACCCGGTGGCGGGCCGCATGCCCGGTCACATGAACGTGCTGCTGGCCGAGGCCGGTGTGCCCTATGACATCATCTACGACCTGGATGAGATCAATAACGAGTTCAAGACCGCCGACGTGGCGGTGGTGATCGGTGCCAACGACGTGGTCAACCCGGTGGCGCGCAGCAATCCGGATAGCCCCATCTACGGCATGCCGATCCTCAACGCCGACCAGGCCAAGAACGTCATCGTCATCAAGCGTGGCCAGGGTGCCGGTTTCTCCGGCGTGGAGAACCACCTGTTCTTCGCGGACAACACCCGCATGCTCTATGGCGATGGCCAGAAGGTGGCCGGCGAGCTGATCGCTGCCATCAAGGAAATCAGTTAAGGAAGGCCTGTTCAGGACGAAAAAAAGCCCGGCAATGCCGGGCTTTTTTTCGTCCTGAACAGGCTGGCAAGAAAGGTATGAAACGCTGGTCGGGAAGCTTGCTAACCTGGCTCAGCAGAGCCGAACCAGGCTTGGTTCGCACCATTATAGAGAGGTGCAATCGCGCCCCGCGTTCTTGGCTCGGTACAGGGCTTCGTCGGCGCGGCGCAGTAGGTCGGAGGCGGTCTCTCCTGTGGTCCACTGGGCCAGGCCGATGGAGATGGTGACAGGGGGCAGGGGGGTGCCGTCCAGGAGGGGGTAGGTGGCATCTTTGAGTGCGCTGTGCAGGCGCTCGGCGACCCCCAGGGCCTCATCCATGTCCGTGCGGGGCAGGATGACCGTGATCTCTTCGCCGCCAAAGCGCACGGCCATGTCGGTGTCTCTGAGGCTGGCCATCACTTCCCGGGCCACCGTCTGCAGCACCAGGTCACCGGCCATGTGGCCGTGGGTATCGTTGTAGGGTTTGAAGTGATCGATATCCAGCATGATCAGGCACAGGGGACGTCCGCGCAGGTCACTGCGGGCGATTTCGAGGGTCAGTCGTTCATCCATCCAGCGCCGGTTGTAGAGTCCCGTGAGTGGGTCCGTCTGAGCCCTTTGCTGGTATTCCTCCCTTGCTACGCGCGCGGCGGTCACGGCGGTGCTGACCCCGGAAAGCCTGCGGGCCATGACCTGAAGCAGGTTGCAGGAGAAACTGGGTTCCAAGTGTGCAATGCGCCAGAACAGGGGGCGGGGGATTTCCAGCACCCGGCAGGAATCGTCGGCGGTGACCCGGGTATAGACTGGCGCGTTGGCAATCAGGGAGACGTCACCAGCCAGATCACCGGGACCGAGGATGCGGGTAGTCTCGTCCTCGGGATTGGACTGAACCAGCATGTGACCCTGGAGTATCAGGAACAGACGGTCATTGCTGTCACCTGGGCTGAGCAGTACATCGCCGGAGCGCAGCTCCAGGATGCGCGCCCGGGCCAGCAGACCGCCCAAGGCCACGGCGTCCACACCCTGAAACAAGGGAATGGCCTGGATGTGCTCCAGGTCGCTGGTTCCCATGGGTTGGCTGGCCGGGTTGGCTCGCTGCAATGTGGCCCGTCCTCTGGCATGGTGGTGATGCAGGGCGTGTACTGAAATGTATAACACAGATGCCGATGACGGAGATGTGAGCCATGTCCGCGGGGGGGGCTTGAGGCGCCCAGAACGGCTCAGAAAGTGGGGTATCATGCGCTTTCGCCCAGCTGCGCTGCTGGGGTTTATGCACAGGATCTGTCATGCCCTGAAGGCCTTCTCCAAGGATGTCAAGCTCCTACGGAGATAACCGAAAAATATTTATAACTTATTGTTTTATATTGCTAATACATAGTGGTCATTTTTTGTTCAAGTTAACAGCCGTCCAATGATTACGGGCATTGCACCAGTTTTATGACATTCTATCCACATAGTTATCCACAGCTTTTGTGGAAAAGCACATTTAGCCCATGTGAAATAGCCGCTTAGCGTTGTTTGCGGGAAATCACTTAAACAAAGACCGGTAAACTCCATGGCGCAGCAGCACAGCCTTCCCATATGCCAGGTGGGGGTCCCCGGTCCGTTCGGGGAGGCCCTGGATTATCTGGCCCCAGCGGGGCAACCGGGCCCGGTTCCGGGCGCCAGGGTGCGGGTGGATCTGGGGCGTAGGCAGGTGGTGGGGGTGGTCACTGGGCTGGCGGCATCCAGCCCCATTCCTCGCAACCGCCTGCGCCCGGTGCGCCAAATCCTGGACCCGGAGCCGGTCCTGCATGAATCCCTGCTGCGCCTGCTGCTCTGGGCGGCGGAGTATTACCAGCATCCAGCTGGCGAGGTGCTGACCCAGGCCCTGCCGGTGCTGCTGCGTCAGGGCCGTCCCGCAGAGGCGGCCACCCGGACACTGTACAGCCTGACTGCGGAGGGGGAGGCCCAGGATGCCGTCAGCCTGAGCCGGGCACCCCGTCAGGCAGCATTGCTGGACCTGCTACGGGAGGCCCCCAGCGGGCTTTCAGGCCAGGACCTGGAGGCGGTGCCGCCGGGGCGCTGGCAGGCGGTGCTGCGTACCCTCATGGACAAGGGCTGGGTGGAGTCCAGGGAGGTGGCCCGTGGCGTCGCACCGCCGCCTCCCCCGCGATCCGGTCCGGCCCTCAATGAGGCCCAGGCCACCGCCGTGGCGACGGTGCAGGCGTGCTTCGGGGCCTTCTCCAGCCATCTGCTCCAGGGCGTGACCGGCAGCGGCAAGACCGAGGTGTATCTGCATCTGATCGAGACTGCCCTGGCGGCGGGATTGCAGACCCTGGTGCTGGTGCCGGAAATCGCTCTGACGCCCCAGCTGGTCAATCGATTTCGCCTGCGTCTGTCCTGCCCCGTGGTGGTGCTGCACTCGGGGCTCGGCGACCGGGAACGCCTGGACGGCTGGCTCTCGGCCCGGGACGGCGAGGCCGGGGTGATCATCGGTACCCGCTCGGCGGTGTTCGCGCCTTGGGCCCGGCCGGGCCTGATCATCGTGGACGAGGAGCATGATGCCTCCTTCAAGCAGCACGAGGGCTTTCGCTACCACGCCCGCGATGTGGCGGTGATGCGCGGTCACCTGGATTCGGTGCCGGTATTGCTGGGCTCTGCCACACCGTCTTTCGAGAGTCTGGCCAATGCGGACCGGGGCCAGTATGGGCGTCTGCGCTTGCGGGAGCGGGCCGGCGGAGCGGCCCCGCCCCGGGTGGAGCTGCTGGACCTGCGCCGCCAGACCCTGGACGAAGGCCTGTCCGTGGGGCTGATAGAACGCATGCAGACACACCTGGACGCAGGTGGGCAGACCCTGCTGTTCCTCAACCGCCGGGGCTTCGCACCCACGCTCCTGTGTCACGACTGCGGCTGGGTGGCGGAGTGTCCCCGCTGTGATGCGCGCATGACCTGGCATCACGGTGAGGGACGTATCCGCTGCCACCATTGCGGCCATGAGCGGCCCCGGCCCCGGCAATGCCCCACTTGCGACAGTCGCAGCCTGGGTGGTCTTGGCGAAGGCACGGAGCGGGTGGAGGCGGCCCTGGAACGGCATTTCCCTGGACATTCTGTAGCGCGTCTGGATCGGGACAGCACCCGGCGCAAGGGCTCCCTGGAGACCTTGCTTGCCGACGTGCACAGCGGACGACACCGCATCCTGGTGGGTACCCAGATGCTGGCCAAGGGGCATCATTTCCCGGACGTGACCCTGGTGGGCATCCTGGATGCTGACCAGGGTCTGTTCAGTGCCGATTTTCGCGCCGCTGAGCGCATGGCCCAGCTGATGGTCCAGGTGGCCGGGCGTGCCGGCCGTGCGGAGCGCCCCGGCGAGGTGCTCATACAGACCCATCACCCGGATCACCCCCTGTTGCTGACCCTGGTGCATTCCGGCTACGAGGCCTTCGCCGAGGTGGCCCTGGCCGAACGGCGCATGGCGGGCCTGCCGCCGTTCACCAGTCTTGCCCTGCTGCGTGCCGAGGCCTCCGCCGCACAGGTGCCCTGGGGTTTTCTCGAGGCAGCCCGCCGTAGCCTGGAGGCCCTGGCCGTGGACGGTGTGCAGGCATGGGGGCCGGCACCTGCCCTCATGGAGCGTCGCGCCGGGCGCTACCGGGCCCAGCTTATGATCCAGAGCGAGTCACGCCCGGCCCTGCACCGGGCCCTGCGCGCCTGGACGCCCGCACTCGGGCAGCTGCCGGGTGCGCGCAAGGTGCGCTGGTCCCTGGATGTGGATGCGCTGGAGATGTGAGTTTTGGGTGTGAGGCGTGATGGGATAGGCGTTCGGTGAAAGAGAGAAAGGTGATTCGCTCACGACTCCTGTGGCTTCGATGAAAAAGTCCTGGTCTCTCGCCAAGACGCAAAGGCGCCAAGAAATTACTTTCCAAGCTTGTCCTTCTTCGCGTCTTTGCGTCTTGGCGAGAGGATGGGTTTTTCAGTCCGGCTACGAGGCAAAATCCCGGATGTGCTGCGCGTATCCGGCCTGCTTCGGGAAGGGTAGATTGGGGTGAGTTTGTGAACCCCAACGATGTGTCTGCGTGTAATACACGTTGGGGCTCGTACCTCACACGACCTACCAGTCGCATCATGTAGGAGCGGCGACCCCGCCGCGAACAGCGGTGCTATGAGGCCTGCATGTGTTGGGAGCAGCGTTGGCACGTGTGCTGATAGTGCATACCTCACGCACTAGACTCGAAGCTTATGAAACGACACCACCACATCGCACTGCTGATTGCCCTTGTCGTGGCGCTGGTACTGGCCCTCTGGCCCTGGATGACTGGTGACCAGGAGGTGGCGCCTGCGCCCACCGGTGAACTGGACGACTACCCGGTGGGTTCGGCTATCCCCTGGCGGGCCTGGGGTGAGGACGCCCGGTCCCGCGCACACCGCGAAGACAAGGGACTGTTCGTGTATTTCCACGGGCAGTGGTGCACCTGGTGTCGTGAATATCAGCGTGAAACCCTGGAACATCCGGACACCGTGGCGGCCATCGAACAGGGCTTCGTGCCCGTGCTGGTGAACCTGGATCAGCGCCGGGATCTGTTCACCCGCCTGGGCGGACGCGGCCTGCCGTTTACGGTGATCATGGATGCCGGGGGCGAGCCCCTGGTGCGCTTCACGGGGCACGTGGGCGCAGAGGATCTCCAAGGGCTGTTGCGCGAGACGACCACACGCATCGCCACGGCCGAGGCGGTGCCGGTGGGTCTGGAGAGGCTCATGGATGGAGACCGGCAACGATTCCTGGCCTTTCTGGAAGAGACCTACGACCCCGCCAGTCATCGCCTGAGCCGCGCCTCGGTGCTGGGCAGCTTGAGCAAGCGCCCACAGCCCATGACCTATCGGCTTCTGCTCCACGAGCCGGGCTGGGCTGGGCGCATGGCGAACATGCTGGATGTGTTGCGCGAAGATCTGCACGATCCCGTGGATGGGGGTTTTTTCTTCTTCTACGATCCAGACCAGCCCAATCCTGATACGGCCGTGGAGACCTCCAAGGTGCTGGGGCTCAACGCCCTGCTCGTCTGGTTGTTTGCGGATGCCTATGCTGTGCTGGGTCGAGAGGCGGATGCGCGGGTGGTGCGCGAGGCGCTGGACTATCTGCTGCATCGACTTTGGGACGACACGCAGCGGAGTTTCTGGGGCAGCCAGTATTCTGACCCCGATTATTATTCCCAGTCCCCCGGCGAACGGAGCGACCTCACCGCACCGCCGGTGGAGCGTGTCCAGTATGCGGATGTCAGTGGCCAGATGATCGTGGCCCTGGTGCGTGCTGCCGAGGCCCTGGATGAGCCCCGTTACCTGCAATGGGCCGCCGAAGCCCTGGGCGGTCTGGATGAACACCTGGCACACCCGGATGGGGGTTACTACCACTTCCGTCGCGACGGGGGTGAGGCCCAGTTGGCAGGCTATCTGCCGGCCCAGGTGTGGCCGGCGGCCGCCTTGTGGAGTTACTACGAGGCCACGGGTGACGGACAGGCGGCCATGCGAGGGGCGGACCTGCTTGAACGCATCGCCGCCCACGAGGACGCAGACCTCAATGGTTTTGTCGAGCGCCTGGATGCTGGCGTCACGCCCTGGGCGGAATCCCGTACCCATGGCGCCCTGGCCTGGTTGCTCAGTGGCCCCGCCCGGGCCGGGCAGGTGCCGGAGTCGATTCTGAGTGCCGAACGCAGGTCACGCTGGATGCGCCAGGCAACGGCTCACCTGACCCTGGTGGGGGGTGGCGACCCGGACGACATGGCACTGGGGATCAGGGCAGTGGCTAGTGGCAAGTAGCAAGTAGCTAGTGGCAAGGGGGGCGGGGCCTATACTCATTGGTTATGAAGGATCTTTCTTCGGTCGTTGAACGCTGCTCGTGTCAGCGGTAATGGAGGAGGTGAGGACTATGAAACGGTTTAGCTTGTTTGTACTTGGGCTGGGTCTGGCTGTGTTGTGCGTGTCCCTGGTCCAGGCGGATATCCAGCGGGTCGCGGCTGAGGATGGGACCAGGGTTTATCTCATTTCCCCGTCCGATGGCGAGATGATCCGGGGGCCGGTGACGGTGCGTATGGGGCTGAGTGGAATGGGGGTGGCCCCTGCTGGGATTGACCATCCCAAGACGGGTCATCACCACCTGCTGGTGAATATGCCCCTGGAGGATGTGGATCTGAACGCCTCACTGCCCTTCGCTGATCAGACGCGGCATTTCGGTGGCGGACAGACCGAGGCCAGCCTGGATCTGCCCAAGGGCACCCACACCCTGCAGTTGCTGTTCATGGACTACCGGCATGTGAGCTTCGATCCGCCCGTGGTGTCCGAAAAGATCACCATCACTGTGGAGTAGACCAAAGAAAAGCCCGGCAGTGCCGGGCTTTTCTTTGTGAAGCGAGAGGCTTGGCTCAGCTGTTGTGATAGCGGGTGACCAGCTCCACTTCGTTCTTGGAGCCCAGCAGCACCGGCACGCGCTGGTGGATGTGCTCGGGCTTCATGTCCATGATGCGTTCGCGGCCCGTGGTGCTGGCGCCGCCTGCCTGCTCAATGATGAAGCTCATGGGGTTGGCCTCGTACATGAGACGTAGCTTGCCGTGCTGGCCCTTGGTCTTGAGTTTTTCGTCCATGGGATACATGAAGATGCCGCCGCGGGTCAGGATGCGATGCACCTCGGCCACCATGGAGGCCACCCAGCGCATGTTGAAGTCCTTGCCGCGGGGGCCTTCCTTGCCCTGCAGGCACTCGTCGATGTAACGCTTCACCGGCGCCTCCCAGAAGCGCATGTTGGAGGCGTTGATGGCGAACTCCTGGGTGTCCTCGGGGATGGTGATGTTCTCGTGGGTGAGCAGGAACTCGCCGAAATGCCGGTCCAGGGTGAACATGTTCACGCCGTGGCCGGTGGTCAGCACCATCATGGTGGAGGGTCCGTACAGGCAGTAGCCGGCAGCCACCTGCTCAACGCCGGGGCGCAGGAAATCTTCGCTAGAGGGGTCGCCCGGATGGGGAGGGGCCTTGAGGATGGAGAAGATGGTGCCCACGGAGACGTTCACGTCGATGTTGGAGGAACCGTCCAGGGGGTCGAACAGCACCAGGTAGTGACCCCGAGGGGCGCCTTCGGGCAGCTGGCAGATCTCGTCTTCCTCCTCGGAGGCGAGCCCGGCCACGTGGCCGTTGTGCTGCAGGGCCTCCATGAAGATCTCGTTGGAGATCACGTCCATCTTCTTCTGGGTCTCGCCCTGCACGTTCTCCGACTCGGCACTGCCCAGGATGTCCACCAGGTCACCCTTGTTGACCAGGTCGGCGATCTTCTTGCAGGCCACCGCGATGTCGTTCAGTAGGCCGGTGAACTCACCCGTGGCGCCCTTGAAGTTGCGCTGGGTCTCGATGATGTAGTTGGTCAGTGTGGTTCCGATATGCATGTCGTGACTTCCTGAAGGTTGTGAACAAAATCGTTGCGCCGGGCTGCACCACTCTGGTGCGTTCGCGCACTCTTGCGGGACCCGGGGGCCGCACCGTGATCTGCCTTGGGGGGCAAGCCCGGACCTGCTAATCTGATCCAAAGGCGTCACGGGGCCTCAATGCTGGGCGGGTATCATAGCAAAACACCCGAAACGCGTCCCCGTCTCCGATACGGCCCGCTAATTGCTTGATTTATCAGGCAGACCTGCCGTCTCCCCTCTTTGAACAGGATCAGGATCTCCCGTCCATGCCCAACAACGTGCTCTATGCCCAGTCCGGCGGCGTCACCGCCGTCATCAATGCCAGCGCCTGCGGCGTGATCCACGCCGTGCGGGCGCACCCGGAGGTCTTCGGCAAGGTCTACGCCGCCCGGGATGGCATCCTCGGCGTGCTCCACGAAGAGCTGATCGATCTGGACCAGGAGTCCGAGGAGACCATAACGGGGCTGCGTCACACCCCGGGCGGGGCCTTCGGTTCCTGCCGTTTCGACCTGGGTGATCCAGACACCCACCCGGAGCAGTACCGGCGCCTGGTGGATGTCTTCAAGGCCCACGACATCGGCTACTTCTTCTACAACGGCGGCGGCGGTTCCATGGACACGGCGCTGAAGGTGGCACGCATCAGCGACGAGATGGGCTATCCCATCCACAGTATCGGGGTGCCCAAGACCATCGACAACGATCTGGCCTGCACCGACACCAGCCCCGGTTTCGGTTCCGCCGCCAAGTTCATCGCCACCGTGGTGCGCGAGGCGAGCATGGACGTGGAGTCCATGGCCTCCTCCAGCACCAAGGTGTTCATCATGGAGGTGATGGGACGCCATGCCGGTTGGCTGGCGGCGGCCGCCGCCCTGGCCCAGCAGGCCAAGGACAGTCCGCCCATGCTGATCCTGTTCGCCGAGATCCCCTTCGATCAGCCTGAGTTCCTGCGCCGGCTCGAAGACGTGATCGCCACCCATGGCTACTGCGTGGTGGTGGCCTCCGAGGGGCTCAAGGGCCCGGACGGTAAGTTGCTGACCATGGCCCAGTCCCACGAGGTCTACGCCTATACCCAGCTGGGCGGCGTGGCCCCCATGCTGGCGGGCATGATCAAGGAGAAGACAGGCCACAAGACCCACTGGGCGGTGGCGGATTACATCCAGCGGGCCGCCCGGCACATCGCCTCCCGGGTGGATGTGGAGCAGGCCTACGCCGCCGGCGCCATGGCCGTGCATTTCGCCGCCGAAGGGCATACGGGTTTCATGCCGGTGATCCAGCGCCTGTCCGATGACCCCTACCTCTGGAACGTGGGACGCGTCCCTCTGGAGCAGGTGGCCAACATCGAGCAGGGCATGCCCCGGGAATACATCACCGAGGGCGGCTTTGGCATCACCGAGGCCTGCCGCCGCTACCTGCGCCCCCTCATCGAAGGAGAGGACTATCCGCCCTTCGAGGGCGGCCTGCCTCGCTACGTGCGCATCCGTGGCGAATTGCTGGAAAAGAAGCTGCCGGCATTCGGGGTCAGAAAGGACTAGGTCAAAAGATCCTCAACGCAAAGGCGCAAAGACGCAGAGGCTTTACTCAAAAACCTGCTTTGTGTTGTTCGCGGTGAGGGTTTTGCTCTGATGTATGGAGGGCAACGGTATGGAACCAATCCGTGGTGTCCTGCTGGATTTGAGTGGTGTGCTCTACGTGGGAGATGCGCCCCTGCCCGGTGCCCTGGAGGCGCTGGCCCGGCTGCAGGCATCGGATCTACCCGTGCGCTACATTACCAATACCACACGCAGCTCTCGGGGCGCGATTCATCGCATGCTTACTGGCATGGGTTTTCGCATCCCCGAGGGTGAGCTCTTTACCGCCCCCGGCGCGGTGCGGGCCGAACTTGAGCGCAGGGGACTGAAGCCCCTGCTGCTCATCCATCCCGACCTCGCCGCCGAGTTCGAGGACCTGGTCACCGACGAACCTGATGCAGTGGTACTGGGCGATGCGGGCGAGGGTTTCACCTATGCTCGCCTCAACCGCGCCTTTCGCCTGCTCATGGAGGGCGCGCCTCTGCTGGCCATGGGCAGCAACCGCTACTTCAGGGAGACCGACGGTCTGAGCCTGGACATCGGTCCATTCCTCAAGGCCCTGGAATACGCCGCCGGCGTGCAGGGCACGGTGTTTGGCAAACCCTCGGCGGATTTCTTTCATGCCGCTGTAGCGGACATGGGCCTCGAGCCGGACGAGGTGCTCATGGTGGGGGATGATGTCGAAGCCGACGTGCAGGGTGCCCTGGACGCGGGTCTGCAGGCCTGCCTGGTCAGGACCGGAAAATATCGCCCTGGCGATGACGAACAGCTCGATCCGCGGCGCGCACAGGTCTTCGATGATCTGGGAGCGGTGGTCGGTGAGCTGGGTGTCTAGAGCGTTAAAGCCGGTTTACCACGAAGCTCACGAAGGGCACGAAGGATAGGGCTATTGCTGTGGGGTCTTCTGGCCATTTGCGGGTCTGCGGGTGACCTCGCTATCCGGTGGCTTTGGTCGCTTTACAAGACGGTTCTCTCGCCAAGACGCAGAGGGCGCAAAGAAATAATTAAAAAAGATCTTTGTCCTTCTTTGCGCCCTCTGCGTCTTGGCGAGAGACCATTTTTTAGATGTCAGCCGACGTCACCCTGCGTGAAGGATGCCCACCATGGTTCATCGGCGCCCCGAAACCAGACGCAAAAAACCTTCGTGCCCTTCGTGGGCTTCGTGGTTCAAATAGCCCTTCAAAGCAAAAGCTGATAGCCCGCCCCGACCGCGGCGCAGGCCCCGATCAGGGGGATGATGCCCACCTTGAAACGGAACAAGGCGATGAAGGCCGCGATGCCGAGCAGGGCGGAGAACCACTCGAAGTCGCCTGCGAAGCCCTGAGGCCACAGCACGTGGTAGGCGAAGAACACGGCCAGATTGAGGATCACGCCTACCACGGCGGCGGTAATGCCGGTGAGCGGCGCGGTGAAGTTCAGGTCGTGACGGGTGGCCTCCACCGCCGGCGCGCCGACCAGGATGAACAGGAAGGAGGGCAGGAAAGTGAAGAATGTGGCCACCATGGCACCGAGTATGCCGGCCATCACCAGCGCCTCCGGCCCCAGGAAGCCGTGGGTCCAGCCGCCCACGAAACCCACGAAGGCGACGATCATGATCAGCGGGCCCGGGGTGGTCTCGCCCAGGGCCAGGCCGTCGATCATCTGCGGCGCGGTCAGCCACTGGTATGTCTCCACACCCCCCTGGTAGACGTAGGGCAGCACCGCGTAGGCACCACCGAAGGTGACCAGGGCCGCCTGGGTGAAGAACACGCCCATGCGGGTGAGGGTGCCATCCCAGCCGTAAATGCTGGCCAGGAGTCCCAGCACGCCGATCCATAGCAACAGGCCGATGGCAACGAAACGCAGCACCCGGCCCCAGCGAAAGCCCATCCAGGGTGAGGGAGGTGTGTCATCGTCGACCAGGGCGGGACCGTAGTCGGATTGTTTGCCGTGACCGTGTCCTCCGCCCAGGCGGAAGCGCTCAGGTGACAGGCGCCCGCCGATCCAGCCGATCAGGCCGGCGCCGATGACGATGTAGGGGAAGGGGATGTTGAGAGCGAAGATGGCTACGAAGGCCGCTGCCGCCATGGCCCACAGAGTGCCGTTGTTCAAGGCCCGGCTGCCGATGCGCCAGGCCGCGTGCACCACGATGGCGGTTACCGCCGGTTTGATGCCGTAGAGGATGGCCTGCACCAGGGGCACGTCACCGAAGGCCAGGTAGACCCAGGTGAGCAGCATGAGCAGGAACAGGGAGGGCAGCACGAACAGGGTGCCGGCGATGATGCCGCCCAGGCTGCCGTGCATTAGCCAGCCGATGTAAGTGGCCAGCTGCTGGGCCTCTGGGCCCGGGAGCACCATGGTGTAATTGAGGGCGTGCAGGAAGCGGTGTTCGGAGATCCAGCGCCGGCGCTCCACCAGCTCCTGGTGCATCATGCTGATCTGCCCGGCGGGTCCGCCGAAGCTGATAAAGCCGAGCTTGAGCCAGTAGAGAAAGGCCTCGAGTAGGCCGACGGGTGCGGGCTTTTCAGTGGGGATGGTCATGGCGGCGCATTGTACGCGGGTGGTCGAGGATGTTAAAGCCTGTTAACCACGAAGCCCACGAAGCCCACGAAGGGCACGAAGAGGTCTTGTTGTGTTGTTCGTGCGCTGATGAACTGTAGCGGGCGAGTTTCGGCCCAGGTTGCCTTAGCTCATATCAAAGGCATGGTTCTCGCCAAGACGCAAAGAACGCCAAGAAAAATATAAAAAACATTCTTGCCCTTCTTTGCGCCCTCTGCGTCTTGGCGAGAGAACATGCTTTAGATGTTTGCCGAGGTCACCCTATTTGAAGGTCGCCCCCCATAGCTCATCGGCGCCCCGAAACCAGCAGCAAAAAAACCTTCGTGCCCTTCGTGTGCTTCGTGGTTAAAAAAAGCCTCACTACCTCTCAGGCAAGGGAATGAATTCCACCTCATCACCGGGCACCTTGGGAAACGCGCCGTTCTTCCAGTCCGTCTTGGCCTGTTCGATGCGTTCCTTGCGGCTGGAGACGAAGTTCCACCAGATATACCGGTGTCCAAGGGGTTCGCCACCGATCAAGGCCAGCTGGGTGTCTTCCACGGCCTGAATCCTGACGGTATGACCCGGCTGTAGCACGGCCATGCTGTGTTCATCGATCACGCTTTCCAGGGCCTTGAGCCTGCCCTTGACCACGTAGAGTGCTCGTTCATCCACCCCATCGGGTAGCGTCAGGTGCTGGCCTGCCTTGAGGGTGGCCTCCAGGTAGAGGGTGCGGGCGAAGGTCTTCACCGGGGACTGCACCCCGTAGGCGGAACCGATGAGTACGCGCACGGGCACGCCGTCTATGTTCAGGGACGGGATCTGGTCACTTTCATAGTGGTGAAACTGGGGCTCGATCTCCTCGTCGGCCTCGGGCAGGGCCAGCCACAGTTGCAGGCCGTTGAGGACGTTGTTGGCGGCCTTGACCTCCTCGCGCTGGCGCTCCGAATGGACGATGCCTCTGCCTGCCACCATCAGGTTGATCGCGCCGGGTCGGATGGCCAGTTCGTTGCCCAGGGAATCCCGGTGCAGCATTTCACCCTCGAAGAGGTAGGTCACCGTGGCCAGGTTGATGTGGGGGTGAGGCCTGACATCGACACCCTGTCCCGGTTCGAATGTCGCGGGGCCCATGTGATCAAAGAAGATCCAGGGTCCCACCATGCGCCGATGGGCGGAAGGCAGTGCGCGGCGCACTGAAAATCCGCCCAGCTCGTGTTCCCTGGGGACGATCATCAGGTCGATGGCGGTGCAGGCGCCGGCCCGTTCGATCTGGTCTTCATTGATGTCCGTTTCGATGCTCATGATGCACACCCGTGTGACCGTTGGAGTCTGTTGCGTGATGGTGATCTGCAGGAAAAGTCTTAACGCAAAGGCGCCAAGACGCAAAGGGCGCAAGGGTCTTGAATTTAAAACCCCTAAGCTTTGTGCCTCTTTGCGTCTTTGCGTCTTGGCGTTGAGTCTTTTGATCTAGCCGTCTCCCGAGCCTTGAACCAGGCCTTCTCCAGTTCCACCAAGAAGAACAGGGCCACGCCGAAGGCGAGGATGCGCCCCCAGTCGTCGAGACCCAGGGCGGTGGTGCCGAACAGGAACTGCAGAGGGGGGGCGTAGGTGAATGCCCCCTGCAGGACGATCAGTACGCCGATGGCAATGAGCACCGGGCGACTGCCGAAAAGCCCCTCGCGGTTGAATGCCGGCTCCAGGATGTAGCGACTGTTGAAGAGGTAGAACACCTGTCCCATGACCAGGGTGTTGATGGCCACAGTGCGGGCCAGTTCCACCGATACCTCCTGGGATTGCATCCACATGAAGTGGCCGAAGGTGCCGAGTACCAGCAGGGCCGAGACGAACACCACGCGCCACAGCAGAAAGCGCGACAGGATCGGCGTCTTGGGTGGCCGGGGAGGGCGTTTCATCACCCCGGGCTCCATGGGCTCGAAGGCCAGGGCCAGGGCCAGGGTCACGGCGGTGACCATATTCACCCACAGCACCTGTACGGGTGTGAGCGGCAGGGTGAGCCCCAGGAGGATGGCGGCGACAATGGTGAAGCCCTGGCCGCCGTTGGTGGGCAGCAGGAAAAGGATCGCCTTGCGCAGGTTGTCATAGACGGTGCGGCCTTCCTCCACCGCATGGGCGATGGAGGCGAAGTTGTCGTCGGCCAGTACCATCTCGGCGGCCTCCCGCGCCGCCTCGGTGCCCTTGATCCCCATGGCCACGCCGACATCGGCCCGTTTCAGTGCCGGGGCATCGTTGACCCCGTCGCCGGTCATGGCCACCACGTGGTCATTGGCCTGGATGGCGCGTACCAGGCGCAACTTGTGCTCCGGTGTGGCGCGGGCGAACACGTCTATCTCGCGCACCTTCTCGCGCATCTCCTCATCGGATATCTGTTCCAGCTCGTGCCCGGCCATGACGCCGCCGGCGGTGTCGATGCCCAGGTCGTCGGCGATGGCTCTGGCGGTGACGGCGTGGTCACCAGTGATCATCTTCACCACGATGCCGGCCGCCTGGCACTCGGCCACCGCCGTGATGGCCTCGTCCCGGGGCGGGTCGATGATGCCGCACAGGGCCAGCAGGGTGAGTCCGCCGTCCTCGATGTCGGGGAACTCCAGGCCGCGCTTGTCCGCGTCCACGTCCTTCACGGCAAGGGCCAGCAGCCGCTGGCCCTTTGATGCGATCTCGTCCATGTGCCGTTGCCAGCGATCCGCGTCGATGTCCCGGTCGCCGTCCCTGGTGCGTTCCCGGTCGCATACCGCCAGCACCCGCTCCGGTGCGCCCTTGAGATAGACGAAGCCGTGATTGCCCTCATGGTGATGGTGCAGGGTGGCCATAAACTTGTACGAGGATTCGAAGGGGATCACGTCGTCCCGGGGATAGAGCTCACCCATCTCCGTATGATCCAGTCCGCCCTTGAGGGCCGCGGTGACCAGGGCCCCCTCGGTGGGGTCGCCCTCCAGTACCCAGGTGCCGTCGCGCTGGCGCACCTCCGCGTCGTTGCACAGCAGGATGCCGCGCAGGGCCTCGGCGAGTACCGGGTGCTCGTTCGGGTCCACGTCCTGGCCATCGCGGGAAAATCCGCCGTGGGGTTCATAGCCCACACCGCTCACCTCGAAGGTGTCGCTTGCGGTGACGATGGATTTGACCGTCATCTCGTTGCGGGTGAGGGTGCCGGTCTTGTCGGAGCAGATGGTGGTGACCGAGCCCAGGGTCTCCACCGCCGGCAGGCGTCGGATGATGGCGTTGCGCGAGGCCATGCGTTGCACGCCGATGGCCAGGGTAATGGTCATGATGGCGGGCAGGCCCTCGGGGATCGCCGCCACCGCAAGGCTGACCGCCGCCAGGAACATTTCCATGACGTTGTAGTCGCGCACCCAGTAGCCGAAGGCGAAGGTGACCAGGGCCAGGACCACGATGGCCACGGACAGCCAGCGGCCGAACACGGCGATATCCCGCAACAGGGGCGTGGTCAGCTGCTGCACCTCGCCAAGCATGGTGGAGATGCGGCCGATCTGCGTGTCCGCGCCGGTTCCGACCACCACGCCGCGGCCCTGGCCGAAGGCCACCAGGGTGCCGGAATACCCCATGTTGACCCGGTCACCCAGGTCCGCGTCCTCGGCCACGGGATCGGTGTGCTTGTCCACGGCCACCGATTCACCTGTGAGCATGGCCTCGTCAATGCGCATGTTGTGGGCGCGCAGCAACCTCAGGTCGGCAGGCACCTTGTCCCCTGCCTGCAGGAACACCATGTCGCCGGGCACCAGTTCATCGGCGGGGATGGTGTGGCGCTGTCCATCACGCAGCACCTGTGCCTTGGGTGAGAGCATGTTGCGAATGGCATCCAGGGCCTGCTCCGCCTTGCCCTCCTGGATGAAGCCGATGATCGCGTTGATGAGCACCACGCCGATGATCACACCGGTATCCACCCAGTGTTGCAGGAAGGCGGTGCCTGCAGCGGCGGCGAGCAGCACGTAGATGAGTACGTTGTGGAACTGCAGCAGGAAACGCTTCAGCGGCCCGGTGCGTTGTCCCGGCGGCAGGCGATTCGGGCCGTAGCGCTCCAGGCGTGTTTTCACCTCGTCTGCGCCCAGCCCCTTGTCGGAGGCCTCCAGGGTCTCCAGCACGTCCTCGACCCCCCGGCTGTGCCAGGGTGTGTCCTGCCGCGTTTCGTTCATGGGAAGTATTTCCGGATGATGACCTTTTCGGTCTCTACGATGATGAACACCAATAGTCCGAACAGCAAGATACGCCACCAGTGTTCCAGGGGCACCGGGGTGGTGCCGAACAGGGTGTTCATGAGCGGCGCGAAGGTGAATGCGATCTGCAGAAGTATCAGCACACCGATAGCGATCCACATGGCCCGGGAGCGGAACACCTCCCAGCCGATAAGTACCGGCTGGTGAATGAGGCGCAGGTTCAGGAGGTAGAAGGCCTGGCCGGCCACCAGGGTGTTGATGGCCACGGTGCGCGCAAGCTCGTCTGAGACACCCACGAACTCTTCCATGTACACGAAATGCCCGAAGGTGCCCGCCCACAGCAGGATGGCCACGAAGGGGATGCGCCAGAGCAGGAAGCCCGAGAGCAACGGCGCGTCGGGTGAACGGGGTGGGCGCTTCATCACCCCCGGCTCGGCGGGCTCGAAGGCCAGGGCCATGGCCAGGGTCACCGAGGTCACCATGTTCACCCACAGCACCTGCACCGGGGTGAGCGGCAGGGCCATGCCCATGAGGATGGCCATCATGATGGTCAGGGACTGGCCGGCGTTGGTGGGCAGGGTGTGCAGGATGGCCTTGCGGATGTTGTCGTAGACGGTGCGCCCTTCCTCCACGGCGTGGGCGATGGAGGCGAAGTTGTCGTCGGCCAGCACCATCTCGGCGGCCTCCTTGGCGGCCTCGGTACCCTTCAGGCCCATGGCCACGCCCACGTCGGCGCGCTTCAGTGCCGGGGCGTCGTTCACGCCGTCACCGGTCATGGCCACGATACGCCCGTCAGCCTGCAGGGCTTGCACCAGGCGCAGCTTGTGTTCCGGGGTGGTGCGGGCGAACACGTCGACCTCCAGGACGGCACGCCGCAGGGCCGCGTCGTCCAGGGTCTCCAGTTCATGGCCGGAGAGCGCCGCGATGCCCTTGCCCATGCCCAGCTGTTCGCCGATGGCCCGGGCAGTGACCAGGTGATCGCCGGTGATCATCTTCACGCTGATGCCCGCCTCGCGGCACTGGGCCACGGCGCGGATGGCCTCCTCCCGTGGCGGGTCGATGATGCCCAGCAGCGCCAGCAGGGTGAAGCCACCGTTTTGCACCTGCTCGTAGGTGAGCTCCCGCTGCTCCGGGGCGGCGTCGCGTATCGCCACCGCCAGCAGTCGTTGGCCCCGGGCGGCGATCTCCTCCATGTGCCGGTGCCAGGCATCAGCGTCGATGGGGCTGTCCCGCTCGCCGGTGCGTTCAGTGTCACACAGGGCAAGCACCCGCTCCGGTGCGCCTTTCAGGAACACCCGCCCGTGACCCTCGTGGTCGTGGTGCAGGGTGGCCATGTACTTGTGGTCGGACTCGAAGGGGATCACGTCGGTGCGCGGCAGCCGTTCCTGCTGCTGGTGCGGGTCGAGGCCCGCCTTGCAGGCGGCGGTCACCAGGGCGCCCTCGGTGGGATCGCCCTCCATCACCCACTGGCCCTCGCGCTCGTAGAGCACGGCATCGTTGCACAGCAGGCCCGCCAGCAGGGTCTCGCTGAGTGCCGGGTGCTCGTCGGTGTCTACATCGCTGTTATCCAGCAGGAATCCGCCCCGAGGCTCGTAGCCCACCCCGGTGACCTCGAAGCGTTGCTCCGCCGTGACCACGACCTGCAGGGTCATCTCATTGCGGGTCAGCGTGCCGGTCTTGTCGGAACAGATGGCCGACACCGAGCCCAGGGTTTCGACTGCCGGCAGGCGACGGATGATGGCGTTGCGCATGGCCATCTTCTGCACGCCGATGGCCAGGGCGATGGTCATGATGGCAGGAAGGCCCTCGGGGATGGTGGACACGGCGAGGCTTACCGCCGCCAGGAACATCTCGTCCAGGGGGTAGCTGCGTATCCAGTAGCCGAAGGCGAAGGTGGCCGCGGAGATGAAGATGATCACAACCGCGAGCCAGCGGCCGAACTGCTCCATCTGGCGCACCAGGGGCGTCTGCAGGCTCTGCACCTCGCCAAGCATCTCGGAGATGCGCCCGATCTCCGTGTGGGCGCCGGTGCCGACCACTACGCCCAGGCCCCGGCCAAAGGCCACCAGGGTGCCGGAGAAGGCCATGCAGTTGCGATCCCCCAGGGGCGCGTCCTCGGGCACGGGGTCCACGGCCTTCTCCACCGGCACCGACTCGCCAGTGAGTACCGCCTCCTCCACCCGCAGGTTCTTCACCTCCAGCAGTCGCACGTCCGCGGGCACCCGGTCGCCGGCCTGGAGCTGGATGATGTCCCCCGGCACCAGTTGGTCGGCGGCCACCTCCCGGCGTTTGCCGTCGCGCATCACGGCCGCCTTGGGGGAGAGCATGTTGCGGATGGCGTCCAGGGCCGCCTCCGCCTTGCCCTCCTGGATGAAGCCGATGAGGGTGTTGATGAGCACCACGGCCAGGATGACGCCCGTGTCCACCCAGTGGGCCAGCAGCGCGGTGCCCAGTGCCGCCAGCAGCAGGATGTAGATCAGGATGTTGTGGAAGTGGCGCAGAAAGCGCCGCAGCGTACCGACCTTTTCCGGTGGTGGCAGGCTGTTCGGTCCGTAGTGATCAAGACGCCTTGCCGCCTCATCCGTGCTCAAACCCTGACGTTGGGTTTCCCTGTGGGACAGGGCCGCCTCGCTGTCGTGGGCATGCCATGCGATGGGATCGGTTTGTCGAATGTCATCGGCGGGCATGGTGTCATCCTTTATGCATGCAAGTGTCCCATGGTCGGGATTCCACGAAAGGGATGCAAGGAGACACGGGGCTGCAGTTGCGATAAGTCAATCAGGGCGGGTTAAGTGAGTCGTTTCTGACTTGGGTTGTTGAAGGCTGTTAACCACGAAGCTCACGAAGGGCACGAAGCAAGGATGATGGGTTGTTTGGGTCGGGGATTTGTTTGACGTTGCCGGTTGAACTGTGAGCTTCGTTGCTTCGCTGACTATAAAGAATGGGTTCTCGCAGAGACGCCAAGAACGCAAAGAAAAGCTTATTTAAAGCTTAATTATTGTTCTTGTGTCGTCTTAGCGTTCTCTGCGGCTTTGCGAGAGACAATGCTTTCATAGCAAACGAAGCCGCCAGACGCCGGTATTGGCAGCTCAAGTCCGGGAGGCACAGAGCCTTCTCAGCCCAAAGTCTCTTCTTCGTGCCCTTCGTGAGCTTCGTGGTTAAAACCGCCCATGCACCCAAAGCCACAATCAGGAACCACAACAACCCGGGCCGGATTCCTGAACGGGCGGGCAGGGGACGTCGCCGTAGGAGCAGAACACGCAGCAGTCACCTGGCTTGGGGCGCAGGAGGGTATGACAGGCCTCGCACTCGTAATACCACTGGCAGGCGTCGGTGGGCATGGTCTCGGTCTCTGCGTGACCGCAGTGGGGGCAGGTGAGGGTGGATTCCAGGATCGTTTCACTCATGGCGTTGAGCCTGTGCTGGAACGGGGCAGGCCAGGGGCGCGCAGCTGCCCGTGACCGGGGCGCTGCCCATGGTGTCGAGGGTCTGTTGATACTGGGCGTTGTCGGGGGCGAGTCCCACGGCGCAGCGGGCCGCCTGGCGGGCCTGTTCACCGCAAGCCTGGGCCTTGAGCACGTGGGCCAGGTTATTCCAGCCGGCGTGGGCCTCGGGCTGGTGCTCGATGAGGGTACGGAAGGCGGCCTCGGCGGCATCGAGATTTCCCTGTGCATAGCGCAGGTTACCCAGGGCGATCCAGCTGATCGGCTGTTCCGGCCAGCGGCGGGTGGCGGTCTCGTAGGCGGTGGCGGCGGTGTTGATGCCTCCTGTTGCTTCCAGGGCATTGGCGGCGCGCAACCAGGGCAGGGCCTCGGCGGTGGCCGGAGGGCTGTCCGGGGGCACGGTGACGAAGGCCCAGCGGCCGCCCCGGCGCCAGGTGCGTTCGAAGCGGCTGAAGCTGTTCACATGGCGTTCGATGGTGCCTGAGCGCAATACGATCTGCCGGGCGGGCAGGTCGTAGCCGATCACCACCGCGTAATGCCAGTAAGGGGCGAAGCTCACGCCCAGGTTCTGGAAGACCAGCACCGGGTGGCCCGCGGCCACTTCCCGAAGCACATCCTCCAGTTGCGGGGCCAGTGTGTAGGCCACCAGCTCCCGTGACCGGGCGGAGGCCAGCATCTCCGTCTGCAGGCTGCCCTGACGCTCCGGCAGGTAGACCTCGGAGACCAGGGCGTCTGGCCCGATCTCGATGCCCTGGTCCACCAGCAGGGTGGCCAGGGCGGCGGGGCCGCACTGGTAATCCTCCTGGGGGAAGAAGGGGACGTGGGTCAGTTCCACCTGTTCAGGCAGATCCGCAGGGGCGTCCCGGGACAGTTGCTTGCTCTGGGGCGCGGTGGCGCAGCCCGGAAGCAGCAGGGTCGAGACGGCGAGCAGAAAAAAAACGGCGCCCGCCAGGGAGCGGGCGCCGGAGAGCACGGACATGCTTAGCGGACGGGACGGATGAACGCGAAGATGTCGGTCACGCCCAGAGCGTCCAGGATCACCAGCACCAGGAAGATGATGGCGACGGCTTCCAGCACGCCGGCGCCGGCGGGCAGTTCGGCCAGGCGTTCGTTGAGTGCGGCCACTTCGCTGTCGGTCATGCGAGCGATACGCTCGGCGGCGGCCTCGGGGGCCACACCCATGCGTTCCATCTGCTGGCGCATGTCATCCCGGCTCAGGGTCTGCATCAGCTGTGCCCGGTCCATCTGGGCCTGTTCACTGGTCAGCAGTTCCCCGGTGCCCACCATGGAGGCGTGCAGCGGCGAGGTGACCAGGGCAAACAGCAGCAGGGTGGCGGCGACGGTGACCAGGTTGCGCAGTCCGGATTTGAACATTGGCTTTCTCCTCGGTGATTTTCTTTTGTGATTAAGGCGAGATCAGTTGACCGGGCGGATGAACGGGAAGATGTCCGTGGCGCCGATCACATCGGTGACCACTAATACGATGAAGACGACTACCAGCACACCTACTATACCGGCACCGGCAGGCATCTCGTCCAGGCGTTCGTTCAGGGCGGCGACCTCGGCGTCGGTCATGCGCGCCACACGCTCGGCGGCCTGGGCGGGGTCTACGCCCAGGGTGGTGAGCTGATCGCGCACATCACCCCGGTCCAGGGTGGCCAGCAGCCGGTCCCGCTCCGCCAGGGACTGTTCCGTGGCCAGCAGATCGCCGGTACCCACCATGCCTGCAACGGCAGGGCTCAGGGCACCGCCGAGCAGCGAGAACAGGCACAACAACACGAGGATGCGTCGGACTAACGAATTCTTGAACATGGCAGTCATCTCCAGGGATGGGGTGTCAAATGGGAAACATTCTTGTTCTACTTCTCTGCCCCCGTCAATCGCCAAGGGGCCCTTTTGTGGTCTCTGTCAGGAGAGCGGGGCAGTACACTAGTGCGCAAGTCTGCATCCGGAGCTGTGTGTGGAACGTGCATCCAAGAAGGAGATCCTGGGCTGGGCGATGTTCGACTTCGCCAACCAGGCCTATACCCTGCTCATCATTACCGTGGTGTTCGGTGATCTGTTCACCCGGGTCATCGTGGGCGATGCACACAACGATTATCGTCTGGGCAACCTGTTGTGGAGTGTTGCCCTGGCAGTGAGTTACCTCGCGGTGGTCATTGTCGGCCCGGTGTGCGGCGCTATCATGGATTTTGCCGCCGCCCGAAAGCGCTTTCTGTGCGGTAGCTATCTTATGACCGTGGTGACCACGGCCATGCTCTATTTCGTGGCCCCTGGCTACATCTGGCTGGGCATGTTGCTGATTATCCTGTCCAACTTCGGCTACGCCATCGGCGAGTCCTTCATCGCCAGCTTCCTGCCCGACCTGGGCCCGCCCGATTCCCTGGGCTGGATCTCCGGCTTCGGCTGGGCCCTGGGCTACGTGGGCGGGCTGCTGGCCACGGCCTTCGCGCTGATGTTCCTGGGGGAGGTGAGCCTGGAGAACTTTGACAGCGTGCGCTGGGTGGGGCCCTTTGCGGCGGCGTTCTTTCTGATCACCGCTATCCCCACCTTCCTGTGGCTCCAGGAGCGGGGCCGGCCTCGGCGCCTGGCCCGGCGCCGCAGTTACGTGGTACTGGGTGTGCGCCGGGTGCAGGCTACGGTGCTGGCCCTGGGCGCCCATCGGGATCTGGCCTGGCTGCTGGTGTCGGTGTTCTTCGCCATGGCAGGCATCTACATCATCATCTCCTTTACCTTTATCTATGGCGCCCAGGTGGTGCGCTGGGACGAGGGCACCCGGGTGATCATGTTTGTGGTGGTGCAGCTCACCGCCGCCGCCGGGGCCCTGGGCTTTGGCTTCATCCAGGACCGTATCGGTGCCAAGTTGACCTATGGCATCACCCTGGCCCTCTGGCTCCTGGCCATCCTGCTGATCTACGCCACCCCGGCCATTGCCGCCTGGCTGACGGTTCGCAACGGGGTGATCGTCGAGCCCCAGCAGGTGTTCGTGGTGGTGGGTTCCGTGGCGGGCCTGTGTCTCGGCGCCACCCAGTCGGCGGGGCGCGCCCTGGTGGGGCAGTTCGCGCCCCGGCTCAAAGCGGCGGAGTTCTTCGGCTTCTGGGGCCTGTCCAGCAAGCTGGCGGCCATCGTGGGGCTTCTGGGTATCGGCCTGCTCCAGCACTGGGTAGGCCTGCAGGCGGCGATCCTGCTGTGTCTGCTACTCTTTGCCATGGCGCTGCTGGCTATCCTGCCCATCAACGAGGCCCGTGGCCGAGCCGCCGCCGTGCATGAACGCCTGGAGAACACTCCATGAAAGTCACCGCTGTCTATCCCGGGACCTTTGACCCCATCACCCACGGTCACACGGATATCGTGCGCCGCGCCACGCGCCTGTTCGACCGGGTGGTGCTGGCGGTGGCGGCCAGTCCGGCCAAGCGGCCCTTTTTCAGCCTGGAAGAGCGGGTGGCCCTGGCCCAGGACGCACTGGAGGGTCTGGGTAACGTCGAGGTGGTGGGCTTTCGCGGCCTGCTGGCCAACTTCATGGCCGAACAGAGTGCCCAGGTGATCCTGCGTGGCCTGAGGGCGGTCTCTGACTTCGAACACGAGTTTCAGCTGGCCAGCATGAACCGCCACCTGGCCCCGGATCTGGAGACCCTGTTCCTCACCCCTGCCGAGGAATATGCCTATGTCTCCTCAAGCCTGGTGCGGGAAATTGCCATCCTGGGTGGCGATGTCTCACACTTCGTCTCCCGCCCGGTGGAGGCTGCGCTCAAGGAGCGCATGGGCTAAAATGGCCCCCAGCCAAGCCCCGAGTTCTGCGGGCATGTGACGGAATATCAAGAGGAAATCCCCCATGGCCCTGATGATCACCGACGAATGCATCAACTGTGATGTGTGCGAGCCTGAGTGCCCCAACAGTGCCATCTCCCCCGGTGACGAGATCTATGAGATCGACCCCAACCTGTGCACCGAATGTGTGGGTCACTACGACACCCCCCAGTGCGTGGAGGTCTGCCCCGTGGACTGCATCCCCAAGGATCCGGACCACGTGGAAGACCAGACCGTGCTGATGGCCAAGTATGATCGGCTCATGGCGGCCAAGATCTGATGGCCAGGCAGCACAATCCGTCTTGCACAAGGGGCCTTATGGGCCCCTTGTCGCGTCTGGTCCGGGCATTCACTGCCGATGCCTCTGCGTGCTTGGCGCGCTTGGCGAGAGACGGGTCTTTTCCTGGGCCTTCGCAAAAAGCTGTTTACCACGAAGCTCACGAAGGGCACGAAGGTGAATCGGGTTTTAAACCCATCATGCTTCGTGCCCTTCGTGTGCTTCGTGGTTCAAAACGCCCATGTCAGCGCCAACACCGGACCTTCGCATCCACCCGTGTTGCTTCCGTTTTGGTGCTTGGCCTGGTGCTGGTCGCCGGCGCGGCACTGGCCGGGGAGCGGCCCGGTGTTGCGGCCATTGCCTCGGCCCATCCCATGGCTACGGCGGCCGGTCACGAGGTACTCGAGCGGGGCGGCAATGCCTTCGATGCGGCCATTGCGGTGACTGCCGCCCTGGGCGTGGTGGAGCCCTATGGCTCCGGTATCGGTGGGGGAGGTTTCTTCCTGCTGCACCGGGAACAAGACGATTTCCAGACCATGGTGGACGGGCGCGAGACTGCCCCCGGTGCTGCCCATCGGGACATGTACCTGGACCAGGACGGCGAGGTGATCCCGGGACTGTCTGTGGACGGCCCCCTGTCCGCCGGTATCCCGGGGACCCCGGCGGCCCTGGTGCACCTGGCGGAAAACTACGGGGCCCTGACCCTGTCCGAGTCCCTGGCCCCTGCCGTGCGCCTGGCCCGGGAGGGTTTCCCGGTGGATGCGGTCTACCGTCGCATGGCCACCTTTCGGCTGGAGGCCCTGAACGCCCATCCCGAGGCGGCCCGTATCCTGCTGGAGCAGGGCAGTGTGCCCGCCGAAGGCAGCATCCTGCGTCAGCCGGAGCTGGCCGACACCCTGCAACGGCTCGGGCGGGAGGGCTTCGACGGATTCTACCGGGGCGAGCTGGCAACCCGGATGGTGGACGGCGTGCGCGAGGCCGGCGGTATCTGGACCCTGGATGATCTCGCTGAATACCGGGTGACGGAACGCGAGCCGGTGCGCGGCGAATACCAGGGCTTTCGCATCACAGCGGCATCGCCGCCATCCTCCGGTGGTGTGGCGCTGATTTCCATCCTCAACCAGCTTGCCCACTATGATCTCGCCTCGCTGGATGATGCGATGCGTACGCACCTGATCGTGGAGGCCATGCGCCGGGCCTACCGGGATCGTGCCGAGTACCTGGGCGACCCCGACTTCGTGGATATGCCCCTGGCACGCCTCACCAGCCGCGATTACGCGGCGGGCCTGCGCGCCACCATCCATCCCGAACGCGCCACCCCCAGCGAGTTGCTGCCGGTGGTGCTGGAGCCTGCCGGTGAGAGCGAGCAGACCAGCCACTTCTCGGTACTGGATGCACGGGGTGACCGGGTGAGCGCCACGGTTACGGTGAACTACCCCTTCGGCTCAGGATTCATCCCCCCGGGTACCGGCGTGCTGCTTAACGACGAGATGGATGATTTCTCTGCCAAGCCCGGCGTACCCAATGTCTATGGCCTGGTGGGCGCCGAGGCCAACGCCATCGCGCCCCGCAAGCGCATGCTCTCCAGCATGACACCGGCCTTCGTGGAGAACGATGAACGGGTTGCGATCCTGGGCACACCCGGCGGCAGTCGTATCATTACCATGGTGTTGCTGGGGGCCATGGAATTCATGGACGGGGCTGATGCCAAGGCCGTTGTGTCCCTGCCCCGTTTCCATCACCAGTACCTGCCCGACGAGATCCAGTTCGAGATGGATGCCTTCGACCTGGGCACCCTGGAAGGGCTTCAGTCACGGGGGCACGAGTTGGCGCCCCAGACGCGCAGCTTTGGCAATATGCAGGCCATCGTGTGGGATCGGCCCTCCGGTGAAGTGAGCGCCGCCTCGGACCCGCGGGGCATCGGCGAGGCGCGGAAATTCAAGGACAATGGACAGGATTAACAGGATGTGGTGAAGGGTTGTCGCGGTACGCCGCCTGATCATTAATCCTGTATATCCGCTCTTATCCTATTGATCCTGTCCATTTCTGATCTTTGCGTTCCCGGCCTACGGCCGGCCCCGTGCGTTGGGGTTCGCTGCGCTCACCCCAACCTACGTGATTGCACTAGCCGTTGCGCCCATGCAGCCGTTCAAGATGCCTGCGGGTCAATTCCAGAAAACGCGGTGTCAGGCCCGCATCCTCGTACATGGGGTCGCCCACCTCGTCCTCGGCGATGACCCGATCCCCCGGCACATAGGGCATGGCCGCCTCCAGTTCATCCAGGGCGGCGGAGAGCAGTTCGCCCACCAGCGCCTCCCGGGACTTTCCGGGCAAGAGTTCCGACAGTGCCGTGATGCGCGCGGCATCCCGTTCCGACAGATGCATACAGTACTGCTGCGGAGCATACCGTTCGCCCGATTCCCGGGCCCAGTGTTGCAGAAGATCTCTGATGTTCATGTTGACTCTCCTCGCCGGTAACAGTGAAATCTGTCTTTGAGTTTAGACCTCATGGCGCCAAGTGTTTCGACTGGCTACGAAGTCTTTGACGGGAAAGGGGCGTAGGCCCATGAAAGGAAAGAAATGGAAAGCATGCCTGGATTTGCTTTTCCTTGGGGGGATTTGCTGATTATTGATCTATGGTGACGGCTTAGGGTTTTCTGTTGTAGAGCTTGTTACAGTGATGGCGTATACATAGGTCTGTGGTCTGTTTTGGCCGCGTTTCATAAATCAGTCCTCGATGTCCTGTATTTAAGTCGCAAAGAGGCTTGTTCGGTGATCACAACATAAGCTTAGGGCGTAATTGCATGCATGCAAAAGCGATGACTGATGCTGCGCACTCGGGTGAACAGCCGAGAGGGCGGCATCGGGCGGGTAAGCAGCGCCAGTGGCGTTTGCCGGATAGCCTGCTATTCAGAGCGGTCGCAGGGTTGATATTGATCATATCCCTCGTAACGGCGGTGATGTTCATGAGCATCGACAGGTTTGTCTCTGCGCAGTTCAGCGAGCTAAGTCAACAAAGAATACTGAACCAAATTGCTGACATGCAGCAGCAGCTCCAGTCAGAGGGGGAGGGTTTGATGACGCTGGGGCAGCTGATATCCACGGATTCAGATTTACGCCAAAGTGCACAATATCACTTGTTTCTTGAGGGGGAGAGGCGTCCATTGGAAATGGATGTTGCACGCATTGCGTCTGCATTCCGATTCGATTTGTTCGGTGTCTGGGACGTGACGGGAAGACCAGTGGTTGTCAGTGAGGGCGGTAGGTTGGATGTGGTCCAGGGACTCGATTTTTCGAGTGGTTCTGAGCCCAGGTTTATATGGCATGACGAACGTCTCTGGACCGCTGTGGGTCGGCCAATCGTGGTCAATGACGTCCTTCTGGCCTGGGTAGGAATCGTTCGGCAAGTCACGGCCATGGGACAGGAAACGGCCATGCTTCGTGAAGTGAATCAATCTCTAACTGAGACAAGGGCCAGAGTTGGTGTCTATTCAGATCTTATCGATCTTCCGGTAGTGACCCCCGAGGGAGAGCCAATGACCCTGGAGCTGAGGGTGGTCGATCCTGTGGGCGACGCCCTTGACCGCACGAAGCGTGTCGTCGCGTTGACGCTGCTGGGAGCCGGTGTCCTGCTCATGGTCGCCAGTATTGCCTACCTGCGTCGCGTTTTGACGCCGGTTCGAGAGCTCACCGATGCGGTCACCCTGGTTCCCAGTCGCCTGGAGCAGGGAGATCTCAAGCCGATCGTTGTCAGGGCGGATGGGGAGGTGGCGGCGTTGGGTGTCGCCTTCAATGGCATGATCGACAACCTCCTGCGTCTTAGGAGCCTGGAAAAGGAGCTCAGAGAACAGGAGAAGTTATCGGCGATTGGACGCGTTGCGGTTCGTGTGGCTCACGATATCAACAATCCCCTGACGGTGATTAAAAACACGGCGCATTTACTCAAGGCAACGGGTCGTCACAGCAGCGAAGAGATACACGATCTTGACATGATTCTGCACCACTCCAACCGCTGCGCGTCGACAGTGGATAATCTGCTCAGATTCGGAAAGCCTCTGCGTCTTCGATATGAAGATATCGAGATCAATGAGTGCATGAGTTCGTTTATCGAGAGTGTAAAGCAGCGTAATCCTAAGGCGTGTATACGGCATGTCTCCCATTCGAAGAACCTGACACTGCGTGGCGATCGTCAGCAGCTCGAGCAGATGATGGACAACCTCCTTGATAATGCCCTGTCAGCAAACGGAGGGCAGGAAGTCCTGGTCGAGTCGGGGTTGTCAGAGGCGGGGATGGTTTACATGAGGGTGACGGATCATGGGAAGGGGTTTTCAGTAGATGATCTCGCCCATGCCTTCGACTTTTTTTACACCCAAACCCCCGGGGGGACTGGCCTGGGCCTACCGAATGCTCGGGCCATAGCCAGGGCTCATGGCGGTGATGTGGAAGTGACCAATCCACGTGTCGGAGAAGTCACTGTCTGGTTGGCCCCGGGTGAGAAGGCACTCAAGGACCGGGTCTAGGCCTGCCGCACATAGCCTGCGGGTCGACCCTGGGCGAGCGCCTTATCCTTTGATATAGGCACTGCCTTGCGGCTGATGATGGCCTGGCCTTGCGGACTGTAAAGGAAGTCAAAAAAAGGTCGCATGATGCCGTCATTCCATTCACTGAAGATCATGTTGAAAGGCCCTGTGAGCGGATAATCGCCGTTCTCAGCGGACGCGACCGTCGGTGGGCTTCCATCTACGTGAACGATCTTTAGTTCGCCACGCCTGACAAGTGGTTCGGCAAGGATCCAGCTGTTGATGCCGATGGACGACGGGAATCGCGCAACCTGTCGTAAATGATCCTCGTCTGTCGTGGCGGAGAGGCGATGACCAGACCATGGGTCAGCGCCACCCAGCAAGAGTGTCCTGACCGGCTCAAAATAGGTGGGGCAGTGATCATGCACCACCAGAGCGATTGGTCGCTCAGTACCCCCGAGGTGTTTCCAGTTCCGGACTCTTCCGCGGGCGATGTCGCGTAGCGCCCCCATGGTGATATTGGTCACGGGGTTGTCCGGGTGGGTGACAACCACTTTGATGTCGTGCCCAACGGGAAGCCAGTTCATCTCAGAGGCCGGTGAACCTTTGATTGGGCAACAAAGGTTACCGATGTGTGCACGGCTTGCCTGAACCGCAAGTACGCCGTCGTCGCAGCCGCCGCCATAGACCATGATTTTCCCAGTGGGCGTCTGGCGTATCGGCTGTATCATCTCATCCAGAAATGCATTCTTGATCAGGCGTGATCCAGCGAACGTCAGTCTGTTTGGCCATGTGCTGGCTACCTTCTTGAGCTCTGCCATGATCTGGGGAGAGATGCATGTGTCATCCGGTAGTGAAAACGACTGGCCAATTGTGCTGCGAGTTCCACTTATTAGTGAGGCAGCACCGAGACCAGCCCCTGTTCCGGTGGCTAGGGTTCCGAGAATCGTGGCGATGAAATTACGTCTGTTCATTGAGTCATTGTGCCGTTTTCGTCTGATGAGCCTGCTCGAGCATGGATGCCTTCTTGAGCAAGGTCTTGTAATCGATGTTGAGTATTCTTGATGCCTGCGCCTTGTTACCCTCGGTCATCCTTAGTATCCGGGCAATGTGTGAAAGCTCGGCCTCTTCTAGAGTTCGAGGTTCCCCGTGGATAGTTTCGCTTGCGGTGCTGATCCCGGTGTTTGTCAAAAAAGTCGGTGTTATCTCGTAGGTTGTGTCGTCGGAGAGGATGACGGCCTCTTCCACCATATTCTCCAGTTGACGGATGTTTCCCGGGTATTCCATGTGTTGAATGATGTCTAGCGCCTGGGGCGAGAATCGTCGCGCGCGCTTTCTGTATCGACTTGTGTAGCGCTCAAGAAACTGCTGGGCGAGGACGGGGATATCGTCACGCCGATCACGCAGCGGGGGGAGCGTGGTGGATAGCACCCGCAGTCGATGATAGAGGTCGCGGCGGAAGCGACCTTCTCCAGCAATACGTTCGATGTTCTCATTGGTCGCGCTGATAATGCGCACGTCAACTTCCACTTCTCGGTCGGCGCCAACCGGGCGAACCCTCTGTTCCTGGATGACACGCAGAAGCTTAGCCTGAACATGAGCTGACATGGCATTGACTTCGTCAAGAAACAGGCTTCCTCCGTTAGCTTCCTGTATGAGGCCTGCGCGATCTTTGTTTGCACCAGTGAAGGCCCCACGTCGGTGACCGAAAAGCTCGCTATCGGATAGCGAGTCCGGTATTGCAGCCATGTTGACCGCGACAAAAGGACCGTTGCTTCCATGGATGGCGCGAGCCACGAGTTCCTTTCCTGTTCCACTCTCACCCTCGATGAGCACATTGGCACGCACCCCCCTCACCTTGAGGATCCATTCCCTGAGCGACTGTATGGCCGGGCAGTTCCCATGGATTGCCTTGAGGTATGGGTCCTCTTTCTCCAGGGCTGAGCGTAGCGCGCGACAGCGGGAACGCAGAGTGAGTTCGCTCTCTAGCTTGGCCAGGGCAAGAGAAACTGACTCTGGGTCAAATGGTTTGGGCAGAAAGTCAAAGGCACCATCCTTGATGGCGTGCACTGCATTCTCAATGGTGGAGTAGGTGCTGACGATGATAACTGTCAGCTCGGGCATCGCCTCCTTTGCTTCCCTCAGGACTTGAAAACCGTCCATGTCAGGCATGACTAGGTCGAGAAAAAGAACATCGGGCTTCAGGTGTTCGAGTGTTCGGCGGACATCAAAGGCTTCTGTCCTTATGGTGGTGTGGTACTCACCACAGCTGCGTATTACACGAGCCAGTACGTTGGCCACATCAGGCTCGTCATCGACGATCAGTGCACGCAGTGCAGTACTCGGATCCTCGGGTGCGAGCTGTGCAGGCATCGTCATGGCTTATTGACCTGAATAAACGTGGTGAACGGACGTTGAAAGGCATGGTGATCATGCGTTTGTTTGTGTGGACATTATGCAGGAGCAATGGGGGTGTCAACTCGACTCATGATGAGTGAGACATGAGTGTCGGTAAAACCGGTAGAAACTTACTTAAGCCGTTTCTGATGGCGCTATTGAACCGCCCCGGGTTTTGCGGAGGCTGGTTGGTTTAAGTCAAGCCGCTATCGCGGCCTGACTGTCGAGTTGCCGGTAGTAGTTTGCCTCAGCTTCCACCG
>SR_TP_S13solDRAFT_1000184_pt1 | contig 30797 bp, 31 predicted proteins | sample SodReaTP_S13sol_FD_11159 | JGI IMG/M metagenome (IMG submission 11159)
ATTGTAGAAAAACTCGAAACGGATGTCGGAGCTACACTAAGGGCTTGAACATGGCGCTGACCAAAGCGGATATGTCGGAACGTCTTTTCGAGGAACTCGGGCTCAACAAGCGTGAGGCCAAGGAACTTGTGGAGATGTTTTTCGAAGAAGTAAGGAAGGCGCTGGAAAACGGGGAACAGGTGAAGCTGTCAGGTTTCGGCAATTTCACCCTGCGCGATAAAAACCAGCGGCCTGGCCGCAACCCAAAGACCGGTGAGGAAATCCCCATTTCGGCACGCCGAGTGGTGACCTTCCGCCCGGGACAAAAACTCAAGGCGCGGGTCGAAGCATATGTTGGAAGCGGGGAATAACAGCGAATTGCCGGTCATCCCCGGCAAACGCTATTTCACCATCGGGGAGGTGAGCGAGCTGTGCGGGGTCAAGCCCCACGTGCTGCGCTACTGGGAACAGGAATTCCCGTCCCTGAAGCCGGTTAAACGTCGCGGCAACCGCCGCTACTACCAGCGCCATGATGTGATCCTGATTCGCCAGATCCGCAGCCTGCTCTATGAGCAGGGCTACACCATCGGCGGTGCCCGGCAGAAGCTGGCGGGGCCCGACGCCCAGGAAGACACCAGCCAGAGCCAGCAGATCATCCGCCAGATGCGGGTGGAGCTGGAAGAAATCCTGCAGCTGCTCAAGCGCTGAATACGGCCCGTTCCAGAACACGAATAATTCCGGCCCAAATATGGGCTCTTGAGCTTTCCTTCCGCGAAGGGATCGGCTATCCTTCGCAACCCTCGGGGCGTAGCGCAGCCTGGTAGCGCACCTGCATGGGGTGCAGGTGGTCGGAGGTTCAAATCCTCTCGCCCCGACCAAATTGATCTGATCAGTACCGAGCAAGGGGCTCCGCAACGCGGAGCCCCTTGTCGTTTGTGTGCGGGCAGGAATCGGGCGGTACAATGCCTCTCACCGCTGGGCCTCTCACTGCCGGCCGGCGCCCGACAACGGAGACACGATCCATGCCCATGAGTTCGAGACGTGCTGGTCTCAGTTCCCTCAAACTGCTGGAGAACCTGGCCCTGGTGATCATCACCGTGGCCACCACCATCGCCATCTTCCAGGAGGTGATGGTGATGATCGAGCAGCGCGAAGTGCGTCTGGCGGATCTGCTCCTGTTGTTCATCTACCTGGAGGTGCTCGCGATGGTGGGCATCTACATCAAGTCCGGTCAGTTGCCGGTGCGCATGCCCATCTATATCGCGATCGTGGCCCTGGCCCGCTACCTGATCCTGGACATGAAGGAGATGGATTTCTGGCAGATCATGGGTGTGACACTGGGCGTGCTGCTGCTGGCCGCCGCGGTGCTGGTGATCCGCTACGGCCATGTGCGTTTCCCCTACGAGAGCTACGGTGCTGACGAGCCGGCCGCTTCGCCGTCCAAGTCCACGAAGCCTCCCGGCTCCTGACTCCCGCTGCTCTTGCATGACACGTGATGCGTCGGTCCTGCATCTCCTGGTGCCCGGTCTGCTGGACCGGACAGGGGAGTGGCAGGCGAGCTACGGTGGTGTGGGCCGTTTCCCGGCACTGGAATGGCTGCTCGCCCGTTCCACGCGCCGTTCAGTCCCGTATGCGGGTCTCGGGGAGGTTCTCGCCGGGCTGTTCGCCATCGCCGGTCCCATGCCCGCAGGAGCCCTGACACGCCTGGCACTGACCGGGGAGCGGGATGCCCAGGTCTGGATGTGCATGGACCCGGTGCACCTGGAGGCCGGCATCACTGACCTGGTGCTCACAGGCCCGGATCAGCTGCGTCTCGGCCTGGACGAGGCCCGGGCCCTGGCTGCGCGCATCAACGCGCATCTGGCCGAAGACGGTTTGCACATCGAGGTCAACGCGCCAGGGCACTGGCACCTGCGCCTGCCCGCCACCAGGGCCGTGCCCGAGACCCGCAGCCTGGGCGAGGTGCTGGGGCGCCCCATCAATAGCCGTCTCCCCACCGGCCCGGAGGCGGCCTACTGGCATCGTCTCATCAACGAGCTGCAGATGGTCCTGTTCGATGCCCCGGAGAATCGTGCCCGGGAGGCCCGCGGCCTGCCGTCGGTCAACAGCGTCTGGCCCTGGGGCGGCGGCGTCCTGCCTTCAGGCCTGGCATCTCCGGTCTCCCGCCTGTGGGGTGACGATCTGCTGCTGGCCGGGCTCGCCCGGTGTGCACAGGTGCCTACTGAGCCGCTGCCAGAGACCGCCGAGCCGGTGCTCGCGGCAGGTGGTGCGCGATGCGTGCTGCTCGACTCGCTCCATGCCGATGCCGCCCTGGATGACCTGGAGGCCTGGCAGGCGGGCATGGAGGGTCTGGAACGGGCCTGGTTCGAGCCCCTGCGCAAGGCGCTCGGCACGGCGTCCCTGAAGCGGCTCGTGATCCACAGCACCTGCGGCGACGTCTTCGAGGTGCCGGCCAGCGCCCGCTGGCGACTGTGGCGCCGCAGCGAGCCGCTGGGGAAATACGTCTCATGAAGGCCCTGCGCACCATCAGACGCCGGCAGCCACCCACGGGCGTGGCCCTGCCCCGGGGCGATGTCCTGGCACGCGTGCTGGCCCTGCGGGGCGTGCTCGATCCGGCCCAGTGTGATTATGGTCTGAAGGGGCTTGCCGCCCCGCATCTGCTCTCTGGCATCGAGCCGGCCGTGGAGCGGCTCGAGCGTGCCCTGCGCAGTGATGAGCGCATCGTAGTGGTCGGGGACTTCGATGCGGACGGCGCCACCAGCACCGCCGTGGCCCTGCGGGCGCTCTCCGCACTGGGTGCGCGGGATGTGCATTTTCGGGTGCCCAACCGCTTTGAGTACGGCTACGGGCTGACGCCCGAGATCGTCTCGGTGCTGCGTCCTCTGGACGCCGGTCTGCTCATCACCGTGGACAACGGCGTCTCGAGCCTGGACGGTGTGGCCGCCGCGCGCCATGCGGGCATGTCGGTGCTGGTGACCGACCATCACCTGCCCGGGACATCGCTGCCCGAGGCCGACGCCCTCGTCAACCCGAATCTTCCCGGCGACCCCTTTCCCAGTAAGCACCTGGCCGGGGTGGGCGTGATCTTCTACGTGATGCTCGCCCTGCGCGCACGCCTGCGGGACAGCGGCTGGTTCGACACCCGCGGCATCGACGAACCCAACCTGGCGGAATTGCTGGATCTGGTGGCCCTGGGGACCGTGGCCGATGTGGTGCCGCTGGACCAGAACAACCGCATCCTGGTGGAGCAGGGCCTGCGACGCATCCGCGCCGGCGCGGCGATCCCCGGCATCGGTGCACTCCTGGAGGTGGCGAGGCGAAGCCCGGAGCGCAGCGTCGCCACGGATCTGGGCTTTGCCGTCGGTCCGCGCCTCAATGCCGCCGGCCGTCTGGACGACATGGCCCTGGGCATTCGCTGTCTGCTCACCGATGACCCGGTCGAGGCCCGTGCCCTGGCGGCCGCCCTGGACGATCTCAATGCGGATCGTCGCGACATCGAGGCGCAGATGCAGGCGGAGGCCCTGGCAGGCCTCGAGGCCCTGCCGGTGGACTCCTGGGGGGATCGCTACGGGGTGTGCCTCTACGAACCCCAGTGGCACCAGGGGGTCATCGGCATCCTGGCCGCGCGCATCCGCGAGCGCATCCACCGCCCGGTGATCGCCTTCGCCGATGCCGGTGATGGCCAGATCAAGGGTTCCGCACGCTCCATCCCGGGGCTCCATATCCGCGATGCGCTGGATGACGTGGCCGCGCGCCATCCCGGCCTGATCAGCAAGTTCGGCGGTCATGCCATGGCGGCAGGCCTGAGCCTGCCGCTGGAAAATCTCCAGGCCTTCAGCGAGGCCTTCGATCACACCGTCGCCGCGCGCGTCTCACCCGAGGACCTGGAAGGTGTCGTGCACAGCGACGGCGAACTTACACCGGGCGAGATCAGCCTGGACACCGCCACGCGCCTGCGGGATGCCGGTCCCTGGGGTCAGGGCTTCCCGCCCCCGGTGTTCGACGGGGAATTCGAGATCCTGGATCGACGGGTGCTCAAGGAACGCCACCTGCGCCTGCAACTGCGCCCTGCTCCGGGTGCACCGCCCATCACCGGCATTGCCTTCAACGTGGACTGGGACGACTGGCCGGAGGCACTGGACCGGGTACGCCTGGCCTACCGGCTGGAGGTCAACGAATACCAGGGCCTGGTCAGCCCCCAGCTGATGATCGAGCACGTGGAGAGGTGCTGAATTCAATATTCAAAATTCAAAATTCAAACTGTAGAGGCCATGCGAAGCATCCTTTTTGAATGTTGAACTTTGAATCTTGAATTGCCTCCCGCCCTTAATCGCGGGAGGCACTTTCGTGTACAATTGCGCGCTTTTCCGACCCGGACAGACCATCCATGGAACTCAATCCGCTTTACACCCAGATCGACGATCTGCAAGGCCGCGTGGACGCCTTGAGGGGGTATCTTTGACTACGATGCCAAGCGTGAACGCCTGGAGGAAGTGAGTCGGGAACTGGAAGACCCCAACGTCTGGAACAACCCCGAGAAGGCCCAGGAACTGGGCCGCGAGCGCTCCCGCCTGGAGGAGGTGGTGCTGCTCATCTCCCGCATGGACAAGGCCCTGGGCGATACCCGGGACCTGCTGGACATGGCCGCGGAGGAAGACGATGCCGAGACCGTGAGCGCGGTGGAGGCGGATCTCGCGAACTACGAGAACGACGTGGCGCAGCTGGAATTCCGGCGCATGTTCTCCGGCGAGATGGACGAGAACAACGCCTACATGGACATCCAGGCCGGCTCCGGCGGTACCGAGGCCCAGGACTGGGCCAACATGCTGTTGCGCATGTACCTGCGCTGGGGTGAGCGGCGCGGCTTCAAGACCGAACTGATGGAGGTCTCCGAGGGCGAGGTGGCCGGCATCAAGAGCGCGACCATCAAGTTCGAGGGCCCCTATGCCTACGGCTGGCTGCGCACCGAGACCGGCGTGCACCGCCTGGTGCGCAAGTCCCCCTTCGATTCCGGCAACCGGCGCCACACCTCGTTCGCCGCCGTGTTCGTCTCTCCCGAGGTGGACGACAGCATCGAGATCGAGATCAACCCGGCAGACCTGCGGGTGGACACCTACCGGGCCAGCGGCGCGGGCGGTCAGCACGTGAACCGGACCGAGTCCGCCATCCGCATCACCCACATGCCCAGCGGCGTGGTGGTGGCCTGCCAGGCGGACCGTTCCCAGCACAAGAACCGGGACACGGCCATGAAGCAGCTCAAGGCCAAGCTCTACGAGCTGGAGCTGCAGAAGCAGAACGCCGCCAAGCAGGCCCTGGAGGACACCAAGTCCGACATCGGCTGGGGGAGCCAGATCCGCTCCTACGTGCTGGACCAGTCGCGCATCAAGGACCTGCGTACCGGCGTGGAAGTGGGTAATACACAGGCGGTGCTGGATGGCGACCTGGATCAGTTCATCGAGGCCTCGCTGAAGAGCGGACTTTGATGAAGTGGGAAGGGTGAATCGGGAAGTGGGAATGAAGGGCGAAAGGCGAAAGGCGGAACACCAATGACTGATCAAGAACAGGGCCAGGAAGAACACAAGCTGATCGCGCAGCGCCGGGAGAAGCTCACGAAACTGCGCGAGCGCGGCGTGGCGTTTCCCAACGACTTCCGCCGCAATGTCATGTCCGGCGAGCTGCACGCGGAGTACGACGCCAAGCCCGCCGAGTTCTTCGAGCAGAACGCCATCCGGGTGTCGGTGGCCGGGCGCATGATGGCCAAGCGCATCATGGGCAAGGCGAGCTTCACCCAGATCCTGGACATGTCCGGCCGCATCCAGCTGTTCATCCAGAGGGACAGCCTGCCGGACGGCGCCTATTCCGACTTCAAGACTTGGGACGTGGGCGACATCCTGGGCGCCGAGGGCACCCTGTTCAAGACCAAGACCGGCGAACTCACCGTCAACGTGGACAGCCTGCGCCTGCTCACCAAGTCCCTGCGCCCGCTGCCGGAGAAATTCCACGGTCTCTCCGATACCGAGACCCGTTACCGGCAGCGTTACGTGGATCTGATCATGAACGAGCCGGTGCGTGAGACCTTCCGCACCCGCACCCGGGTGATCCAGTTCATCCGCCAGTTCCTGGATCAGCGTGGCTTCCTGGAGGTGGAGACCCCCATGATGCAGGCCATTCCCGGCGGCGCCACCGCGCGTCCTTTCGCCACCCATCATCACGCCCTGGACATGCAGCTGTTCCTGCGCATCGCGCCGGAACTGTATCTGAAGCGCCTGGTGGTGGGCGGCTTCGAGCGGGTCTACGAGATCAACCGCAATTTCAGGAACGAGGGCCTCTCCACCCGGCACAACCCCGAGTTCACCATGGTGGAGTTCTACGAGGCCTACGCCAACTACCACGACCTGATGGATCTGACCGAGGACCTGTTGCGGGATCTGACCCTGGAAGTCCTTGGCAGCACCCAGGTCCACTACCAGGGCGAGACTTATGACTTCGAGCGACCCTTCACGCGCATGACCGTGAAGGAATCGATCCTGCAGCACAACCCGGACGTGAGCGAGGCGGAGCTGGCGGACCTGGAACGGGCCCGGGCCGTGGCCCAGAGGCTGGGAATCCCGCTCAAGGACAGCTATGGCCTCGGCAAGGTGTGGATCGAGATCTTCGAGAAGACCGTGGAGGGCAATCTGAAGGATCCCACCTTCATCACCGCCTATCCCACCGAGGTCTCGCCGCTGGCCCGGCGCAACGATGAAGACCCCTTCGTCACCGACCGTTTCGAGTTCTTCGTGGGCGGGCGCGAGATCGCCAACGGCTTCTCGGAGCTAAACGACTACGAGGACCAGGCGGAGCGTTTCCGCAAGCAGGTGCAGGAGAAGGAGGCGGGCGACGACGAGGCCATGCACTTCGACGCCGACTACCTGCGCGCCCTGGAACACGGCATGCCCCCCACCGCCGGCGAGGGCATCGGCATCGACCGCCTGGTCATGCTGCTCACCGACAGCCCGTCCATCCGCGACGTGCTGCTGTTCCCGCACATGCGACCGGAATCCTGAAGGGCGTTGGGGATCCGCGAATGAACGCGAATCAACGCTAATCAGATGATCTGGAGAAAAAGCGGACCGCGAAGGACGCGAAGGTCTGCGCAGAGGTCGCTAAGGCTTTTGTTGAAAAAGCATTTACCTTGCGCCCTTTGAGCATACCTTCGCGTCCTTTGCGGTCCCGCTCTTGAACTTGCATTTGCGTTAATTCGCGTTCATTCGCGGACCGCCTTTCAGACCAGCCGCAGGTACCCCGCGATCACCAGCACCGTCATCACCGCGCCGACGATGTAGAGGATGTTGGACAGGCGCTTGTTGTTGGGGCGGCTGAAGAATGCCGCCCAGAAGGCCAGCAGGATCAGGACGACCAGGAAGAACAGGAAGCGCATCAGGAGGCCGCCGCCATTTCGAAGGAGTAGGGCAGGGTTTCCAGACTCACCGCCGGATGCTTCTCACCAGCCAGGTGCAGACCGCCGGCCTCGGCGGCGGCGATCTGCAGGACCGCGAGGGCCATGACCTTGCCGTCCGGGTGCAGCTGGGCGTCCACGATCCGGCCCGCGGCCTGATCCTCTTCGGTCTCGCCGCCACCGGCGCCCAGGATCTCGGTGCCCGGGGCCGGGGGTTGGTCGGTGTCGATGGTGACCCGATACATGCGCCGCTTGAGCTTGCCCAGGTAGTGCATGCGTGCCACCACCTCCTGACCCGGGTAGCAGCCCTTCTTGAAGCTCACCCCGCCGATCAGCTGCATGTTGGCCATCTGGGGCACGAAGGCCTCGCTGGTGGCCGGCGTGACGTTGGGAATGCCCGCCAGGATATCCAGCAGGGCCCAGGGTCCGGCACCCACCGGGGCGCAGCGCACGTTGAGCTTGTTCCAGAGCTGCTTCATGGCCTCCAACTCCCCGTAGAGTTCGAAACGTGGGTGGGGGCCGGGCACCCGGATGGCGGTGATGTCGTTGTGATGGAGCACGTCGTTGACGGCCGAGGGCACGTCGCCCAGGGCGGTTTGGAGTTCCTCCACGGCCCGGGGTCCGGACAGGCCGATGCGTACCAGGGCGTCGTCGGCATCCTCCAGGGTCACCTTGGATCGGAGCACGAACATGCGCAGGCGCTTCAGGACAGACTCCACCATGGCCCGCGGCATGCGCAGGTAGTAGCTCTCGCCCCGACGGAAGACCCGGAAGTTCGCCAGCATGCGGCCCTTGGGGGTGCAGTAGCTGTTCAGATGGCTATGGGCGGAGGCCAGACCCAGCACGTCGTTGCTGAATTGCCCCTGGAGGAAACTGCCCGCCTCTTCGCCGTAGGCGACGATCAGGCCCTGGTGGGACAGGTCGCAGATGACATCCCCGCTCACCACCACCCGGCGTTCACGTTCGGCGTTGCCGAAGTCCGCCACCGAGCCGTTGTCGAATTCGGCGCCCGCATCCACGAGGAAGTCTTTCCACTCGGGTTTCATGGTTTCTCCAGGGTGATTGAACTAAGCTCGGCCATATTAGACCAAACCCAAAAATGCTGTCAGCAGGCTGACAGCATGCAAAAATACAGCTAATCTAGATGACTGGTGCGTTGCACCATCGTGCCCTGACACGCCGATTGGTTGACCACCAGACAAGAATAAAATTCATCGTCCAGAGGAGTCTCCGCATGCGCCGTGAAGGTCGGCCTGTGTTCCTGAATCTGCTCAAGATTCGGCTCCCTGTCCCGGGCGTGGCCTCCATCGCCCACCGCATCAGCGGCGTGCTGCTGTTCCTGGCCATCCCCCTGTTCCTGTTCATCTTCCAGCGATCCCTGCAGGGCGAGGCGGGCTATGCCGAGGCCCTGGCCCTCCTCAGACACCCGCTGGTGATGCTCATCAGCCTGGTGCTGCTGTGGAGCCTGCTGCACCACTGGCTGGCCGGGATCCGCTACCTGCTGATCGACGTGGACGTGGGCGTGGAACGCACCGCGGCACGCAAGAGTGCCTGGACGGTGCTGATACTGGCACCGGTGCTCACGGTCATCATCCTGGGAGTGCTCTGGCTATGAGGGGTGGCATGAGTGGCATGGGGGCATGGTTGTGGCAGCGCCTGACGGCCCTGTACCTGGGCGTCTACATCCTGGTGCTGCTGCTGGCACTGGTACTCAGCGGCGGACCTTCCGCCGGGGCATGGCAGGGCTGGATGACCCATCCCGGGGCGCTGCTGGCCTCGGCCCTGTTCCTGGGCGCCTGGCTCATGCACGCCTGGATCGGCCTGCGTGACGTGGTGGTCGATTACGTGCATCCCTTCGGCGCCCGGGTCACGGTCCTGGTGGCGGTGGCACTGTTCCTCCTGAGCTGCGGGATCTGGGGCACCTTCATACTCATTCAGGCGGCATCCTCATGGGCGTAACGGTTCGCAAGTTCGACGCACTCATCATCGGCGCCGGCGGCGCCGGCCTGCGCGCGGCCCTGCAGCTGGCCAACGCCGAGGCCAGCGTGGCGGTGGTCTCCAAGGTCTTTCCCACCCGCTCCCACACCGTGGCGGCCCAGGGGGGCGTGAATGCCGCCCTGGCCAACGTGCTGCCGGACAGCTGGCACTGGCACATGTACGACACGGTCAAGGGCAGCGACTGGCTGGGCGACCAGGACGCCATCGAGTACATGTGCCGGGCGGCACCCAAGGTGGTCTACGAGCTGGAGCACTTCGGCGTGCCGTTCTCGCGCCTGGACAACGGCAACATCTACCAGCGGGCCTTCGGCGGCCAGAGCCAGCACTTCGGAAAGGAGCAGGCGGCACGCACCTGCGCGGCTGCGGACCGCACCGGCCACGCCATCCTGCACAGCCTCTACCAGCAGAATATCCGCGCCAAGACCCATTTTTTCGACGAATACTTTGCCGTGGACCTGCTCAAGGACGAGGAGGGCTATGTGCTCGGCGCGCTGGCCTTCGAGATCCTCACCGGCGAGCCCATCGTCATCGAGGCCAAGACCACGCTGCTGGCCACCGGCGGCGTGGGCCAGCTGTTCCGCACCTGCACCAACGCCCTGATCAACACCGGCGATGGCATGAGCATGGCCCTGCGCGCGGGCATCCCGCTGCAGGACATGGAGTTCTTCCAGTTCCACCCCACGGGCATCGCCGGGCGCGGCATGCTGATCACCGAGGGCGCCCGGGGTGAGGGCGGCTATCTGCTCAACGCCGATGGCGAGCGCTTCATGGAGCGCTACGCGCCCAACGCCAAGGACCTGGCCAGCCGCGACGTGGTGAGCCGCGCGATCTACACGGAGGTGAAGGAGGGCAGGGGTTGCGGACCGGAGAAGGACTATGTGCTGCTGCAGCTGACCCACCTGGGCCGGGACAAGATCATGCAGCGACTGCCGGGCATCCGGGAAACCTGCATCACCTTCCTGGGACTCGATCCCATCGATCACCCCATCCCCATCTACCCGACCGCCCACTACACCATGGGTGGCATCCCCACCAACCGTTTCGGGCAGGTGGTGGTGCCGGTCAAGGACACGCCGGAGGATCCGGTGCCGGGGCTGTATGCGGCGGGTGAGGCGGCCTGTGTCTCGGTCCACGGCGCAAACCGCCTGGGCGGGAATTCCCTGCTGGACATCCTGGTGTTCGGCCGCGCCGCGGCCAATCACATCATCGACGTGCTCGAGCACAACCGTTATCACCGTCCCCTGCATCAACCCGCCGTGGATGCGGCCCTGGAGCGCTTCCACCGCTGGGACCGCAAGGGCGACGGCGAGCACGTGGACCAGCTGCGACAGGAACTGCGCAAGGTCATGGAGGCCCACTGCGGTGTGTTCCGGACCGAAGAGGTCATGGCCGAGGGCGTGGCCAAGGTCAAGGCCATCGCCGAGCGGGTCAAGGACGCGGTGCTGCGGGATCACAGCAAGGTCTTCAACACCGCCCGTGTGGAGGCCATGGAGCTGGAAAACCTGGTGGACTGCGCGCTGGCCACGGTGCAATCGGCCCTCGGGCGCAAGGAAAGCCGCGGCGCCCACTCGCGCATCGACTATCCCGATCGCGACGACACCCACTGGCTCAAGCACACCCTGTACTTCAAGCACAGCGACAGCCTGGATTACAAACCGGTGCGCACCAAGCCCATGACCGTCGAGAGCTTCCCGCCCAAGGTTCGGGTGTACTGATTCATCATGGGTGACCGGGTTCCTGTTCGAACAGGGACCCGGTCTGTCTCAAGCGATTCTGTAAAATATTCCGTCGTTTCATCCCGTTGAATTGCCTGTGCATTTTTGATCTGACTCAATGGCATTGTTGAGTCATTGATCTATGCTTTGAGTAGTCATGCAAGGATTGAACATCTGTGTCTCTGTCGTGTCACAGGCAGGGCAGGTGATGTGCACGGAAAGACTCGATGCCCATGTCATCGCACACCCGCAACGAACACCCATCCCGCAAGGAGACAACAATGAAGAAGAAACTCATACAAGTGACTGCAGGTCTGGGCTGCATGCTTGCAGCCGGTCTGCTGGTCCAGGCCCATGCCCATTCGGGTCGTGAAGACATCCAGGGCACGGCCGGCTATGTGGTCGATGCCCGAGGCCACGTGGTGCGCAACGCCGCCGGTGATTGCTGGCGCACCATCCACTGGACCAAGGAACTGGCCGTCAAGGGCTGCGACCCGCACTTGTTCCCCGAGCGCGCTGAAGCACCGCCTCCGCCCCCGCCCGCCGCACCGGCCCCGGCTCCGGCTCCGCCGCCCCCGCCGCCCCGCCAGGTGGAAGAGACCCGTACCCTGGGTGCGGCCGCCCTGTTCGCCATCAACAGTGCGGCCATCAGTCCCCAGGGCAGGGCGGAGCTGGATCAGCTGGTGAGCGATCTTGCCCGCCTGGATAACGTCCAGAACATCCATGTGGTGGGCCACACCGACAACACCGGCGCTGCCGACTACAACATGGACTTGTCCAAGCGTCGTGCCGAGAGTGTGAAGGCCTACCTGGTGGAGAAGGGCATCCGTGCCGACCTGATCACCACCGAGGGCCGGGGCATCACCCAGCCGGTGGCCAGCAACGCCACCACGGAAGGTCGTGCCCAGAACCGTCGCGTGGAGATCACCATCCGCGGCACCGAGACCGTCACCGTGCCACGCTGAGGGATCTGCCAGGCACTTTGCCAGGCCTGAAGGCCGCTGCCGGAGAAATCATCCTCCGGCAGCGGCCTTCTTCAGTTCCGGCTGCTGTATTCATCGGCCCCCTGCGGCATCTGCAACAGGATTACGGTCCCACGCGCTGTGCCCAGGGCTGGCATCCGCGGCACGAGGCTCAGTAAGATGCCAGCCACTGCGTTGTTACGCCGCGCCTGATCACAACTGGCCGCCTGCGGGTGGAACGGCGCGACCTCAATGCCCGGAATGCCGGGCCCTTTCCCCGGAGCGCGTCTTGCCCCTCGGACAACTGCTGATCATCCAGTACTGTACCCTCCTGGTCTTTTCCGCCCTGTACACCCCTCAGCCCCTGCTGCCTGTACTGGCGGAGCATTTCGGCGTGGGCGAGGCACGGGCCTCGCTGCTGATCACCGTGACCCTGCTGCCCCTGGCCGTGGCTCCCATCGCCTACGGTTTCCTGCTACAGAAGATGGCGGCCCGTCGGCTGCTGCTGGTCTCCATCTGGCTGCTGGCCGCCTCCCAGGTGGTCGTTTATTTCGTGGATCGCTTCGATGTGCTGCTGGGCCTGCGCCTGCTGCAGGGTATGGTGATCCCGGCCATGCTCACCGGCCTCATGACCTACCTGGGTGCCAGTGCAGGACCCGGTCGCATCGCCCAGGTGATGGCTGCCTACGTGGCATCCACGGTGATGGGTGGTTTTCTGGGGCGCGCCCTGTCGGGCGTGATCGCGGCCAACTTCGGCTGGCGCTGGTCCTTCCTGCTGCTGGGCCTGGCCACAGTGCTCGCGGCCCTGCTGCTCAGCCGCCTGAAGTCCGATCCGCCGGTGAGCTTTCAGCGATTGCGCCTGTCCGCCGTGATCGAGATCCTGCGTCAGCCCAGTTTCCTCAGGATCTATGGGGTTGTGTTCTGCGCCTTCGGGGCCTTCGCGTCCCTGCTCAATTTCCTGCCCTTCCGCCTGGTGGAACTGGGCACGGGCATGAGCGAGAGTGGTATCGGCCTGATGTACTCCGGCTACCTCATGGGGGTGGTGGTCTCGCTCGTCTCCCTGCGCCTGGCCTCGCGGATCGGGGGCACGGTCAATGCCATGCTGGTGGGCACCCTGATCCTGGTCACGGCCCTGCTGTTCTTCGCTGCGAGCCCGGTGTGGGTGATGTTCCTGGGCATGTTCGTGCTGTGTTCAGGCATGTTCATGATCCATTCCCTGGCCCCCGGCGTGCTGAACCAGCAATCCGGAGAGCATCGGGGGGTGGTGAACGGCCTGTACATCGCCTTCTACTACGCCGGTGGTGCCACCGGCTCCTTCCTGCCGGGTTTCCTGTACCACGGTTTCGGCTGGTATGTGTATCTGGGCTCACTGGCCCTGGTTGTGGGACTGGCGGGCAGCCTGCTTTGGGGACTCAGGCGGTAACAATCCCGATTTCCTGTGTATACTTATCTAGATGACATATCTGTGACGCCGAACCATCGGCCAGCAGTCATGTCATTCATTGTGGTCAGGGAGCTGCAACAGCAAGGGACGCAAGCCGTTCACGCCGCCAGCCGGACCAAGATGCCTCGCAGGGTGCCCGGGTCCGGATCGGTGATTATTCAAACTGATCCATAAAATAAGATAGCGGAGGGGTATCATGATTTTCTCCAAGACCCGTTTCCTCAGTACCCTGGTGGCCATCGGTGCCACCTTTGCCCTGTCGCTGGCGGCCATCCAGCCCGCCGAGGCCCAGCGTCAGACCATCCGTTTCGCCACATCCAACATCGGTTCCTACGGCTATGCCGTGGGTAACGTGATCTCCGAGATCCTGCAGCAGAACCTGGGCCGCGGTTATGCCGTGGTGGTGCAGCCCTATCCCTCCACCTCCGGCGCCATGCGCTCGGTGATGGATGGCGACGGCGAGTTCGGCTACACCGCTGACGTGGGCATGCGCGGCCTGTATGACGGCGAGCGTCCCTACGACAACTACACCCCCCGCCGCGGCATGCTGGTGCACACCCTGTACGTGTATCCCATGGAGACCTTCATGCTGGTGGCCGACCGCCGCAAGGGTGAGTTCAACTCCTACAAGGACTTCGACGGTGCCCCGGGCTACTACACCCCTGCCGGCTTCATGAACTGGCTCAACATGCGTCGCGTGTTCGCCGCTCTGGGCTATGAGTTCAACCACGTGGAGATCGACAACACCACCGTGGCGGATGCCTTCGAGGCCAACACCATCGCCGGTTCCGCGGGGTATACCACCGCCGGTGTCTCCCTGCCCACCTACTGGCGTGAGGCCGAGCTGCGCGCCAACCTGGCCGCGGTGAACCCCTCCGAGGAGGAGATGGAGAAGCTGCGTGCCGCGGGCCTGAACCCGGTGCCTGTGGATCCCTCCAAGGCCTTCAGCCAGGAACTGGGTGTGGACACGATCTACGCAGTGCCCATCTACTTCGCCTACAACGTGCGCGCGGATATGGATGCTGACCTGATCAAGAACATCCTGGACATCCTGTACAAGAACAAGGACAAGCTGGTGGAAGGTGATGCAGGCTTCGGTCCTCTGGCTGCCGACTTCGTGGGCACCCAGGCCGCCGGCGTGGCTGCCAACCCGGATATCCCGGTGCATCCCGGCCTGGCCGCGTTCCTGAAGGAACACGGCGCCTGGAATGACAGCTGGACCATCGCGGGCCAGTAAGTCCTCAGCAAACCAAACCACAGGGCGGGTAACGCAAGCAACGTTCCCGCCCTGTTTTGTTGTGACACTGGAAAGCGGGGGCCGACTGTGTCCTTACTCAAGAAGACGCTCACCTCGGAAGTGGCGTATGTCCTCATGGGCGCGGCTTTTCTTGTCGCCCTGTATCAATACCTGTTCAGCGGTGAGACGGCCTACCTCTGGCTGGTAGCGCCGGCGCTTGCGCTGCAGATCGTGCATCTGCAACTGCACGGACGCTTCTATCCGGGACTTTCTGCCGCCGCGCGACAGACACTCACGCTGGTCTACCTGGGCGTCTGTCTTTACGCCCTCTATCACCTGTGGCCGGGCATCCATGACATCGGTACCTGGCGCCAGATCGCCCACACCGATGTGACATTGTATGTCGGCCTGGCGCTGCTATTACTGGCTGCGGAGATGCTGCGCCAGGGCGGCGTGCTCACACTGCGCAACCTCACCTTCATCCTGGGCGCCGTGCTGTTCGTCTCGCTGATGCATTATTTCCTCACCGGTGCCGGCGGACAGCGTTACCTGGCCGTGCGCCTGGTGCCCCTGGCGATGATCATCCAGATTCTGTACCTGTATCAGAATCAGTACCTCTACTCCCGTCTGCCCGCGCTGATCAATCACACGGCGGTGATCGTTTATATCGGTATCTGCCTGTATACGACCTACTACCTGACGGCCAATTTCGAAGACATCGCCATCTGGCGCCAGGCGGCCTACACCACCCATGACTTCGTGGTCGGTGTGCTGATCTTCCTGGTGGTGATGGAGCTCTCGCGCCTCATCCACCCGGTGCTGTTTTGGGTGAACGTGGTGCTGGTGTTCTATGCCCTCTGGGGCCATCTCAGCCCCATCGATTTCTTCTGGCATCCCAGCGTCAACCTGGACCGGATCATCACCTCCAGCACGGTGGAATTCTCCACCGGCGTCTACGGGCGCTATTCGCAGCTGTCCCTGACCCTGATCGCCGCGTTCCTGCTGCTGGCGGCGGTGGCCAGTGGTTTCGGCGCACAGCGCGCCCTGGTGGACGTGATGCGAAGGCTCGCCGGTCGCTCGCGCCATACCATTCCCCAGACCGCGGTGCTGGCCTCGGTGTCCGTGGGCATGGTGAGCGGCTCCGGCTCCGCCAACACGGCGGTGACCGGCAGTTTCACCATCCCGCTGATGAAGCGTTATGGCGTGCCCGGCACCTTCGCCGGGGCGGTGGAGACGGCCGCCTCCATGGGCGGTCTCATCATGCCGCCGCTGATGGCGGTGGCCGGCTTCCTCATGGCCGAGTTCCTGGGCGTGCCCTACTGGGACGTGGTGGTGCGCGGTTTCGCCGTGGCATTCGTCTACTTCGTGTCCCTGATCCTCGCCGTCTACCTGCTCAGTGTGAGGCTTCTGCCCAGCACGCCGATCCAGGTACCGACGGTGCCGCTCTATGACTGGATGCGCACCACCATCTTCTTCTCGGGGATCATCTTCCTGATCCTGCTGATGAGCACCTTCGGCTATGGCGCCCTGCGCGCCGCGCTGTACACGGCCGGCGCGATCCTGGCGATGCTGCTGCTCACCTGGCTGTACTTCAAGTACGTGCTCAAGGATCCCAAGCTCCAGGGAGAAACGCTGCTGGGCAACCTGCGCACGGTGATCGAGACCCACGCGGAGATGACCGCCTACCTGACCCTGCTCATGGCCACCCTCGGCATCATGATCGGGCTGTTCACGGTCACCGGCTTCATCACCCGCATGGGTTCCCTGCTGCTGCAGCTGGGTGATTTCCACATCGTCGCCATGATCCTGATGGCCTGGATCTTCGGCTGGTTGGTGGGCACCGGTCTGCCGCCCACGGCCACCTACATCATCGTCGCGGTCATCATCGTGCCGCCCCTGCGCCAGATGGGCGTCGATCCCTGGGTGGCGCATTTCTTCGCCTTCCTGCTGGCCATCTGGGGCGAGCTCTCGCCACCCACGTCACTGACCGCGGCGGTGGCGGCCAAGATCGCCGAGGCCTCGTTCATGAAGACCATGTGGGAGGCGCTCAAGATCTGTCTGCCCATCACCATCATGTCCTTCGCAATTTTCGTGCGCTCTGACATGGTGGTGAACCCGGGCTGGGCCCAGATCACGGATACCCTGCTGGTGGCGGCGGGCACGGCGGGCGTGACCTTCGCGACTTTCGGGCGCTTCTTCGTCACTCGACTCAACAACTGGGGCATGCGCATTTTCATGCTGGCCCTGTCCCTGGTGGTGGTGTTCTACCCGCATGACGGCGTGGCCACCGTGGCTGCTGTCATCGTGGTGCCGCTGATCATCCTCGGTGTGATCCGGCACCGCACGCTGGCGGCGCCGCCGGAGGTTCCTTCCGCCAGCGCCGCCACGGGGAAATAGCCCATGCATATCGTGATCCCTGACGATTACCAGGACTGCGTGCGTGAGCTTGCCTGCTTCCAGAGGCTCAAGGGTCACCAGGTCACCGTGTACAACGACACGGTGCGCGATCTGGACACCCTGGTGGAACGCTTCAGTGACGCCGAGGCCCTGGTGCTGATCCGGGAGCGCACGCCCATCACCGAGGCCCTGCTGGAGCGTCTGCCGAAGCTTCGGCTCATCAGCCAGACCGGCAAGGGCATCGCGCACGTGGACCTGGATGCCTGTACCCGTCGCGGCGTGGCCGTGGCCACCGGCATCGGTGCCCCGTACGCGGCGGCCGAACTGACCTGGGGCCTGGTGCTCGCCGCCATGCGCCACATCCCCGACCAGGTGGCCGCCATGCGGGCGGGACGCTGGCAGACCCGGCTCGGCACGGGCCTGCGCGGTCGCACCCTGGGCGTCTTCGGCTACGGCAAGATCGGTGCACTGGTGGCCGGTTATGGCCGCGCCTTCGGCATGAATGTGCTGGCGTGGGGCCGGGAAGGCAGCCTGGAGCGGGCTGCGGCCGCGGGCATCGACACCGCCGAGAGCCAGGAGGACCTGTTCGCCCGCGCCGATGTGCTGTGCCTGCACCTGGGGCTGAATCCGGGCACCCGGGGCATCGTCAGGGCAGAGCACCTGGCCCTCATGAAGCCCACGGCCCTGCTGGTGAATACCGCGCGCGCCGAGCTGATCGAGGCCGATGCCCTGGTGAACGCGCTCAGGGCGGGACGACCCGGCATGGCCGCCGTGGATGTCTACGAGGACGAACCGGTGCGCGATCACCCGCTGCTGCATCTGGACAACGCCCTGTGCACCCCCCACCTGGGCTACGTGGAGCGGGACGGCTATGAACTCTACTTCGGGGCGGCCTTCGACAACGTGCTGGCCTTCGCCGAGGGTTCACCGCGCAATCTGTCCAATCCAGAAGTGATGCAGGCCTGAGACCTGCATCCCTGTCGAGTCGCACATGATGAAACCGTTGAACGAGAAGGGCCTCGCCACGCGCCGTGAAGTGCTGGGTGACGCCTACGTGGACCGGGCACTGGAGAATGCCGATGCCTTTTCCTGGCCCCTGCAGGAACTTGTCACCGGGTTCTGCTGGGATGCGATCTGGAACCGCCCGGGCCTGCCACGCAAGACCCGCAGTCTGATCAACCTGTCCATGCTCATGGCCCTGAACAAGCCCCACGAGCTCAAGGCCCACGTCATCGGCGCCCTGCGCAACGGCTGCACCCAGGAGGAGATCCGCGAGGTGCTGCTCCAGGGCGCCGTCTACTGCGGGGTGCCGGCGGGCGTGGATGCCTTCCGTGTGGCCCGGGAGGCCCTGGCGGAGGCGCGTGCCTCGGGGCTGATTCCCGACGCAGGGGAGGGTGACGCTTGATCCGCGTGTGTTCCCTGGATCACCTGGTGCTGACGGTGGCGGATATCGAGACGACCTGTGATTTCTACCGGCGGGTGCTGGGCATGGAAGTGGTGAGCTTCGGCGCAGGTCGCAGGGCATTGAGTTTCGGCACTCAGAAGATCAACCTTCACCAGGCGGGGCAGGAGTTCGAGCCCAAGGCGCATCGTCCCACGCCGGGCTCCGCCGATCTGTGCCTGCTCATCGACACCCCGCTGGAAACGGCCATCCGCCACCTGGAACGCTGTGGCGTGAACGTCCTGGAGGGCCCGGTGCAGCGCACCGGCGCCACGGGTCCGATCCTGTCGGTGTATTTCCGTGACCCGGACAGCAACCTGATCGAGATCTCGAACCCACTGGAGCGCGATACCGCCAGGGAGTAAGATAAAAAACCGTTGCGGGCCTGCGCCCGGCGGCGACAGTCAAGCGATGCGTGTCATCAGGACACAAGGAAGACGTCATGGAAGTCCCATCCCAGCCCCTCATGAAACCGGAGCAGGTCCCTGCGCCGGGATCTTCCCGACCGGCAGATGCGCTCAGACCGCGTCTGCGTGCGGTGCCTGCCTCCACGCAGCCGGTGGTGCTGGTTGCCCAGCACAACCGCATCAGTCAGCGCCTGCTGGTGAGTCTGCTTTCCCGCCGTGGTTATGATCCCTGCCTGAGCATGGGGCCTCATCAGGCCTTCGAGATGATCCAGCGTCATCCCGGACGCTTCGTCATGGCCATCCTCGACTTGCGTGATCCCCTGGCGGGCGAGCTCGATGAGTTGCGCGCCTGCAAGATCCGGATGGGTGAGGCCTGCCCGCCACTGATCGTGCTGGGTAATAATCCGAGCTCCGACGCGCGTGCCGCCTGCCGTGACGCCGGCGCCGACTTCTACCTCACGGACGGCCTGCGCGATGGCCTGCTGAGTCGTGCCGTGGATTTCATTGCCCATTCGCGCCTGCCCATGGGATTCCGCCTGCCGCAGAGCAGCGAGCCAGCCCCATCCTTGCTGGATGACGCCACCGTGGAGCGCCTGCTGTCCATGGGCGAGGGCGGCGGTTTCCTGGAGGAGGTCTTCAGGGATCTGCGCGATGACGTGCGAGAACACCTCTGGGTCATGGACCGTGCCCTGAAACGCCAGGACTACGCCCTCTGGCGCAGCGGTCTGCACGCGCTGAAGGGGGCGGCGCTCAGTGCCGGTGCCGCACTGCTCACCGAACTGTGCATCGAGGGTGAAGCCCTGTGCCAGCAGGCCCTGCAGGCAGGTCTGTGCCTGGGACATCTGGCGCGCATCCGCAGGGCCTGGGAAGAGACCCAGACGGCGCTGCAGCAGATCATCGAGGATGCCCGCGCTCAGCGGGTCTCTGGCGCCGGCTGATCGAACTCCAGCGGATCCTGCTCCTGTTCGCGTCCGGCACCCGGCGGACGCAGGCGAATCACCTCGTAACCCAGGGCGCGGAAATCGTTGATGCGTGCCGGGGCGGATTCCGCCACCTGCACGAAGTCCGGAAAGTCTTCCAGTTCCACATTGCGCCAGCCCGCATAGGTGGCACACACCGCAACCTCCACGTGCTGTTCCCGCACCAGGGATTCCATCCGGGCGTGCAGTTCCCCGCGGGCGTCCCGTTGGCCGCGGGTGAGGCTGAACTGCTCATTGCCGTGGGTTACCACGGCGATACCCATTTGCGGATAGCGAGCGCGGAGGCGCGAGATGTGATCAAGGATCTCGGGCAACAGGGTCTGCAGGGCCTCGTGATCATTTTCCACCACTTCCAGCACCACGCCGGGTGGTGCCTGCTCCTGCGCCAGCAGGTCCTCGACGGTCATGCCGGCCTGCGCGGGCAGGCCGAGACACAAGGCCAGGGTCAGCAGCCAGCGCATCATTCAGCCCTCAGGCGCAGGCGTACGCCGTCGCTGATGTCTCGGTCCGGGTGCACCACCACTCGTTCGCCCGCCTCAAGACCGGCGCCGGCCTCGCTGTGGATAGCGCCACGGCGCCCGATACCGACCGTGCGCAGCCTGGCCCGGCCATCCTCCAGGACGAACACGGCCCAGTCTCCCTGATGGCGGAACAGCGCGCTGGTGGGCACGCGCAGGACGTCGTCAGACTCCCAGAGCACGAAGCGGGCATTGACCCGGTAGCCGTCGCCCAGCCTCGCCCAGTCCTCGTGCGCCGAGGTGATGTCGGCGATGACCCAGACCCGTTGTTCCTCCACCCCCAGGGCGGAAATCTTGGTAAACCCGGTGGGTTCGACGCGACGCACCCGGCCCTCAAGCGCCCGGGTCTCGCCCCAGCGCTCGAAGATCACCCGCATGCCCGGCTCGATGCGCACCGCATCGGCGGAGAGCACATCCACGGCCACCTCCAGACGACCGGGGTCACCGATCTCCAGGATCGGCTCGCCGGGTTGCACCACCCGGGCGCTCTCGAAATGGCGGCGCAGCACGAGTCCGTTCACCGGGGATCTCAGTTCCAGGACGGCGAAGGCATCGGGGTCCTGGCCGTTGCTGTGGGCGAGGACAGCCTGGGCGGCGTCCCGCTGGGCGATGGCGGTCTGCACGCGAAAGCGTGCGGAGCGGGTCAGGGCCTCGGCCTGATCAAGTTCGGTGGCGGCCCGGTCCAGGGCGCTGCGGGAGATGAGCTGCTGTTCGGCCAGGCCCTTGAGGCGTTCAAATTCCTCCCGGGCGAACAGGGCCTGGGCCGCCAGGGCGCGCACTTCCGCCCGGGCGGTTTCCAGGGCGGCCTCCGCCGCGGCCAGGCGCGCACGGGCCTCCTGCAGGGTGCGTGCATCGAGTGCAGGCGAGGCCGGGGCGTCCAGGGTGACCAGTACATCGTCCAGTCGCACCGCGTCACCCACCTGCAGGTGGATACGCCGGGCCTGGGCAGTCAGGGGCGCCGAGACCTCGTAGCGGTCGATCACCCGGGTGCGGCCTTCCTCCTCGACGGTGATGGCCAGATGCCCCGGGGTCACGGTCTCCACGTCCACCAGCACCGGCGTGGGCCTGAAGCCCAGCGCGATGAGCCCGGCAACGATCAGCGCCACAACAACGATGAGAATCTTTTTGATCATCCAACGATCCAGGTCCAGTTCAAAACCCAACGATACAAGAAAAGCCCCTTGCGCATCCCTGTCAGCAATTCACACTGACTTGCCACTTGCCACTTGCCACTTGCCACTTGCCACTTGCCACTTGCCACTTCTACTCCCTGCTCTTGAGCACTTCCACCAGATCCAGCCGGTTCAGGCGGCGAAGCACCACCAGTGCCGACAGCACAGTGGCGACCAGGATCACCGCGGCGGCGAAGGCGTAGGCATCGGGGGTGATGACCAGGGGTACCCGGTAGAGATCGGAATCCATGGTGCCCACCAGCAGGTAGACCAGGGCCTTGCCGATCAGGAAGCCCGGCAGGATGGCCGCCAGGGCGATGAGAAACAGTTCGCCCAGCAGGATATAGCTGATCTCGCCCCGGGTGAGTCCCAGCACCCGCAGGCTGGCCAGCTCGCGGGCACGTTCCGTGAGCGCGATGCGCGCGCTGTTGTAGACCACGCCGAAGGCGATGCTGCCGGCCAGCAGGGTGCTGAAGAACGCGAAGGTCAGCACGATCTCGGCCATGGAGTCCATGAAGTTCTGGATGGCCTTCAGCCGGTCGGTGACACCGGCCACCCGGGGAACATCCTTGAGGACGTCGACGATCTCGTCGCGGTGCTCATGATCCACCGCGAGCCAGACTCCGGAGATGGCCGTGCCTTCGCGCATGATCCGGTTCAGGGCATCCAGGTCCATGTAGGCGGAGGCGCCGGTGAATTCCCGGATCACGTCGGTGACCGGTACCGGCAGCTGTTCACGACGCCCCTCCAGGAATTCGACCCACACCGTGTCCCCTGGCCGGGCATCCAGGTGATCGGCCAGGAAGTCGTTCAGCACCAGGCCTTCCGGGGGAAGAGTGACCACCTGAAGCCGGTCATCCAGGATGCGGTGCAGGCGGCTGTCCGGCTCTACCCCGCGGATGGCGGTGCGGTAGACGGCCTGTCCCTTGCTCAAGCGCACGGCGGCGCTTCGAAACGGTTCCACGTGATCCACGCCGGACAGGGCGGCGAGTTCGTACATGGCGCGCCGGGAGGTGGGTTCCGTGAACACCACGGTCAGGTCGTCCCGCTGGGCCTGCCCGTACTGGACCTTGATCAGATAGGTGATGGCGCCTTCCTGGTAGCCGCCCAGTACCAGGATGCCGCAGGCGAAGGCGATGCCGGTGACGGACAGCAGGGCCTTGAACGGGCGGCGCTCAATGTTGCGCAGGATCATGCGGCTGGGCTGGGAGAACAGGCGCTGCAGGCCCAGGCGTTCCACGAGCGTCGCGCGAAACACCGGCGCGGGTTCCGGGCGCATGGCCTCGGCCGGCGGGATGCGCACCGCCCGCACCAGGGCCATGGCGGTGCCCAGCAGACCCGCGGCCAGGGTCACCAGGGTGCCCAGGGCCACGCTGCGGGCCTGCAGCTGCAGTTCCAGGTAGGGGAAGCGGAAGAAGTCCTGGTACAGGGCCGCCATCATCGAACCGAGCCACAGCCCCACCGCCGTGCCCAGCATCAGGCCGATGACCAGGATCACCAGCACCATCTGGGCGTAGTGCAGGCCCACGTTGAGATTGCTGTAGCCGAAGGCCTTGAGGATGCCCAGCTGGTCACGCTGGGTGTTGATCAGCCGAGTCAGCACCACGTTGAGCAGGAAGGCCGCCACCGCCAGGAAGATGGCGGGGAACACCGTTGCCATGGTGCGCAGCTGCCCCAGCTCCACGTCCAGATAGCGGTGGGAAAGCTGATCCTCACGGCCCACAGCACCCTGGCCGCCGTAGGGGGCGAGCAGGGCATCCAGTCGGTCGATCACATCGCCGCTGCGTGCGTCCCGGGTCAGGGTGAGCACCAGGTCGTTGAAGGCACCGTCCATGTCGAAGGCAGCGGCCAGCTGGCTGCGGTTCATCCATAGGATCCCTAAGCGGGCGAAATCCGGGAACAGTTCGCCGGGGGCCACGTGGTAGATGTATTCCGGCGAGAGCACGATGCCCACGATCTCGATGTGCTGCAGGCGGCCGTTGATGATCGCGCCGATGCGGTCACCGGGCACGAAGCCATGGGCCTGGGCAAAGGCCTCGTTGACCACCGCCTCGCCCGAGCGTCCTGCCTCCGGCAGCCGGCCCGTGCGCAGGAACAGGCGATTGAGTTCCGAGTTGCGGCCGTCGGGCAGGGAGATGAGGATGCCGGTGGCGGGATCCACGAAACCGGGGATGTCCAGGTTCGCTCCGGAGACCACCCGCGTCTCCACCTGCTGAACCCCGGGGATGTTCTCCACCGCCTCGCGCAGGGATTCGGGGGCTCGTTTAATCGTGACGAAGATGTCCGCGAATCGGTAGTCCCGGTAGTAGGCGTCCCGGGTGAGGGACAGGGCATCCAGGGAGGTGAGCGACATGACCAGGGTGGCCATGCCGCCGGCGATCACGACGGCGATGGCGAGCACCTGGCCGCGCAGGTGCCAGAGCTCGCGGGCGAGCTTGCGGTACAGGGCGTTCACCAGCTCAGTTCCCGGGGTGCCTTGCGCTGTGCGGGCCTGTCGATGCGCTCGATGTGGCCGTCCATGAAATGGATCACCCGGTCGGCCATGTCGGCGATGCCGGCATTGTGGGTGATCACCGCGGTGGTGGTGCCCAGTTCCCGGTTGATGCGCTCCAGGACCTCGAGCACCACGATGCCGGTCTTGGAGTCCAGGGCGCCGGTGGGCTCGTCGCAGAGCAGCACCGCCGGGCGCTTGGCGACCGCCCGGGCGATGGCCACCCGCTGCTGTTCGCCGCCGGAGAGTTGCGCGGGAAAGTGGTCCATGCGTTCACCGAGGCCCACCATCTCCAGGGCCTCTTCCGGTGACATGGGGTTTCGGGCGATCTCGGTGACGATGGCCACATTTTCACGGGCCGTGAGACTGGGGATGAGGTTGTAGAACTGAAACACGAAACCCACGAAGTGGCGCCGGAATTCGGTCAGTTCCCGGTCGCCGGCCTTGACCAGGTTCCGTCCCTGGCAGATGACCTCGCCGCCGCTCGGGCTGTCCAGGCCTCCGAGGATGTTGAGCAGGGTCGACTTGCCACTCCCCGAAGGGCCGAGGAGGACGACGAATTCGCCTTTGTAGAGGTCCAGGTCCACGCCTCGCAGGGCATGGACCTCGACCTCGCCCATGCGGTAGACCTTGGTCAGGCCCCGGGCGCGGAATACCACCTCCTTGTCCGACGCCGCCTTCATGGCCCCGTGATCATGGTCCCGGTGCTTCAGCCACGTGCCCGAATGCTGTCCTCTCTGGACACGCCGGTATCGGGTTCAGAACTCCCCTCGGTGGGCCGGTCGGCGTCTTCGGTTCCGGTGGCGGCGTGCTCGTCGCGCCGGGCGGTCACCGGACGCTCAGGTGTCTCCTCCAGCTCCACATGCTCGGGGATGTGGGGTGCATCGCCCATCATGTGCTCGTCGTCGTCGAGCACGCGCTTGGTGCCTGCGGCGGTTTCTTGCTGCTTGTCCTCCTCCTCGGAGGCACCGCTGGCGGCTTCCGGGGGCACCGGGCGGGAGCGTCCTTCCAGCAGGGCGCCGGGGTGATCCGGCAGCAGGCGTTGCGCCGGGGCATCGGCCAGGCGGCTGTAGCTCTCGGAGAGGTGGTCGTAGAGATCCCGGTAGGAACCGGCCATGGAGGTGAACAGGGTGGCGGTCTTCTCGAAGTGCTGGTTCACCGACTGACGGTAGTCGGCCATCTCCTGGCGTTGTTTTTCCAGCTCGGCCTTGAGAGCCTGCGCTTCCTGGCGTCCATGGGAGGTCTGACGGCCGAGGAGGAAGCCCGCGACAGCGGCTGCGATCAGGCCCAGGAGGATGAGGATCCAGGTGGTGGTGGCAGTCATGGGGGCTCCGGAGGATTTTTTTAGATCGTTTGATCAGTTTGAACCACCCCTTCGACCCGACTCAAGCGCATATGTTGCGCGGCGTGCTACTAAACTGACAGATATCAATTCCCATGCAGACGGCCGAGGCTGATCATGTTGGCTGGGTGCGGGGGCCGTGGCCGGCATGATGTGGCGTGCTTCGGGACCACGGCGCGTGCGTGTCACGGGGCGGAGGCGGGTGTATTGAACCTGACTGTATTCTGGTTGCTCTAAGGTGCATAATGCCAGTCATATAGATGACCTGAGAGACTGCGGGTCAAGAACAATAACCCCACCAGCGCCGAGGAGTCATCCGATGCGTTTCTCCATCTACCGCTTCAACCCGGAAACCGACGCCGAACCCTACATGCAGGATTTCGAACTCCCGGACGCCCAGGTGGAACCGGGCATGATGCTGCTGGAGGCGCTGCTTCGGCTCAAACGCCAGGACGAGACCCTGAGTTTCCGGCGCTCCTGTGGGGAGGGCGTGTGCGGCTCCGATGGCATGAACATCAACGGCACCAACGGACTGGCCTGCGTCACACCCCTGGCAAGCCTCAAGCAACCCATCACCCTGCGACCCTTCCCGGGCATGCCGGTGATCCGCGACCTGATCGTGGACATGGGCAACTTCTACAACCAGTACCGCAAGGCCAAGCCCTACCTGGTGATCAACGATCCGGTGCCGGAGGTGGAGCGCAAGCAGTCGCCGCAGGATCGCGAGAAGCTGGACGGCCTGTATGAATGCATCCTGTGCGGCTGCTGTTCCGCCTCCTGTCCCTCATACTGGTGGAACCCGGACAAGTTCCTGGGTCCGGCCGCGCTGCTGCAGTCGGCCCGGTTCATCCTGGACTCCCGGGACCAGGCCACCCCCGAACGACTGGAACAGCTGGACGATGCCTACAAGCTCTACCGCTGTCACACCATCATGAACTGCGTACAGGTCTGCCCGAAGGGCCTCAATCCCACCAAGGCCATCGGCGAGATCAAGAAGCAGATGCTCAAGCGCTCCCTGTGACCACGGACGAACAGCTCGCCAGCACCGACGTGGAGGCCCTGCGTCGCCTGCGCTGGAGTTGCCGGCGCGGCATGCTGGAACTGGACCTGCTGCTGGATGCCTTCCTCAAGCACGGTTTTGTGAAACTGGACGCCCGGGGTCGGGAGACCTTCGAGCGTCTGCTGGACTATCCCGATACCACCCTGCTGCAGCTGCTCATGGGGCAGATGCAGTCCAGCGACAGGGACGTCGCCCATGTGGTCGAATTCATCCGCCAGACCGCTCGTCATCCATCCTGAGCCATCCCGCTGCCTGGCTGCGTGGCTGGTGCTCGTGCACGGCCTGGCCGGGGCAGGGCTGATCGCCGCCGCGATGCCCCTGGTCGCTGCCGTCGGCGTTGGTGTCCTGCTGTTTTCTTTGAACATTCATCTGATGCGCCTCGGATTCCTTGCCGGGCGTCCCGTGATCCAGGGCCTGCGCCTGGAGGTGGATGGCCGGTCTCGCGTGCAAACCGCCGACGGGCACTGGCGCCCGGCGGTCATCCTGCCCGGCAGTTTCTGCGCCCCGTGGCTGTGCGTGCTGCAACTGCGGGTGGAGGGGCGCTGGCAGAGCCTCAGCCTGGCGCCGGACAGCCTGCCAGCGGATCAGCTGCGGCGGCTGCGCATGGGCCTGCTGGCCCTGCGCCCGAATTCGCCTGAGTACGCCCGGGGTATTCGGGCCGGCCTGGTGCGCCTTGGTATACTGCGCGGCAAACACCCTGTGGAGATATTGCCCATGCCCACCGATCAGGAGCGGCTGGAAGCCCTGCTCAGTGACGATCCGGACCATGTCTACAGCGACGAGGAACTGGACGCTATCGAGGCCATCGATCCCGAGATGGCCCTGCGCATCGACCGCGTGCAGACCCAGGCCCGTCGCCAGGGCGGAAACGTGGTGGTCGAGGGCCCCATCGACGAGGCCGTGGTGCGGGAGGCGGTGGAAGAGGCGCGCAAGATCCTCATGCAGGACGGCGGCGACATCGAGTTCGTCGCCATCGAGGACCGCACCGTGCGCGTGCGCCTCAAGGGCGCCTGCGTGGGCTGCCCCCGTTCCACCCTCGATCTGCGGAACGTGGTGGAGCGCCTGGTGCGCTCCAGGGCGCCGGGGGTGGCACGGGTGGTGAATGAATTTTGAGGTGAATTCAAAATTCAAGATTCAAAATTCAAGATTCAAAGGTGCATGCCTCGATCTGATGCATCTTGATTTGACGGGAGCATGTCCCCTTTGAATTTTGAATCTTAAATTTTGAATTCACCATTAAGTGATCACGTCCGGCTTCTCCCGCCCCGTGTGTTCCCGGATGCCGGCGATCTGCTCGGCGATGGCGATGAGTTCGGCCAGGGCCTCCTGGGTGTCCAGATTGTGGCGCTCGGGGTCGGGTTCGAAACGCTCCACGTAGAGTCGCAGGGTGGCACCTTCCGTGCCGGTGCCGGAGAGTCGGAACACCACGCGGGATCCGCCCTCGAACAGCACCCGCAGTCCCTGATGCTCACTGCGCGAGCCGTCCACCGGGTCGGTGTAGGCGAAGTCGTCGGCCTGCTCCACCCGGTAATCGCCGAAGCGCTGGCCCTTGAGCGCTGCCAGTTTGTCCCCCAGGTCCTTCATCAGCGCCTCGGCCCGTTCCGAGTCCACTGCTTCGTAATCGTGGCGGGTGTAGTAGTTGCGCCCGTAGAGGCGCCAGTGTTCGCGCACGATCTGCTCCACGGACTGGCGCTTGACCGCCAGTAGGTTCAGCCAGAACAGGACCGCCCAGAGACCGTCCTTCTCGCGCACGTGGTCGGAGCTGGTGCCGAAGCTTTCCTCGCCGCACAGGGTCACCCGGCCAGCATCCAGCAGGTTGCCGAAGAACTTCCAGCCGGTGGGGGTCTCGAAGCATTCCACCCCGAGACGCGCCGCCACCCGGTCGGCGGCCTGGCTGGTGGGCATGGAGCGGGCGATGCCGCGGATCCCCTGGCGGTAGCCGGGCACGTGGTGGGCATTGGCGGCGAGCACCGCCAGGCTGTCGCTGGGGGTGACGAAGAAGCGCCTGCCCAGGATCATGTTGCGGTCGCCGTCGCCGTCGGAGGCCGCGCCGAAATCCGGCGCCTCACGGCCGAAGAGTTGCTGCACCAGGTCGTGGGCATGGGCCAGGTTCGGATCCGGGTGTCCCCCGCCGAAGTCCGCCAGGGGTTCGGCGCGCATCACCGTACCGGGCTCCGCGCCCAGCCGGTTCTCCAGGATGCGCACAGCATAGGGCCCGGTGACCGCGTGCATGGCATCGAAGCGCATGTGGAAATGCCCCGAGTTGAACAGGGCGTGGATGCGGTCGAAGTCGAACAGGGACTCCATCAGGGTCTCGTAGTCGGCCACCGGGTCGATCACTTCGACGCTCATCTCGCCGAGCCTTGTCTCTCCCAGGTGGTCGATGTCCACGTGGGGGATCTCGGCGATGTGGTAGCGCGAAAGGCTCAGGGTGGCCTGGTGGATGGCGCCGGTGACCGATTCCGGGGCCGGCCCGCCGTTGGCGATGTTGTACTTGATGCCGAAGTCCGCGTCCGGGCCGCCGGGGTTGTGGCTCGCCGAGAGCACGATGCCCCCCTGGGCCCGGTGCTTGCGGATCACGCAGGAGGCGGCGGGGGTGGAGAGGATCCCTCCGGCGCCCACCAGGACCCGGGCAATGCCATTGGCGGCGGCCATGCGCAGGATCACCTGGATGGCCTCGCGGTTGTGGTAGCGACCGTCGCCGCCCAGCACCAGGGTGCCGCCGTGCAGGTCCTTCTGGGTGTCGAAGATGGCCTGGACAAAGTTTTCCAGGTAGTGGGGCTGACGGAATACCCGGACCCGCTTGCGCAGGCCCGAGGTACCCGGTTTCTGATCCTTGAAGGGACGGGTCTCGACGATGGCGATCTTCATGGGGGAGCAGTTTTCCTGAGCAGGTTGACTAGGCAAACGTTAGCAAAGACGGCGTCTGATGTCGCTGTGCTACCATGCCTCTCATGTTGATCCAGGACATTAAACCCGCTTATCTCGAGCCGGTGCCGCAGAGCTTCGCGGCGCTCATGGATCTCTATGAAGCCAACTACATCAGGCTGCGCCAGCTGTGTCCGGAACTGGGTGATCTGCAGGGTGAGTACGTATCCCGGGTCGCCGGGGCCATGGACCTGCACCTGGAGGTCCTGGAACACACCCCCTACACCAGCACTGCCCGCCTGACCTATCTGTTCGAGGAGCCGGACGGCACCCGCCGCAGCCCCGATCTTCTGGTGCGTATGTTCCACGATGCCCGTCAGGTGGAGGTGCTCGGCCGCCACTGCCGGCCCCTGGATGTGAACATCACCGTGGAAGACCTGCCCCGGCAGCGCTCGCTGGCCTGCAAGTGGCGCCTCAACCGCTTCCTGTTCAAGTGGCTGGGTTACAGCCTGCGCCAGGGCCATCGCTTTCATCTGCCCGAGACCGATACCCCCGCCGCCGGTCTGCCTTTGGAAATCGCCCCCTGAGGGGGCATCTCCCGCCTGGAATCCCCGATTACCGACAGAACCACTCGGATTTTTTGTGGTCGTATTGTTGACTGTGTCGGTCAACTATTGTATCAATACACCAATTCCTGACCATCCAGGTCGGAAATGCACATTCTGCCAACCCAACCTGAAAGGGGTGGATTTATGAAACTCTCAACCAAAGGTCGCTACGCCGTCACCGCCATGATGGATCTCGCCATCCACGACCGGATCGGTCCGGTGACCCTCGCCGACATCTCCCAGTGCCAGGGCATCTCCCTGTCCTACCTGGAACAGCTGTTTGCCAAGCTGCGCAAGCACGGCCTGGTGGAAGGCGTGCGCGGACCCGGCGGTGGTTACCGTCTGGCCAAGCCCGCAGACCGCATCACCGTGGCCAACATCATCACCGCCGTGGATGAGAATGTGGACGTGACCCGCTGCCAGGGCAATGAGGACTGCCAGCAGGGAGACCGCTGCCTGACCCACGAACTGTGGAAGGATCTGAGTCAGCAGCTCTACGGCTTCCTGGACGGCATCACCCTGGCCCAGTTCGCCAACCGTCCCGAGGTCCAGGCCGTGGCCCGCCGTCAGGATCGCGAGATCAACCGTCACCACTTCATCTTCCGCCGTAGCGCGGCTTAAGGGAGGTGGTCGTCATGGCCGACAAGACCCCCATCTACCTGGACTATTCCGCGACCACGCCGGTGGACGAGCGCGTGGCCGAGGAGATGGCCAAGTACCTGACCCGCGGCGGCATCTTC
>SR_TP_S13solDRAFT_1000185_pt1 | contig 30792 bp, 46 predicted proteins | sample SodReaTP_S13sol_FD_11159 | JGI IMG/M metagenome (IMG submission 11159)
TGTGGGGTGATGTTAATAAAGAGACGAAGAGGAAAGAAGCGAAAACAACGTAAGTTGTTGTAGATGATGAAGAAGCAGAGTCTAGAGCGGGTCACCGAGTTTGCGTTGTAGATGAGACAAACCGGGAGGAAAAAGCGCGGACCTCGGTAAGAAAATGTCCCTTAAAGATACCGCTGATCCCCCTCAAACGCCACTATAACCTCCCTTCCAGGAGCTGGTACCGGCTCCCCCAGGTGGCGTCGATCTCGCTGGCGTCCTGCAACCTCTCCAGCAGATGAGCACCGAAAGCCCGGCGGCCGTCGTTCTGCGGTAGCGCCTCCAGGGTCTCGATGCGGGCAACCAGGCGCTTGTCGCCAGCGCGCACCACGAACATCAGCTCGCCCGTGCTCGGGCTTCGCAGCACTGCCTCCGGTGCGGACAGGTTCCGGTAGAGATCCTCAAGATCATCAGCGGCCAAGCCATGACGGCGGACGCTCTCGCGCAGCTCCCGGTCGCGGGCAATAACCAGCGCCGAGGTGGTCGGCGAGCCGTTGCGCTCCATCCCTTCCAATGTGCGGGCGCGCAGGTAGGAAAGCGAGCGCGCCTCACCGGCCGGGCGATCGCCGGAGCCGGCCAGCTGCTCGGCCCACAGGCGAAAGCCGGCGGCGCTGCCGGGCGGGGTCGGCTCAGCCAGGGCGGCCTGGCGCATGGCGCGGGGCAGCTCCATCAGCTTTTGGCCGAAGGCGGCGTCCTGACCGATCCAGGCCTTGCCGGGGTTGTAGTCCCAGCCTACGCCCAGCCCCTCCGGCACGTCGCCGTAGATCTCGCCCGTGCGAGTGTTGACGCGCTCGGTGCGGCGGACCGTGGGGCTGGAGCCCGCGGCCAGGCCCTCCCGCTCCAGGTCGCGCTCGGATAGGGTGCGCACCGTGCAGCGGCAGCCGTAATCGTTCGGCGGGTAGTGCGTATCCCAGAAGGGGTCATCGACCGGCAGCACCAGGCGATCCCACTGGCGGTGCTCATCGCGTACCCGCGAGTCGCCCACCGTCAGATACTGGAGGTACGGCCGGCGCTCCTTGGTCCGCTGGATCTGCGCCCAACGCCCGGCCATGTGGGCGGTGCGCAGGTTGTTGTCGTAGATCACGCGGGTGCGCCAGCCGCGCTTGCCCTTGTAGCTCCAGCCGTGGCGCTCTACCGCCTGATCGAACTGGCGGCGAAAGTCGGTGATGTTGCCGCCCTCGGCCAGGGTGCCGGCGATCGCCTCGTGGAGGTCGCGCAACAGGTCCGCCTTGGTGGCGCCGGCCACGGTGAAGCCCTTGGCGTGGATCTCGCCGCGCAGATCGTCCCAGTGCTGGGTGGGAATCCGCAGCTTGGTGCGTAGATGCTCGATCGCCTCCTCGGCGGGCAGGCCGGCAAGCTGAACCTCAGCGGGCACCGTCGCCCCCCTTCAAGTACTCGTGCGCCAGGGCGTCGGCGGTCAGCTTGGCCAGGCCGCCGGCATCTAGGCGCGGGAACAGCTTCTCCAGCTCGGTCTGGAACTCACGCAGGCTGCGGCCATCGCGCTCGAATTGGGTCAGCATCTCGGCCACCGGGTTGATGTAGTCGCGCTCGATCGCGCGGTCGGCGGCGTCCAGGAGATCGTCGCCGGCCTGGCTGAACTCGTGGTGGCCACCGCAGTGGCTGCAGCTCGGCGCGCTGAACTGCGCAGCTGCCGGGGCGGTCTGCGGGATGGCGTCTTCATCGTCTTCGGCCATCGGGATATTCAGCTCCTTGTGCATGGCCCGGCGGCTCACGCGGTCGGAGTGCTTGATGGCGATCTCGTAGACCTCGGCCCGCTCCTTGCGCGCGGCCTGCTCCTCGAAGAACTCGAAGGTGGGCGGCGCCACGTCCACGCCGACGTTCAGCCAGGTGATCCAGCGGAAGGCCTCGTCCAGGGTGTAGGCGATCACCTCGCGGTCGGACTCGTGCACCGAGCCCTCGCGCTCGCGGGCAGTCTCCGAGGCGGCGCGGGCGCCGGTCTCGTTGATCTCGGTGGCCAGTGTCTGGCTGGTGAGCGCCTTGCTCATCTCCCGGTTGCACTCGTGGATAAGGAGCTGCTGCACCGGGGTGCTGCCTTGGCTGCTGGTCTCCAGCATGGAGATGGCGCCGCCGTCCTGAATCACCGCATAGCCGGCCTCCACCAGATCCTCCAGGGCCTGCGCGAGCTGCGCCTGCTCATGGTCCGGGGTGCCGGCCGGATACTTGCCCAGCGGGAACGGCAGGCCGAAGCGCTCGCACAGCTTCACAAACCACTTGAAGCCCCCGTGCTTGAAGGTGTACGGCCAGAAGCACGAGGAGAACAGGGCCTGCCCGTAGGGGTTCTCGAAGCTCGGCATATGGCGGGTGACCAGGAAGCGGAACTCCTCGGCCTCCACGCCCAGGGCGGGGTGCTCGCGGGTGCGCACCCGCAGCGTGTTGTCGTGGCCGAAGGCGAAGCGGCGGTTGGGCCGGTCCACGATCGCCGCCGGCATCAGCTCGTTGCCGTAGCGCGCCCACTCCAGCTCGTGCACCCGAAAGCCGCGAAACACCGCAGTGCCCATGTTCCAGATCACGTCCGGCCAGGTCATGCCCGGCGCCGGCCTCTGGCTCATCCACTTACGGCACAGATCCGCCGCGCGCTGCTCCTGCGGCGAGTCGCCGGCAGGCACCACCCGGTGCTCGTAGCGCAGCAGCCCGGCGCGTACCGCGCGCAGCTCGCCGATCACGTGGGCGTCGGCCTGAATGGCATCGAACACCGCCTCGCTCTTGCGGGCCTTGCGCAGCACCACGTCCGGGTTGGGCAGCACCGCGAGCGAGTGATAGAAGGCGGGGTCGCTGTCGCGGCCGGCCTGCGCGCCTTGCAAGAGCGAGCGGCTCATCCGTCGCATATCCGAAGGGGTCATGCTCATCCGTCGTAACCTCGTAGATCCAGGCTATCCCGGCGGCGCCGGGCGAACACGCGCCCCTGCTGGCCCATGCCTGTAGTGGCCAGCATCCACAGCATGTGGAGCGCGTCCGGGCCGTCGTCGTGATCCGCTTCCGGCCAGTGCCGCAGCTGCGATATCAGGGTGTGGTGCGAGCGGTGCAGGCGGATCAGGCCGTTGGCGCAGTGCGGCTGCAGCGACTCGATGCGCAACGCCTTGTCCACGTGCGGGGTAATGCCGCGCGCCGGCACCGGCACACCCTGGGCCGCCGAGCGCTTGACCAGCTCCGAGCGAAGGAACTCCTGGAACTGCACCGTCTCGATGCCCCAAACCAGGCAAAGGTATTCCGCCTGCAGGTTGATGATGTCGGAGATGATCCGGTCGGGCACCCGGCGGCTGATCTGCGCCTCCACCACGTCCAGCACCCCGTGTTCGCGATCGAAGCCGCCCACCAGGATGGCCGAGGGGTCGCGCCCCGCGTTGTTCTTTCCCAGGGAGGGGTCGCAGGCGCCGAAGAACACCCACTGCCGGCACGGCTGCACCCAGTAGCGCAGCGACTCGGAGAAGGGGCAGTTCTGGCCGGCCGCCGGGTCCTGCTGCATCTCGCAGGCGAAGGCGTCGTGGTCGTCGGCGCGGGCCTTCATCAGCGAGATCAGCGGGCGCACCTGCGGCCAGCTGACCACGGCGCCGCGCTCCATCTCCTCGCGCCGCTCCTGATAGAAGGCATCGGCCACCGCCTCGCCCTCGTTGAGCAGCAGCTCCTCCCAGCGGTCCCACAGGTCCATCCGGTCCGGCCACTCGATCACGGCGCGGAAGGTGCGCGCCCGCCAGGTCGGCCGGCTCTGGGTGCGTGCCAGCACCGAGTCGTAGTGCAGGATGGTGCCGATATAGCCGATATCCATGGAGCCATTCGGCGGCCCCAATTTCAGCACCGCCTTGTTCAGCCAGGCGGTGAGCTTGTCGCGCTGGGTCAGCGAGCGGACGTTATCGTCGTTCTCGATATCGTCCAGCAGCACCAGATCCGGCCGGTGCGGCCCGTGGCGCAGACCGCGCAGGCGCTTGAGCGCCCCGAAGGCCTGCACCTTGCGGTTGCCGCGGGTGACGATCACGCCAATCTGCCAGACCCGCCCGCGCCCGGCCGCCTCCGGGAAGTCCTGCGCCAGGCGCGGGTTGCTCTCCAGCTCCGCCTTCACCGCCTCCAGCATAGTCACCGCCTGGTCGGCGGTGTCCATGATGATGACCGTGTACCACTTCCAGCCGTTGAGCACGCACCACAGCGTGAACAGCTGAGTCACCAGGGTGGATTTGGCCTCGCCACGCGGCGCCGCCACCGCCCACTTGTTGCCCTTGCCCTGGCGCAGCGAGGGCGCCAGCTCCTCGGCCACCCACTGGTGGAACACCGAGGGCTCGTTGCCGACGTAGTGCGGGAAGTAGGTGGTGCAGAAGAAGCGGAAGTCGTCACGCTGCCGGCGCACACGTTCGGCCGCCGCGGCCGGATCGGTGGCGAAGCCGTCCACCTCCGCCTCGATACGGCTGCGCAGCTGGCCGGCGAACTCCGCCAGCTGGGCCTCGAACTGCCGGCGCGTCAGCTTAGCCATGCGCACCCTCTGCCGCGGCAAGCCGCCGCTGCTCGGCGAGCAGCCGATCGACCGCCACCTGGTAGTAGCCGTGCGACATCTCCACCCCGACGAAGCCCAGCCCCGCCCGCAGCGCCGCCACTCCAGTGGTCCCGCTGCCCATGAACGGGTCCAGCACCAGGCCGCCGGCCGGCACGATGCGCACCAGCTCCGCCATGACCGGCTCGGGCTTGCCCACCTGGTGCAGCCGCGGCCCCTTGCGCGGGGCGCAGGTGAACACGCCCGGCAGCGTCGGCGCGTCCGAGCGGGGGGGGGGCATGGCGCCCTTGGAGCCCCACAGCACGTACTCCGCTTGGGCGCGGAAGCGGCCCTTGGCGGGGCGCACGCCCGCCGTCTTGTCCCACACCGCGATGCCGCGCCAGCTAAAGCCGGCCGCCTGCAGCGCGTCGGTGCTGATCGGCAGCTGGCGCCAGTCGCTGAACATGCAGATCGGCGCGCCCGGCCGCATCAGCCGGTAGCACTCGGAGAGCCACAGCGTGGCCCAGGCCAGATAGCCGCGCTGGTCGCGGCTGTCGCCCTCGAAGTCGGGCAGGATCTCCTTCTGCCCGGAGGTGACGTACTTGGCGCGCGTGGAGGCCTGGCGATCGGAGCGAAAGGCGCCGCCGCTTGAGTACGGCGGATCGGTCACCACCGCGTCGATCGACTCCGACGTCAGATTGGCCAGCACCCGCAGGGCGTCGCCTTGATAGAGCGTGCCGGATTGAAGTTGAACCTTAGCCATAGATCTCGCTCAGACGCTCGCCAAAGGGCTCCAAAATCTCCAGGAAGGCCTCGGTGTGCTGCGGGTATTCCTGCCGCACGAACTGCGCCAGGTGCTTGGTCACCTCCAGCGCCGTGCCGAGCTTGGACAGCTCCGGGTTGGTCGCGCCGGCCGCCTTCACCGTCTTGGCATAGGCATCAGAGAGGCGGCTGATCGCCTCGGCGCGCAGGATCGGGTCGCCCTCGTGGCTGCGCAGCGCCTCGAGCGTGCCTTGGAACAGCCGGATGAAATCATCCAGCACCGCCGCCGTCAGATCTCCCAGCCCGCCGCTGGCGATCCGGTCGGCCATGCGCGCCCGGTCCCAGTCATCGCCGCTGCCCCGTGCGTCAGCCTTCCAGCGCCGCGCCGTCTCGTAGCGCACGCCCTGCAGCTGGGCCGCCTGCGTCAACGGCATGCGGTCCTCCACGTAGGCCTTGCGCACCGCCTGGCGCGTCTCCTTCGGGTGCGCCATCAGCCCCCCTGAATCAGCTGCTTCACCAGCTCCACGGCGATCGCGGTCACGCCGCCGGCCAGGCCGCCGGTTCCGGCGCTCTTGAGCGCGATGCGCCCCACCGACTGGTTGAGGTCGTCGATGTCCTTCTCCTGTGCCTGCAGCCGCGCGTCCAGCGCCTTCTGCAGGTCATCGATCCGCTGATTGGTGTGCCGCCCCTGGGTGGTCACCAGCTCGCGGATGGCGCCAAGCTCGGTGCGCATCTCCACCATGAGCATCAGCATCCGCTGCTGGGTGTCCTGCGCCTGGCGGTGAAAGCCTGCCACGCCGCGTTGTTGTTCGTTATCCATAGCCGCCTCTTAGTGCCCCTCTACCCAGCGCCGCAGCGCCGCCTTATCTGCATCGCAGGCCTCCAGCCTCTCGCGTAGTGTCAGCGCCCAGTCCAGTAGCGCCGCGTTGGTCTCCCCCGTGAGTGTCGGCACCGGGCAGGGCGCCAGCAGCGCCCCCGGCGGGTGCACCCGCTGCAGCTCGACCTCAGTCACCACGGCCGGCGCCGTCGCGCAGCCGCTCAAGAAGAGCAGCAGGCACGCGCTGGCCGGCCCATTCGTCCACATCCGCATCGGCTCGCCTCAGCTCCTCGATCTGCTGGCGCAGCCGCTCGGCCCGCGCCTGCGCCTGCGACCGCGCCGCCTCGCGCTCGGCCAGCACCGTCTCCAGGTGTGCCCGCTCGCGCTCGGCCTCGGCCAGCGCCTGGCGCGTGCGCTCCAGCGCCTGCTGCGCGTGCACGTAGTTGACCCGCAGCGTGGCCAGCTCCATCACCTGCGCCCGGTACTGCCAGATCACGGCGCCGATCGTCGCCACCAGCGCGAGCACCAGGCCCAGCCACAGCTTCTTGCCCACCGCCAGCCTCACGGGCACGTCGCCACCCCCCGCCAGCCCGCGCGCAGATAGCGCGGCTCCAGCTCGAAGAGGATGCGGTGCGGGTAGTGGCGGTTCTCGCGGCGCGCCCAGTCGGCGCGGGCGGTGTAGTGCTCGGTGTGATCCCACCAGCGGTCCGGGTCCATGCCGGCCGCCGCGGCCAGGCGGCGATCGCGCGAGACCCAGCCCGGCCCGCCGTTGTAGGCCGAGAGCATCATGGCGATGCGGTCGCAGTGGGCGATGGTTTCCGCCTCCATGGGCTGGAGGCGGTCATAGATGTGGCGGTTGTAGCGGGCCATGGCGCGCATGGCCCAGCCGGGCGAATACGGCGCCCCGCGCCCGAAGTCCGACCCCGCCCCAGCGCCGCCCGCTTCGCGGGCGTCCAGGTCCGGGTAAATCTCGGCGATCCAGCGCGCCGTATCCGGGGTGAACTGCGCCAGGCCGTGGGCATAGGGGCTGCGAGCATTGGGCCGCCAGCTCGACTCCTGGTGAATCTGCGCCGCGTGCAGCGCCACCGAGCCGGAAAGCCCCCACTCCTGCTGCACGATGCGGGTCAGCTCGCGCTGATGCTGCTGGGCGGCGGAAGGGATGGCCGCCTCGGCGCTGCGCCCCAGGGCCAGCTCGCTGATCAGCATCACCGCGAGCAGCAGCGCGACGATGACCACCGAGAGCCACAGATCGATGTAGGGCACCCGCCGCCGCAGCGCCAGCGGCACCTTGCCGCGCGCCAGTTGGCGAAAGTAGATGCCCCAGGGCGTCATACGCCCAGCCCCAGCGCCAGGATGGCGGCGGCCATGATGACCGCCCGGCGCAGCATGCAGCCCGCCAGCAGCCACGCCGTGTGCGGCCCGGCTTGGCGCCAGTCGAGCGAGCCCGGCCGCGCGTAGAAGAAGATCGTGCGGTCGATCCAGTAGCCCAGGTAGGCGCCCAGCGACAGCTTGGTCAGCGACCACAGCAGCACGCCGAGCTGGTAGGGGTGCAGCCAGCCGATGGCGGCCACCATGATCAGAGCCCCGATCAGCCAGGGTCCGCCCCGGAACTTGTCAGCAATCGCGCGCAGCATCTCGATACCCCGTAGCCTGGAAGGTTTCAGGCAAGGGTACGGGCCGCGCCCGCGGGGCAGAGATACGGAAATGTTTCGGAGGGTGTTTAGGAGAGGTTGAAGAGGTCCAGCTGGTCCTCTTCGGTGCAGGCGTCAGCGGCAAGGATGTTAGAGATCTGCCGCGTGGTCAAGTCATAGCGCCGCGCCAGGCAGGCAAGGCTTGCCCCGGCCGCGGCCTCGGCGCGGATGCGGCGGTTGCGCACCTGGATCATCAGCTTGTCCAGCTTGGGCAGGGTCAGGGTCCGGCCGCCGAGCGCGCGGCTCAGGGCGCGGGCCGCCTCCGCCGGCATGATGGCGCTGAGCACCTCGCTGCGCTCGCCGTTCAGCGGCACCGTGTAGGGCGCACCGCCGCGCGCCCGCAGCAGGGAGAAGGCGGCCTCGAGCCCGCAGGCGTTGACCAGCAGCCGGATCTGCGGCGGCAGCATGGCAAGCTCCACCTCGTCCGTCAGCAGCTCGTCGTAAGCCTCGCGCAGCCTCACTCGTCCAGCTCCTCCCCAAGCCCCACCCGGTGACACCAGCGCTTGAGCGCCTCGATCGCCTTGTTCAGCTGCGCCCCATCCGCCCACTCCAGCCGCTCAAGCTCCGCCACCTGGTTGCGGCACCACTGCTGCATGGCCGCCTCGGAGCGATCGCGCACGTGGCCGTGATCGGCCAGCAGCGTCCACAGCGCGTTGAGCTTGGCGATGCGGGCGTGCCGCCACTTCGCCGTCGAGAGCTGGGTGCCGCGCTGGGTCGGCGTGAAGCCCAGCCGCTTCATGGCCTCGATCGCCGTCATCAGCTGGCCGATGCTCATGGTGGTGGCCGAGACCCGCCCGGCCTTCTCCCTGGCGCCGTGCTGCGCCAGGAACGCCCGGTAGGCGTCATCGTCCATCCGCAGCTGCTGCTTGCCCACCTGTAGCAGGGTGTAGAAGCGGGTGCGGTTGCTCTTGCTCTTCTCAGACACAGGCCAGCTCCTCCAGCATCCGCTTATCCGCCGCCGACAGCCGGCCGGTGATCTCGCGATAGCAGGCGTGGCAGTTGTTGTGCAGACCGGCCGCGGCCGAGGGCTGGTAGTACCAGAACTCGGTGTCGGCCGGGTAGTAGTCGCCGCAGCGGCTGCACAGGCGCTCCAGGCCCAGCTCGGTCATCAGGTACCGGCCGCTCTTGATCCCGCGGGCGATCTGCGCCGGGGTCAGCGCGGGGCATACGTGGCCGGCTCGTTCGCTTGTGCTCATTATTGTATCACCTCGCTCGGCTGCTCATCAGGTCCGGCGTGCCACCGCCGGACGACGCCCCATCCCTGGCGGCGTTTCGCTTCAGTCGCAGTGCGGGCAAAAGCGCGTGCCCGCATCGTCCGCCCACCACACGTACCGGCCGCCGCACCGGCCGCAGAGAAAGCGGCGCAGCCAGTGGGTGCGAAAGCCCTTGAACCAGGCCGCCGTGTACAGAAAGCTCAGGAAGAAAATGCCCCACTGGCCGGTCACCCAGGCCGCGTAGAACCAGAACGGCTGGCCGATCAGGCCGAACACGCTGGCCCACTTGCGCCGGCCCTCGTGCTCGGACTGGCTGAGCCAGATGGCGGTGACGCCGAACAGGGCGATGGCGAACTGCTCGATCATGCCTCGCCTCCCGCCGCCCCGGCCCGGTCCATCCGCTCGATCTCGGCGACGATCAGCGCCGCGGCGCGCACCAGGTCCCGCCGCCGATCCTTCGGTTTGAAGCCCTCCGGCCAGGGCCAGATCTCCTCGGGGTCGGCGCCGGCACCCCAGGCCAGGGTGGAGGTGGCCAGGCAGTAGGCCGCCGCCGCGTCGGCCAGGCTGCCGTCCGTGAGATGGTCGTCGTACTCCGGGGTGAGCTCCTCGCGCGCGCGCTGGCGGCGCCGTTCGGTGCGGATCTCCTCCAGCACGCCCGCGCCGATCTCCGGCTCGCCGCATTCCTCGCGCTCGATCTCGGCGGTGACGGCCTCCAGCGCCCCCGCGTAGCGTGCCACATCGCCGCCCCGCAGCAGCACGATGCCACCGACCGGCGTCTCGTCCTCGCGCGTCACCATCGCGGAGAGCGTGCCGGCGCCCATTTCGTCCATATCCTCCAGCACCTCGCCGACCGGCGTCTTGAGGATCGAGCCCAGCTCCAGATACTTCATCACTATGCTCATGCTTCGCCCCTACAGTGCCGCCAGATCCAGCGGGATCGGCCGGTAGCTCTTGCCATCGCTCTCGCGCTCGTAGAAGCGCACGTAGGCCTTGGCGCCGGCCACCCGCACCGAGTCGCTGATGGCCTGCATCGCCTCCAGCCACTGCGGGTCGGTGATGTCCAGCGTGCGCAGGCCCAGCACCCGGCCGGTGGAGATCTTGCCCTCCTTGTCCACCTGGAAGGCGTGCTCCACCAGGGCGCGGATCTCCGAGCGGCTGCCGTCGGTCCAGCGGTGGATACACTGGTCGATCATCTCCTTGGCCACCTGCAGCCGCTCATCGAACACCAGGTGCTCGCTGATGTGGCGCTGCACCTTGTAGCGGCCGTCGAAGCTGACCAGCGTCACGTTGCCCTTCTTGCCGCCCACCTGGGTGTCGTACTTCTCGCCGCTCAACTGAATGAAGGCCTGGATATCGTCCATCGCCTGGGCGCGGAACTTCGCCATCAGCTGCTGCACCTCGCGCGCCTTGGCCACCAGCTCGCGCACCAACTCGTCGCGCTCGCGGTCCACTTCCTTCACCAGCTCCTGCGGCACCAGCCGCCCCTGCGCATCGCGCAGATACCCCTCGGGGATCTGCTCTTCGGTCTTCGTCGTCATCGCTCTAGGCCTCTTGCTCGTCGTTGGAACCCGCCTCGGCGGGGATGTTGGGCGGGGTGCCGGCGGCCTCCCGCATCCGTTTCAGCTGCGCCTCGATCAGCGCATCGGTGGGGCGCCAGCCGCGCCGCTCGCTTGCCTTCTCGCCGGCCGGCGCCGCAGCTCCCTGGGGCGCATCGCGCGGCCGGTGGCGCTCGCGCTCGATGCGCGCCGCCTCGGCCTTGGCCTCCGCCTTCTGCGCCAGGCCCGCCACGATCTCGCACAGGTAGCCGTGGCTCTTGAGCGGCAGGCGCAGCGTCTGGCGGTTGGTCAGCATCTGGTCCAGCCCCGCCTTCCAGGTCTCCAGCGGCGCGGCGAAGCTCTCCCCCTTGCGCTCCACCTGGCCACTGTTCACCGCCTCGGCCAGCTCGGTCAGCAGGCGCGCGGCCTTGTGGGCGGAGAGCGCCCGCTTGGGCGGGCTGAACAGGCGCAGGTACGCCGTCACCCGGCTGCCCAGTCCCGCAGGCATGTCCAGCGCCGCCGCCAGCGCCTGGCTCTGCTCGGCCGCCCCGGCGAAGGCGTGCAGATCGGCCGCCAGGCCACAGTCCGGGCACACACCCTTCAACGGCATGAGGCCTCCTCGCGGCCGGCCAGCCGCTCCGTCAGTCGCTCCCAGATCGGCGGCAGCGCCGCCGCCCAGGCGCTGGGCGGGGCGCCCGCGTTCAGCTCCTGGAGGTAGTGCGCCAGCAGGTTGCCGGTGGCCACCAGGCGCTGCAGCGTGGCCGTGTCCACACAGGTGATCTGCCCATCCAGCAGCAGGCGCAGGCAGGCGCTGCAGTCGCCGGCCGGCGCGGCCTTCCTCGGCTCGCTCATTCCGCGTCCTCCCGCAGCGCGTGCCACAGCGCCACCTCCGAGGGCGCCGGCTCCCGGCGCAGCATCCGCGCCCGGATCGCCACGAACCACCAGGCCGGCGCGTGCACCTGCCGGGAAGCCACCAGCGCCTCCGCCAGGTCGCAGGCCTGGATGTCGTCGCAGGCGGCCAGCTGCAGCCGCCAGCCGCCCGGCACCGGCACGAACTGCTCGCCGATATCGCCCAGCACCCGCGCCCCCTCGGCCTCCTCCAGGGTCGCCACCGTCACCAGGAAGGTGTGCAGCGGCCGCGGCGCCGCCACCGTGTGTTGAGTTGGCGTGTAGCCGCCGAACAGATCGGGGTGCAGCGGCCCGGTCATCGTGTAGCGGTGCTCACAGCTCGCCATGGCGCACCTCCCTGGGGGCGGGGTTGTGGCGGCGGCTGCAGTGGTGCAGCGGCTCGATCAGCCGCCCATCGCGCAGCACCGCCCCGGCCGGCTCCAGCGCCTCGGCCGCCTCGCGCGCCAGCTCCCGGCGCATCACCTCGGCCTGGGTGGGCAGCAGCGGCAGCATCTCCGCCGGCAGCTGCGCCACCGCCTCCAGGATCTCCTGCGGGTGCGCCAGGAAGGTCACGAACAGCACCCCATAGCGGCGCAGCATGTCCTCACGCTCGAACACCCGGCCCCAATACTCGATGTACTCGTCGCTGTAGGTCGGCATCATGCGGCCTCCCGGTTGGCCCGCGCGGGCTTGAGGTTGAGCACCTTCTGCGCCACCTGGTCGAGCAGCCCCACCGAGAGCTGATGACCCTGGCGCAGGCCGTAGTCGCGCAGCGCCGGCAGCAGCCCCTCGGTGAGCACCCGCGCCGAGCCCTGGGCGTAGTCCCACAGCCGGTCCAGCAGCGCCTGCTCGGGCTCGCCTTGCTCCTCCAGCGCCGCCAGCGCCAGGGCGTCGTGATCCTCCCGCGTGATGCCCTTGACGATCGGCGGCCAGAAGGTGATGCGGCTGCGGATGCGGTCGAAGCGCCCGTGCGCGGGGCGGATCAGCGCGTACAGCTCCTCGGTGCCCACCAGCACCACCCCCACCTCGGCGCGGTCGCGCAGCCGGCGCAGGTAGTCCAGCGCCGTGGGCTGCAGGTTCTCCGCCTCGTCCACCGCCAGCAGCGTGTCGGTGTCCTTGAGCGCCTGCACCAGGGTCAGGAAGTACTGGTCGTTGGTGCCGCCGCGCCCGCCGGGGGCGGCCACCTCCAGCGCCTCGGCAAGCTCCCGCAGCAGCGTGCCGGTGGCCATGTTCGGGTGCGTCTCCACCAGCACCGTGTTGGGGTGGCGCCGCGCGTACTCCTTCAGGCAGGCCGTCTTGCCGGTGCCGACGAAGCCGGGGATCAGGCCCACGTTGCGGTAGGCCGCCGTGCGCTGGCAGACCGCGTTCACCAGTTGGTACATGCTGGTCTCAACGAAAGGCACCGCGCCGATGTCGCGCCGCGCATCCTGGCGGCTGAGCGCGTCCAGCAGCTTGGCCAGCCACTTGGTGGGGCTCGCCGTGTACTTGCCGGCGATCACCTGGTTCAGCGTGCCGGCGTTCACCCGCGAGACCTTCGCCAGCCAGCTCTGGCTGTGGCGGTGCTCGTTGAGCCAGTCGATCACCTGGCGGGTCTGCGCCTGGTCCTCCTCGGTGTAGCGATCCCCCCAGGTCGCCGGGTAGGCGATGGTCTCGATGCGCGTGGTGGTGTCTTGCTCGGTCATGGAATACACTCCGTTCTCGTTCGTGTTGTTAGCCTTTGGCGGGTCTCAAAGCAGCCTTTGGCGCGGCTTTAAGGCCCCCGAAAGGCGCCGGCGATGGGGCTTCCATGCCCTGCGGACTACCGGCCCTCATCCAGGTAGTCCGTGTTGTAGAGGTCGATGTCCGGCAGGGCGTCGGCCTCTTTCTCTTTGGGCGCCTCCTCCAGCAGCGAGGCCGGCGCCAGGTGCTCGATGGCGTCCAGGGTGTCGGTGTGGTCGTAGGTCGGGCGCAGCCGCGCGGCGGCCTCCTCGGCCTTGTGCCGCAGGCGCCGGACCTGACCCTTGAGCCGGTTCTGCTGGATGTCCTCCACGCGCGAGGGCGGCAGGTAGGGCGCTGCCTTCACCAGCTCGGCATCGCAGATGAAGCGCTGGTCGGCGTCGCGGATCGTCACGCTGGCGAAGCTGTGCCAGTCGTACTCCACCACCACCTCGCGCTCGTGGAAGTCGGCCAGTACCGGCCAATTGGCGAAGGTGCGGTTGAACAGCTGCACCTCGCCGCGGCGCACAGTGCGCTTGACCTGCGGGCGCAGCAGCGTCTGCGGCGGCATCTCCGGCGGCACGCGCTCAAGCTCGGCCCACAGCTCGGCCGGCGCCTGCCCGCCCAGGGCCGCCTTGGCGCTGGTGTTGTAGCGCTCGACGTAGGCCCGGATGGCGTCCATGTACTGATCCAGCGTCGGCAGCTTCAGATCGCCCCGGCGCACCTTCTTCTCCAGCGCCTTGAGCGCGTCGTCGGTGCGGCAGTACCCGCAGTAGGTATCGAAGCGCTTGCCCACGTGCTCCTCGAAGGGGTGGAACCAGCCCTCCACCAGCCCCTTGCCCTTGGCGTTGCCGGCGTGGGCGGTCATGTGGGTGATGTTCATGCGCTTGAGAAAGCCGGTCACCTCGGCATCCAGCAGCGTGTTGGCAAAGCCCGAGCCGGGGTCGGTGTGCAGCACCGCCAGCACGTGGTCGTGGGTGGTGACGGCCCGCACCAGGCTGAACATGGTGGTCTGCGCCGACTCGGCCTCGGAGAGGTGCCAGCTCACCAGGTACTTGCTGCGCACGTCGATATAGATGGTCAGCTCCGGGCGCCAGGGCATGCCGGTGGCCGGGTGCGCCACGTAGACCTTGCACAGGTGGCCGTCCGACTGGTAGGCGAAGCCCACCGGCAGGTGGCTGGCGTCCATGTGGCGGTACTTGCCGATGTTCTGGCGGTAGTAGTGCGCCCCCATCCGCGCCGCGCTCTTCTCGCCCACCCGGCCGGGCAGGCTCTGCAGGTAGCGCCGCACCTTGTTATAGGTGACGCCCTCGAAGCCCTCGTCCTGCAGCCAGCCGGCCACCGCCGAGTAGGTTGGCTGGCTCGGCCGCTGCCACAGCTGCGCCGCCCGCGCCTCCCAGCCCTCGGTCTTGTGCTGCTTGCCGAGGCGCAGATCGGCCAGGCCCGGCAGGCCCTGCTCGCGGTAGCCCTTGACCCAGCGCTGCAGCGTGGCCACCCCCGGCACCCCGCCCAGCTCCTCCACCGCCCGCAGGCAGTCGTCCGGCAGGTTGTCCACCCGCGCCTGGGCGCGCAGCCACTTCACCGCCTTGGTCTGGCTGATGCCGCGCCCGCCCATCAGGTCCAGCGCCGGGCGCAGCAGGCGCAGCCGCGCCTCGGCCATGGCCCGCTTGGCCTGCGGCAGGCGCTGCCACTGCTCCTCGGGGGTGCTGGCGGCCGGTAGGTTCACGTAGGGGCTGATCCGCGCGAGCTTGCCCATCTCACACCTCCGAGCCCTGTTTGCCGGTGCCGCGCGGCCGCCCGCGCATGCCCTTGGTGGCCTTGTTGTGGCGCTCGTCGGCGCGCAGCTTGCGGCCCGCCGCATCGGTGGAGAGCATCCGCTCGCGCGTCTCCTGGAACAGCGCCAGCTCGTCCTCGCTGTAGTGGTGGCCGAACACCGGCTCGCCTATTGCGTCGAGGTAGGCCTGCTCCAGCTCGCGCATCAGCGCCAGGCCGTGGCTCAGGGCGCCGGCCAGGTTGTGGTACAGCGTCACCGCCGCCGTGCGCCGGGTGCGCACCTGGCCGTCGTCGTCCAGGTAGGCGCGCGGGTTGGGCGGCTGCGAGAACAGCTCCGCGTGGGCGCCCAGGCGCTGGTCGTAGAGCCGGCGCAGGTTGTTGATGGCGGCGACCATCAGATCCCCCGCCACCGCCGACTCCTCGCGGATCTCCAGAAAGTCCGGCGAGACGTTGTTGATGGCCTGCTTGTAGCGCTCGTAGCCGGCCGCCTTCAGCTCGCTCTGCAGGCGCTCGTTGTCGAAGCCGGCCGCCTCCAGCTGGTTGGCCAACTCCTCGCGCTCCTCCTTCAGCTCCCGCAGCCGCAGGCGCAGCTCGCGCACCGACAGCGCCTCCAGCTCGCCGGCCTCGGCCTCGCCGTCCTCGCCGCTCAGGTACTCGTCCAGCACCTCCGGCTCGGCCTTGGCCAGCTCCAGCACCTTGGACTTGGGCAGCTCGGCGAAGCGCTGCAGGCGGGCCGGCGGCTGGGCGGCGAGGAAGCGGGCCACCTGCATGCACTCGCGGGCGCGTTGCGGCGCCAGCCCGATCTCCTCGACCGCGGCCTCGAACTCGCCGTGCCCTAGCCGGGCCTTGAGCGCGGTAAGGCCGACGCCGATGCGGGCGATGGTCATGCCGAGCTGTTCGGTCTCCCTGCGCAGCGTCTGCACCAGGTGCGCGCTGCCGCCATCGATGTCCAGGCCAACGGCCTGAGCCACGCGGCTCAGGTCTGCGCTGCTCAGCTCGCCAGCCACTCGGGGGGCGTCCGGCAAATCGCCGGACGTCCGGCGATTTGCTGTGTCGCCCTCCAGCGCGGTCTCGATATCCAACTGCTCCTCGCGATAGTCCGCCGCGGTGCGCGGGTCGGTCTTCGGCACCATCAGGCCGCCGGGGGCGGCGGTGAAGTCGGTCAGCGGCTGCGCCTGGCCGGACGGCGAGTCCTTGATGTCGGCGTAGATGTCGATGTCCGGGGTCTGTTGCTTGGGCATGGGGTGCTCCTACTGGGCGCGGTTAGGCGGTTTCATCGAACAGGCCGGGGCACACTTCCCGGCCGATCTCCTGCGAGAGGTCGTGCAGGATGCGAAAGGAGAGCCGGCCGCGCGGCAGATCGCGCTTGCCGGCCCAGCGCGTCACCACCTGGGTGACCGTGCGCGGCTCGTAGCCGTGGGCGAGCGCGAACTGGCGGAAGTTGCTGCCGCGCTCGATCAGTCGTGCCTGAATCTGTCGCTTATTCATGGCCGCCCTCCTGGCTGCTCACGTCTCCGGGTTTATTCACGCTGTGTCCCTCGTGGGTTAATCTGTCCGCAATACGAATAAGCGTAGTTATTTGGAACGCATAAGTCAACGAAGGATGCTGCGATATGCATAACACGTCCGTAGGCGCGGTACTTGAGCGACTGGGCAAGGCGCTGGAAGCCAAGACCGACAGTGATTTGGCCCGTCTGCTGGACGTGAACCGGCAGACGCTGGGGAGTTGGAGAACGCGAGGGTCAGTGCCTTATGCGTTATGCGTAAAGGTCGCCGAGGAGAAGGGGTTGTCCTTGGACTGGCTCCTCACCGGCCGCGGCCGGATGCATCCCGACGCCCCATCCGAGGCGGAGGAGTTGAACCCGCGCCAGCGCGCGGTGCTGGATCTGTTCACCTCGCTCTCGGAGGACGATCAGCGGGAAATACTCCGGGATGCTGAGGAGAAGAAACGGATAGCGGACATGGAGAGGAGGCTGGAGGAGCTGGCGGCCAAGGTGGAACAGCGCAATCGTTCGGCCTAAAGTGTACCTAACGGGTACAAAGGCGAAGGGGGAGCGATGGGCGAAGACACCAAGGATCTGCTTGAGAAGATTCTGGCCTCGCAGGTGCTGCTGTTAGCGGGGCGCCTGGAGGCCAAGGCGAAATCGACCGGCACGATCAGTTCGACCAGCGACTACACGCGGGAGGCTAGCCGGCTGATTCAGCGAAGGCAGTCCGAAATTCTGCAGCTATTGCGCTGATGCCGCCTTGCCGCGAGTCCAGGCGCGTGCCGGTCTCCATGATCCGCTCCGCCGTGCGCAGCACCCACTTGGCCTGGGCGATGCTCAGGCCCTGCAGAGCGTCGATCAGATCGACCGCCAGGGCGTGGGCCTCGATCTCGCCGATCTGACGCGGCGCGCTGCACTCGCAGCCCAGGCCCGTCGGCACCTGCTGCCCCATCCGGAAGGCGTCCAGTCGGGCCGCGAACTCGGCCGCGCTGGCGCCCGCGTTGATCGCATCTGCTAATATGCCCTGCATCGCCCGCAGCTGCTCCGGGTTAGCGCCCACTGCATCCGCCTTAAAAGTCTCTGCACCACTCATGGCCACCTCCAGCCGTTAGTTGATCACCAACTTCAAACCTAACCATATTTGAAACCACTTTGAGGGCCGCTACGGCGGCCGATCCCGGTTTGGTGGGCGTGGTTGTACCTCCAGCAGCGTCCCGGCGCTCCTAGCGCCTCTGAGGCGCTCGCGTCTTCTCGGCCTCGTTCAGCAGCTCGCCCAGCTGGTCGAGCAGCCGGTTGGCCACCGCCTGCGGTTGCTCGCCGGCCTCGGCCAGGCCGTCCACCAGGCGCTGGATCTCCCGGCGCAGCTCGGCGGAGTCGGCGACCTCGCCGGACGCGATTCGCGCCACCAGCTCCCGTACCCCGCCCTCCATCAGCCGCAGGTTGATGCGGGTCAGCGTGTCCACCGCCGCCGTGAGCCGCCGTGCACGCCACTCGCCAAGCAGCAGAAGCAGCACGATCAGCGCGAACATGCCCCACTGCACCCAGCCGAACGTCATCATCCTGTGCGCCTCCCAGCCGATCAGGGTTTCAGCAAGCGCCACCAGCGAGGCGATCAGTCCGATCGCCCACGCCCAGGGCGCCAGTCTCAGCATCCAGCGTTGCAAGGTCGCGGTCATGGCGGGCTCCATCTCGTGTAGGTGCCGCCAAGTGTACCCGCGCCGGGCCGCCTGCCGGGCGGTCTTGTTTTTTCACCGCCGCGGTGAGACTCTGACGCCACCTTCCCGTTTCCCACACCCTCGGAAACGTTTCCCATCCTGACCGCTCATGCCCCGGCCGCGATCATGCGGCCATGAGCACATCCAACGCACAACCCATCGAACAGGCCCCGACCTCGGCCGGGGATCATCTCTTCGCCGGCTTCGACGGCTGGATCGAGCTGTTCCGCGCCGGCCGCCAGGTCGATAGCGCCGGCCGCGAGCGCGAGTGGACGGCCGAGGAGCTGGACCAGATCGTCGCCAACCACTCGGCGGCCAGCGCCGCCCCTCACGTGATCGGCCACCCCCGCACCGATGCTCCCGCCTACGGCTGGATCGCCGAACTCAAGCGCGAGGGCGATCTGCTGCTGGGCCGCTCCGAGCAGGTGATGCCCGAGTTCGCCGAGGCGGTCTCCGAGGGCCGCTATCGGCGCCGCTCGGTGGCCATCGGCCACGACGCCGAGCGCGGCTTCTACCTGCGCCACGTCGGCTGGCTCGGCGCCGCGCCGCCGGCCATCAAGGGGCTCAAGGACGTGGAGTTCAACGACGCCGCCGCCGAGGTGTACGAGTTCGGCTGGCGCGAGGCCATGCACATGGGCGTGCTGGCGCGGCTGTTTCGCGGCCTGCGCGAGCTGCTGGTGGAGCGCTTCGGCGTCGAGGCGGCCGACCGCGCGGTGCCCGGCTACGAGGTGGACGATCTGGCGCGCGAGGCCGGCCAGCTGGCCGAGCAGGCGGACCAGGAAGCACAGGCCGCCCCGGCGGCGAGTTTCAGTGAGCACGAGGAGGCAGCAGTGGCGGACGAGAAAACCTTTACCGAGGCCGATGTCGAGCGCGCCAAGCAAGAGGCGCGCGAGGCAGCCCGGCAGGAGTACGAGAGTCAGAACGCGCAGTTCCGCGAGCGGGTGGCGGAGCTGGAGGCGGCGGGCCGGCGGCAGGAGGCCGAGCGCGAGGTGGCGGCGCTGATCGACGCCGGCAAGGTCACCCCGGCGCAGGCGGCGGGCCTGACCGAGTTCGTGGCGAGCCTGGACGGTGAGGCCAGCTTCGAGTTCGCGGCCGGCGATGAGCAGAAAAGCGCCAACGCCCGCGAGTACTTCCTGCGCACCTTCATGGCCAACCAGCCGAAGGTGGTGCCGGTCGGCCCCCGGCGCGATGAGGGCGAGCCGCTGGCCGCCGACGACTACCCGGCGCTGCGGGCCAAGGCTCAGGAGTTCCAGGAGGCTCAGCGCAAGGCGGGCCATGAGATCACCTTTACCGAGGCGTGGGAACACGTGAAGAAGGAGGCAAGCCAGTGAAGCCCGGACTGACGATGAACTACCGCGCCCAGGGCGCGATCGCGCCGCACCGCATCGTTGCCGCCGGCAGCGAGGACCAGACGGTCAAGCAGGCCGGCGCCGGCACCGATGCCCTGGTGGGCGTCACCCCCGACGTGGGCGCGGCGGACGGCCAGCGGGTGGACGCCATCCACGGCGGCATCGCCGGGGTGGAGTACGGCGCCCTGGTCGAGTACGGCGACCGGCTCACCAGCAACGCGGACGGCAAGGCCATCCCGGCGACCGCGGGCGATCGCGTGGTCGGCACCGCGATGGTTTCCGGCATCAACGGCGATCTGGGCATTGTGCTGATCGGCCACGGCGCCGCCGCCTGACACCTCTATATATAGGAGCAAACGACAATGGCTGGAGAAGTAAGCGCCTGGCCGGTAGACCCGGAACTGACGCAGATCGCGATCGGCTACCGCAACCGCGAGATGATCGCCGACCGCGTGCTGCCGCGCATCCCCGCCCTGGGGCAGAGCGAGTTCAAGTACTTCTTTTACGCGCTGGAGCAGGCCTTCACGGTGCCCAACACCCTGGTGGGCCGCCGCTCGGCCACCCCCGAGGTGTACTTCAAGGGTGAGGACCGCACCGCCTCGGCCGAGGACTTCGGCCTGGAGCACGGCCTGCCGCAGCGCGACATCGACAACGCCCCCGAGGGGCAGAACCCGCTGGGCCGCGTCACCGAGTGGCTGAGCAACCTGATCGAGCTGGACCGCGAGATCCGCGTGGCCAACCTGGTGTTCAACCCGGCCACCTACCCGACCGCCAACAAGGTCACCCTGGCCGCGGGCGAGAAGTTCACCGACGCCGGCTCCGACCCGCTGCGGCTGATGCTGGAGAGCCTGGACGGCGTGGTGATGCGTCCCAACCGGGTGGTGTTCGGCCAGGGCGCGTGGCGCGAGTTCCGCCAGCACCCGAAGATCGTCAAGGCCACCCACCGCAACAGCGGCGACTCCGGCGTGGCCGCCCGCGAGGCGGTGGCGGAGCTTTTGGAGGTCGAGGAGGTGATCGTCGGCCGCGCCCTGGTCAACGCCGCCCGCATCGGCCAGCCGGCCGACCTGCGCGTGGCCTGGGGTAATCACGTGGCCATGCTGCACGTGGACCGCCTGGCGGACAACAACCAGGGCGCCACCTTCGGCTTCACCGCGCCCTACGGCAGCCGCGACGCCGCGCAGTGGTTCGACCGCAACATCGGCGCCAAGGGCGGCACCCGCGTGCGCGTGGCCGAGAGCCTCAAGGAGCTGGTGACGGCGCCGGATCTGGGCTTCTTCATCGAGGGGGCGGTCTGATGGCTGAGCGCGAGTATCGGGTGCTCTCCCCGGTGCGCTACCGGGGCAAGACGCACGGCGCCGGCAGCCTGCTGCCGATGCCGGCGGCGGACGCCGCCGAGCTGCTGCGCCTGGGCCGCCTGGCCGAGGCGGACCAGCCGGCCGAGCCGGCCAAGAAGCCGGCCAAGGGCAAGGGGGCCTAAGCGATGTACCTGACGGCGCAGGGTCTGGCGGAGTTGTTCGGCGCGCGGGAGCTGGCGCAGGCCACCGGCTGCGATACCGAGGTGCTCGCCGCCCTGCTCGCGGGTGCGCCGCTGGATGGCTTCGAGCCGGAGGCGGTGGCGGACGCGGAGACGGCGCTGGGGCGGATCGACTCGGCGGTGGCGCGTGCCAGCCACCGGATCGACACCTACCTGCGCTCGCGCTACCAGCTGCCGCTGCCGCCGCAGGCGGTGACCGAGAACGACCTGGGCAGCCGGGCGGGCGATATCGCCCGCTACATGCTGCACCGCTNCCCCGGCCCGGAGCAGCTCACGCCCTACGAGGATGCGATCGGCTGGCTCAAGGCGGCGGCGCGCGGCCAGGTGGCACTGGTCGGCGCCCTGCCCGGCGGCGGCGCCGGCACCGAGGGGGCGACCCTGGGGCGGGTGCGCGTGGGCCAGGGCAAGAGCCAATTCAACTGGGGCAGCTACTGATGGCGGGCGCGCGGGTCGATGTGCGGTTCGACGAGGGCACGCTGCGCCAGGCCTTCGAGGCCCTGCAGCGGGCCGGGGCGGACCTGCGCCGGCCGCTGACCGAGATCGGCGAGTACCTGGTGAGCCAGACGACCGAGCGCTTTCGCGAGGGCCGGGGGCCGGACGGGGAGCCGTGGCCGCAGAGCCGTCGGGCGGCCGAACAGACCAAGGTGCGCGACGGCGTGCTGGTCAGCGGCAAGACGCTGGTCAACTTCGGCCACCTGCGCGACTCCATCACCTACCGCGCCGGCCCGAGTTCCGTGGAGATCGGCAGCAACCTGGTGTACGCGGCCATTCACCAGTTCGGCGGCCGGGCCGGGCGCGGCAAGCGGCTGACGCTGCCGGCGCGCCCGTTCCTGGGCATCAATCAAGAGGACGAACAGGAGATCGGGCGGATTCTCACCGATCACCTGGCGGAGGCGTTGCGATGAGCGAGCACGGGGTGGCGTTGGACGGCGTGGTGGACGCGGTGGCGGCGGTGCTGGCCAAGGAGGTCAAGGGCCTGCGCCAGTGCAAGCCCTACGCCGGAGAGTTCGACGGCGAGCGCATGGCGCTGCACCCGCCCGCGCTGTTCGTGGCCTGCCTGGGCGGCACGCCCTCGGCGGCGGGCACCGGGCAGGTGGAGCTGGAGGGGCGCTTCGCGGCCTATGTGGTGGCCGACCATGCCGGCGGCCCGCAGGCGCTGAACCGCTCGGCGCTGGGGCTGGTGGAGCGGGTGGTGCTGGCGGTGCATCAGCGCCAGTGGGGCCTGGCCGGCGTCTCGCCGGCCGCGCTGGAGCGGGTGGAGAACGCAAGCTCGGGGCAGATTCGCGGCCGCAGCCTGGCGCTGTGGGTGGTGACCTGGCGCCAGCGGCTGCGCCTGGGCGAGTCGGTGTGGGGGTCGGACGGCTACCAGCCCACCGAGGTGCTGGCGGGCATGGGCGGCGATGCGCCGGAGGATTACGAGCAGCTGGTGTACCCGGAGGGCGGCGAATGACGGACCGGGACTTTGAGCTTTCGGAGATGGACCGGCGGCTCTCGCGCATCGTCAAGCTCGGCCGTGTCGAGGAGGCCGATTACGAGCGGGCGCGGGTGCGGGTGCGCATCGGCGCGGCAGTCACCGGCTGGCTGCCGTGGCTGACGGCGCGCGCCGGGGGCGATTCGAGCTGGTGGGCGCCGGAGGTGGGCGAGCAGGTGGTGGTGCTCTCGCCGGACGGCGAGCTGGCGGCGGGCGTGGTGCTGGCGGCGATCTACCGGGCGGCGCACCCGGCGCCGGCCGGCTCGCCGAACGTGCACCGGGTGGAGTACGCGGACGGCACCTGGGTGGAGTACGACCGCGAGGCGCACGCGCTGCGGGCCTACTGCGTGGGCGAGGTGCAGATCGAGGCCGAGGGCGATATCGCCGCCCAGGCGGGCGGTGCGATCGCGCTGGCGGCGGCCGGGGATGTGACGATCGCGGCCGGCGGCAACGTCAAGATCACCGGCAAGCGGGTGGACCTGAACTGATGGCGATGCAGCTCACGCCGGCCGAGGGGCTTTTGATCCGCGAGTTCGACCTCGAGCGCGGGGTGGCCGAGGCGATCCGCGCCTCGGGGCACGATGTGTTCACCGGCTGGAGCTGGTCGGTTGAGCCGGCCTTCCCGGCCGGGGTGGAGGTGGTCGCCTCGGGGGATACCTTGATCGTCGGCTGGCCGGAGACGGTGCCGGATCTCTTCCCCATCGAGCTGATCCGCTACCGCCTGGACGGGGCGGTGGCGACGGTGGCCGGTTGGGGCGAGGTGCCGGCCGCGGCCGAGATCGTGCAGTTCGCGGCCAACGGCGCCAACAAGCGCGAGTACCGGCTCACGGCGACGGCGAGCGGGCTTATGAACACCTCATCCGGCCCGGTGCCGGTGAGCGCGACGGGGCAGTACCTGATCCAGGTGCTGCATCAGTACAACGCCAACCGCGACATCTTAAAGGAGCGCATCCATGCCGGCGGTGAGTAGACAGGGGGACCGCTGCAGCGGCGAGGGCTGCTTCCCGCCGCGCCCTTCCATCGAGGGCAGCCCGGATGTGGGCATCAACGGCCTGCCGGCGCTGCGCGCGGGCGATGGCTTTGCGGTGCACGCCTGCGGCAACAGCGCCCACGCCTCCAGCGCGGCGGCCGGGTCGGGCACGGTGTTCGTGAACGACCGGCCGTTGGTGCGGGTGGGTGATCCGGTGGCCTGCGGGTCGGCGGTGGCGGCGGGCTCGGCGGACGTATTCGCGGGCGGATAACGGCTAACCAAGGGGAGTGTCATGACCAGCAAGAGCAACGAACACAGCCCGGCCTATACGGTCAAGCGCGCCTTTCGGCACGCGGGCAAGGATTACCGGGCCGGGGATGCGATCCGGCTCACCGAGCGCCAGGCGCGCCCGCTGCGCATCAGCGGCCACCTGGAGACGGCCGCGCCCAAGCGCGCGGTCAAGCGTGACCAGAAGGAGGCAAGCTGATGTCGCTGGAGTTTCTGCACGGTATCGAGGCGATCACCGCCCCCGGCGGCCCGCGGCCGATCCGCACCGCCCGCTCCTCGGTGATCGGGCTGGTGGGCACGGCGCCGGACGCCGACCCGGAGGCCTTCCCGGCCGATGAGCCGGTGTTGGTGCTTAACCGCGAGGACGCGCTGGGGCTGGACACGGTGGGCGAGCACCGCGGCACCCTGCCCGATGCGATCGACGCCATCTACCGCCAGGCCGGCGCCACGGTGATCGTGGTGCGGGTGGAGGATGCCCAGAGCGAGACCGAGGTGGTGGCCAACATCGAGGGCGGGCTGGACCCGCAGACGGGGCAGTTCAAGGGCGTCCACGCCCTGCTCGCGGCCCAGGGCAAGTACGGGCTGACCCCGCGCATCCTCTGCGTGCCGGAGTACACCTCGTTCGTCACCCGCGACGAGCAGGATCAGATCACCGCAAGCCCCGTGATCGAGGCGCTCAAGCCGATCGTGACGCGGCTGCGCGGCTTTTGCTACGCCGACGGCCCCAACACCACCGATGCGGACGCGGTGAAGCTCTACCAGAGCGTGGCCAACCGCCGCTTCAAGCTGATCGATCCGTACGTGAAGCACTGGGACTCGCAGGCCGGCGAGGAGGGGCAGCGCTCGGCGGCGGCCTACTTCGCCGGGGTGCGGGCGATGGTGGACAGTGACCCGGCCCAGGGCTTTCACGTGAGCGTGTCGAACCAGCCGATCAACGGCCTCACCGGGACGGCGCGGCCGATCGACGTGAGCCTCTCCGAGCGCGGCACGCGGGCGCACTACCTGAACGAGGCCGGCGTCTCGACGGTGGTCAACCTGAACGGCTTTCGCACCTGGGGCAACCGCACCTGCTCGGACGACCCGATGTGGGCCTACGAGCCGCACGTGCGCTTGCACGACATGATCCTGGAGAGCCTGGTGCAGGCTCNCCTGTGGGCGCTGGACCGCAACATCACGCGCGATTTCGCCGACGCGGTGACCGAGAACGTGAACGCCTATCTGCGCGACCTGCAGGGCCGCAACATCATCTCCGGCGGGACATGCCGTTTCTCCCAGACGCGGAACACGCAGAACTCCATGGAGGCGGGCCGCGCCTGGTTCAAGTTCGACTACGGCCGCTACGGCGTGGGCGAGCACATCATCTTCGAGGCGGCGGTGAACAACGACTACACCGTCGCCCAGCTGTTCGGCTAAGGAGGCAGGGCCATGATTCCGAGCACGATCGTCAACTACGCGGCCTTTATCGACGGCCGTGGCTACGCGGGGCGGATCGACGTCCAGCTCCCGGAGCTTACGCTCAAGACCGAGGACTACGACAGCGGCGGGCTGGCCGCCGGGGTGCGCATCGCCATGGGCCGGGTGGAGCCGGTGGACGTGGGCTTCACACTCAAGGAGTACAACCCGGAGGTGCTCAAGCTGTTCGGGCTGGCCAACGGCCGCGGGCTGCCGCTGGTGGTGCGCGGCGCCCAGCGCGGCGACGACGGCGTGGTGCACGAGGTGCGGGTGGATGTGCGCGGCCTCTACTACCAGACCAACCTGGGCAGCTTCGACGGCGACTCGCGCGCGGAGATGGAGGGCACGATCAACGCCCGCTGGTACCGCCTGGCGATCGACGGCGAGACCATCCACGAGCTGGATGCGGAGAACTGCAAGCTGATCATCGGCGGCGTGGATCAGCTCGAAGAGGTCCGCCGGGCCATCGGCATTTAAGGAGTTTCGAACATGGCGAAGACCGAAATCACGTTGGAGTTCCCGGTGGAGCGGGACGGCAAGCGCCTGGAGACGCTTTCGATGCGCCGCCCGACCGTGGGCGATGAGCTGGCGGCTGGCAAGCACAAGAGCGACCCGGCCGAGCGCGAGGTGAGCCTGTTCGCCAACCTCTGCGAGGTGGCGCCGCAGACCATCCACGCGCTGGACATGGTGGATTACGGCCAGCTGCAGGAGGTCTATCAGGGTTTTCTGTCTGGACGCCGGAGCAAGCCCGAGCCGGCGTCCTGATCCTGGCCCGCTACACCGGCTGGGGCCTTGGCGAGCTGTCGGGGCTTACCTTCGACGAGCTGGAAGCATGGCTTTCAGCGATGAAAGCAGTAGCGAAGCCGCCAGCAGCGGCAGGGCCGCCGCGAGGTAGACGGCGGCGATGACGGGGGCGGCGATCAGCGCCGCGACGGGTGCGAGCAGGAGGCTTTGCGCGGCGTCGTAGCCCTCGGCGAACCACAGGCCAAGGAAGGCCGCCACCACGCCCAGGGCGTAGATCACCCACCCGTTGAGGGTGGCCATTCGGTGAATCAGGCGGTCGAGCATGGCGAACAACCTCGCGGTCTCCATCTCCATAGGTGCGGCGCTCGCGGGCTCCTTCCATCAGGTGCTCGGCGGCGCTCAGCGCCAGTTTAACCGCCTGGGCCAGGCCGTCGAAAGCATGGACCGCAAGGTCGGCGCCCTGCGCGGCTTTCAAGTCAACCAGCAGCAGTTGCACGAGTCCGAGCAGACGCTGCGCTCGGCGCGCGAGCGCGTGGCCGCCCTCTCCGCGGCGATCCGCCAGTCCAGCGCCCCCACCCGGCAGATGCGCAACGACCTGGCCGCCGCTCACCGCGAGGCGAACCGGGCGCAGGAGGCGTTCGAACAAAAGCGCAAGGTGCTGGCGGCGAGCCGGCGCGAGGTCGGTCAGCTGGGCTTGTCCTACCGCGACATGGAGGGGCAGCAGAAGCGCCTGGGCGATGCGATGAACAACCTGCGCCATCACCAGACCCGGCTGGGCGAGGCGATGGCGATGCAGGGCCAGGTGCGTCAGCAGCGGGCGGCGATGCGCGGCCAGCTGATGGACGCGGTGGCGCTGGGCGCGGCGCTGCAGGCGCCGATCCGCGCGGCGATGAACCTGGAGAGCGCGGAGGTGCGCCTGCGCACGGTGATCAGCGCCGACGATGTGGGCGCGGCGATGCGCGATGCCCGCCGCCACGCGCTGCAGTGGGGGCGCAACAACCCGACCAGCGCGGCGGACATGCTGGGCATCCAGTACGCGCTCTCCTCGGCCGGCTTCGATGCCGCGGCGGCGCGCTTTGGCAGCGAGATCGTGGCCAAGGTGGCCACCGCCACCGACGGCCAGGCCGAGCAGGTGGGCGAGCTGATCGGCGTGGTCTACAACAACCTCGGCCGCGCCATGGAAGGCGGCATGGAGCAGCGCCTGGCACGCATCGGCGATGTGCTCACCCAGGCGCAGCTGGACTTTCAGATCCGCGACTTCGGCCAGCTGGGCGAGAGCTTCAGGGAGGGCGCCTCGGCGGCCATCCGCTACAACATCTCGCTGGAGCAGACGGCGGCGATCCTCGGCCAGTTCAACAGCGCGGGCCTGATGGGCTCGCGGGCCGGCACGGCGATGAACGCCATGCTGCGGCAGATGGGCAAGGCGGCCGAGGAGTTCGGCTTCCACATCGAGCGCAACCGCGACGGCAGCATGGACCTGATGGCCACGCTGGAGAACCTGCAGTACGCGCTGGATATCTTCGACGACCCGGACGAGAAGGCGCGCGCGCTGCAGGAGGCCTTCGGCGACCAGGGCGCCCAGGTGGCGCTGCTGCTCAACGACCTGGAAGGGCTGCAGCGGGCCTACGACAAGCTGGCCACGGCCGCCGAGGGGGCGACCGAGCGCGCCTACCAGACCCGCATCAACTCCACCGCCGCGCAGCTGCAGATCCTGCGCAACCGCACCACCGAGGCGGCGGCGGCGCTGGGCAGCGTGCTGCTGCCGGGGGTGAATGCGGTGGGCGGCGCGCTGGGCCAGGCGGCGACGAGTCTCACCGAGCTGGCCGAGCGCTTCCCGGTGGCCACCAAGTGGGTGGTGGGGCTGACCGCCGGCATGATCGCCGGGCGGGTGGCGGCGATCGCACTGGGCTACGGCTGGACCTTCGTGCGCGGGGCGCTGGTGGGTGGTGTGGTGGCGCTGCGCACGGCGCAGGCGGCGGTGGCGCTGGCCACGGTGCAGATGCACGCCTTCTCCGCCGCCAGTCTCCTGGCGGCGGCCCGGCTCAAGGCGGTGGCGACGCTGGGCATGGTGTTCAACCCGGTGACGGCGGTGATCGCGGCGCTGGCGGCGGCGGCCTTTCTGGTGGTGCGTCACTGGGAGCCGGTGAAGTCGTTTTTCTCGGGGCTTTGGAGCGGCATCAAAGCCGGTTTGGAGCCCCTTCATGCGGGGTTTGAAAGCATCGGCGCGGCGGTGCGTACGGCCATCGTGCCGCTGGCGCCGCTGTTCGAGCCGCTGGGGGCGGCGCTGGGCTGGGTCGGCGAGCAGATCGGCGCGGCCATCGGCTGGGTGCGCGGGCTGCTCGGCCCGGTGGACGCCTCGGCCGAGGCGCTGGGCCGGGCCAGCAGTGCCGGCGAGGCGGTGGGCCAGGTGCTGGGCACGGTGGTGGCCGCGGCGGCGCTGGCGGTGGTGGCGCCGATCCGCGCGGTGGGTGAGGCGGTGGGCTGGGTGGCCGGGCGTCTTGGCGGTGCGCGCGAGCTGTTCGAGACCGCCTTCGCCTGGAGCCCGCTGGGGCTGCTGATGAACGGCTTTGAGGCGGCGCGCGGCTACCTGGACGGGATCGACTGGAGCGAGAGCGGCCGGGCGATCCTCGGTACCTTGGCCGAGGGCATCAAGAGCGTGGCCGGGGCGCCGCTGGAGGCGGTGCGCGGGGTGCTGGGCAAGGCGCGCGAGCTGCTGCCCTTTTCGGACGCCAAGACCGGCCCGCTGTCCGACCTGACCGCTTCGGGCGCGGCCATCCCGCGCACCATCGGCGAGGGGGTTTCGCTGGGCGGCGATGCGCTCGGCCACAGCCTGCGCGAGACGCTGGGCCGTGCCTGGGGCAGCGCCCGCGAGTGGCTGGGCGGGGACGAGACGGTGACCGCGCGGGTGCGCCAGGTGCTGGAGCCGGCGCAGGCGGCGGCGCTGGCCGGTGCCGGGGCGCTGGCGGTCGGGGCCGGCGGCGGCGAGCCGGCCCGCTCGGTGGAGATTCACAACCGCTACGAGATCACGGTGCAGGCGCCGGCCGGGGCGGATCTGCACGAGCTGGCGGCGCTGGTGCGCCGAGAGCTTGATGAGCGCGATCGCGAGATGGCCCGGCGCAACCGCGGCGCGCTGTTCGATGAGGTGAGCTGACGATGATGATGTTGCTTGGGGCCTATCGCTTCTCGGTGCGCACGGCGGCCTACCGCGAGCTGCGGCGCGTGACGGAGTACCGCTGGCGCGCCCAGCCGCGGCTGGGCCGGCGGCCGGCGCGGCAGTTCGTCGGCGTGGGCGAGGATCGGATCGACCTGGACGGGGTGATCTACCCGCACTACCGCGGCGGGCGGCAGCAGATCCAGCTGATGCGGCTGCAGGCGGGGCTGGGTAAGCCGCTGCCGCTGGTGGACGGTACGGGCTTTATCTACGGGCTGTGGGCGATCGAGCGGATCGAGGAGACCGCGAGCTATCTGGATAAGGACGGCCGCCCCCGGCGTCAGGAGTTTCGGCTGTCGATCGCGCGCTACGGCGAGGAGGCGCTGCGCCTATGGTGACCTACCGCACCAAGGACGGCGACCGCCTGGACCGGATCTGCTACCGCCACTACGAGCGGGTGGATGTGCTGGAACAGGTGCTGGACGCCAATCCGGGCTTGGCGGAGCTGGGGCCGATTTACGCGGCCGGTGTCGCCATTGTGCTGCCGCGCATCGACCCGCCGGTCGCGCGCACCGTCGTGAGGCTGTGGGACTGATGCGGCCGGTGCATCGCATTACCGCCGACGGCAAGGACGTGACCGAGGTGCTCGCCGAGCGCCTGCTCAGTCTGCGCCTGGTGGATGAGGATGGGCTCGACTCGGACACGCTGGAGCTGCGGGTGGACGATCGCGACGGGCAGATCGTGCTGCCGCGCACCAGCGTGGAGCTGACGGTGGCCCTGGGCTACGACGGCAAGGCGCAGGAGATGGGGCTGTACGTGGTGGACGAGGTGGAGCTGTCGGGGCCGGCGGACACGATCCGCATCACCGGCCGGGCGGCCAACTTCAGCAATTCGCAGACGCTGCGGGGCCGCCGGCAGAGTCTGCGCGAGCCGCGCACCCGCAGCTGGCACGAGCTGAGCTTCGGCGAGCTGGTGGAGGCCGTGGCGGCCGAGCACGGCTTTCAGGCGCGGGTGGGCGATCCGCTGGCCGGCGCCTGGCTGGAGCACGTGGATCAGCTCGACGAGTCGGACCTGCACCTGTTGGCGCGCTTGGCGCGCGATCGCGACGGCATCGCCAAGCCCGCGGGCGGACGGCTGATCGTGGTCTCCCGCGCCGAGGCGCGCACGGCGGACGGCCGCCAGCTGGAGGCGGTGCGGCTGGGGCCGGCGGACCTGGAGAGCTGGCGGGTGACGCTGCCGCAGCGCTCGCGCTACGCTTCGGTGGTGGCGCACTACCACGACATCGAGCAGGGCGAGGTAAACGAGGTGACCGCCGGCAGCGGCGAGCCGGTGTACCGGCTGCGGCGCGAGTACCCGGACGCTGAGACCGCGAGCTGGGCGGCCAACGCCCGGCTGCGCCGGTTCAACCGCGGCACCTCGGAGATCAACCTGGAGCTGGCTGGCGACCCGCGCCTGGCCGCCGGCACGCCGCTGGAGCTGGCCGGCTTTCGGGAGGGCGTGAACGGCAGCTACCGGGCCGAGCGGGTGGAGCACGTGGTGGACGATCGGGGCTATCGCACGCTGGTGCGGGCGGAGGGCGAGTGATGCGGGGCATGGACAGGCACACCGGGCGGGCGATCGAGGGGGTGGCGCGGCTGCGCCAGGCGATCGAGGACGTACTCTCGACGCCGCTGGGCTCGCGGGTGATGCGGCCGGAGTACGGCTCGCGGCTCTACGAGCTGCTGGACAAGCCGCTCGAGGAGG
>SR_TP_S13solDRAFT_1000186_pt1 | contig 30758 bp, 30 predicted proteins | sample SodReaTP_S13sol_FD_11159 | JGI IMG/M metagenome (IMG submission 11159)
CTGCGCGTCAGCGGCGCGGGGAGGACCGCGGCGAGGCCCATGGCCTGCTGGCGGGACAGGTCGGCTGCGGTGATGCCGTAGTGGTGGCGCGCGGCCGCCTCAGCACCGTAGATGCCGGGTCCGAATTCCACCACGTTGACGTACAGCTCCAGGATCCTGTCCTTGCCCAGGATGAACTCAGCAACCGGGGTCAGCGCCCACTCGTAGACCTTGCGCACCGGATTTCGGTGGGTGGTGAAGAACAGGTTCTTGATCAGCTGCTGGGTGAGGGTGGAGGCGCCGCGCATGGACTGTCCTTCGTCCCTGGCCGTTTCCCGGGCCTTGTGCAACTCCTCCCAGTCGAAACCCCGGTGCAGGAAGAAGCGGGCGTCCTCGGCCGCCACCACGGCCCGGGGCAGGTGTGGGGAGATCTGGGAAGCGGGGCGCCAGCGATAGTCGCGGATGACAGGTTCGCCACTCCATACCTGCTCGATGACCCGTTGAGTCTGCACGCCTGTGACGGGTGGCGGCAGGTAGCGCAGGTAAGCCAGCGCCACGACGCACAGCAGGTAATAGGCGACGGGTAACAGCGCGATGATGAACAGAAAACGACGCATGGAGTATGTCCGTGTTGCTACAAGTCTGCCTTGATGCCTGATTCATCCGTGGCGTTGAGCAATTGCCAGCGTCTGTACCACGCCAGCCATGAGATCACCACTCGTGGCGCCCGCGCCGCAGGCGCTTGTACTGCCGGATCATGATGATGGCGTTGCGCAGGCTGGGTTCGTCGATGCAATCCACAGCGAGACCGACTCGCAAGCGGATTCCATCCTGACCTTCTTCTCCCACTTCGATGAAATTTCCGCCGGTCGCACTGCGGCCCAGGGCCATGACGCACGCATCCCAGCGCACCGGCTGCCCCTCGAACGGCCCCTCGAAGCGTAGCCGCACCGAATCGCCACCGGGCGTATCGAGCACGTCTGCCCGCAGTTCAGAAAGCTGCATCTCGGATTGCCCAGATGGCTTGGACATGGCGGGAATACGCTCCTGTAAGCGTTTCAGGTGATCTTTGGGAATCAGTCATCCGCAGTCTTCCCCGGAGCCGCGACGGCGGGATCATCCGGTTGACGTGCATGCTACGCGGATGGTGTCAGGAATTACCTGCCAGTGCCAATCTGTCTGCCAGGGATGACATGACATCGAAGCACGGTTCAGCAGGCGCTGCCTGCATGCACAGGGCGTGTCGCTTTCCATTATTGGGGTCTGTATCGATGGCCATGAGGTCAGGGTCAGAGCGTGCCCCGTGCCATTGCGCGCTTAGCCAGGGCCCCGGGACCTGCGCACGGACAGGTCGCGCAGGATCTCCAGCAGGCCGTCGATGTTGCCGGGATCGGAATCATCGAACATGCAGCCGACGCCGTCATCCGTGGTTCGGACTACGTAGCATTGCCAGTTGCGTGTCGGGCCGGTGTTGCCCTCCCCGGTACCGACGCTGAGCCGCAGCCTGGTGTACTTCGCCACGGCCTCGGTCGGCATCTCCACGTACACACCGCTCAGGCTGATATCCCTGATCCGGCCTTGCACAGGATCGGAGAACCGGTCGGTGAGCGGTTCGATCATGGCGTGAATGTCGACAGGCCTGCGTGCACCCTCTCGTTTTTTCACACACACCTCCCGGACGCCCGGGCCCCGCTCAAAGGTGCGGTCCGTGAATCGGGTCGCTGGCGTCGAAGACTGCATCCTGCTGCCAATGCCGCACGGGTGATCCTGTCCGAGCGGCCCGGTGGGTCTTATTCCGTAAGCTGGTAGAAACGCCGGTTCACATACCGAGTGACTGCGTCGATCTCCTCGCTGGTCCAGTGCAACCCGGCATGCACGCTCCAGGCCCCCACGCGGGCGTGCAGGTCATCGAGCCGGGTGACCTTGCGACCCTCCCGGGTGTGCACCCAGCCGGCATGGCATTGCTGACAGTGGTTTTCGTACAAGGCCCGGCCGGGATCGAAATCCTGAGCACCCACCTGCAGGGACGTCAGTGACAGGCAGATCAGCAGGGAAGCCAGCCTCAAGGGGCGGTGGGATGGCAAGACGTTCATGGGGCTCCGTGCCTCCTGGTTGGCAGTGGCAAACTGCGCGGCAGGATTTACCTCATGAATATAGTCGATGCGCAAAGACCCGATGAGGCGACGCGCAGAGGCCGCCTGCTCAGGGGCCGATCGGTTCGACCAGATCAGGCCGATCGTTCCTGGGCGAATTGACCCGTGTGCTCACCGGATAGGCATCCATCTGATCCGCGGGGAAGGGCAGCAGCATGGCCCGGGCATCCTCGGGGCCGGCTTGCAGCCAGGCCGGGCATCGGGAAGCCAGCGCCATGGCCGGCATCCGCCCCTTGGCATGGATGTCGGCCACCAGGGGATTGGCCGGCACGGTGATGAGAACGAAAAGGGATCGGAGACAAACAATTCTCCGAAAGCGTTATTTAAGGGTCATCCTCGCGGTTACCCGGTCAAGCGCCGGGCTTCTTCTGCCTGTGCGAAAGGTAAGAGCACGAACCACTTAGAACTGCTTGGGGAGACCTGCTTGCTTCAATACCGCGTTGGCAGTGTTGCGAGATAGAATTTTAGAATCGACCGGGAAATTACGATTCGTTTTAGGGCTGTACCAAATTTCGTGATCCCCTTTCCCCTGCCGGACAAACACACATCCGGCGTCACGCAGTATCCGCTTGAGGTCGGGCGTAAGGCTGCTGCCCATTCACGACGCCAATCGAACACTGTCGTGACGGTGCGCGATCACGTCAAACGGCAATTCATCGTCGTCAGTTTGCGGGGTAATCCCATTAGCTTCTAACAGTTCAGGGATGAGGATACGCAACTTCTCAGTCAGGGCTTCAACAGTGTCTGCTTCGGTCACGAGACCGGGCACGTCATCACTTTCTGCGGTCCACACCTTTGCATCCGGATCCCAAAGGGCATTGACGCGAATAGCTGACATGTCACGAGCCTCGATTAGTTCACTGACCGAAAACGTCCAGACAATTATGGGGATGGGGCAAGTTGAGAAGCAATGATTTCATGACCGGCCATCGGGGAATGGTGCCACTTAACGGGGCGAAGCCGGCCTGTTCGAGAGTGTAGCTGGCCTGTTGGAGGCTTGCGGGCGTACACCTTACCCTCGGCTGTGGCTATTCTGTGACCCAATGAAAAATCCGCCTGGCGGTGGGTTCCGTAAGTCCTTGTTTTATCCAACTCCCCGGGGCGGGCTCGACAAATCTGCCGGGAGCAGATTTGGACGCGCAGCGCGCCCGGAGAGACCGCGTTAGGGATGGCGCGGATCAACCGCCGACCTAGTGATTAATAGTTATTTAATATAATAACTATATCGATCAGTTATAGAATAATGTGTGCAATTTAGAATCGAAAACTCCCAAAATAGCCTTTAGCGACAAGATCATTGGGCCAGGTCTGCCGGTCTGAGCCGCACACTCAGCACAAGCATACCCTTGAAGGCGGGAAGTGACACGGCGGGATAGAGAACTGTGGCTCCGGGATTGGGGGTCCCTCACCGCTGGCATTCACTGTCTCACGAACCATGATTCGATCATCTTGTCCGTGTCCCAGGCAAGCAGACTCGGGTCCTGGTGTTGCTGGTGCTGATCTCCAGTCACAGCCGGGTTCACGCGAGGTTCCTGGAGGATGAGCCAGGCATCTTCGAGCCGCCCACTGAGCAGAGCGACAGCGGCCCGGTGAAGCGGGTGCTCGCGTGGCAGTCGCAGGGCCTTATGAAGGTCTTGAGCCCATGCCCGTTCCCTGGGCTTGTGCGTATTCCGTTTCTTGATGCGGGTCTCAAAGTCGATGACTTTTCCCATAGAGGCCTCCGTGATGATGGTGGTCATGCCGTCTCGCCCGGCCGCTGGAGGCTGGTTCAGCCTCTGCGGTGAAAGTCCATGGCGGCTCCCATGAACAGACCCGCCAGCGTACCGAAACCGCATCCGAAGACGAACAGGAGCGTGGAGAGCAGGCTCTCGCCGTAGCCGCCCAGGAGCGTGGAACCGAACACCAGTACGACGCCAACGACCATGTTGCGCACCGAGTAGCGGTTGCTGTAGCCGGTGAAACGCTCCATGGAGAAGCGCAGCTTCTCTTCCTCATGTACCACCGGCAGCAGGTATTCCAGAAACAGTTTCAGCATGGTGATTTCCCCCTGTGTTGTTATGGTGACCAGTTTATGGATCGAACTGGCGATTTTCGGGTTCGCAAGCTTGCGGGCCGGCCGGTTTCAGTCCCAGGAGCTTGAGCTGTCCCAGCTGCTTGAACTGTCCCATGAACTTGAGCTGTCCCAGCTGCTTGAACTGTCCCATGAACTTGAGCTGTCCCAGCTGCTGGAACTGTCCCAGGAACTGGAACTGTCCCAATCGCTCATTGAATGGATACCGCTGTCCAGTCCACCGCCGAAGCAATCCAGTCTGCCCAGGTCATCCAGACCTGTGTGACAGCCCATGGAGTCTGATCCGGTACCGATTGCCATATGACTGAGATCGGTTCCGTAGGGATTTCCCATCACATCAATCATGCCCCCATCCATCATGGGCAGGCCGTTGGCGGGATTGATACCGGGCCACGTACCTACGGTCGAGTCGCTCGAGGAAGAGGTCCCGTATACATTTCCCATCACATCGATCATGCCACCTGCCATCATGGGCAGGCCGGTGGCAGGATTGATGGAGGGACTGGAAATATCATGGCCACGATGTTCCCAAAGACCGTCGTCGCGACTCCCCGTATTGATTCGGTGATCGTCACTGCGGCTCAGGGCATAGGCCGTCAGCATGCCAGCCCCGGCACCCATGGCCATCCCGGACAAGGTGTCGAGAGGTTGATCTTCCCCCGTTCCATGATTGCCGGGTGCCGGCTTGTCCTCAGCCGGCTTCTGCACACCGGGCTCTTCCTTGCTGGGCAGCCTGGGACGTTCGTCGCGCCAGCGGATCATGAAGTAGACCCAGGAGACGATCATGACCAGGAGGGCCACGTTCAGCCTGGTGAATCCGGCCTCACGCAAAGCCTCTGTCCAAGCGGGAAACAGACTGTCGTGGGCCAGCATCGAGGCGATAAAAAACAGGCCAGTGATGGTCAACCAGAGCAGCCATTCGATAAAGGTTCTCGGCAACATGTGTTATCCCTCCCGGATCGGTATTCGGTATGTTCTCGGCACCCTGTGCCAGGATCGATGCTGAAATACTGACAAATTCGGGGATTCAAGGCCTGGATCGCAAGCTTGCCATGTCGGTATGGCGTATGGAGCTAAGAGATGATTGCCGCCTGTCCACGAGACGAACAACCGATATGGGGAGGGAGACAGGATGAGCAATGTGATTCAGTTGACCAGGGAGCGCATCGTCGAACATCAGAATCGCCTGCTCAGGAGGCGTGCGGGTATCAGCCCTGAGGCGCTGTTGATGTGCACCATCTATCTGAGCAAGGTCAACACGACCATAGACGATCCGCACGTCATCATCAGGCGGTGCGTCGCCCATGGCATCGACTTCGAGGAGGTGGCCGGCAACCCGGAGTGGATCGAGGTGGTGGCCAACATGGAGGGCTAGCCCGCATATCTCACCACCGTTCGTAGCGAGGGCGTCGAGAATACCAATCAGTGGATAGATGGAAATGCCTTTCAATCTGAGGCTCGGTTCCCGGCGGCCACTTCACGCAGATGGGCTGCGGTCGAGTATATAAGCACCCCTCCGCCGAAGCGGAGGGGTGTGACTTCAGAGAGTTTCAATTGAGCCCGTATGTGCGAATGAAGCCCTGGATTTCTTGGGTGTTGACTGAACCGATATCCTGGGCATAGGTCTTGTGCCCTTGACTCTCAACAGCCAGTCGATTGGCCAAGATATAGACATTGGTCTTTGGCGTAATGACCGCATACACATCATTCCTGGAATCACCAGACACCTGTGCCGTATTCTGACCCACAAAGGTGCGAAGCGTATTCAGTCCTGCGCCCATCAGGCTGAAGATCTCTGGGCTATTGCGCAGAAAATCCATGTTACTCAAGTCCATCAGGTACCAACCCTGACTTGCGGCAAAGCCTCGACCGCTACGCTGAGTCCCAATCAGAGGACCATTAGCACCTTCAGTCACCGTAATGCGGTTAGCCCTACCGAGCGCACCGTCGCTACTCATGTTCAGACGAGTGCCCAGGTTGCTCACGTTGTAGTAGATAACGCCGTCGGCTTTATCACCCACAACAGCTCGAACTCGGTACGCAGCGCCATCCCTTGAGTAAATATTATGCTCACGATGCAACCAGAGGAAAGCACCTGCCAGGGCAGAGTCTGTCAACGGCTCTCGGTCAATGAAAATAGCGCTGGATACTGGAAACGTATTCAGCTCACGAGTATCCATCAGCAGCTCTTTATTCTTGACTTCGATCCGACCATCGGCATAGCGCTTTTGACGCTCAAGACTGGTCCCGGTGAAGGCGTCTTCCTTGAATGGCGTGATTACGTACCATCCGCCATCCCCTGAAGGACGCGCTACGCGCACGTTCTCAGGCCCAGAGACCAGGTTACCATCCCGAGAGTACCCCGGGTAACTGTTCAGGGGCACGCGATAGTTGCTGCGCTGCGACACCTCAACGAAGATACCGGTAGGGCCAGTCAACACGACACCACCGCTCTGGATGACACCCACATTACGCAGAACCTGACCCTCGCCATCCACCTGGTAGAAGACAGTGAACACGCCGCGACGAGAGTCAGTCAGATCCACGTGCGGCTGGCGCACTGCAACCAGATACCCTTCGTCATTCTTCAGGAAGCCCTGAACATTACCGTAGCCACCCTCGACGATGAACCGACGCCCCTTGATGTAAAGGGCCGCCTCACCATCGGGTCGATACTGCCCAGGCACCCAGACGGTTTCAGCAGGCTGAAGGCCCACCTCCTCACTGGATACCGTGCGGGTCATGTCGACAACGTTCTGCTGTGCGGCAGGGCGGACATTCTCGACGCCGCCCACACAGCCAGCCAATGCGAGCACAGCCGAGGCCACGAACATGGATCTGAACTTCATCATTCTTGATGTATCTCCCTGTAATGATTCGAAATGCGTTGTTGAGACGTCGCAAATTGAACTTTCTTGTTGATCTGAACGCACAGGGCCGCTTGCAGATCAGGCAGGATGATCATGCAACTCTCAGCGCAACACTTGGATTGATTGCCAGATCGAAACCAGGGCTGGGTGATCAAGTCAGGTACACCTGATTCTTGTTCCTACGGCCACTGACCATGAAGCGAATCCACCCACCCGGCTTATCAGGTGATCAAATTCGCTTATTCACATCCTGTGTTTCAGTGCCCATCACCTGCCGCCAAACGCATCGCTCTCCAGCCTGTACTTGCAGGCATTGATCTACGCATCGCGATTGGGTCCCCTCAGCACTGGGCGACCGATCCGGCGGCGTGATTAAACAGGGTGGGGATTCATGGAGCTACTGTTGCGGTCATGAGCGGGTGAATTTTCTCGCTGAACGGTTGGCTGCGAATAGGCTGGGTGACATCAACACATCACCCGCCTGGATGACAGGCCGCGGCGGGGTGGCCGCGCCTGTCGGGGGGAGGGGGGCAGTCCTTCCGCCTGTGGCTTCAATCCAACAGACGTTGGAGGGACTCGGTGATGAACCTGCGGGTGTCCTGTTCGGACTTCAGCACCCTGAGCAGATCCTTGTCCTTGGGCGGGTTTCCGTGGGCCAGCGAGTTGCGCAGGTTCTTGATGGTCCAGTAGGCCTGCACGAAGTCCCTATCGCGTATTCCATTTCTGACATCCGCGTCCAGATCCTCGGCGGCGGCCTTGCGGCCCAAAGCGAAATCTCGTGGATCCCTGCCCGTGGCCAGGCAATGCCGGGTGATGACCGCCTCCCAGCCGAAGATCACGGCGCGTACGAAATCGCCCATGTGCAGGTAGGCCCTGGAGAGGCGTTTCTGGTAAGCATCCAGGCTGCTTTCCCGACTCCATTCCAGGTGCCTGAGGAGCACCGCCTGGAAAAGTCCCGAGGCGCCGCCCAATGGCGTATCGAGTACCGGCAGGAAGGTGCGCAGCTTGCGCACGGCATCCAGGAGATTGAAGGTGCGTTCGTGGAAGGCCGCCTCTTCCAGGCAGCGGGCCTTGTCCTCGGCCACGCCATCGGCCACCAGCAGCGATGCGAACACGCCGTAGTCGCCAGTGGCCTCGAAATGCGAGAGGGCCTCGATCCAGTGGCGCACGGCGGAGAGCCCGTCCAGACGCACTACCGGCGTGATGTTGTCCCGGCTCATGTCCAGGGCGCCATACCAGAGCCCGCGCACCCGCAGGTGGCCGATGCGCTCGAGCATGAAGGCGGACAGAAAGCCCAGCATCCCCATGTGACGGAAGCCGTGGGTGAGGTCGAAGCTGACCTCGCCACCGGGCACGTGGGTGGCTATGGTGTCGAGGATCGCCAACTGCTCGTCCTGAGCCTCGCCGAAGGGAATCAGGCAGGGGGTGAGGGGAATCCCCACGGCCCGTTCCATCAGGGGCCTGACACGTTCCAGAAGACGGGGTGTCACCGCGCCCTCGGACACCGCCTCCATGAGGGCCAGACGAGCCTCCTCGTCCTCCCCTGAACCGGCCAGGGATTCCACCAGCAGATCCCACTGGCTGGAACGTGTGCCGAGTATGAGCAGACGATCCGGCGCCAGGTGCTGGGCGAGCAACAGGCCGAAGAAGGCACCGCTCCGGTCCCGGTCGGCAAAGCGATAGGTGGTGCTACGATAACCGGTGTTCGGGTCCCGGGCGCCCTTGCCCAGGAAGGTGATGAGGGTGTGTCGGTTCATGGTAATGGCCGCTGTTCGAGTATCTGCGGCGATTATTCATGAGCTGAGAGTGAGAACCAAGGCTGCGGTGGTCCAGGGCTCCCGATTCATGCCATCCTCATCATAAAGGGGTCGGTGACAAATGCATATCATTCGCACCTGATAGACGTCAGGCTTGGGTGTTCACGCATGTCTGTTTAGGAAAGAAGAAACGCGAATCACCCTTCATCTATGCGTGATTACGGTGATGCCCGCTGACTTCACAAGCTTACTTGTATGGAATTGGGGTGCATGGCGCGAGCAATACAGATCAAGGCCCATGTGTCTTGATCGGACGCCCCGAAAATTGCTTTCTTGGTGGGCGGCCTGGCGCGTCCCGCCCAAGCTTTCTGCCCAGATGTCTTTCGATCTGTTCCTTGAATCGGTCATTTCCGAGTGGCATGCCTGCTTGACTGGCTCTGCGGATGGCGCGCAGCTCTGTGTCGCTGTGGTGGCCGCGAAACAGTTCCCGATAGGCAGAACACCGCTCCAACGCAGATCTTCCCAATGCCAGATATAGAGGATGCGGGCTGATCAGTGGATCGGTTCGACCGAGAGCGTTCGCGTGGAAACTTGACCAGGCATACTCACCCGGATGTTCAACCATACCGGCCCGGACCGGATTGAGTTCAATGTAGCGACTGCAACGGAGCAGATACTGCTCCTCCTGGATAAGGCATGCCTTATGGCGGCCTTCCCACAGCGTACCGGTGCGGCGATAGAGGTGATTGACGTACTGCACATAACGCCGGCCGATGGATTGAACCAGGCGCGATATCCCATCTTCGTCCTGCGGTGTCAGCAGGAGGTGGACATGATTGGTCATCAGCACGTAGGCATGAATTTGCACACGATAGCGTGAGGCGGCCTGGGCGAGGCAATCGAGGTAGACGCGGTAATCGTCGGGAGAGAAGAAGGTGGCTTCGCGATTATTGCCGCGTTGAACGAGGTGGCAAGGCACGCCTGGGACGTACATCCTGGGTTTGCGGGGCATGGTGAGTCCTTTCACGCATGTGAGTGTGGATACTGGGGAGGTTAGCAGGAAGCTGGAGAGAGGTGAAAGTGTTGACGCGAAGGGGTCGGTATCACGAGGAAATGATTCTCGTTTGTCACCGACCCCTTTTTTCTTTTCATAATCATTGACTTTCCCGTTATTCGGGTGTTTCAACAGCCTTAACGGCTTCCCGGGTAGGGACCGAGAAGAAAGCCAACGGTGAAGTGATTACCCTTTCGGGTTTCAACAGCCTTAACGGCTTCCCGGGTAGGGACCAAATGAGGTGTCTCATGACTGCTCTTATCGCTTGGTTTCAACAGCCTTAACGGCTTCCCGGGTAGGGACAGGAGAAATAACATGGCAGCATTTTCTGTTTGTGTTGTTTCAACAGCCTTAACGGCTTCCCGGGTAGGGACAAGCCATTCCCGTGCGCATGAAATTCAGTCAACGGTTTCAACAGCCTTAACGGCTTCCCGGGTAGGGACGCCGGTTTTACGATGACGTTGTTCTGCTCGTAACCAGGGTTTCAACAGCCTTAACGGCTTCCCGGGTAGGGACTCAGTGATGAGCAAGAAACTGGAAGTTTTGAAAGGGGTTTCAACAGCCTTAACGGCTTCCCGGGTAGGGACCATGAACATGTTCAAAATAATCGTGGCCGAAGAGGTTTCAACAGCCTTAACGGCTTCCCGGGTAGGGACGAACGAGTACATGAATAAAGTACTCAATATGCTAGGTTTCAACAGCCTTAACGGCTTCCCGGGTAGGGACAGCATGCCCTTTTTCTCCAGTTGGATCAACAGCCTGCAAGCCTTCCTGGTGAGCCCCCCACTGCGGGCAAGCATCGACCCGCCGCTGCAGCCGGAGTTGCTCCCTCAATACCGCGCAAGCCCTTGATTCCACTGCCTTGGTGGCAAATCGTTCACGCGCGTTTTCACCACCCGTTTCGAAGCCTTTGAAAACATGAGCAGAATCTCGAGCGCCACGGCTTGCGGACTCCGAGGATCGCATCGCGCCACCAGGCATCGTCACAGGATGATCACCGCAGGCAGGGGCGAGAGGGGCTCGCCGGACAGGGTGGCCGACTGGCGGCGGCCTTCCTCGGTGAGCCGCCAGGCGCGCAGGTCGGCGCCTTCCTCCTCGGCCAGTTCCTCGCGCAGGCGGGCGAGCAGATCACGCAACTGGGCCTCGCCGCGCACGTGGATCTCGAACACGGAGCGCTGCACCCGGGTGCCGTAGGCCTCCAGGGCCTTCATGGCCCGGCGCCGGGCGCGGTTGCCGCTGATGTCGTAACCGATGATGAAGGTCTGCATGGTTCAACGGGTCCGGAAGGGTTCGAAGGCCGGGGCCTCCTCGCGAATCCAGGCGATCAGGCTGCGGGCCTGGCGATGCAGGTGATCATGCAGGCTGCGGGCCTCGCTGTCACCCCGGGCGCGCACGGGGGTGAGCAGGCGCTCGCTGAGATCGGCCAGGTAACGACGGCGGGCCCCGGCTTCGATGCGGCAGGCATCACCCTGCTGCGCGAAGTCGCTGACACGGATGCGTCCCCGGGCGACGACATTGAGCGCAACCCGCTCCACCAGGTGGCGGAAGGGTTCCATGAGGTCCGAGGCGAGCGCCGGGTGCAGGCCATGGGGCTGGTGGTAGAAGCCGCGCCAGGGGTAGAGACCGTTGAGCCGCACCACCGTGTCCACGTGGGCGTGGAGTACGGTGTAGCCCAGGGAGAGCAGGACATTGAAAGGGTCCCGGGGCGGGCGGCGGTTGCGTCCGGTAAAGCCCAGTTCGGGGGGCAGCAGTTCAGCGAGGGCACCGAAGTAGAGTCGGGCGGCCTGGCCTTCCAGTCCGTTGAGACTGGCCCGGTCGGAGGCCGCGGCGGTCTTGGCGATGAGCCGGTCGAGGCGCGGCAACAGGTCGTCGCAGCGTTCCGGTGACATGCGGTTGCGCAGTACTTCACGCTGCTGGCGCAGGCGCGCATCCACCACGGCGCGGGCGGCCTCGAGGGCCCGGGCGTCATCCTCGAAACAGGCCGCCTGGCGCATCCATAGCCCGGGACCGGCATCGCCCGGGACGCCGTTCCAGAGCACGCCGCGCAGGCGACCCTGGCCCGTGGCCAGGGCCAGGGGGATGCCCCGGTCCAGCAGGGCGCCCAGCAACTGGGTGCTGACCTGGTGCGGGCCGAGGAGGGTGACGCCGGCGAGGGTTTCCAGGGGCGCGGAGAGGAGTTCGGCTTCACCCCGCTGCACCCGCAGGCGTCCGCCATCGAGGCCGACCCGGGCCGGTTCCCCGGCCAGCAGCAGCTGGGTGCCTTCGGCGGCCGCCTGGCCCAGGGCCACGGGCAGGTTCTCGGCCTCCATGTCGCCGAACCAGTCGATCTCCTCGGCGCTGCCTGGGGTTTCGTCCAGTCCGAACCAGTCGATGTCATCGCCGGTTTGCGCGCCAACGGGGTCGGCTGGCGCGACGGGTTCAGCGGGCCCTACCGGTCGATCACTGCCTACGGGCTGCTCGATGCCCCATTCGTCTTCCAGCCGGTAGCGTCCCCAGCCGAAGCTGCGCCGCTGGCCCAGTCCCAGGTGGCGGCCAAGTGCCAGCAGCGTGAGCAGTTCAGGCGCCAGCCGATCCGGTTGCAGTTCCAGGCTGGCCAGCAGGCCGCCCATGGGCTGGTCGCGGCCAGCACCATCACGGTAACCATGGTCGATCCAGCGCGCCTCGAGGACCTGTCCCGGCACAGGACCGAGGTCCAGGCGCGGCGGTGGCGCATGCCCGTGGCGGCGCAGGATGTCGGCCACGGTGTCGTGGAGCCGGGCGAACAACAGTGCCGGGGTCAGGTGTGCCGCCTCGCTGCAGTAGCGGGCCTCGCCTTTCGCATCGCCGCGCAGTGCCTTGGCCTTGAGAAGACGCACCGGGGAGGTGAAGCACAGCTGCAGGGAGGTCTGGCGGGCGAGGATCCGCACTTCGTGCTGCAAGGCTGCATCGTCCCAGGGCTGAAGGTCGGTGGCATGCTCCACGAACGCACGGGTGAAGCCGTCGAACAGTTCCAGGCAGCGCAGGTTGTCGCGCACCGGAAGGGGCTGGTCAAGACGCGGCGCGCTGCCGGGCAGGGCGCGCAGGCGATCCACGGCGCAGGCAAGCAGCGCCTCGCCGCCGGGCAGGGCGATGAGCGTGGCAGTCAGGGTGGCACCCTCGACCCAGGTTTCTCCCTCGGGGACCTGATCGACGCGCAGGCTCATGAGCCGGTCGAAATCGGCGGGGCTGCCCAGCAGGCTGCGCAGGAAGGCAGTGAGGGCGGGCTCCAGCCAGGACCTCGCCGGCGTGTCCTCGGTGAAGGCGAGGGTGAAGCCCAGTGCGCGCAGGGGCAACAGGGGGGCGATCCAGTGGTCGGCGTCGTGATTCATGGTGATTCAGCCACAAGCTTGCGAAGCCGGATACAGGCGAGCCGGGCCGGTAGTATGGACCCCGTTGACACACAACGAGAAATGAAACTCATCAGGGAGAACACCATCATGATCAAAATGATTCGAGTTGTACCGATCCTGTTCCTGCTGCTCCTCGCGGGCGGCGCCAAGGCGGAGACGGAGGCCGTGACCGTGCTGGGGCTGACCATGGGTCAGTCGACGCCCAAGGATGTGCGGGATGCCTTCCAGGGGGTGAGACAAACCGGTGTGAACCGCTACAGCAACGGGCCGATGCTCAACACGCGCGGCGACGTGGGTGTGCGCGGGGTGAAGGAGACCACCTTCATCTTCTCCGAGGACGAGCGGCTGGTGGCGGTCCTCATCGAGATGCCCAAGCATCGTTTCGAGGAGATCGTCGATGCCCTGGGCGCCCAGTACGAGCTGGTGAGGTCCCAGGGGCTGCGGTCCCGGGTGGGCAACCGCTCCGCCGAGTTCCGCCGCGGGGATGTGAGCATCAAGCTGGATGCGCCGCATATGTCCTTCGACATGAGCCTGCTCTACGCGAAGGAGGCCTTCCTGGCGCGGTTCGATGAGACGCAGCGCAGGGAGCAGGAAGCGGAACGGGCACAGGAACGCGGCCGTCTCTAGGACGGCGGCGGGGCAGGGAAGCCGAGGGGCCGGAAGGGATTCCGGCCCTTTTTCATTGGGCCGCGAGGCGAGCATGCAGGTGCCGGTCGAGATCGTCGAAGTCCCTGTAGGTGAGGGCGCACAGACGAGGGTTGTTGTCGATGCGCCGTTGGTCATTGACGCCGATGGGCAGTACGTTGACGAGCATGCCCCTGGCCAGGATGCCACCCAGCGGCGTGAGCAGGGCCTCGAGCTTGTAGAGGCTTTGCCGGGTGGCCTGATCCACGCGGTTTTGCGGAGCGAAGGTGTTGCTGGCCTTGCATTCCAGCACCCACAGGCGATTGTCCAGCAGCAGGGCGACATCCAGTTCGTTCTGCACGTAGCCGTTGTCGGTGTTGCGGCGGACCACCACGTTGGCAGCCAGGTCCTGCATGGCAGGGAGACTGTCTTTGAGTGCGAGCAGCCGGCTGAAGAGGTACTCCTCCAGCCACACGCCGTTGACCAGTCTTCTCGCCTGCTCGTCCGGGAACACGAGCCGTGTGCCTTCCCAGGACAGGAGTCCCTGCTCGGCGAACAGGCCCGGCAGCTCGTTGAGGAGCCTCTGGTGCTCAGGGGAGATTTCCTCGGAACGCAGGGTCTCCCTGGCGCCTTGGGCGTAGCGGTTGAGCAGGCCAATGCTGCCGTGCTTCTTCCACCGGCCACGCAAGCGGACGATCTCTTCATAGAGTGCCAGGCGCGACGCAGGGGCCGCTTGCCTTGAGAGATGGTGCACCGATGCGCCGTGGGCCTCGAGGAAATCCTCCAGGCCGACCCGGTCAGCGATGGCCTGCGCGGGGATGCCGGTGGGGTGGAGCCAGTCGAGGGTGTCGGTCCGGGGGTTGACGTAAAACACGCCCTGATCGGCATGGGCGAACACCTCGAAGGCCGCGATGCTCATGGGCTTGCTACCGCCGGAGACATTGACCGCAACGGGTTCGGTGCAGCGCTGCAGGTAGGAACGGAAAGATTGCCTCAGGCTGTCCAGGTCGTAGGCATCGTCCAGTGACAGCCGCTCGCAGTGCACGCCGTGACGTTCGAGCACGGTTGTGAGCCATCGGGCCTGATGTTCCGCCTGGGGCGTGACGGCGAGCACCGCCCGCTCGGGGCGGATGTCCGGATCCAGGGCCGGTGTGAGGTTTGGAGTGGCCTGGTCGGAGACCAGGTAGACATGGGTCTGGTAGCGGGTCACGGTTCAGGCGGTCCTGGTCAGCAGACCCAGCTCGAAGGGAAACTCGCGCATCTCCGACGCATCGAGCACCCGGCCTTCGGGCAGGCGGGCATTGAGGCGCAACACCAGGGCGCTATCTCCAGCCTGCATCTGGATGCGCGTGCGGTTGACGGGTACCGCTTGATCCAGCAGTTCGCTCATGAAGGCGGCAGCGGCGTCATGGCCGATGGCGGACACGAAGCCCTGCGAGGCCAGTTCACGGGCCTGTTCCGTGGAGAGGGGGCCCTCGAAGCGCCACTGGCCGTAGTCGCTCAGCACGGGGGAGTTAAGCAGGTAGAGGGTGCTCACAGCATGGTCCCCAGGTTGTCGCGGGTGGTAGCGGTGACGTTATAACTCAGCACGCTCTTGTTGCCCTCGGTGAGCACATATTGGAACGATGCCGATGGATGGTAGAGCGTTGCCAGAGCGCCGCCTATGGTGGCGGTCTTGGTGCCACCGGTGATGTCGATCACGATGTCTTTTTCTTGATAACCACTCTGGCGCAGGTCTTCAATGGCCTTGCGGATCGCAAACAAGACGTCATCGGGTTCCGCAAAACTGACCGAAGGCAGGGACTCGATATGAACATCGGGGAGGTAAAAGGCCAGTAGCCTGGCGAGGTCGCCGGCCTGTGAGTGGGAGCCTCCTTCACCACTGGAAACCAGCAAACGAATTTCCTTCAGGCTCTGTTTGTGAGGTTCGATGGCGCGCAGCAGGGGTGTCCAGTTCCAGCGCGATACTTTGTCCAGAGTGGAATAGTCGCGTTGCAGGTCTGCCGTCAGCGGAATGGGCGCTTGGTCGTCACCATTGCGCGACATGAACTTCAGGCTGGCCTTGTCGCCTTCCCGCAGGAAGTCGAACCGATTCGTATTCGAGACGGACAGGATGAGCGCCTTTTTGGATTTGATTTGTGCCTTGGGCTTTAGGATGTCCACATACTGGAAACGCGTGCTCAGGACATAGGCAAGTACCAGCGATGCCATCAACAGCATGGGCGCGATCAGCCATTCCAGCCAGTGGCCAACGAGCTCGGGATGGCGCACCCAATGGATCATGAGGTCAGTAGTCCAGCTCGAGCTGATGATAAACAGCACGGCGGTAAATGCGATCAGCATGAACCGCCGGGGAGGATGCTTGAGCAGGGCGTCTGGTGTGAGTCTCATGCGATGTCCCGCATCCGCCCATAGCCCGCGGCGGTCTTGGCGCCCGCGCCAAGCCAGTCCAAGGCATCGCCGAGCGCCTCCATGACCTGATCCAGCTCCCCTTTGTGCGCCGGGTCCCGGGGGGCGATGGCGAAGCGCAGGTGCGGCTTTTGCGCCACCAGGAAGGGGACCGGGATCGGGTCGTGCCAGTCGGCGGGCACCGCTTCGGGTTGCCGGGCAGGGTCTTCGATGTTGCCGCCCTGCTCGTACCACTTACCCGCGTGCGGCGTCATGACATCACGCACCAGCGTGACTGGCTTGATGGGCAAAGCATCGAAGAAGATGAAGCCGCCGGTCCGGAAGCCTTTCGGGTTGCCGGTGTCATCGGAACCGAACCAGTCCAGCAGGCGCTGCTTGCGCGCCTCCTCGCTCGGTGCATCCCACCATTGGGAGACCCAGGCACGCACCAGGCCCTTGACCGCGGCGCCGGGCAGATAGGGCACGCCGAGGGTGTGATGCCAGAGGAAGCCGTTTTCCACCGGGTGGGCGAGACCGAGGCCTGTGACGAAACGCCAGTCGGCCTCGAAGTCCTGGCTGCGGCCACCCAGATCCTTGGCCAAGCTGGACTGACGGTCCGTGGCTGCGCGCAGGGCCTCCCGGTCGCCGTGATCTTTTCCGGCGATGCTATCGATCCATCCGGATTTCGCGGTGCTATCGCCAAGCTGCCAATCGGCATCGAAACGGTCGAAGAAGCGCTCGAACCACAGGCCGGCGTGACCGCCGGAAGGGAGGCCCAGCGGTTCGCCGCGGGCGGCTTCATAAAGCGGACGGTTCATGATTCGGCTCCCGCGGCGGTGGTCTGCTCATCCTCGATGAACGCCCTGGCAAAGCGCTTGACCCAGGGCAGGTACGCGAGGGCCTCGGCCTGGGCGAGACGGTAGTGGTGCATGTCGCCCGCGGTGATACCCGCCAGCAGATTCGGCTGGCCGTGGTAGACACTGCCCTCGCCGCACAGCCACTCCGACAGGAGTCCATAGAGGGCCTTGTGTTCGGGCGTGTCCTTGCCCTGGCAATAGGCGGCCGCCTGGCCCAGGCCGTTCATGAGGATCAGGGCGGGCAGGTCGTTGGCGGCGGATTTGAGCGCCTTGTTGTCGATGCTGCCATCGATGAGGCGCGCCTGGACCCAGGCCAGGGCATGGGCGGCGCGCCGCTGCTGCTGGGTCTGTCTCATGCGTTTTGCCTCTCGATGAACTTCACGCTGCACCAGCCCATGCCCACGGTTTCATTGCCGCCCAGCTGCAGCCAGGGATGATCGCCGAAGAGTTTATCGGTGATGAGCTTCAGGACTTGCCCGGCTTCGAGCGCATGGCCCTGCCTGCGCGAGGGCAGGGCCATGAGGGGCGCATAGAGCAGGGTCTCGGGGGGCAGGGTCTCCTCGTACCAGAGGGCGCCGCGTTTGACGGTCTTGTTTTCGTCCAGGGCCACGTGGGCATTGACCGGGGTCGCGGTGCGAGCCAGATGGCTGAACATGTCGTCGTGGATGACGGTCAGGCGCTGTTCCAGTTGCTCCACACCGTTGTCGCGCCCCAGCAGACGGTGCAATGTAGTGATCAATCCGTCCAGGCCGGCATTCTTGGTCGTGAAGCGATATTCCTCCAGGAACAGCGACTCTCCACCGCCCGTGGACACCAGGGCCGTATCCTCGTCAGTCACGCGAGGGGTGTTCCAGTTTCCGGGCGAGAGTCCCAGCCGCTCGCAGTCCTTGTAGAGGCGGTCCAGGGCGCCGGGGCAGGTGACCCAGCGGAAGGTGCCGGTGAGCGAGCGCACCGGCAGCAGCAGCAGGCGCGCATCGCCCACGGTCAGCGCGCCGGCATGTTCCGAGGCATTGCCGGTGGCGGGACCGAATGCGGCCAGCACATCGGCTGCGTCCTGACCCATGCGCTGTTCGGCTCGGGTGCGCAGGGCGCCCTTGACGGCGGAGCCGAACACGCAGGGCCAGCCGGTGTGGCCCTCGCGCTGGATGGGCAGGTCGATGATGTCGCCCGAACTGCCGGTGCCGGCGTGCAGGCTGGTGTCCGTGGTCAGTGCCAGCAGTGCGGTGGCCTGATGCATGGTGTGTTCTCCTGGAGGTTCAATTCTGATCTTCGGATTTTTGCCACAGGGCGCAGGCCAGCAGGCCGCGCCCCAGTTCGGTGTCGCCGCCCACCTGGGTGCCGTGCAGTGCGTCGATGGCAGCAGCCACCGTGCCGCTTTCCACCCGGCAGTACCAGGCGCTGCCGGCGGGCAGCAGGCTGGCGACGGGGCGCGGTTCGCGCCGCGCCATGTCCCAGCCGCCTTCTCGCAGGGGCTTGCCGATCACGGCGGCATGGATGCTCAGTCTGATGCCGCTCAGTTCGCCCCGGAAGCAGAGCGCGTCTTTCGTTTCGACCTTGTCAAAGCCCGGCGGCAACCAGGTGCCGGGGTCGACCCGGGCCGGGGTGAGCAGGGTGAGGATCAGGCCCACCGTGTCGGCATCAGGTCGCGGCGGCGCGGGCAGGGCGGCGGCCGGCTTGCCCATGTCGAGATGGGCCATGCGGCCCTCACCGCCCAGGCGCACGAGGCCGTCGAACGCCGGCAGGCCCTCGGGCAGGCCGTCGATGTCCAGTTCCAGATGCATCTCCGGCACGGGGCGCAGATGGCGGGTCTGGTAGAGCAGGCCCTCCTGGGCGGTGCGGGTCTGGTTGTTACGGCCGATACCGAGGCGCGGTTCCGCGCTGAACAGCTCCGCCGAGTGGTGGATCTGGTCCGGGGCGGGGCAAGCGCCGGACAACACCTGTGCCAGACCGTCGGCGGTCAGCCAGTGATCGTCCAAAGGCTTCAGACCGCGCTCGCCGCCAGGCAGGGTGGGCAGGCGCACGGTGCCGAGATGGGTTTTGGCAGCCTTGCCGATCTGCAGCCTGGCCAGGCGTTTGAACTGATCGGCGGCCAGCAGGTAGAGCGGCGCCGGGTAGAGGCGTTCGCCCGCAAGGCAGGGCCAGGGGCCGCGCAGCCGCAGGACGCCCGGGTCCTGGCCGTCGCCGATCAGGTCCTTGAGGCAATGTCCTCCGATTTCATAGCCATCAGGGTCCTTGTGAAAAGCCGCCCAGTCCACCCCCAGGGCCTCGGCAATCCGCGCCTTCACGGCACCGGCCAGGGCGCGGGGTGGCGGCGGGAACACACTCGCCAGCTCGCTGCCACCGACCGCATCGAAGGGACGGGATTCACGGAAGAACAGGGTGTCGAGCGCGCTGATGCTCAGGGTGTTAGCCATGGGCGGTCTCTCCCCCGGTCTCGCCGTACTGGGCCAGGAAGCGCAGCACCCGAAGGCCGTCGCGCTGAAAGCCCGGTTCGACTCGGATCTCCACCTCATCCTGTTCGTTGCGCACCCGCTTCTGTGGGCGGCACTGTTTGATCAACGCGTCCATCAGAGCTTCCACCACCTTGAGATCCAGCCGCTTTGCGCGCAGGGTGGTCAAGTACTCGGCCATCACCAGGGCCTTGAGCGTGGCATCGTCGAGCGCCATGCCGCCCTGATCGCCAGAGAAGGGTTCGAAGCGTTCCATCAGGCGGTAGAGGAAGCGGTGGCTGAATTGCTCATCCCCATGGCTCGCGTTGGTCAGATGCCGGGCGAGGGTTTGCAGAGCCGGCTCATTCTCGGCAAGAGCGACCTCCCAAGGCTGACTCCACTGATGGGGCGCGCCGCCCGGTTTCCAGATGCGGCAGGCCACGGCGTCTCGCCCGGTGCGTTCTTTGGCTACGTCATCCAGCAGGCTGTGAGACTCGTGCAGCACGCGGGTGAGCGGCACCTGCACGTGCGCATAGATGATGGCGGCGGAGATGCTGGTCTGCACAGGCTTGTTCTCGAAGCACTGGAGATAATGTTTGCGTAGGGCTGCGGCCGCGGGCAGGGCGTCTGCCACAGGCAGGAGGGCGAGCACGTCGTCGCCGCCGGCGTAGACCAGGAAACCGTTGTGCTCGTAAACCCGTTCCTGCACACCGTTGGTGAATTTGGCAAGTCCTTCTGTGATGTGCTGCTGCTTGCCGGCATCACTCATCTGCTTGCCCAGTTCATCGCCGTCCATGAGCAGCACGGCGTAGAAGGGTGAGGGCCGGCCGCAGCCGCTTTCCCTATAGATGGCACGCAGATGTTCGAGCGTCTGTTGGGCCTTGCCGGTATCTGCCCAAAGGCGCTTGTTCTCCAGCATGTGTTCGTAGAGCACCGAGCCGTCCAGGGCCTTCCAGAGTTTGCGCCCCGGGGCCTCTCGGATGCAGCAGATGTTGCTGTCCATCTCGCCATGGGCGCCGGTGAGTTCGTAAGCCTCATCATGAAAGCGCTGCAGCAGGTCTTCCTGTTTTTTGATATGGGCCCAGTGGAACACCCGCGCAAGCCAGGGGGCGGCGGCCAGGTAGTGGGTGGAGGGCACGCCTGCAGGCAGTTTCCAACCGTGCAGCGTCCAGCCACCGGGCATCTCCGGCACCTTGATTTGTTCGAAACAACGTACAAAGCGGCGTTTGACGTAGGCGATGGCGCACAAGTGCTCACCTTCGCGCAGGTCGGTCTGGATGCCCGTCAGTCGGCTGTTGCGCAGTTTCTCCCAGAACGACCGCAACTGCGGCATGCCGGGCGCGCTCGCCCCCGAGAGCTCCTGCCAGCCGTCCATCATCATGCATTTCACACCCGGCTCATCCGGGGGCAGGTGGGTGCGCCAGTTTTTGAGACGGTCGAGTACCGCGGAGTCAGTCGCGTCCTCGGTCACGGCCCAGCTGATGTCCCAGAAGGCGTCGATCTGGCGGTTCCAGATGGCTTGGGTCTGTCCCTGCGGATCGAGCTGGTCGAGCCGGTCGTCTTTGAACACAGCCATGGCCAGCTCACGCCAGGCCCGGTGGACTGCCTCGGCGACGGGTTCTCCGTCGAAGTCATCGCCGACCTCTGCCATGAAGCGGTTGGGTACGTTGCCCTGTTTGGGGGCATTGCCCTGCTTTCCTTCGATCGCAGCGAGGAAGGCCGCATCCGGCTGCGGGAAGCGGATCGTTCCACCTAGCGCCATGGTTGTACGCATGGCCACGGTGGACAGCCAGGAGAGGATGAACGAGCCCGCCCAGAAGTCGCGAGTACGACGCGCCTGGGCCACGAAGCCCTGCACGGGGCCGAGGGTGAAGTGGAAGTAGCGGCTCATGGGAATAGTGGCTCACTCATTGAAAAACGGTCCATGTAAGCGTGAAGTACCTGCCAGTCTGGATCGGGGGCCGGAACCGGAAACTTGCCCCGATTGATTTTGGAACCCTTAGGCAAAAAGCGAGCGATCATCATGGTCTGTACCAGAAGGCACTGACCGTTTGGCAGGGCTTGAATGTGCACAAGCAAGGGCGACGCGCGGCGCGTGCGGCCCGCATCGGAGGGCGCTATGTCCATCTTCTTTTTGATCGAAGAGAAGAAATAGTTGTGTGGCAGGCCGAAGACAGTGCGGCGGGGCAATTGATTGCTCTTTTCCTCTCGATTGATCGCCCTGAAAATCAGATCGTGATCGTCTCTGAAGTTCTGCTCTGCCTTTTTTCCATTGACCTTGTTCTTGCGTCCGAAGCTGCGAAAGAGCTGCATTTCCTCACCAGCGCGAGACAACAATGCCGTGGCCGAGGAATCGGTGTCACTGACATCGATTCGAGTCTGCGTAGAAAAGGCACTATATGGCGGAATACCGGGATACGCCTGACTGCCATTGAGTAGACTGCGAAGCGTGTCGAAATAGGTATTACGGTCAGCAGGCGTCTGACGGCCTTCATGATCGCCTTGAAGATCCGTGATGGATACCGAACCCCACCCTCGACGACTGCGGCTGCCGAGACCCCCCAGGAGTCCGAATAGCAACAGGGTATCCGCCAACTGTCGGCGTTGCTCGTCTGATACGCGTGGCCGCAGACGCAGGCGCAGGGTGAATGAGCCGGAAATCAATGCATCGCGCGTGGGTCCGTTCCTGAAATGGTGAAGCCCCTGGCCAAGCAGATACGCTTGACCGGAATCAATATTATTCGGGCGACCTGTCGTCTTGACATCTGATTCGACCTGCAGCAGGAACTTACCCTGACCGCCGCTTTTTTCGTCTGCCGCAGCACCGAACAGGGCCGCCTCTTCCCGGTGTACTTTTTTCAGGGTACTGGCCTCATTCCCATCATAGAGGCGCGACCAGGCCATGGCACGCCACCAGAAGCGCAGGGCACCCTTGACAGAGGGAGGACGAATCGCATCGGCGACCCGTTTGGCGTCACCATCACCCAGAAACATGGGGGTGACGATTTGATAGCTAGCCTCGATTTGGTGTGTTCCCTGACCCATGTGAAGTCTTCCTACGCGAAATGGATGGCGTCGGGCGGCAGACACAGTTGATAGCGGGTCTCACCGCGTTTCCCAACGGATTCAATCAGGTACGGTTTGGAAAGTGTTGAACCCAGCTCGTACATAATGGCCTTGTTGGTTCTGGATTTCGTTTGCTCCAGGTAGACCTTGAGCTGCTCCAGGTGTGCGCTCTTGCCATTGATCTCGGGAAGCGTTTCGGTACCAAGTTTATCTATCTTGAAACCATCCCTGATCACTTCGGCATACTTTTCAAGAAGCTCTTCGCGCAGGCCGTCATCCTCATAGCGCACACCAGACAGGCCAGAAGCGCATCGCCACGCAAGCCAGCGGTAGAAGCTGTACTTGATGGGCTCCAGGTTGAAAGTCTTGTCTCCGGCAGTGATCCGGTAACCCTCGTGAAAGGTCAGTTTCACCTGCTCCGGTTCCAGGGCGCGCTGGGCCGCCTGGATGACGTCGCTGAATCCGGCCCTGCCCGATCGCAGTTCATCAGGCAGCCCTTGACGCATGCGCACGAAGGGAATCAGCCCCAGGCTGACCTTGGCCTCCTGGGCGTCGATAGGACGCCGCTCCGGTTCCCGGGTGTAGATGACCTGGCGATAGGGCGTCGGGTAATAGAAATCCTTGTTGCTTTCGAAGGGCTCCGAGACAAGGACATGTGACAGACGGTCCTGGGGGCGACCACATAGCGACAGGGCATAGCCGGCGTAATAGCCCATGGTCTTGCGCCCTCCAGCGATGGAGACATGGACGGCACTGTGTTCGTCTGCCGTCAGCTGGCGCAGGATGTCGAGGATGGTATCCGCGGCATGCTGGTTGTCTGCCTCGCTGCGGATGTCATCCATCGGCAGGCCGTCGGCGTTGCGGATAACGTGAATCGTGTCCTTGTCGAAACGGATGTCGGGCAACCCGTAGTCCTTGCGCAGGCGGTGAAACCAGCCTGGGTCGGGACTGAGCAGTGTCAGATCCGCGCGTTTGGCGCCTTCGGATGTGGTGATCAGGTGGATCTCTGTGGGGATGAAGGGTTCCGCCTGTGTTGCAAGTGCGTAAAGCGTCTCGGTCAGGATCTGGGGCGAGAGTCCGGTCACCGCCACCAGGATTCTTTTGGGGAATTCCGCAGGTTTTTTCATTGTCGAGTCAGGTCGTAGCAGATGTTGGTTTATGTAATGCCACAGTACAGCGACCTGACAGGCCGTACCGGGATGGAAAGCTTGCTAAACCGGTAGGTCTCGGAGTCAACACCAGGAATCGAAAAGTGACTGTTTGGTACTTCCATGACCTTCGAATGGTTTGAATCTAGCCCTTATCTATTAATGACCACCCTTGGCCACATGGATCTGTAGTGCATCTGGCCAGTGGGTGAAGGGGCTATGAGGCACGGTCCTCATACGCGGTGAGGAAGCGCCTGATTGCAGTGTGACCATAGCCCTCTAGTTAATGTGAGATTGTTCACATCAGAGCTATCGTCCAGCAAGCCGGATGCGGATGAACGGTCGAGTTATTGGGATCAGTGGGATATGTCCCGAGGGGTGATTCACTGGCCACGAACCGTTCGCCGGGGCTTGCCCCGGCGAACGGTGGCCCCCTTAGGCCCGGTTGGTGACCAGGGTGCCCGCGATCATGTCGTGCAGACCCTGCTTGCGTGCCGTGAAGGCGACCATGATGAAGCCAATCAGCAGGATCAGTCCGGAGAGAATCTTGGCAAAGAACCGCCCGGAAGCCTTGCCAAAACTGATCTGCTCACCATTGGCGTCGCTGACCTGGATGGAAAGGGCGCGTTTGCCCAGCGTGCCTCGCCAGGAGGAACTCTCCATCACGGCGAAATACAGCCATGCCATGATGAACGTCGCGACCTGGGCCAGGAATTCGGCACCAGCGGCGGCTGGCTCGATTTCGCTGAAGTCGGTGACCCCGCTCATCACCACGAAGCCGATGATGCCCCCCAGGATCATGCTGGGAATCAGCAGGATCAGTGCATCGATCAGGTAGGCGGCGACGCGCTTCCAGAAGCCAGCATAGGTGATGTTTTCAGTGCTCACGTGGTGTTTCTCCCTTTTATATGGATATTTTTGACTGCCTTGGGCCTTGGCCATGACCCGGTCGGTGCCGGACAGGTTTCGGCCTCGGATGACATGATGCCTGCCAACCATGCGGGTTTCCGGAATGACAAGCTTGCGGGGCAATGTCCGAGCCAAGTCCCGGATGGATGTTGGATATGAGGCCGTTGAGGAATCCAGCCTATGTCGATGAATGGTCGAACTGAAGCGACGGAGTGGATTGGATTATTTCCACTCCCATGATTCACTGAATGTCAATTCCTCAATATAGGAACTTGACATTCACGCCAAGTAAGTCGGTTAGTGCTTGTTTTTTCGCGTTGCTCACCACAAATGCATCGATTACAGCAGGCGTTATCCACAAGGAGAAACCAGTGCCACTGAGTAATACACAAGTACGTAGTCTCAATGCAGCGATAACCAACTATGGATTTCCAGCGGTATATTTTGATTTCAATCAAAATGCGCCAGTTGAAGCCGCAAATATCGCGGCAGTCGAAGAGCACATACGCAGTCAGCTAAAATCCGAGAATCAACAAAGGGTTTTGCATGGGTTAGCCAATGTTCTTTACTGGGGCTACGCACAGATTGGCTATCGTGAAGTACGTGTAAATAATTTCCTAAAAGGCGCTAATACTGCCCATGCATCAGCATTTAAAAAGTTGCTGGTTGGAGGAGTTATACCAAGCTTGTGTCAAATAAAAGATATCCACATGCCGCAGTTTTCTGGCATATCGTTCATTTCAAAAGTACTGGCATTTTTAGACCCGGATAATTACTGCGTACTTGATCAACAATTGGCGCGTATAGCCAATGGGGGAGGGAATAGAGCCTTAAACCAACTTGTACAGGGACAGCAGCTTAGGGTCACAGCCAACAATCAAGCAGCTTATGACGTGTGGCGCAATGAGTGTTCGGCAATATCTGATACATATTTCCAAGGCGCTTATCGAGTTGTCGACATCGAGCGAGGTTTCTTCCATCTTGTACAAACAGATCAATTACAATTGGCTCAATTAATTTACACAAATGCATAAGATAGCGCTCAAGCCATCCCGTTAGGAAACGTGTGATTAAGTGATTTCCGGTAGCTAGCCGGCATACATAAAGGACGAGATTTCCTTTACTAAGTTCGATATTTTGCTATTGAGTTGAAAACACAAAGAGTGAAGATGCCAAAATAAGCCCCACCAATATAGCCAGCAACCCTGGATGACGTCTCCGAAACCCCCCAAATGTCGGCTAATGCCATGGTTAGACCAAAGCCCCAGATGGACCCTGCAATAACACCGGCCATCATGAAACCACCGACAACGACGATGCCGAGCAGGTTGGCAAGAAATGCATGAGTCTGGACAAGGAAATTCATGGTTTTATCTGATCTGTGCAGTGACTATGTTTCCTGAAGTCTCGTTGGAAGCTCAACCGGCTGAGCGTCTAGTATCAGCCGAATTGTTTCCAGTAATTATTTAAGGCATACAGTCGACGAGAATCACGCGATATTCCTGGGCACGCGCACCCAAGCCAATCAAGTACATCGGAAAGGTCTGAGCCTGATTCGAGGATTAAACGCCCACACATAAGTGCTGCACGATCTCTCGATTCGTGACAGTGCATGACGACGCAGCCGCCTGCATCGAGTGTTCTCTGAAAAATTCGAGAAATCCCATTCCAGTACGAATCAAAACAGACATCAGGTAGCGTGCCGGGTAGCAGAGGTACATGAAACCAACCGTGTCTACCAAATATGGCACGTGCCTCAGTACCGAGATACTCAAGGCGCAGATTGTGAATCTCGGTCACATCAAGCAGTGTGATCAGGATATCGGTGCCTTGATTCTTGAGCGTGATGAGATCCTGGTTGAGTAGGTGTCTGTTCACCACCCTGCGTCCTCGGTGCCTCAAACCTGGACACCCTGAGATACCCACCCGACCTTGATTCGGCAGCTCGAAGAAATCGACTGCAAAGTCTGTTGTGGGCTGTACCTCGTTCCTTGTGGTTTCTTGGGAGCTCATTTGGGCCAATCCTCCTGGGTGCAGGAAGATTACGTCCGTGGTGCGACATAATGCGTCGCATAACGAGCCCCAGCCGGACGTGAGAATCAGGCTTCGTAGAGTCTGGCGGCTCCCTTGAGTGTGTGTGCGATTTCGTCTCTCAACGCTACGGGCTTTCGGACTCTGATCTGTTCGCCGAGTCCCAGGATCCACCAGCGAAGCTGGGCCGTGTCGGGTACGGTCGCCTTGATTTGAACCCAGCCCTCTGCGTCAGGACCTTTGATTTGCTGGTCTTCCGAGAGTGGGGTCTCGGCCAGGTGTTGCGCGGTTTCTGCTTTGAGATCGAGTCGAAGGGATAGGGTGCCGCCGAGCCTGAAATCCAGACCTCCCTCTTTGAGGTAGGCATCCAGGTCGAAATTTCCGGGACGCTGGGCCGGGGTCTCCAAGGGCTCGGCTTGACTCATGCGATGCAGTGCAAGCTGAAGAACATCTGTGTATTCAAACAGGGTGCAGACCAGATAGATCATTCCATCGCGAAACACCAAACCCAATGGGTTGACCACATATTCCTTGACCTGCTGGTCGGTTCGTCTTCTGTAGTGACAGCGAAACTGCCGGTCCGTGAACAAGGCCTCATAGACGATCATGAGGATGTCCTGATTACCCTTTGGAGGGATGAGGGACTGGCCGCGGCTCAAAATTCGGACCTTACTGGGCCAGGCGCTTAGATTACCGGATGTACCCTTAAGTACTTGACGGGCCTGCTGGAAGTAGGGGGAGAGTGCCGCGAGGGTGCTCGGGGCCATAAGTGGCTTCAGAAACTGCTCGGCCAGCCTGAATGCCAGGGCCGTCTGCGGCTCAATGCCGGGGATGTCGAGGATTTTCACATCCCTCCCCCACTGCCAGCCGTGGGGACGGCTGCGATCATCGACCACCAGTGCAAAACCTTCGCCAGACAAGGCCACCAGGTCGCGCTCGATGGTCCGCTTGGTGGTCATGAAACCCTGGGCATCAAGCTTTTCCTTGAGCTGAGATGCAGTGATCTTGCGTGGATGGCGGGGAATCATGCTTAACATGGCCCACTGACGCAGCAGTGTCGATGACATCGTGGTATCTCCTCTGCCGGGAGGCTTCAAGGTCGGTGCGGGCGCAGTGTATCGGAAAGCGAGTCAGTGAGGTCTTTTTTAGCGACGTATTATGTCGCATTGTGTCGGTACTATAGCACTCTCGGACTAGTGCCATCACTGTGAAGACTCAATAATAGGATGGGGTGGATATATGCATAAAGTTCAGAATAATCTGATTTTCTCAGCTTCAGACCTGAGCTATTTCCTCGAATGCCCCCATCGCACTACGCTTGACCGCCTGAGCCTCGACCAGCCTATGGACAAGGCTGTAGCCGGTGAGGAGACGAGACTCATCCAAGAGAAGGGTGTCGAGCATGAGCGGGCCTACCTGGAATCACTGAAATCCAGTGGTCGGAATGTCGTTGAGATAGATGACGCGCTCGGTTTGGATGAGCGGTGTGCAGCCACTCAGGAGGCCATGCGGGGTGGAGCAGATATCATCTACCAGGCGGTCTTTATGAATGACCGCTGGTTGGGCTATGCGGATTTTCTCAAGCGTGTAGAAGGGGCTTCGGAGCTGGGCGATTACAGCTACGAACCGGTGGACACCAAACTTTCCACACAACCCAAAACCAAGCACCTGATCCAGCTATGTGTCTATTCTGATCTGCTGCAGGACGCCCAGGGAACAGTGCCAGAGTCTATGCACCTGGCACTTGGCAATGGCGAGAGCCGCAGTTTCCGGGTTGAGGACTATCGGCATTACTACGCCCGATCTCGGGATCAATTCCTCGGCTTTATTGAGAACCCGACAGAAACCCGGCCGGAACCCTGTGATTTCTGCAACTTCTGCCACTGGCATGAGCGCTGTGAAAAGCAGTGGGAAGTTGAGGATCATCTGAGCCTCGTTGCCAATATCACTAAAGGCCAGATCCGCAAGTTGCGGGATGCAGGTATCCATACGGTGGCCGACCTCGCAGGCCACGATCAGTCTGTAGCTATTTCTGGCATGAACAAAGAGGTCCTGGAGCGGCTTCGTGAACAGGCCTCCCTTCAGGTCCAGGGCAGGACTTCCGGCAAACCGGTCTACCGTCTTTTAAAGCAGGATCCAGATGGCCGAAAAGGTTTCTTCCGGATGCCTGAACCGTCGGAGGGCGATCTCTTCTTTGACATGGAGGGCGACCCGCTCTATCCGGAGGGGCTTGAGTACCTCTTCGGTGTCTATTACCTGGAGAACGGGGAGTGGCGATTCACCGCGTTCTGGGCCCATGATCACGATGCCGAGAAGAAGGCCCTGGAAGATTTCGTCGATTTCGTTGTCGAGCGACTGAAGCAGTATCCGGATGCCCACATCTACCACTACAACCACTATGAGGTGACCGCGATCAAGCGCCTCATGAGTCGCTACGCCACCCGTGAACGGGAGGTGGATGATCTGCTGCGTCGCGAGCGTTTCGTGGACCTTTTCAAGGTGGTTCGGGAGTCGATCCGTGTCTCAGAGCCATCCTACTCCATCAAAAATCTTGAGCATTTCTACATGGATGCCCGTGATGCGGACGTCAAAACGGCCGTGGGTAGTATCGTCTGGTATGAACACTGGCGCGAGAGCCGGGACGACGACCTGCTGGAACAAATCCGCAAGTACAACGAGGATGACTGCCGTTCCACGCTCCTGCTCCGGGACTGGCTCCTTGGGCTCCGTCCTTCCAATCTACCCTGGTTCAGCGGGGAGGTGCGGGGGGAGTCCGAGGGGGTGGATAGGATCACCGAGCATGAACAACGTCTGGCCCGATATGAAAAGGCCCTTCTGGGCAACAAGGCGGAAGATCCCGAGACCCTCCATCACAACACGTTGATCTATCAGTTGCTGGACTTCCATCGCCGAGAGGCGAAGCCCCAGTGGTGGGCCATGTTTGCCCGTCAGGATATGGAAACCGCTGATCTGATCGAGGATTCAGAGTGCCTCGGCGGCCTTGAACTCGTGTCGACAGAAAAAGCCACCACCAAGTCAATGGATTGCGTCTATCGGTTCCCGCCCCAGGAGACCAAACTCAAGGCTGGCGATGTGGTTCACGTGGCTGAATCAAGTGATCGTCTGGGGACGATTCGTTCGCTGGATGACGAAAATGGCACCGTTACGATCAGGACAACCTTCGCCGAGATCCCCGAGAGTCTTTCGATCGGGCCAGGTGGTCCTGTCGAAACCCGGGTGCTGAGCGAGGCGTTGTTCCGCTACGCCGATGCGCATCTTGCGAAAAAGGCCTGTTACCCAGCGCTCGATGCCTTCCTCACCCGTAAGCCCCCGCGTCTGAAGGGCAGGGAGGCCCCTGAGCCGCTGGCGCCCCATGGCCATCTGGCTCAGATTCTCGATGCCGTGGAACGGCTGGATGGCAGTCACCTGTACATCCAGGGGCCGCCGGGTGCGGGCAAGACCTACACCGGCTCCCACCTGATTGTCGCCCTGCTGCGCAAGGGGTTCCGCATCGGCGTGACCTCGAACAGTCACAAGGCGATCGACAACCTGCTCGAGGCCGTGGAAAAGGTGGCCCAGAAAGAAGGTGTGGCGTTCAGGGGCGTGAAAAAGACCACCCAGAAGAACGATCTGGGTTTTGAGGGGCACCAGATCGAGGCCTGTACTTCCAATCCTGACATCGAGAGCGATGAGGACTATCAACTGGTGGCTGGGACGGCATGGCTGTTTGCCCGGGAGGGCCTGGATCAGCGCTTTGATTACCTCTTCATTGATGAGGCAGGGCAGGTGTCACTGGCCAACCTGGTGGCCATGGGGACCAGTGCGCGGAACCTGGTATTGCTCGGCGATCAGATGCAGCTCTCCCAACCGATCCAGGGATCGCATCCGGGCCACTCGGGCGACTCGGCCCTGGACTATCTGCTGAACGGGCGTTCGGTGATCGAGCCGGAGCGGGGTGTCTTCCTGGAAACCACCCGGCGCATGCATCCCGATGTGTGTCAGTTCATCTCGGACGCCATCTATGCCGGTTGTCTCATGCCCCATGAGGATAATC